>Ga0134126_10007283_pt1 | contig 13885 bp, 17 predicted proteins | sample KB31752_FD_96881 | JGI IMG/M metagenome (GOLD analysis project Ga0134126, IMG submission 96881) | Terrestrial soil microbial communities with excess Nitrogen fertilizer from Kellogg Biological Station, Michigan, USA - KB3-175-2 | ecosystem: Environmental > Terrestrial > Soil > Unclassified ... | reverse complement strand
GCGGTTGCGGGTAGCATCGGCAAGGCTGTCGAGCGAGCGCGGTCGCGGGTGCCGGGGTTGATCAAGATCGAGGTGGAATGTGATCGGATGGAGCAGGTGCATGAAGCCGTTGCCGCGAAAGCGGACATCATCATGCTCGACAATATGCCGCTTGATGTGATGCGCGAGGCGGTAAAGTTCGTGAATGGGCGGATTCCACTCGAAGCTTCCGGTGGAGTTCGTTTCGAAACGGTCCGTCCAATTGCGGAAACCGGCGTGGATTACATTTCGACGAGCAAGACGATCCAGGGCGCCCCGGCTGTCGACATGGGTCTCGACGAGGCGTGACATCTGGATGCTTGCCGAGAAGCGACGCGCAATTTCAGGACGGCGCCGCAGATAATTTCATCGCGGCGTCTTAGAGACCGATCCGTTTTGATTGAATTGCTATGCTTTCCTGACATTTTTTTGCGCTTCGAGCGCCAGCAGATACGCTTTCGCTTTGAGGCCACCTGCGAAACCTGTGAGTTTTCCCGCTGAACTGAGCACGCGATGGCACGGGGCGACGATTGAGATCCGGTTTCGGCCGTTCGCCGCGCCGACGGCCCGCGCCGTCTTTCTACTCTTCGCGGTGTTCATGTTCGTTTCGTTTTTTGACGATTGAGAAACGGCCTTCTATGTCCGTGCTTTCTTGCGGCTCTTCTTCGGCGCGGCCGATTTTCTGCCCAGCGCTGCCAGCAAGACGGCTGCATGGTTTATCTTGGGGTCGCGCGCGCCATACAGCAACGTCACCCGTTTGTGGTTTCCCAATTTGCGAAGTGTGGGCACGGCGGGATTGCTCGCCAGTTCTTCGCGATAATGTTGACGAAACTCGGCAAAGCGTTCGGGTTTATGGCTGAACCAGAGGCGCAATTGCGGGCTCGGCGCAACATCCTTCATCCAGTGGTCAAGATGAACTGTGGCTTTCTTCACGCCCCTGGGCCAAAGGCGATCGACAAGAACGCGGATGCCGTCGGATGGTTTCGCCGGGTCGTAGACTCGTTTGATTTGGAAGCTCATGGCTATTCCGAGATTCACGATGTTACCATCGGGCCGCGCCAACGAACACCCGGGTTCAGCGCTCGGTGCGTAGCGATGCGAACGGGCTAGTTGCGTCCGACAATCGGAGAACAACGATGAAGACGCTGCCGTTAATGCGATCTACGCGCATTACTTCCCCGGGAAGTCGGCGCGTGGATTTTCGTCAATGCCCCCGCGTGGCCTGGGCATTTCGACATCGAGGTCGACTGCATCGCCGCGGCTCTCTGAGCCTCACCGCAAGAAAGCGCCGCGGCTTGATTTCAAGCGTGCAAGAGGAGGGAATAAGGCATAGCGTATCACAAAAAATTAACCGCTCGCGGCTTAATTAGCCCGCTCGCGTTAGGTGGGGAGCACTGCCTTCATGTTGTCCCGCGTTGCGGTGCTCGCGCTGCTGCTATTGCCGTGCGCGGGCGAAGCCGCCGAATTGCCCCGCATCCTGACGAGCATCGACAATCAGGTGCCGAAATGCGTCGCGCCGGCCGCGCTGATGAACTATGTCGCGACGCGTAACGCCCATCTGAGCACGCCGCGTCAAATCGACCCGCGTTTTGCCAACGTCGCCAGTCTCTATCAGCGTCTCGGCGCCTGCGTATCGCGCAACCCCGATAAATGTGTTGGCATCCGTTGGGATTATGCTTTCTTCCAGATGCTGCTCGAAACCAATTTCCTCACGTTTCGCGCGCCGAACGGCAGGATTAGTGGCGTTCTGGCACAAGACAACAATTTCGCCGGTGTCGGTGCGACCGTTCCCGGCAGACGCGGCGAAATATTCAGGGACGTCCGGACCGGTGTGCTGGCGCATCTCCAGCACGTGCTGATGTATTCGCTTACGCCGATCCCAAATCCAGTGGCGCAACGCACGCGTCGGGTGCAATCCGACGTGCAGGACGAATTGCGTCACCTGCATCGGCCGGTGACCTTCACCGATCTCGCGCACATCTGGACCGGCACGAACAAGAGCACCTACGCGCTCGAGATCCAGAAGATCGCAGCAAATTATGCCGACGGCTACTGCGGCCCGCAGCGTGTTGCCGCGCGCGGTATCCTGAAGTAAGCGGCGCAAAGAAAAAGACGGCTGCGCGGGTCTCGCGCAGCCGTTTTGTTTTTTGGTGTTGTCTTTAGTTGCTGTCGATGGTCTTGACCACGCTCGACATCGGGCGCGCTTCATCGAGACCGCCGCCCATCTCCTTGAGCACGATTTCTTTGTACTGAGGCAGCGGTTCGACCGGCGTCTTGCCGACGACTTGCACGATCTTGAAGCCATTATCCTTCATCCATTTGAGGATAACCGGAATTGCTTCGGAGGTGGCGTGCTGGAAGTCGTGCATCAGGACGATGCCCTTGCCATGCTTCTCGAGCTTGGCCTCGACCGATTTGATCACCTGCTCGGGTCTGCGCATTTTGAAGTCAAAGGAGTCCATGTCCGTTGAGAAAACGGCGATATTGCGCGAGCCGACATATTTCAGCATTTCGGGCGGATTACGCAGCGCCGGAAAGCGGAAGAACGGGGCGACCGGCTTGTTGCCGAGCGCGATGCTGACCGCCGCGATGCCTTTCTCGATTTCGGCCTTGGCGTCGTCTTCCGACAGCTTGGAGAGATCTTTATGCGACCAGGTATGGGTGCCGATGGTGTGGCCGGCTGCCTCGACCTTTTTCACGAGCTCGGGATGCCAGCCGGCATGCTCGCCGATATTGAAGAACATCGCCTTGGTGCATTGGTCGGCCAGCGCCTTGAGCACACGCTCGGTATTTCCCGGCCACGGGCCGTCATCGAACGTCAGCACGACTTCGTGGTCGCGCAGGAAGTCGTAAGCCTTGAATTGCTCGAAGCCAAAGCCCGGACCGCCGGTGGTATCGATCTGGACGACACGCTCGACGCCCAGGGCGTTCGGATTGTCGCATTTGGCCTTGGCGGCGGTCGCAGGCGCCGGAACCGGCGCGGTTGCTGCGGCGGTGGGAACCTTTGCTGCGGACGACGTCGCAGGGGCGCTTTGCGCCCAAGCGGAGCCGGCGGCAACCGACGTGATGACAGCGATGAGATACGCAAAACGGGTACGCATGTAGCCTCCAGCCCCTCATTCAACGTTTGTCGCGGGGATTGGATTATTCAATGCGGCTTTAACCCTAAGAGTCAACGCAAGCCCCCAATTTGGCTTATTTCCCGCTACACTGCGCAGGAATATGGTTAACGGCGTCCCGTTTTCGGTCAATTTTAGAGGTCTTTTGTTGCCTCTGGGAGTGCCCAAGCCTATCTGAGAGCTGGCGCCATCTGAGGTGCCGGAGAGTGACTATGCCTGCCTTAGCGCCTGCGCCAACGCGACTTTCCCGGCCTGCGATGGCGGTTGCCAGCGGCGTTGCCGTGCTTGCTGCGGTCACGTTCGGTCTGTGGAGCTACTACGGCACGACGGTTTTTTTCGAAGTCGTGCGCACCGGCTGGTCCGCCTGCTTCTGACCCCTGACGAGCAATCCCCGCAATGAACGCAAAAACTTCGCGCATAATTCTCGTTATCTCGGCTTTTTTGGGCGGATTAGTCGTGTTTCTCGGCGTGATTTTATTTGTTTCCGGAAATGCGCCGTCGATCGGCGGCACCAGCGTTTCCGCGATCGGCGGACCGTTCAATCTGGTCGACCAGAATGGCAAGACGATCACCGATCAGGACATGAAGGGCAAACCATTCCTGGTGTTCTTCGGTTACACCCACTGCCCTGACGTGTGCCCGACCACGCTGTTCGACGTGTCGGAAGTCATGCGCGCGCTGGGTAAAGATGCCGACCGCACAAGCATGCTGTTCGTCAGTGTCGATCCGGACCGCGATACGCCGCCGGTGCTGAAGGATTATCTGTCGAGTTTCGATCCGCATCTGCGCGGCGTTACGGGCACGCCGGACGGCATCGCCAAGATTGAGCGGGAATACCGGGTCTATTCCAAAAAGGTGCCCGAAAAGAACGGCGAGTATTCAATGGATCACTCGGCCGTGGTTTATTTGATGGACAAGGACGGACATTTTGTCGCGCCGTTCAATCTCAAGCGCCGCCCCCAGGCTTCGGCGGACGATCTGCGCAAATATATGTGAGCTAGCCGGAATCCGCCGATTCGGCCGGCACCAGCGTTGCAATTTCCAAACCGCTTAAATGACGCTCTAACATCGACAGGGCGCGCGTAACGTCCGCGTGGCGCGATGTCGTGGCCAAGCCATGTTCGGTCTTTTCCCAGCGATAGGGTTCGAGCACCAGTTGATAGAGCGCCCGCCAAGCGGCGAGCGACAACAGCAGCCAATGGAGAGGCATCAACACAAGCGTCCAACTCACTCCTAAAAGGCCGCGGCGCGCGAGCCCGATCCAGGCGAGAAAACCTGACGCCAGATACCCGATCACGGCGGTCGTGCCGTAAAGGCCTGCGAGCAATGCGACCGCGAGGCCGTCGCTCTTCCACATCGAGTTGCCGTCGGCGATCGAATAGATAAGGCTTCCGAGAAATAGCGGATGGACAAGCGCTGCCAAAGCATTGCCGCCCACTACCAGTTGGAACGATACAAAGTTTATTGGACCGAGATCGCGCCACAGGCTGCGCGGTTCGCGCATATGCACCATCCATGTTTGCATCCAGCCTTTAAACCAGCGCGTGCGTTGACGCAGCCACGGCCAGAAACGGGAAGGGGCCTCCTCGAATGTCGTGGAATCGATCATGCGGGCGCGGTGGCCGAAGCGTGCGAGGCGCATGCCGAGATCTGCGTCCTCGGTGACGTTGTAGGAATCCCAGCCGCCGACCGCGCGCAACGTCTCGGTGCGGAAATGATTCGATGAACCGCCGAGTGGCAACGGTAGACGCAGGGTCGCGATGCCCGGAAGAAATACGTCAAACTGACCGGCGTATTCGGCCGTGAAGATGCCGGTGAGCCAACTGTCGGCGGTGTTGTCGATGGAGAGGCGTGCTTGCACGCACGCAACATCGTCGCCGGCTTTGCGGAACGCATGCAATGCGCGGCGTAGCTGGTTCGACTCGGGGCGATCTTCCGCGTCAAATACCACGGTGAACGTGCCGTGCGCAAAAGGAAGCGCGGCATTGAGCGCTTTCGGTTTCGTGCGCGGTCCGTTCGATGGCGCAATAATGGTTTCGATCGCCAATTTTCCGCGATAGGTGGCGATGGCGGCGCGTGTTTCCGCGTCGTCTTCTTCCGTCACCAACAGAATATTGAGTTTCTCAGGCGGGTAGTCGAAGCGTTCGAAGGATCCCAGGAGGGGCCGGATTGATGAAGCCTCGCGATAGAGCGCGGAGATGATCGTATAGACTGGTAATTCATCATCGTGCAGCGGCGGACTCGCGGCAGGCCGCGGGGGCAGGGCGAAGACCCCGGCGAGTCTTAGTGCCATCCAGGCCAGGAATACGCCCGCAAGCGTCAACTCGAACAATAGCCTTGTCGTGGTCGGCGCGGTAACGATCGCACCAACAACAGCCAACGCGGCAGCGCCGACTGAAAGTAAATTGGCGCGCCATCGCGGCGGGGCTGCCGAGAGCTTCGGCCAGCGTGCGTGCAGTGCGTGGGCGGCGTGTTCGCCGAGGGCAGCGTTGCCGCATTTGAAAATATATTTGTTAAGCCGCTCTGCGGTCGTCAAGCGAAAGCGCCGCGCAAGAGCGGGGTTCGATTGCATCGCCGCCATCAAATACCGCGCGTCACGCGGCGCGATGACCAACGCGATTTCGCCGGCCGTTGTCAGGGGCAATATACCGGAGGCGATCGCCTCGATCAGGCGCTCGTCATTAAGTGGACAGTGCGCGCGTTCCACATTGTCGAACGTTTCGAAGCGCAAGCCGAGATCGGCGGCGAGGACGCGGAGAAAAGTCTCTTCGGTTAGCGCGCCCGATGTTATCAGCGCGCGCTCGGCGCCTACTCCGATGGCACGGGCACGTGCCTTTGCCGCCGCGGTTATATCGGGCGACAGCAGATCCCGAACGCAATCTATTTCAGGGAATCCTGTCGCATTGCGCGCCTCAAGGCCCGCGCTACTGTGCGCCCATGGTGCGATTGAAGGAGATTCACCCGCACTTTCACGCAGACGCTTCGCCGGGCGGTTAAGCTCCGCCCCTTGGCGCGCTTCCGACACTTCCAGCCCCCACCCCACACCTTTCCGTAAGATTATTCCAGCCGCAACCGAAGCGCGAGTATAATTTTTGGAGACGAGGCATGACTGCCGCCGGCCTGCGGCATGGCGGCAATGGCGTCTTTGTTGGTTTCACACGGTCCCGGTGTTAGAAGGCGCTCATGTCCGATTTCATGTCGCACTATATGGCGCCGATCGCGGTCGCCGCAGTCGCGGTCGTGCTGGTGCTCGGCCTCATCAACATGATGCGCGGCGGCTCGCCCAACACCTCGCAGAAGCTCATGCGGTTGCGCGTACTGCTTCAGTTCGTCGCAATCGTCATCATCATGCTAACGATCTGGATTATGCACGGTTGATCTTAGCCCGTTGATCCTGGGCCGTGCTTCTGCGCTATCGAGCTTGAACCGTCGAAGCCCGGCTGGGCTATTTCATCGGCGCAGCGCGCAGATATTCGGTCTTTTTCGTGTGCGGCTTCTTTCTTCTTTGCTTTCTTCTTGGCCGCGGCGGAAAAGTCGGCACTCACGGCCTGGGCATTCGTCAGAGACGCCGCATGAAAGTCACCCCTCGTTGTTCAGGACACCTATCGGCTAGACTAGCACGAACTCGATTCCCAGCGACGAGCCCGGAAATCCGCCATGGTCGTACTCAATCGCATTTATACCCGCACGGGTGACGACGGGACCACTTCGCTTGGAAGCGGTGCACGGCGCAAAAAATACGATCTACGTGTCTCCGCCTATGGCACGCTGGACGAAGTCAATGCCGTGCTTGGTATCGTGCGCTTGCATACTTCCGGAGACAAAGCCCTCGATGGCGGCCTCGCCCGCATCCAGAACGACCTGTTCGACGTCGAAGCGGATCTGTGCCTGTCGGAAAAGGGTCCCGGCGGCGCGCGCCTGACCGTCACCGATGCACAAGTGACGTGGCTTGAAGGCGAGATCGACCGCCTTAATGCCGATCTCGCCCCGCTGAAGTCCTTCATTCTGCCGGGCGGCAGCCCGGCGTCGGCTTACATGCATTTGGCGCGTACCGTCTGCCGGCGCGCCGAGCGCATCATGGTCAAGCTTAAGGACCAGCCGGACGAAGAGGTGTCGTCCCCCTCGCTCAAATACGTCAACCGGCTTTCGGACTACCTGTTTGTCGCCGGCCGCTACGCGAACGAGAAAGGCCTGCGTGACGTGCTCTGGACACCAGGCGAGAACCGCTAGCGGCGTTTTCCTGCATTGCAGCATAAACGTTGACAGGCCGGCGGGGCGGCCTTTAGCTTCCGCCCACATTTCTGCCGCCCTTCGGAAGGAAATCATGAAAATTCTGGTGCCCGTGAAGCGGGTGGTGGACTTCAACGTCAAAATTCGCGTCAAGCCGGACGGCTCGGGCGTCGAGCTCGCCAACATCAAGATGTCGATGAATCCCTTCGATGAGATTGCGGTCGAAGAGGCGATTCGGCTGAAGGAAGCGGGCAAAGCGACAGAAATCGTCGCCGTTTCAATCGGACCGGCGCAAGCGTCGGAAACGATCCGCACCGCGCTCGCGATGGGCGCCGACCGCGGCATCCTGGTGAAGGCGGAAGGAACCGTCGAGCCGCTTGCGGTCGCGAAAATTCTCAAAGCTATCGTCGATGCCGAGAAGCCAGGAATTGTCATTCTCGGCAAGCAGGCAATCGATGACGATTGCAGTCAAACTGGCCAAATGCTGGCGGCGCTGCTCGGCTGGTCACAAGGGACGTTTGCCTCGAAGCTCGCGATCGACGGCGACAGCGTGACGGTGACGCGCGAAGTCGACGGCGGCTTGCAGACCGTGAAGCTGAAAGCGCCCGCGATCGTCACCACCGATTTGCGGCTGAACGAGCCGCGCTACGCGAGCCTGCCGAACATCATGAAGGCGAAGAAGAAGCTGATCGACGAAAAGACGCCGGATGCCTACGGCGTCGATATCAAGCCCCGGCTCGAAATCGTGAAAACGTCGGAGCCGCCGGGCCGCAAGTCCGGTGTGAAGGTCGGCTCGGTTGCCGAACTTGTCGGCAAGCTCAAAGATGCGGGGGTCATCTGATGACGACGCTTCTGATCGCCGAGCACGACAACAAGTCGCTCAAAGACGCGACCAACAAGGCGCTTACCGCCGCCAAGACGTTGAGCGGCGACGTGCACGTTCTCGTCGCCGGCAAAGACTGCAAGGCGGTCGCGGATGCCGCGACAAAGCTCGATGGCGTCAAGAAGATTTTGCTGGCGGATGCGCCGGCCTACGAGCATCTGCTGGCCGAGCCGCTTGCCGCGCTGATCGTGTCGCTTGCAGGCAGTTATGACGCGATCATCTCGGCGGCCACGACGAGCGGCAAGAATGTCATGCCGCGCGTCGCCGCGCTGCTCGACGTGATGCAGATTTCCGACGTCACCAAGGTGGTTGCGCCCGACACGTTCGAGCGGCCGATTTACGCCGGCAACGCGATCCAGACGGTGAAGTCGACGGACCCAAAGAAAATCATCACCGTGCGCACGGCGGCATTTCAGGCCACGGGCGAGGGCGGTTCGGCCGGCGTGGAGAGCGCGGCCGCAGCTAACGATCCCGCACTGTCGTCGTTCGTCGGCGAGGAATTGTCGAAATCGGATCGCCCCGAGCTTACCTCCGCCAAGATCATCATTTCCGGTGGACGCGCCATGCAGTCGCGCGAAAACTTCGCTAAATACATCGAGCCGGTGGCCGACAAGCTCGGCGCGGCTATGGGTGCATCACGCGCCGCGGTTGATGCCGGCTATGCGCCGAACGACTGGCAGGTCGGGCAAACCGGCAAGGTCGTGGCACCGGAGCTTTACATCGCCGTCGGAATTTCCGGCGCAATCCAGCATCTCGCCGGGATGAAAGACTCCAAGGTGATTGTTGCTATCAATAAGGATGAAGAGGCGCCCATTTTCCAGGTCGCCGACTACGGTCTGGTCGCCGATCTGTATCAGGCATTGCCCGAGCTGGCCGGGGAACTCGGCAAACTGGGGCGTTGACCATCGCGCCAATAATGCCGGTGTGGCGATGGTGTCACTGCGCGGTTCGTCGTAAATATGCGGGAACAATAACGACAACAGACTGACGCTAGGCCAGAGAACGGGCGCAGCGTCGATCGGACAGGGTCATGGCGGTCAATATTCAGACTATCGGGGTGATCGGCGCCGGACAGATGGGCAATGGTATTGCTCACGTCTGCGCGCTCGCGGGTTACAGTGTCGTGCTCAACGACTTGTCGGCGGATCGGATCAAGGCCGGGTTGGCGACCATCAACGGCAACTTGGCCCGGCAGGCGAGCAAACAGGGATTAAGCGACGAAGACCGCAAGAGCGCGCTCGCCCGCATCAAGGGAAGCGAAAAATACGACGGGCTGGCGAATTGCGACCTCGTGATCGAAACCGCCACCGAAAAAGAAGAGGTCAAGCGCAAGATTTTTTCCGACCTTTGCCCTTCGCTGAAATCCGACGCGATCATCGCCACCAATACCTCGTCGATCTCGATAACGCGGCTTGCGTCGTCGACAGATAGGCCGGAGCACTTCATCGGCATCCATTTCATGAACCCGGTTCCGCGCATGGAACTGGTTGAGGTCATTCGCGGCATCGCCACCGATGACCCGACCTTCGAGGTGAGCAAGGCGTTCGTCACCAGGCTTGGAAAGACCATCGCGGTTTCCGAGGATTTCCCCGCGTTTATCGTCAACCGCATACTGCTGCCGATGATCAACGAGGCGATCTACACGCTCTACGAAGGCGTCGGAAACGTCGAGGCGATCGACACGGCGATGCGGCTCGGCGCGCACCACCCGATGGGTCCGCTCGAGCTCGCCGATTTCATCGGCCTCGACACATGCCTCTCGGTCATGCAGGTGCTGCACGAGGGCTTGGCCGATTCGAAATACCGGCCATGCCCGCTGCTGGTGAAATACGTCGAGGCCGGCTGGCTCGGCCGCAAGACGCAGCGCGGTTTCTACGACTATCGCGGGGAAAAGCCGGTCCCGACGCGCTGAACAGACGACGTGCCCGCTGTTACGCCACGGCCACCAGCTGCTCGGCGAAGTTGGCCATTTGCGCGTCGAGTGCCCGCCGGAAGGCCGGCCGTGCTTCACAGCGCAGACGATAGGCGTCGAGCGCGGGATACTGCGCGAGCAGATCGCAATGGCGCGGAATTCGCAGCACGGTGGTCATCAGCAAGTCGGCGACGGTGAAGTGGTTATCTTCCAGATAGCCGCGGTCGCCGAGCGAGTCGCTCAAGGATTTCAGCCGGCTCTCCGCCATCTGCAACGCGCCCGGCCGGCGCGCCTTCGCCCAATCCTGGTCGGCATAGAACAAGTCGATCACGGTCAGATTCTGGATGTGCGGCTCGACCGAATTAATCGCTGCGAACACCCAGGCGGTGGTGCGCGCGCGGGCCTTGGCGTCGGACGGCATCAGCACTTCCGAGCGCGCGGCGATATGCAGCAGGATGGCGCCGGATTCGAACAATATGAGCCCATCCTCCTCATAGGTCGGCACCTGGCCGAACGGCTGCATCGCGCGATAGGCGGCGGACTTCTGATCTTCAGGGCCGATCAGCCGCGCTTCATAGGGCAAGCCCACTTCTTCCAGCGCCCACCGCACGCGCAGGTCGCGCACCAATCCGCGCGCGAAAGGCGGCACCCAACGAAATGCACTCACTTTGATCATGTCCAATACTCCGTTCTGCTGTTGTCGATATGCGCGGTCAGCCGCGGCACGAACCGATACGCGTCACCGGTGACGGCTCGTATTCGTCGTGCCGGCGCACCCAGGCCATGGTCCAGGGCAACGATGCTTCGTCGCGGCCTTTCGGCGCGTGATCGAGGAAATTGTAGGTGCCGACCAGAATGTCGAGGCCGCGCGCATAGGCCGAATAGGTGTGAAAGATTTCACCGGCTTCGTCCCTGTAAAACACGCTCATGCCCGGTGCTTCCTCGCTCGAAAATTCACTGGTCGTATAGTTGTAGTAGGCCTTCTTGCTTGCCAGCTCGTCTTTCGTGAACGACACGTTGAAGTCACGGTTGAAGTCGGTGCCAAACGATGAGGCCCACGGGAAACGCCAGCCCATGCGCTTCTTGTAAGCTTCGATCTCGGCAAGCGGCGCGCGCGACACAACGGCGAGCGTTACATCACGCTGGGCGAGATGAACCGTCGCGCCGTCGAAGTGGTCAGCAAGGTATGAGCAGCTTGGGCAGCCTTCCTTCCAGCCCGGCCCAAGCATGAAGTGATAGACGATGAGCTGGCTCTTGCCTGCGAACAGATCGGCGAGCGTCCTGCGGCCGGACGATGCCTCGAACGTGTAATTTTTGTCGACTTTGACCCATGGCAGTTCGCGGCGCTGGCGGCTGAGCGCGTCGCGCTGCTTTGTGAACTCTTTTTCCTTGACCAGAAGCGCCTTGCGCGCGGCGAGCCATTCTTTTTGCGAAACGACGGTGTGTTTCATGACAATACTCCTCGGCAACGTGTTCAGGCCTTCGGTGGCGTCATCCAGCCGATGCCTGCGCCGCCCGGCTCACGCAGGATGGCGATGCGGCCGACGCCGGGGACGTCGAAGACCGGCCGCATAAGCTGGGCACCGCCGGCCTGCGCTTTCTTCACGCGCGCATCGACATCGTCGACCGCGAGATACGACATCCAGCCTTCCGGCACGCCATCGAATTTTGGATCCGTCAGCGGAAACAGCCCGCCGACATATTGATCGCCCATCTTCGCGACCCAGTAAGTGCCATCCGGCATCGGCATGGCCTCGAATGTCCAGCCGATGGCGTCACCGTAGAATTTCTTGGCCTTCTCGGCGTCGCGCGTCATTAGCTCGTTCCAGTAGAAGCTTCCGTGCGACCATGAGCGTGCCATGTGCTGCTCCCGTGATTAGGCAGAGACGACCTTGTCGAGTTTTTCCATCGCGCCGTTCCAGCCATGCTGGTGACGGTCGCGCGCGTCCTCGTCGAAGAAATGCTCGTGGGTCAGCGTGAAGAGCGTGCCATCGCCGTCGCGCTTGAAGGTGAGAGTCACCAGCGACTCGCGTTCCGGCGTGGTCTTCCATGCCCAGGTGAACACCAGCTTCTCATTCGGAATCACCTCGCGATAGACCCCGCTGACGTCATGCTGTTCGCTGTCGCCCGGCTTCTGCATCACGACGCGATAACGGCCGCCGCGGCGCGCGTCGCTTTCAGCGAGGACGGTGCCCATTTCGCCGGGCCCCATCCAGCGCTTCAACTTTTCCGGGTCCGTCCACGCGTCGAAGACTTTTTCCGGCGGGGCGTTGAAGCGGCGCTTGATGGTGAGGCTTGGTTTGGTTTTTGTGTCCATGAATCTTCCTCCAGAAATGCGGCGAGTTGATCGAGCTTTTCGGTCCAGAATCGCTGATAACGATTGAGCCACTCCGTGGCTTCTTTCATCGGCCGCGCATGCAATCGGCAGGCGACCGTGCGTCCGGTCTTGGTGCGGGCAATGAGCCCGGCGTCGGACAAAACGTCGATGTGCTTCATCACCGCCGGCAAAGACATCGCGAACGGGCGAGCGAGATCGCTGACCGAGATGCTTTCCTTTTCGCTCAATTGCGCAAGCAGCGCCCGCCGCGTGGGATCGGATAAGGCGGCGAAGGTGCGATCGAGCCGGTTCGGTGAATAGTAAACCATTTGGTTAAGTGTAAACGCGCGCATTTTTTTGTCAAGGTGCTGGGGTGTTTATCTTTCGTTGACGGGCCGGCGGTAAAACTGGGCGGGATGGACCCAGCATCGATTGCAGCCGCCATGGTCGCCGCCCAGGCCAGCCAGACGCAAATGGCTGTCGCGGCGAAGATGTTGCGCATGAACGCGGATCAAGCGGCATCCGTCGTGCAATTGCTGGACTCTGCTCAAAAGAACATTGCGAGCCTCGTCGGCCCCGGTATCGGACAGAACCTCGATATCAGTGCCTGACGTAGACGGAGCGTCCGCTACTTTTTAGCCAGCACCGCGTTGATCAGCTTGATGGCGTCGTCGCTCGCCCATTCGGCGGGCCCGGCGATGCTGCCGATTTCGCAGCCGGCGGGATTGACCAGCACCGTGGTCGGCATGCCGAAGGCGCGGCCGACCTCTTTCAGATCCTGGAAGACCTTTGCATTCGGGTCGGCGTAATAAGCGAGGTTTTCGACGCCGATTTCCTTCAGCCACGCCTTCGGTTTGTCGAGGTTGCGGGTGTCGATATTGACCGCGACCACCTGGAAATCAGGCCCGCCCAGCCGCTGTTCCAGCGCGTCCAACGCTGGCATCTCCTTGCGGCAAGGCACACACCAGGTCGCCCACAGGTTCAGCAAAACTGTACGGCCACGCCATTGATCGAGGGCGACCTTCTGTCCTGTGCCATCCAGAAAAGTAAGGTCAGGCAGCCTGAGCGGCGTCTTGGCGACATTAACAGCGGCGACTTCGCCGGTCGCCAAAGGCGCGATTTTTTGCGCAAGGTTAACCGCGGGACGGCAGGCCTGATCGCCTGCATTGCGCTGGAACCCGCCAATCCCGTATACCCCCGCCAGCCCGGCTCCGATTCCGGCCACAATGGCCAACGCGATCATCGCAAACAGGCGGCGTGACGGGCGTTTTGTCGTTTCCGCGGGTCGTTCGTTCATGGCCGGTCGGATTTCGGTGGATGTGTCATGAGCAACAAGATGTGGGGCGGGCGGTTCACGTCTAGTCCCGACGCCATCATGGAGGACATCAATGCCTCCATCGATTTCG
>Ga0134126_10007282_pt1 | contig 13886 bp, 8 predicted proteins | sample KB31752_FD_96881 | JGI IMG/M metagenome (GOLD analysis project Ga0134126, IMG submission 96881) | Terrestrial soil microbial communities with excess Nitrogen fertilizer from Kellogg Biological Station, Michigan, USA - KB3-175-2 | ecosystem: Environmental > Terrestrial > Soil > Unclassified ... | reverse complement strand
CGAGGGAGCCGGCGAAGGCCGTGACCAGGCAGGTCGCCACCGCGAGCAGGACCGTCACGGCGATCAGCGCGGCCCCGTTGCGTGCCTGGCGAGCCTGGTCTGGCGGGTCGATCAGCCGCTGAACCCGGTCGGTGACGGCCGCGGTGCTGGCGGCGAGCGCGGCGGTCGGGACCGACTGGCCGGTTCCCATGGCCAGCAGCGCCGCGAGCAGAGGCTGGCGGGCGGTGCGGCGGGCCGCGGCGTCGTCGGCGCACATCTCGGTCAGCCGTGCCACCTGCACCCGTCCCGTCGTGAAGAGCGGCAGGGCAGGGATGCTGGCGGCGAGTGCCCTGGTCAGCGTGACCAGGAGGTGGTGGCGGCCGGCCAGGTGCGCGCGTTCGTGCGCGATAACGGCGGCAAGCTGCGCGGCGTCGAGCACGGCGATCGCCCCGGTGGTCAGCACGATGGTGCCCGGCCGGCCCGGCATGCAATAGGCGGCAGGCCGCGGGTTATCGAGCACCACGGCAGTGTCGGCGGCTGACAGGCCGCGACCAGTGATCCTGGCCGCCTCCGAGTGCGCGCGGGTCTGTCGCCGGGCCCGCCGCACCACGAGCCCGTAGCGCCAGGCCAGCGTCGCGGCCGTAGTCGCGGCGATGACCGCGGCCACGCTTAGCGCCAACTCGAAGACCGCGCCGCGGTACACCGCCGCGGCACACTCCTGGCCGGTGACCGAGCGGCATACGGCCTCAGCCAGCCACGGCCAGTGCGCGATGGCCGCGTCGACGAGAAACCGCACGGCCGCCATCGCGCAGGTCAGCACGCTTGCCATCGCGGTCACCCAGGCCACAAGGCCCAGCCTGGCGCTGATGCCGACCGCGGTCAGCCGTGCCAGCAAGATGGGCAGCCACCAGGCCACGGCCGCCGCGTAGCCGCCCGCGAGCAGCGCCGCGCTCATTCGTGCCGCCGATCGGCCGATCGCCGGTCGGCAAGCCGCCGCACCACGTCGCTGAGCACGTCGGAGTCCTGCCCGTCGATCTGGGCGACGAAATGATTCAGCACCGCCTCGGTGTCGCCACCATCGGCCAGCGCTTGGGCCATCAGGCGCGCGCTGTATTCCTCGCGGCTCGCCGTCGCCGTGTAGCGATAGGCCTTGCCGTCCTTGACCCGGGCGAGCCAGCCCTTGCGGTGCAGGTTGTCCATCGTGCTCATCACGGTGGTGTAGGCGATCTCCCGCTCCTGGAGCAGCTCGCCGAGCAGATCCCGCACGGTCACCGGACGATCGTGACCCCACACAAGGTGCATGATCACTGTTTCAAGATCACCGAACCCGCGCAAGACACCTCCTGTGTTGCTGAAGTATCGCCCACTCGCATGGTGCGCTGACAGTGCTAGCCCGGGGGACGACCCCCGGAACCCCCGCAATGCTGGCCCGGGGGCGACCCCCGGAACCCCCGCAGGGCTGGCCCGGGGGGCGACCCCCGGAACCCCCCGCAATGCTACTATCTACGTACGTAGACCGTAGGAGACTTTTGTGTCCAGGGCAGATAGAAACCGGCAGCGGGCTAAGGAGAAGGTCGCCCAGGCCAGGGCGGCGCAGGCGAAGCGCCGGCGGCGCCGCCTCACCCTGAGCGTGGCGGGCGCGGTTGTGGTCGTGGCCGGGGCGGCGACCGGTATCGCCCTGGCGGTCGGCGGCAGCGGCAGCGGCACGCGGCCCGGTGGCCCGAGTTCGCCGCACCTGCGCCTCGCCCCGCTGAGCACGCTCGGCCCGCTCAAGCCGGCCCTGCCGCCGGGTCCGTTCGGCCCTGAGGGTGTCCCGATCCCCAAGGGTGCCGCTCCGCTGGCCACTACCGCCACGAAGACCACCGGGCAGGTCGTCGACGGTATAGGGTGCCAGACCAGCGAGCAGACAATTTTCCATATCCACTCGCACCTAACCGTCTTCGTCAACGGTTCACCGCGCCAGATACCGGCAGGTATCGGCATCCCTGGCGCCCAGGCCCAGAGCACTCCCCAGGGCCCGTTCATCGGCTCGGGTAACTGCTTCTACTGGCTCCACACCCACGCGGCCGACGGGATCATTCACATTGAGTCACCTATCCACCGCATCTACACGCTTGGCAACTTCTTCGACGAATGGCGCCAGCCGCTCGGCCCGAACCAGGTCGGTCCGGTTACCGGGCACGTCACCGCGCTCTACAACGGCAAGGTGTACCGGGGCAACCCGCGCGACATCCCGCTGAACGCGCACTCCCAGATTCAGCTCGAGGTCGGCACGCCGCTCATCGCCCCCGAGTCGATCGCCTGGCCAAGCGGCCTGTAGGCCCGCACGAGCCTGCCGATAGGCCCGATGCGTGCCGCCGCGTGGATGCGGGCAGAACACACCGATGGGGGACCGCAAGGCTAAGCGCGTCGCGGCGTTCGCCGACTCCCCCGGCCGCCCAGCGGCCGACGATCAGGCCTGGTACGCACGCGGAGCCGAGGCGGTCGCGGCGGCGCTTGGCGTTGATCCTTCAGTCGGGCTCACCGCCGAGCGGGCAGGCGAACTCCTGGCGGCAGGCGGCCAGAACACGCTGCCCGACGAGCCGAGGAAGCCCGGATGGCTGCGCTTTCTCGCTCAGTACAGCAGCGGCATGCAACTCATCCTGGTCGGCGCGGCGGTGGTGTCGATGGCGGTCGCCCAGTGGGGCACGGCCGTGCTGCTGCTAGCGCTGACGGTGCTGAACGCCGTCGTCGGGATGCGGCAGGAAGGCAAGGCCGAGAGCGCGATGAACGCGCTGAAGTCGATGATGAAGGCGACGGCTCGGGTGCGCCGAGACGGCTCAGAGTCGCAGATCCCGGCCGAAGAGATCGTTGTCGGCGACGTCGTTCTCGCGGCCGCTGGTGACGAGGTACCCGCCGACGGCCGCATCATCGAGGCGAGCGCACTGCAGATCGACGAGTCGTCGTTGACCGGCGAAAGCACCCCGGCAGCGAAGAACGCCGTCGTGCTGCCCGACGGGTCGCTGAGCCCAGGCGAGCAGACGAACATGGCGTTCATGAGCACACCGGTCACGCACGGCAGCGCGACCATGATCGTGACAAGCACAGGCTCAGGTACCGAGCTAGGGAAGATCTCGGGCATGCTGGCGGCCACCGCCGCCGAAAAATCCCCGATGACCAGGGAACTGAACAAGCTGACCTTTTGGATCGCGGCGGCGGCAGGCCTGACGATGGCGGTAATGTTCGCCCTTGGCCGCAGCCGGGGCCTGGCCTGGGACGCTCTGTTCATCAGCGCCGTCTCCCTGGCCATCGCCGCGGTTCCTGAGGCCCTGCCGACCGTGACGCAGACGATTTTGTCACTTGGCGGCGTCGACCTCGCCAGGCGAAACGCGATCGTGAAGGACCTCCCGTCGGTAGAGACACTCGGATTTACCTCAGCGATCAACTCCGATAAGACCGGCACGCTGACGATGAACCAGATGACGGCGATCGAGGTGATCGCCGCTGGTGACCGATACACGATCTCTGGCGTCGGCTACGAGCTGACCGGCGATGTTCACCACCCGGTCGGGTCCAAGGTATCGATAGAAGACGCGATCCTGCCGTACCTGATCGCAAGCGATGCCGCGCTGGTCGACGGCAGAGTCGTCGGCGATCCAACCGAGGGTGCCCTGCTCGTGCTCGGCTACAAGGCTCGCGTCGACATCGACGCTACGCGCGGCCAGTTGCCACGGCTGGCTACGCTGCCGTTCGACCCCGCCTACAAGCTGATGGCGACGTTCAACTCGGCGCAGGACGCGGGTGGTCACCAGGTTGTGCGGTGCTTCCTGAAGGGAGCGGCCCCCGCCGTCATGGCGCGTGCGGCCAGCGCGCTGTCAGATGGCACGAGCATCCCGTGGGACTCAGGACTCAGCGAGCGGGCGGGCGCCGAGCTCGAGCGGATGGAACGGCACGGGCAGCGGGTGATGGCGGCCGCGACCAAGGACATCGATCCTGACGACTTCGATCCGGACGGCGATCTGCTCGGCTATGTCACCGGCGTGCGGATGACCAGCCTGGTCGGGATGATGGATCCGCCGAGGGCCGAATCGAAGGCGGCTGTCGCCAGCGCCGAGGCCGCGCACATTCGGGTCAGGATGGTGACCGGCGACGACGTGATCACCGGCGCCGCGATCGCCAAGCAAGTGGGCATCGGCGGGCAGGCCATGCTTGGTGCGGAATTCGCGGCTATGCCTGAAACGGAGCGACTGGCACGCATTGACGAGATCGGCGTCGTCGGCAGAGTCGCGCCCAAGCACAAGGTGCTTCTTGCCGACACGCTCAAGAAAAAGGGCGACGTCGTGGCGATGACCGGTGACGGTGTCAACGACGCTCCGGCCATCAAGGCGGCGGACATCGGAATCGCGATGGGCACCGGGACCGAGGTAGCCAAGAACGCGGGCCGGATGATCTTGTCCGACGACAACTTCGCCACGATCGTGTTCGCGGTCGAACAAGGCCGCAAGATCTACGACAACCTCACCAAGTACATACGCTTTGTGCTCATACTCCTGGTCGTCTTCGTGCTGACCTTCCTCGGCGCCAGCTTGCTCAACATCGCCGCGGGGGAGCCGTTCACTCCGGCCCAGGTGCTGTGGATTCACTTCATCGTCAACGCGCCATTCGGATTCGCGCTCGGCTTTGACCGGGAGAGCCCAGGTCTCATGGCCCGCCGCCCGCGGCCGCGAGGCGAATCGGTGCTCACCACGCCGGTGCTCGTGACCGTCGGGCTGGCCGGACTGGCGATAACCGTCGGACTGCTTTCGATGATCCAGCTCGGCGTCTCCCGCTACGGCAGCGCGCACATCGGCAACTCGATCGCGTTCACCGCCTTCGCGCTTTGCCTGATCGTCGCCGCGATCGAGTGCCGCAGCGAGAGGTGCACCGCGCTGACCACGGCCACGTTCGACAGCAAGCAGCTGAACTGGGCGATCTTCGGCGAATTCGTGCTGGCCGTGCTCGTCACTCAGCTGGACGCGTTCCAGCGCTTGCTCGGGACAACGCAGATCAACCTGCGCCAGTTCGGCTGGGCGCTGGTACCGGCGATCGCGCTCCTCGCGCTGTGGGAGCTTGGCAAGCTCGCGGCCAGAAGGACATAGCAGCGGGGTTGCCTCGGAGGCTGGACGAGCGCGGGTCAGTTCATCGCCTCGGACACTCGGGCTGACGCCATTGTCCGGCAATAGCGTTTATTGTAAAGTTTCAGGCCCCACCGGATGCGTGTGCAGGGAGGGGTGCATTCATCGTGGACTCGGGTTTTATCGTCGTTGGCGACAACGGAACAATCCGGCATTCGGGACTGCCCGCCAGCTTCCTGACCGGGCTTGCGGAGCGAAGCGCCGCACATCTCAAACTTACTGACGCCTACTTTGTCGCGGGCGGCGGCTGGGTGCAGTTCTACGACGGCGGGTTGTGGTGGGCTAGCGGCATACCGCAGGACGCCTTTACCCAGATCGGCGCCTTCATATCCCAGGGCATCAGCGTCGCGGACTTCAGACTGAGCCCGTCGGGCGACTGGATCGTGCTCGGCACCGGCGGGCACTACGCCTACTCCCCCACGCTCGACCAGCCGGTCATCGACTCGATTGCCGACGCCGTAGAGAACAGGCATCTCCAGCCGTCCAAGATCGTCTTCTCTCCGGTGCCGAACAGCTGGTGCCTGATCTGCGCCGACGGCAGCTTCACGTTCCACGGGGACTTTCAGCAAGACGCCGCAGCGAAGATGAACGAGATGGCGGCCAGCGGCTACAAGATCAGCGACATCGTCTTCGCGCCGACCGGCGGCTGGGTGATCTTGTCCCCCACCGGCTGGTACTACAGTGGCATGCCAGCCGAGCCGATCCAGGCGATCGGCGAACTGCTGGCGGGCGGCAGCGCGATGCCGAGGCTCGCCTTCTCAGGTGTGCCGCTGACCTTTACCTTCGTCAGCTATACCTGCGATACCACGCGGTCAGAGCCGCACCTGGGAATCGGCGGTGATGACACCGATACCGCGGAGCTCGACGTCCAGGTTGGCGGGTCACTGTTCACCCAGCGCACGCCACAGTCGGTCAACGTCGGCTCCAATTCGGCACCGCAGGTCATCAACCTGTCCGTCGGTCCCATCTTGGTGCCGGATCCGGCGACGCGCATCGTCGTGGCGCTGCAGATCGTTAATACCACTAACCAGTCTCTCGCCAGCCAGACGCTGGAACAGGCAGCGAAGACCCTGATCGACAACTCCGAATCCGAATTGTTCGACGACGCCGTCACGGCGCTTAAGGCAGGGCTGACGGCCGGAGCCGCCACCTTCGGCCTGGCCATTCTCGGCCTGGTCGCCGTGGTCGGGCTGATCGCCGTTACTCAGGACGCCTATAGCCTGCTCGACCAGGACGACGACGGCATGGTCGGGCTCGGCGGCATGCTCGGCAACACGCTGGCGTTCGCCGCCGCACTGGGCGGTCACACCGACGACTTCACCGGCCCGCAGCCAAGCCCGGGCACCGGCCGGGCACCCCACTACCTGCTCAATTGGAGCGTCGCGGCAACCCCTGTCGCCCCCGCGCAGATGACGGTGTCAACCAGCCCGTACCCAGTACCGATGCAAACTCCGACGGCCGTCACGGTCCACGCCCACGACCAGGTGACCAGCCAGGCCGTCGCCGGCCAGGTGTTCTACAACAACGCCGACATCGGCCCGACTAACTCGCCGCTGCCGGCGCACACCTATCAGTGGGTAACCAAGACCAAGATCATCCGCGTGCCGACCGGCGGTCACCCGCCCTACGTGGACAAGACTGTCACCTACAACGACTACCCAAGCGTGCTCGTGTCCGCCGACGGCTACGCCGATGTCAGCCTCAAGCTTGGCCCAACCCAGTCGCCACCGCCCGAGCCATAGCTAGGCCTTCGCCACCAGGGTCAGCACGTCGTACTTGGCGACGGACTCACCGCGCTGGTTGGTGACGTCGGTGTCCCACCGCACCTCGCCGTAGTCGGCGTCGGTGCGCGGCGTGATCTGCTTGGCGGTGAGCGTCACGGTGAGCTCGTCGCCTGGCTTGACCGGGGTCAGGAAGCGCAGGTTCTCCAAACCGTAATTGGCCAGCACCGGCCCGGGCTCAGGCGCGACGAAGAGGCCGGCCGCCAGCGACACGACCAGGTAGCCGTGCGCGACGATCCCGCCGAATAGCGGGTTCGCCGCGGCAGCTTTCTCGTCGGTATGGGCATAAAATTTGTCCCCGGTAAACTCGGCGAAATGGTCGATCTCGTCCAGAGTGACCGTTCGCGGGCCCGCGACCACGCTGTCACCGATCCGAAGCTGGGCCAGCGACTTGCGGAACGGGTGCTCTCCCTCCTGCCGTGGCGAACCAGCTACCCAGCGACCCGTGATCGCGCTGAGCACCTTCGGACTGGCCTGAACGGCGGTGCGCTGCATGTGGTGCAGGACGCCGCGGATGCCGCCCATCTCCTCGCCGCCGCCAGCCCGGCCAGGCCCGCCGTGGACGAGCGTCGGCAGCGGCGAACCGTGCCCGGTCGACTCGCGGGCGTCATCGGTGTCGAGCACGAGCAGCCGACCGTGCCACGGCGCGACGCCAAGCACCACCGCGCGAGCGAAGTCCGCGTCACCGGTCACCACGGATCCGACCAGGCTGCCACGCCCGCGTGCGGCCAGAGCCACGACCTGCTCGGCCGAGGCGTACGGCAGCAGCGTCGACACCGGGCCAAACGCCTCTACCTCGTGCGGGGCCGCTTTCCCCGCGTCGTCCGCGCGCAGGAGGATCGGGGATAGGAAAGCACCGCGTTCGGCGTCGGCGTCGATGACCGTGGCGTGGTCAGGGTCTCCGTATACCAGGCTTCCTACGGCCAGAAGCGCCTTGAGCGACCGGCGAACCTCGTCCCGCTGTTCCAGGCTTGCCAGGGCGCCCATTCTTACGGCTGGATTAGCCGGGTTGCCGACAGTGACCCCGCGCAATTTTTCTGCCACCGCGTCGGCTACCTGTGCGAGCAGTTCATCAGGCACGAACGCCCGGCGGATGGCGGTGCACTTCTGCCCGGCTTTCACCGTCATCTCAGTGACGAGCTGCGACACGTACAGGTCGAACTCGGCGGTACCCGGCGCGGCGTCTGGCCCGAGTATGGACAGGTTCAGCGAGTCAGCCTCGGCGTTGAACCGCACCGCGTTCGCCAGGATGACCGGATGCGCGGCCAGCCGCTGCGCGGTGGACGCCGAGCCTGTGAACGACACCAGATCCTGCTCGGTCAGATGGTCGAGCAGGTCGCCGACGCTGCCGCAGATCAGCTGGATCGAGCCGTCGGGCAGCAGGCCTGAGCTCACGATCAGCTCGACGAGCCTGTGGGTCAGGTAGGCCGTCTGGCTGGCCGGCTTGATCAGGCTCGGCACCCCGGCGATGAACGCGGGTGCCAGCTTTTCTAGCGGCCCCCACACAGGAAAGTTGAACGCGTTGATCTGCACGGCGACGCCACGCAACGGCGTGCAGATGTGCTGGCCGACGAAGCCGCCACCCCGGCCGAGCGGTTCGACGTCGCCGTCGATGTAGACGGTGTCGTTCGGCAGCCGACGCCGGCCGGTGCTCGCGTAGCTCGCGAGCACGCCGATGCCGCCGTCGACGTCGAACTTCGAGTCGCCCAGGGTCGCACCGGTACGCGCGGACAGCGCGTAAAGCTCATCTCTGTGCTCACGCAGGTAGGAGCCGAGCGACTTGAGCAGCGCGGCCCGCTGGTGGAACGTCAGCTCACGAAGCGCTGGCCCGCCTGTCGTCCTGCCGTACTCAAGCGCCGCAGCCATGTCGATTCCGGCAGATGAGACTTGCCCCACCTCATCTCCCGTCACGGCGTCAAGGATCGGGACGCCGTCGCCCGATGGCGAATGCCACCTACCCTCGGTGTAACTTCGCAGGACGGTCATCGACCCAGCCTCCTCGATGGGTTAGTGGACCCTTGAGAATTATCAACCGCCGCTGCCCGCCGGTGTGCGGTGACCCCGCGAGCCGAAGGGCACCGATGCCATGACCGGACTTCCCGATGCGTCCGCCTGGGCTCTGGACCCGGACCTCGCCCACCTCAATCATGGCGGGTTCGGGGCCTCGCCGATCCGGGTGCTTGCCGAGCAGCAGGCTTGGCGTGCGGCGATGGAGCGCAACCCGACTGGCTTCCTGACTCGCGAGCTGCCCGGCTTGATCGACGCGGTGCGCGAGCAGGTCGCCGGGTTTCTCGGCGCTGACGCCGATGGCCTGGTGTTCACCGACAACGCGACGGCGGGGACGCAGACCGTCATCACCCAGGCCAAGCTGGCGCCCGGCGATGAGGTGCTGACGACCGACCACTGCTATCCAGCGGTGCTCGCGCAGCTTCGCCGCGCGGTCGAGGCTGCCGGCGCGGTGCTGCGGATCGCCCCTGTGCCGATTCCCGCGAGCAGCGGGGCGGCCGTTGGCGAGGCCGTCTTGTCCGCGCTGTCCAGCCGGACCCGGCTGGTTGTCATCGACCACATCGCGTCGTGCAGCGGGCTGGTGTTCGCGGTGGAGGAGATCGCGGCGCAGTGCCGGCGGCTCGGAGTGACCGTGCTCGTCGACGGCGCGCACGCGGCTGGCATGCTGCCGGTCGATCTCGGCCGGCTTAACGTCGACTTCTGGGTGGGGAACCTGCACAAGTGGGTCTGCGCACCCAAGTCGGTCGCGGTGCTTTACGCGGCGCCGCGGTGGCGGGACACGCTCGCGCCCTTGGTGGCCTCGCACGGAGCGCTGCGCGGATACCAGCCGTCGTTCGACTGGACGGGGACCCGCGACCCAAGCGCGTTGCTCGCGGTGCCGACCGCGCTTGAGTTCTTCGACCAGGCAGGCTGGCAGGCGGTTCGGCGGCACAATAACGACCTTGCCCGGCGGGGCGCCGAGCTGATCGCCAGCCGTATCGGCACCAGCTCCCCCGACGCTGGCGAGTTCGCCACGGCGATGCGGCTCGTGCGCCTTCGCCACGCCCTTGACGAAGACAACGCCAGGGCGCTGGAAACCCGGCTGCTTGAACAGCATCGCGTGGTTGTGCCGGTAACCTGCCACGGCGGTTGGCAGTGGCTGCGGGTATCAGCGCAGCTCTACAACACGCTGGCCGACTACGAAAGGCTCGCCAACGCTCTGGCTGACCTTGGCCTGGTTGGTTGATATCAAGCCGGTGCGATGGATCCGGGGATCCATCGCGCCCGGTGCCCGATCCCGCGCGGTTCAGTGCGATGGATCCGGGTATTCATCGCATCCGGCGCCCGATCCCGCGCGGTTCAGTGCGATGGATCCGGGGATCCATCGCGCTTCGACGCGTCGTCCGGTGCGATGGATACCCGGATCCATCAAGGAAATCGGGTGTGGATCCGGGCATCCATCGCGGCCGACGCGATGAAACCGGGAATCCATCGCAGCTGTGGCTGCCCGCCGACCGCCACCACCGCGCACACCGCGCCACCCGCGCCCGCCGGCGCCACCACGTCACCCGCATCGCGGCAGTGGCCTGCCAACCCGATACGCCTGGCTTCGCCAATCCTTCCTTAGCGGTGCGCTCGGCCGGTGACCCGGCGCGGGGCTCCGAGAGCGCCGAGTTTGAGTTCTTGCATCAGCTCGAAGAAGGCGAGCTTGGGCTGGAGTTTCACGTCATAGATGGTGGCGTACCCCTCGCCGGTGAAGAAGCCAGGAACCCAGGAGTCCGCGTCCCCGAATCCCCAGACAGTGAACGATATGCACTCGGGTACCGCCAGCGCGGCCTTGATCATCTGGCCGAACTCATACGGCTGGGCGAACGCCGCCAGGTTGTCGGTCGGCACCTGCGTGGCCGGGCCGTCGACGAAAGTCCTGACGTCGGCCTCGGTAATGGCGACCTTGAGGCCCAGGCTGGCATACCGCTGGAGGTCCTGTGTCATCCGGGTGCCAGAGAAGCCGAACTGGGTGTCGAGGTGGCCCTGATTTCCGACCCCGTCGATGGGCACGCCCTGGTCGAGCATCTGCCTGAGCCACGCGAACACCGCGTCGCTCTTGGCGCTCGTGCCGTCCTCGCCAGCGATGTTGTAGTCGTTGTAGAAAAGCAGCGCGTGCGGATCGGCCTCGTGCGCCCAGCGAAAAGCCTGACCGATGATGTCCGGCCCCAGGTTGGAGACCCAGAAGTCGTTTGGGTTGATGCCGGACGGGTTGGCATCAGTGAAGAACTCGTTGGCGACATCCCACTGCCAGATCCGGCCCCGGTAGCGCCCGACTTCGGTAAAAATGTGCTGCTCGAGCAGCCCCATGAGCGCAGAGCTGCTGATGGTGCCGTTCGCGACGCCGGTGGTCAGCCAGTCAGGTAGCTGGTTGTGCCACAGCAGCGTGTGCCCGCGTACTAGCTGATCGTGCTGTTCGGCGAAGCCAACCAGCGTGTCGGCGTCCGACCAGTCGAACACTCCCTTGGTCGGCTCAACCGAGCCCCACTTCATCGCGTTGCCTGGCGTGACGACCGAGAACTGCTCGGCGAGCACGGCGTTGTAGGCGGGGGTGTTCAGGTCGAACGGTATGACCGCCGTCCCGATGCGCAGGCCGATTAACTCGGCTAGGCCGCGCAGCGTGCCCGGCGGGTCAACGTGGCGCGGGCTGACGGCAGGCCGTCTGACCGCGGCCGTGGCAGCGCTGCCGGGTATCGCCGCGGCCACCCCGGCAGCGCCGCCCATCGCGAGGAAACTCCGGCGTCTCATGGGATCACCTCCAGATCGAAAGTTTTCGGATACTCAAATACAGATTTGACGTCAAACTAAGCTGGATCCTGATGGCTGTCAATGTCTTAGATCATCGTGCGCGGCTGATCACTGACCGCATCGCCGCTAGTCGCAGCCTATGAGTGTCTTGGCTAACGGTCCGAAAATTTTCGAAAGCTTCTCTAGTCCTTGAGGCGACTCGCGGCTTCCCGAGCTCACGCGGTCCAGGCGACCGGCAGCCGTTTGACGCCACGCTGGAAGTTCGACCGCAGGAATGACGGCTGACCCGCGTAGCTGAGCGTGGTCGTGCGAGCCAGCACCTCGTCGAATAGCGCCCGCATCTGGACCCGGGCGAGGTGGGCGCCCAGGCAGAAGTGCGGGCCGTGACCGAACACCAGGTGCGGATTAGGGCGACGGCGGATATCGAAGCGGTCGGGGGCGGCGAAGACCGTCTCGTCGCGGTTGGCCGAGGTGAATGAGACAACCACCTTGTCTCCTTCGCCGATGCGCTGACCGCCGAGTTCGCAGGCGGAGGTCGCGCTGCGACGGAACGTCATCACCGGGGTCCACCAGCGCAGCAGCTCATCGACCGCCGTGGTCATCAGCCCGGGGTCGGCGCGCAGCTCATCTTGCGCGTCCCCGTGCTCGATCAGCGCGATGGCCGCACCTGGCAGACCGTTTCGCAGCGTCTCGTTCCCGGCCACTGCGAACAGCCAGAACAAGTTCTCGAACTCAGCCACCGACACCTGGCCACCATCGTCGTCGACCTGTGCGAGCAGGATCGACATCACGTCGTCCCCAGGGTGGCGGCGCTTTTCCTGCGCGAGCAGGTGAGCGTAGGCGTACAGGTCAGGCATGCCATCGCGAGTTCGCGGATCGGGCAGCCGGCCATCGCTGCCCGGCTTGGGTCGCAGCGCGAGCGCTTGCCTGGCCATCGAGGTTCCGCTGGAGGGATCGAACTCGGCCGAGGTCGCGTAGTCAGGATCCTGATAGCCGATCACCCGGTTCGACCAGTCGAAGAGCAGCCAGCGATCTTGCCGCGGCATGCCGAGCACGTCGGCCAGGGCAAGCAGCGGCAGGTCTGCCGCCACGTCCTTGGCGAAGTCGCATTCTCCGCTGCGCCCAGTGAACGCCCGGTCGCAGATAGCCCGCGCGTGACCGCGGATGCGGTGCTCGAGCTGGCTGACTGCCCTTGGGGTAAACGACCGGCCTAGCAACCGCCGCAGCCGGGAGTGATCCGGCGGGTCCATGTTGAGCATCATCTGCCTGACATAGCGCAGTGCCTGCGGCGTGGCCGGGTCACGGATCTGCGTGGCCCCAAGCGCGGAAGAGAAAAGCCGCGGTCTGGCCAGTACCGACTCGACGTCCGCGTGCCGCGGCACCAGCCAGAACCCGGGGCCAGCCGGCCAGCCGAGCACGGGAATCTCGTCCACCCAGACGACAGGGCTCTCTCGCCGCAGGCGGGCCAGGGCCTCGAAAGGGACGCCGCCCGTGTAGGTAGCCGGATCGAAGACGACCTCGGTATCAGGCCGAGCCGACCGAACCTGTGTCATTCCGCCGACTTTAACTATCGCCTGCGCCACGGGCGACCCCTAGGCCGGCTGGAGGTGACGGTGGCAGACTGCCGCCATGGATGCGCGTGCGGCGGAACCGCGGATGCTGCGGGGCGGCAGCGGGGAGCCGCTTTTGCTGCTGCTGCATGGTCTCGGCGCGACCGGCGACGTCTGGGACGCGTGGCGGCCGCTGCTCGCCCGCCGGTGGCCGGGCCGCTGGATCGCACCTGACCTGCCCGGTCACGGCGGTTCACCACCGCTGACCAAGTACACCTTCGATAGCTTCGCCGCCGCGGTCGCCGGTGTCGTCGCGCCGGGCGCCGACGTCATCGTGCTCGGACATTCGCTAGGCGGCGTCGTCGGCCTGGCCTTGGCCAGTGGCATGTTCCCCGTGTCGGTGCGGGCCGTCATCGGCCTTGGGATCAAAACCGACTGGACAGCGCAGGAGCTTGATCGGGCCCAGGCCGTCGCCCGCCGGCCCCTGGCCTGGTTCGCCTCGCGCGACGAGGCTGCCGCCCGCTACCTGCGGGTATCGGGTCTTGACGGACTGCTGCCTGCCGATGATCCAGCTGTGGACGCCGGACTGATCGAGCAGGACGGGCAATGGCGGCTGGCGATGGACCAGGCAGCCTTCGCCGTCG
>Ga0134126_10007281_pt1 | contig 13886 bp, 13 predicted proteins | sample KB31752_FD_96881 | JGI IMG/M metagenome (GOLD analysis project Ga0134126, IMG submission 96881) | Terrestrial soil microbial communities with excess Nitrogen fertilizer from Kellogg Biological Station, Michigan, USA - KB3-175-2 | ecosystem: Environmental > Terrestrial > Soil > Unclassified ... | reverse complement strand
TTCGCGAATCCAATCTGCCCGGCCATGGAGCCGGTCCATGCAGGCCCCAAAGTACGATTCCAGCAGGGCTTCTTGCGTCGGCAGATTCGCTGCATGAATCGTCTGCGGTCCGATCCCGCCATCAACATGCACGACAAGCGCGCGTTGCAGACACATCACCGCTTGCGTGGGGCCTTCGAGGACTGAGAAGGCAAGAAGCGGGATGGCGAGGAAATCAGGCAAATCCTCGGCATGATCGGGCCAGTAGTTCTTGACGAGAAACGCTGCAGCATCTGTCTGGGTGAGAGCCCGAAGCTGTGCGTCGGTGAATTCCTTGTGATAGCGGATCGAAACGCCCCACGCCGTACTGCCGCCACGGTCGAGCGGATCGTTGTGATACGGCCCTTCCCGGCCGGTGACCCAAAGGCCGGCGGCCAAAAGTTGAGCGCTGGAGATCACTCGCGCTCCTCGAGAAGCGCCTCCATCATGTGCGCGATGTATTTGAGCATCTGAGAATGACGCTCCTCCGCCCTTCTCCGATGAGACTCCCCTCGCGCCATATCCATGACGAGTAAGGCAGTGGAGATTCCAGCCTCAACGGATAGGATGAGGTTGATCTCTCCCAAATCCTGATCGAAGCCGAAATAGTGATGTCCGAGAAGCCATAGGCCGACCCATAGGCTAAGGACAGCGATAAAGACAGGTGAACCGCGAAAAGCAGCGTAGCCCTTAGCCAATCGTGCCGTTAAGTGTGTCTTTCCCATGAATCGCTTCCAAGATGTCGGCTGTACAGGAATCGACGTGTCGCTTCACGCCCTCGACATCATCCTTTGTCGCCAAAGCTCCAAGTTGAGCCTTGATCTCTGCGACGTCCTGCTCAAGACGACTCCTGGCAGCGGGCGAAAGAATCCTGCCGCGCCCGTTAAAGCGCGTCTCAGTGGTGGCCATTGATTTCCTCGTTACGGCTGGAAGTGCTGATTCAACTTGCCGAGCTTGACGGCAACCTGAAACACGGAATCGGTGATGGAGATGCCCGCGAGCGGTACTTTCGATCCTGAGTAAGCTCCCGGCGTAATGTTTACACCGTTGAAGTTCGCGGCGCTGCTATCCATCAAATGCGGTAGTTCCTTCCAATCAGAAGGTACCGCTGTTGCATCATCTTGGGTAACGGCCACGTACCCGCTGTCGGGAAGGCTCATCCAGTGATAGAAGCCTTGCGCCTTGAAGCTCGTTGGCGGCTCGGCGAAAAGATAGTAACCCTTCATGGACACATGAACTTGTTATGGCTCAAGATTCCTTGCACGTAGTAGGTATGCGGAGCGCATACCTCGAGGCTCACCTTGATTCCGGGGCGCTCTAACCGTTCCAATTGCGTGACATACGCATATCCGCTTCGGGCCTGAAGGATTTGTTCGAGCCGAAGCTCTGAAGCGCGAATCTCAACGCCTGCGGGATCGACGAATCGGTGGTCTGGCGCCACGAGTAGTCCCACATCATTGCTTAGCGTAATCGCTACCCAGCGGTTCCAGGGCTCTGTGCATGCCTTCACGATCTGCGTCTCACCCTCTGGGCACGTAAGGCGCATGCCGGCCACGAGTTCTGCCGCGTGAACGTACTCGCCATCGGGAAGTTCCACGGGCTGTTCGCCGTTAAGACAACAAACCGGCGGTCCGCCGCCCCCTCCGCTACCCGAGGCCGGTGTCACGGCACTCATCCATCCTAATGGGGCGTGGGATTGCATGTTCATCTGCCCACCAGCCACCGGATCTTGGCTCGCGTATGCCGAGGCGGGCGATCCAACCCCAGTTCCTCCGCTTACGAATTTGATCGCTCCCGCGACTTCATCGTAATAGGGGGCGAAGTAGTAGGTGGTGGAAGCGCTTAAGCCTGATACCGTAAGGCTTCCGCTATTGATTGTCGTAGTGGTCCCATCCATGCGGTAGACAGTACCTGCGGCCCAAGACCATCTGATGCTCGTCGTCGTGCTGGTGTAGGTGAAGGAGAGATTGACGGAGCCCGCGGCGATAGCCCCCAAAGGACTGTTCCCTCCAGCGACGGTGCTCACCCGCCTGCTGCCATCCATGTATGTACTCAAGAATCGACGGTAGAGGATTCCATCCGCCATTCCGTCTATGGAATTCGCAAGCATAGACTGAATGGTAGGTTCTGTGCCGTCTATGATCTCAAATCGAGGGCGCGCGAATGCGGCGTAGTCGGCTGATCCGTGATCTGTGCCGCCGGTGTCGTAGTAAATGTAGGCACGATGCGTTTGATGAGGCGCTCCTACTGCACACTGAAAGTCAGTTCCGACAAATACCTGTTGCCCGGTTGATGGGTCGTAGATACCACTGATACCGGATTGGCTTCCGGTGTAGCCTGAGCCGTGAAGTATACCGACGAGTAGGTACCACTTTCCCGTCGTGATCCCCAAGGCACCTAGAGTGTTACCCAAGAAATATGGATTGGTGTTTTGTCCACCGCCAACATTGTTGGTGTAATTTACATCGCACCCCAGGTAAAGATTGCCATTGAATCTCGAAGTGATGTACGTCCACGCACTTACTCGGTATGACTTAGTGGAGTCAATCCCAATAAGGTCGTTGGTATTGTTCCAGCCGCCATCGGCTCCCGAGGTCGCCGCCCCATAGCCTATCCAAAGAGGCTCCGTATGCCCCGGATAAGGTCCTATCGGTGTTCCGCCATTCCCGCCAAGGAAAATTGCCGAAGGCAGTGTATTGGCCGTGTTCGCGTTATCGACGAAGTTACCCTGGCTCCCCGTAGTGCCGATCTTCCAGATGGTCGTATTGAGAATGTTCCCCTTGGTCCCCACGGCAAATCTCGCCGAGCCGTCCGGGACCCCATCGAGGTTTGACTGGTAGGCGAGCGATCCAGTCACCATCTGCGTGCCGGCGAACTTCGGCAGCGTACCAATCGGAGAGCCGACCGAGTTCATCTGCATGCCATCAAGCGCAAAGACAGCAGTAGATGTGAATGTAAATTTCCAGGTCGCCCGCGTATCGGCGAACTTCCGCAAGTCGAATAGACCCCACACCTGCTGCCAGGAACTACCGGCTTGGATCGTAAAGCCCTCAGTGACAGAATTGCCCGCGCTCGTGGTAACGGTCAAGCTTCCGGTACAGCCAGACAGAGCCAGGATCTGGAACGAGCAGAACCAGCGGCTCGCTGGAGCAATGGCTATCGGGGTGCCGGAAAACTGTAAGGTCGCCGGATTCGTAAGCCCGGTCACACTGAGGGAGGCTGTCCCGTAGTATTTATCCGTGGTGTCGATCGAAACGGTGCAATTTGAGGCCGTAAGAGCGGCTATTACTGCCGTCGCAGAGGTCGATGAAAAGGTCTGGAACTGGCTGGGGATGACATTCGGGGCGTGGCTTTCCTGCTGGAGAATCGCGGCCCACTGCTGCAAGGTGGCTAGAAATGAGTTCCAGTCGGCTTGGGTCTGCGGGAGCGTCTGCGGTAGACTCGGCAGGCGACTCTGTACCTGAGCCTGGGAATTGACGACGACGCAAGTCATATTGGAGAGCTAATCCATGTCCTGGTGGCAACTCGCGCTGATGCTCTTGGGGTACATGTTTTTCATGGACTGCGTGCGCCGAATCGCGAAACACGTTGAACTGCGTGTGCCGCTTAAATGGCGGCCGTTTCTCACCGCAAGCGGACGATTGGTTGAGAAGCTGTCACCCAAGATGCAGCTATTGTGGGTTGCGACTCTTGTTGGCATCGTGGGCGGTTTCTACGTCGCGCTTTGGCTGGTCACTGTTCACATGGGGCTTAACTAAAGAAGGCCACCCGCTCTCTGCCCGAGAGCGAGCGCGGTATTTGCCCCGCTATCCAGCGCCTGCGGGGTTTGCGGCAAGAGGGCGCTCCCGATACCGGCGCGTGCGTAGCGATCAAGGAGTGAGCGAAAGACGGGGTTGGTCGCTGCCAACGCTTTCGCCTGCACCGCTCTCATCGCCGCCTGTGCAGGGGTGGTTCCGGCCGCCAAATGGCGTCCGAGTGGGGCCACAATCGAACCCACGCGCAATGCGGCTGCTGGCCATGCGATGAGCGGATGTTTCGCCGCGAGTTCTGCCTCGCCTCCGAGAACCCCAATTCGATGGCCGGTGGCGGGTGAGCGCGCCTCGAATACAGCTTTTCCTTCCTTGGCGAGATCCCGCAGCGGTCCACCGCCGCCTCGGGCATAGGCCCCCTGCGGGGTTGCCTTCGCGACCGCATCTGAAAGCTTACTCGGAGTAAGGCCGCTCACCTGATCCTTGGAGCCCGCAACGGCTCGCTCGAGGATCTTGTAGTTGCCGTACTTTGAATCCGCCGTATCGAGGGCTTGCAGTGCGTCTTTCGGAAGCTGCGATCGCAGGGCGTTGGTGAACGCCTGTTCGCCTTGTTCAAGGAGCGGCACGACGTCTTTATCGTCGCCCTTCAAAGTGAGGGAACGGATCTTCGCGCGAATGTTCGACCGAGCGGCCAAGAGGCTGTCGCTCGTACCATTGAGCCGCGAGAGTTCGTTCGATAGAAATGCTGCGACGGGCTTTCGTTCAGGAGCCGTAGCAAGTGAGGTTTTGGAAGCGACGGCCGCCTTGAGTGCATCCTTTAGCGTGGTGTTCGCTCCGGCATTAACGATCGCTGGCTGCGTCGGGAATCCTTTGGCCTGATCGTAGAGCGGCTCGAAGGACTTGTAGGCCGCGGAGAGCATTTCATTAGCATCGCCCGGATTTGGAACGTGTCCAGGTGCCGCGCCCTCCTTGAACACTGACTGAGCGTACTGCTTGGCCGCATTCGCGCGCGCGCGGCGGATAGCAGCTCCAACGATGGGAAGGGATTGATAGGCTTCCTCGCTCGCGTTGCGCTGCGCTTCCGGGTTTAACTGTCCTGGAGTCAGGTCAACGCCGCGATCAAGAAGCGCCTGGGCCTCGGGAGTTCGCTTAATACCGTTCATAAGACGTCCAAGTCCGCGCCCAGCAAGCGGGAGCGCGGCCCCTAATCCAGCTCCCAGCAACGCTCCCTGTGTTCGATGGCCAGGATCGGAACTCACGAGGCCTTGCGTCGCCCCTTCAATTGCTGATCGTCCCAATGGATTACTGGCAACGCGGGCCGCCAATTGACCTAACTTACCGGCCCCAGCCAGCTCTCCCCCACCCATCATGAATGGAGCGGTGGCCGCCGTCTCGCCCACAAGATTTCCGATTTTGCCGGCCGTGGTATTCAGAAGCGGAGCATCGAGCTTTTGCGCATCCGCAAGATCCTGGTTGGATTCGAGCCCGACGAGATTTGCGACGTGGCGGCCTATGCTCTCCATTCCCTGGCCGGTTCCCGCAAGCCCTCGGGAGAGCGAGAGCGGCATTTTGAGGCCAGTATTGAACGGTCCGATCTGAAATGGGATGCGCTGATTCGCTGGATTGTTAGGGTCATTGGGGGCGCTCCCCGTAAACAGCGGGCCGGCAGCGCCAGGGAGCTGGCTTCCCTTGACCTGCTGCGCGAGCTGTACGAATTGCGAGGCTAGATCGGTCATTTAGAAGCCCTCGTAATCACTGGGTCCTGGCGCAAGTCCAGCCTCTGCCGCCTGCTGCCAATCAGCCATGAGCGCTTTCGGGTTAGGAGAATTTCGTATGAGTTCGGCGCGGACATCGGGGGGCGAACTCGCCAGGATGTAGTAGGCCGGGTTCGAATGCGTCTCAAAGTTCTCCTGGAGATTGTTCACGCCTCCCACATTTCCCTGTGCGCCGAGTCTCTGGCCGAAGGTGCTCTGCGCGATCTGCCAGCGAGCGATACCCTTGAGATAGCCTCCGATTTTCACGAGACCGTCCGGCGAAAGAGTGAGTCCCGGAACGGCCTTCCCCAGCTTCTCAAAAACCTGTGCCGCTTCACGCGAGCCCAGTGATTTGGTGAGCATGGTCTGTAGCTGAATAGTTAGTTTGCTCGCGTCCTGATAGGAGCCGAGCGACTTCAGCTGATCGGGTGAAAGAACACCCAACGGCTGAAGGGCTGACAGCAATTCACCTTTGATGTCGGCGTACTTCTCCGGAGTGAATTCCGTTGCGGCCTCTTCTATCTGCTGCGCCTGCGTAAGCACCTGCTGAGCGCTCGCAGCCTGTCCTTTCATTTCCTCAAGGTTTGTACTTGCTTTCTCGGCCTGCTTCTTCTGGAATTCGACCAATTCCTCCCCTCCTGTCGATCCGGGCCTTTGCGCAGTCTCACCTGATTGGGCGAGAACGTCCGGCACGAATCCTGGAGTCTGCAACGCGGCGATACCGCCGGGGTTACCTTGGGCAGCGGCGGCCGGTTTGGATGCAGGCGATGCACTACCAGGAGCCGCAGGGGCTGCGCCGATAGGAGCCGCAGCAGCCTGAAGTTGTGCGCGCTTGGCGGCTCCTGACTCGGCCGCCTGGCGAGCCGCGAATGCCTCAATGGCTCCTGGTAAAAACTGCGAGCCCGTCTTTGTGTTGGTCGTAAGGCCGGTCGAGGGGTTGATGGTAGTCCAACTTCCGTCCGGATTCTGGCGCGTGAGAATGCCGCTCATGGAGCCGACGTGGAGCATTCCCATATCGGTCTTGAGCTTCGTTTGCATGCCCTGAATGGCCGTAGGGTTACCGCTGGCGTATGCCTGATAGAGCTGCGTGAGATCCTGGCTCACCTGATTTTTGGCGACTGCGAGACGATTCGCTGTTGCAGGATCGTACTGAAGGGCCGTTTTGCCGTAGTCAAAGAACTGCTGACCACCAGGGAGGCCTAAAGCGGAGCCCAGTGCGCCGAATTTCATGACGCCCGCAGGATTGCTCCAAAAACCTCCCGGAGACGCTTGAGGGGCGCCAGGAGCCGCACTTTGCTGGATACCAGTCTGAGGAATAGGCATTGCAGATTGAGCGGCTACAGGGACGCCAGGAGAGCCCTGGGGGGCGCCTGGAGAAGCAGCTGAAACAGTCGAGGCGACCGGAGAGGCTCCCGGAGTTCCAGGGGGTGTCTGCGAGCCAGATGGCACACCCTGAGGTTGTCCTCCATTCGCGCCCATCATGGCGCCGAGCATGCGGTAGTACGCCTCGATCGCCGGCATCTTTGAGCCCATGAGCTGCAAGCCCAAGCCCTGCTGAGCGAGTTGTTGACGAGACGCGGCGCGTTGCAGGGCATCATTCTGCACGCCTTCGAGCGCGCGCCCGTAAGCCGCCGCGCCTTGCGATCCAGGGGAATCCTGGAGCATGGCGTCGATGAGACCCTGCGTGCCGCCGTATTGCGCGAATGAATTATCGAGCGCGGAGGGGGAGCTTCCAGTCATCCAAGGCTGAAGCGATTGCAGAAGCCCCTGCACAAAGGTGGGGGCCGTGGCTGGAGTGCTCATGATCCGGCGTAAGCTCCGCCCAACGCGCCCAAAAGACCTCCCACCGTGCTTCCGGTGGACCCGTTGCCGAAGTAGTTACCTATGTACTGACCCAACGTGCTTCCGAGAGTGCTGCCCAAGTTCGCATCGGTGGCCGCCTGACCGATTTGCTGCGTGGGCGAGAGGGGGTTAGTGGTCGTGACCGACTGGCCTGGAACCTGATTGACCTGATTGAGATAATTCTGCAGGAATGTCTGCGGGGCCTGAATGTACTGTTGACCCAAATTCTGCACCTGTTGGCCGGCGCCGAATAGGCCCTGCTGCAAGCCCATCTGCGAGTTGACGACATTCCCGGCGTTTGCTGCCGCATTCTCCTGCTGCTGCACTCCGGTGTTATACGCACCTCCGTAAAGCTGGGTCGCAAGGTTGTTAAGCTGATCGGCCTGGATAGGAAGCGATCCGATGACGTTTCGCCCGGCACCCGCGAACTCGCTCTGGAGCCGGTTCTGCACGTCATTCGCCGCGAGATTGAACTCATTGGAGAGGTATGGATTCTGCGCCGGATTGCCGTTCAATACGCTCGTCGTGTAGTTCTGCGCGGCATTTAAGGTTGGATTATTCGTCGCGAGCTGCTGTATGCCTGAGATGGCCTGATTTTGCGGCTGACTAAAGCCTGCCACCAACTGCTGCGGAGAATTGACACCCTGAAACTGCGCCGTTGCCTGACCGAGACCATATTGCTGGTAAGGAAGCGCCCAGGAGGCGCCCGTGCTGTTGACGACGCTAGTCGGAGTATTGCCTTGACTCATGTCAAAAGTCCTCGCTGTCTCTGTTGAGACTGCGGTGAAATTGCACTCATGTAATCGTTCCGTTGAGCCACTGCCTGCTGTTGCGCCTGAATGGCCTTCATCTGCTCGGGGGTGAGGCCGGCAAAGGCCGGGAGACCGCTAATCGTTTCATAATCGAGCCCCATCGGCGTCTGAGCATTGAAACTCCCGTTTTCCCAGTCCTGAAGAAGCCCCTGGATGTCAGCGGTAAGCGCGGGTCCCTCAGGTGTACCCTTGGCTGTGTTCTGATTCGCAATGCTCGCGTTTTTGGAGGCGAGCCAGGGCGCCACCGCCTGCGTCCATTGATCCTGGATCGACTCGCCGGGCTTTAGTTTTCCAGACTTGTACTGTTGGTTTATAAATCCTGTTAGTTGATCCATGAGATTCCCTTCTCCGCCGCGGCCAAAAACCTGTTCAATGGGTTGGGAATGACCTGGAGAGTTGTCCTTGGCATCCATGACGCCCGCAAGATTTTGGTAGAGTTCATTCGGACTCAATTCGGACATGAGACCGGGAGTCGTTTGCGAGAGCTGCGCGACCTTGTCCCAAATCTGCGTTTCCGGATCGTTTTCTCCGCCGCCGAAAGCGCTAGAAAGAGCACCCACCGCGCCGCCTATCAAGCCACCTATTGCGGTTCCGATACCCGGTACAACCATGGTACCAATCGACGCCCCCGTCTCCGCGCCGTTCATGGCATCCGAGCCGGTATTGCCAGACTGGTAGTTGTTGACGGTGTTGTAGAGGCTGTAGGCCGCTCCCAACGCACCGAGGGCGGTACTGGCATCGCCCAATGCGCCAGAATAACCGGCGCCCGCTCCCGCAGCTCCCCCATCGGTCGCATTGAGAGCGGCATCGTTCGAGGCTTGAACGGCCGCCGCCGTTCCATCATTGGCCGCGTTCCCCAACTGCTGCGCAGCGGCAGCGCCGGCAGCGCCCGTGTAGTCTCCAGCGGCCGCAAGAGCATCGGGATTTGAAAGTAAGCCGGCCGAAGCCCCAAGTGATCCGCCGTCCGTCGCCGCTAGAGCCGCTTGATTGGCCGCAGCCACCTGTGCGGCAGTTCCATCAGAGGCTACGTTTCCAAGTTGCGAGCCTACGGCACTAGTAGCCGCGCCACTGTCGGCCGAAGCGTTAGCCGCCAAGTTGACCGCGCTGGTAGAAGAGAGATTGGGCGAAAGAAGGCCCCGTATCGCCTGCCCTGCGGGCGAATTTGGACTCGCAATGTTCTTCGCGATACCAAGAAGAGAGCCTTCAAGCTGACTACCCGTTGAGACAGGATAACTTCCCGTGGGCGTCCCGCTGCCAGAGGTGGTTCCTAGCGCTGGCGCATTCGCATAGGGACCGGCATGAGGATTGCCGGCCAGTGAAAGCGCCTGCTGCGTCCAGTAATTCGGTGCGCCACCTACCTGCTGCGCGAAGGGCGCTACGCCACCGGCGCTGCCAATAGCCCCCAGGAGCCCCGATGTCAGAGGGTAGCTGTACCCTTGGGCCGCTCCCAATAGTCCGCCCTGGGCGCTCTGAGGAGCGCCCATGTAGGGAGAGAGTGACATTTAAAGTGCCCATTCCATGACGACGGCGGTCTGCTTGAAGCGCCGAAAGCGTCGCAACCATCCCCGTCGGCCGACGATTCGCACCGCAACGCAGCCCATCTCGCGCGCCCACTGTCCGATCGCCTCGAGAAGCCGCTCCTGGAAACCTTTAGGGGCTGATCCGCAGGCAATACGAACCGTGCAAAGATGGCCTCGCGGGGTGTCGCTGATCTCTGTCACTGCGACGAAATGCACTTCTTGCGAATCCTGTAGGCCCCAAATCTGAAGGTTTGAATCTGCCGCTGCTTTTCTAATCTGCTCGGGCCCGATCTCGCTCGTCTTGACGGCAAAGCGATGGAATAAGGGCACAATGTCATTCCAGATGGTATCTGTCATGACATCCATGGCAGAAAGGCAGAACATCCTCACACACTCCCTCCCTGTTCGGTGTAAAGGGTGGCGCCTTGAATGGCAGAGGCTGCCGAGGAAGTGACTCTTGCGCGCATCATCATCCCGCCCGGTAACGTGTCGAAGGAGCAGCGTTTGGAGAAACTGTCCCGTGTGACATCGGAGGTGTAGGACAAGGCGTCGTCGATGGACTCCTTGGCCGCAATCCGCATCGTGGGCGAGTCTGTACATAGGATGTGCGGCTGAGCTTCAGAAACGTGGCGGATTTGACCGTCCACGAAAGACACGTCGTAAGTCTCGCAATACCCTGAAGCCGAGGCTCCAGTTAAATATCCGACCGCGTGAGATTGATTGAACAGACCGAGCCTGTGCTGTAATCCGGTCTGATCGGTCCAGAGCATCTCCGTCGGGATCGCCGCCTTCGTCCAATAGCCAGACTGTGGATTGAGCAAGAGGAGCGTGTCGGGCAGTGTGTTCGATCCCGTCGGAATCGCGTACACCACGCATTTGAGCGTCGCATCCCACCCCGCACGGATCGTTCCGATGGCGTTCCAGTTGACGTTCGACAGGAACCACTTATCGAGCGCGGCTTGATTGGTCGTGCCGGTGGGAGTGTTCTGCGAGCCATCCGTTGCCCAAAAGCCGTCATCCGCAATGAAGTGTGTAACGGAGCCGACCTGTACCGCCGCTCCGCGAGCAATCACTCCGCGCTTTCGCTCGATCGGCAGGAAGTTGAAAACGACATCCCCGCCGGCGTAACTTGCGCGGGTGAGTCCGTTTCGCTGAAGAATTACCCCCATTTGCGGACCACCGCCGATATAGAGCACCTGCCCGAATTCCTGGTCCAGGTCTTCATACGAAGACTGGTCAGCGACCGCCGTATCAGTGAGTGGCGTCGGCCAGGTCGTGGGGTCTCCCTGAGCGCACCACTGCACGCGGTAGGGGTTTGCGGCTGGAATGTCGCCCACCAGCAAGAACTGGTTGATGACGCCGAGCACATTACCGATGGGAGCGGCCGTGATATCCGCGAAATTAGCCCCTCCAACAGCCATGTCCTGAAGCGCGTGAATGCCATCGGCCCCCAAGATACAGCCGCCGAAAGTCGCAAAGGACCAGTGAGCAGCGCCGGAATATGCCCCCGCGCTTTTGCTCACCGAGCTCCACGCCGAGCCGGTCCAGTGATAGAGGTCACTTGCGGCGCCTGCGTAAATCTGCGGACTGCCGGAAGAATCAAGCGCCGTCCAAGCTCCCAGCGCCTGAGCGCCGATTCCAGGAACTCCGCTCAGGGCGGCGAAGGATGGCAGGGACCGATAAGCGCCTTGCGCGAAATAGACATTGAGCACATCGGCAAGCGGGACTGTCGTGTCCCGGTACTGAAACGGCATCGTAAAGGCAATATCCGCCCCGTCCGGCATCCAGGGGCCGAACGTCGCGACAAATGGCTTGCTCATTTACCAGCCGGAAGCTGCGATATCGCCCGAGCGAATAACGAGTGGAGACTCCCCGAAGCGGCTCGAGGTGTCTCGTGCAATGAGTTTCGCCAACGCATCCTGGTAGAGCTGCGTCCAGCCCTGCACCATCGGAACGTCTTTTAAGAATTTCCCGGCTTGGCGCATGCAATTGGCGAAAAGCATCGAGGGGGCGCTCGTCACCATCCAGTTGGTGGCCTGTGAGCCCGAAAGAAGCGGCGCCTGGGAATAGTACGTGCCACCCACCGTATAAGCTGAGTCAGGGTATGGACCGAAAATGAAAACGGATGAGGAATCCGCCGAAGGCCCTGCAGACCCGAGCACATAGAGGACTTGGCCCGTCGTCGCGCCGTGATAAAGGGTAAGCGTGGTGCCGCTGATGTAGTAATCGGTCCCTTTGACAAGGGAAGTTCCGTCTAGGGTTGCCAGAACTACATTAGGATTCGTGAGCCCCGAGAGACTGAAGGCGGTTTGCCCGCTCGTTGCCGTGAATGTGAGTTCCGATGTGGTAACTGGCGTTCCCTGCACGTAGAGGTTTTGGCCCGCGATGGCGCCACTCACGAGGGTAAGGGTCGATCCCGCAATCGAATAATCGGTGCCCGGAACCAGCATGGCTCCATCGAGCGTGGCAAAAAGCACGGCATCGCTTGAAAGCGCGGCGAGACTAAAAACGGTTTGATTCGAAGTCGCCGTGAAGGTGAGAAAGTCAGCTACCGCAGGGAATGTGCTGCTGCCTAGGACGTCTCGCGCGATGAAAGACGGAACCCCCGCTGCCACTCGGTCAGGATAGGTCTGATAGATCCACTGCGGGTCTTTGAATTCCAGGTCAAAGACGTTCCCGGTGCCATCGGCAACCGTGAAGTCTTTCGGGGTGAGCCAATCGACCGGTACCGGGCAATTGCCATTGGCATCAATGGGCGTTGCGGGATAAGTCGCCTCCATCAATCGGATGCCGTTACCGAAGTTCTGCGCGAAAATATCGTTGTTGATCTCTTCCTGAGCGGACTGGATGAAGTAGTCCGTATAGGCCGAAAGAGCTGGACGATGCGCGTAGTCCAGGATCGCCTGGGTCAACGTCGCATAGTTCGTAACAGTCGGCATTTTACTTACCCAAAGAGATGATCTTGCGTCGAGAGCGAAAAAGCGTCTTATCCTCAACGCAACGGAATCTCGAATAGTCGCGATCCTTGGCGATCTCAAAGACGGCCGGATCGAAATAATTCACGCCATGCTTTTGTGCGATGTCCATGAGCACCACGGGATCAAGTGACATGGTGCGACGCATGCCGGCAGTTGCACTGCTGATTCGTCGAGGAGATTCACGATTGGCCGTCGCTTCCTTGGCGCAGGCGTCAATCAGAGACTGGGCATCGCCTGAGTAGCGAAGGACCATCGTGCCGTCCGCTTCCTCGTGATATTTGATCCTGTAACTCAATGGAATGTCTCCGCGAGTCGGAAAAGATGAACGCCACCAATCGAGGCATCCGTCGCACACCAGGGTGAAGCAATTGCTTCGCCGCCGTTTGTGAAGTAACTCACTGAGGCGCCACCCGAGAAGGTAATGCCTCCCGCCATCGTCACAGTAACCTTCGCGATGTGATAAGAGGCCAAAGCGGCGCCAGAGAGGACGATTCCGCCAGAGCCTATGTAACTATACTGTTGCCTGGAAGATGACTCTGTTGCAGAACCAGAGAATGTGAGACCGCCACTTGTCGCGGGATGCGAGGCACGAGCCGCACTCGCCGCGCCAGCGAAAGCAATTCCTCCAGACGTAGAAACTTGGCGTCCACTGCTCTTCTGACCAATTCCTGAAAATAAAAGCCCACCCGAGGGACTACGTACGGCGGCGCGCTGTTCACCCGCTGCGCCACCAAGCAGTAGCCCTCCGGCGGCCAAACGCGCCACCGATCGTATCTCTGGAGATGTTCCAGATAGAGTCAGACCGCCTGCCATCGTGTAACTGGACGAATGCGTATTTACCGCGAACTGCCCCATGAGCACATTCGAGTTCGCGCTTCCCACCTGGCAGAGCGCGAAACCGTACGTCGTGCCAGTAGAGAGACCGCTGATCGAAACTGATGGACTAGTTGTCGAAACAGCGCCGCTTCCGGAAAACGCCGCTGGGGAGCCCGCATTGTTTTGCCCGGCGAGGATCTGAGTCGCACTCACTCCGAGGATGTTATCGATCGTATCGACAACGACGTACAACGTGCCACTCGTCGTATCGGTGGTGCAGCCGATGCTCTGCGTATTACCGGCGACTGTACCAGACGGAGTTGATGTCGAGATGGTCGGCGATGGACCGCTGCCAGTCAAGAGAATCGTACCGCCGCTGGTGGTATTACCGGTCTGG
>Ga0134126_10007280_pt1 | contig 13887 bp, 13 predicted proteins | sample KB31752_FD_96881 | JGI IMG/M metagenome (GOLD analysis project Ga0134126, IMG submission 96881) | Terrestrial soil microbial communities with excess Nitrogen fertilizer from Kellogg Biological Station, Michigan, USA - KB3-175-2 | ecosystem: Environmental > Terrestrial > Soil > Unclassified ... | reverse complement strand
GTACTCGGTCGCGTCGTAGGGGATCACCGCGTGGATGCCCGGCGGGAGCGACGCGCGCAGATCGTCGAACGTTCGATGCACCCCCTTGCCGACGGTGAGCGCGTTGGCACCGGGCGTCGGATACACGCCGATGAACACGGCCGGCGTGCCGTCGTAGTACACCGCCTGCAGGTAGTTCTGCGCACCGAGCTCGACCCTGGCCACGTCGCCGAGCCGCACCAGCGTGTTGCCGCTGTGCCCGATCACCAGGTTGCGGAACTGCTGAGCGTTGTTGAGGGAGGTCTCGGCGGTGATCGTGCGGGTGATGTCGGCAGACTTCGTCTGCCCCACGGTGCTGATGAAGTTGTTCGCCGCGAGCGCCTTCTCGACGTCGGCGGGGGTAAGGTTCAGCGCCGCCAGGCGATCGGGGTCGAGCCAGGCGCGCAGCACGAACGCATTGCCGTCGGCACCGGTGCCAGTGGGCACGATCTGCGCCTGCCCGACACCCGCGACGCCCTGGATCGTCGGCTGCGCGACGCGCAGCACGTAGTCGTTCACCTGTTGCTGCGACAGCGTCTTGCTGTTGAACGACAGGTACATGAGCGCGGTGGTATCGCCGACCGTCTCGTTGATCACCGGAGCCTGCGTGCCCTGCGGCAGCAGGTTCTGCACCTGCTGCACCTTCGACATGATCTGCGCGATCGCCGCATTCGGATCGTAGTCGAGCTTCATGTACACGGTGATCGTCGACAGACCTTCGGAGCTGTTCGACGTCATGTAGTCGATTCCGGGAGCCGCCGCGATCGCCTGCTCGAGACGCGAGGTGATGAAACCCTGCACGGTGCTCGGATCGGCTCCCGGATAGGCCGTGGCGATCGTCAGCAGCGTGCTGCTGACTTGCGGATATTCCTGCACGGTCATCGCGGTCCAGGCGCGCAGGCCGAGCAGCAGGATGCCGAGATTGAGCGCGGTCGCGAGGACCGGGCGGCGAATGAAGAGGTCGGTGAACCGCACGGTGCGCGACCCTCAGTTCCCGGTGCGCACGACGCGGACCGTGGCACCGTCGTGGAGCTTCACCTGCCCGGCACTCACCACCTCCTCGCCCGCACGGACGCCCTTCTCGATCTCGGTGAGGCCGTCGCGCGACTCGCCCGAATGCACGGGGGTCGCAACCGCGGTAGGCGTACCGTGGCGCGTCTCGACGAGGTAGACGAAATCGCCGTAGGTGTTGTAGGTGATCGCCTCGCTCGGCACGGCGAGGACCTGCTCGGGGGCTCCGACCAGGAGCGCCACGGTGCCGAACATGCCGGGCCGCAGCTCGTCATGCAGGTTGGACAGTCGCGCCTCGACGCCGATATTGCGCGTAGCGGAATCGACCTCGGAGCCAAGCGCGCTCACCGTGGCGTGAAACTCCTGGCTTGGGAACGCGTCAATGCGCAGGCTCACGCTCTGGCCGACGCGAACGAGAGCAAGGTCGCTCTGCGGCACGGTGAACTGCACGCGCAGCGGATCCCGGATCGCGAGCGTCGCAATCCCCGTACCCGGCGACAGGTACTGACCGAGGCTCACCTCGCGCAGCCCGATCCATCCCGAAAACGGCGCCGTCAGTGCGAGCTTGGCGAGCGTCGCCTGAACATCCGCGACGGCCGCAGTCGCCTGCTCGTAGGCGGCATGCGCGCTCTGCAGGTCGGCCTCGCTCGCCGCGTGGGTGCGCAACAGCCGCTCCTCACGCTCGTAGTTCGCCTGCGCGAGCTCGACCGCAGCGCGGCTACTCGCGAGTTGCGCAAGCTGATTGGAATTGTCGAGTTGCACGAGCCGCGCGCCCTGCTTCACGTATTGCCCCGAACGGAAGTAGATCCCGGTGACTTCGCCGGCGAGCTGCGTCGTGAGGTGCACGCTCTGCGGCGCGACCAGCGTCGCGACGGCGTGGATCTCGCGCTGCCAGGCGACGCTTCGCACCGGCGCCGTCGAGACGGTCACCGCAGGTGCACCGCGGTGCGCCTGCGCGGCGCTCGCGCGGCGATCCTGCAGCGCCTTGTAACCGAACACCGCCCCGAGGGCGAGGGCAACGACGATCACCCCGACGATCGCGGCGCGCAAGCTGGATCTCCCCATCGCTCAGTTCTCCTGTCCCGCCACCCGGCCCGGCGCCGCGTCGACCACGCCGCCACCGAGGGCGACGTAGAGGCCGACCGTATCGGCGTAGCGCTGCGCCTCCGCGCCGATCGCGGTGCTGCGCGCGTTCTGATACAGCACCTCGCTGGTGAGCAGATTGAGGTAATCGACCGCGCCCGCTTCGTACTGGCTTCGCGCCAGCGTGAACGCCGACCGTGCCGCGTGCAGCGCGCGCGTTCGCGCCTGCAGCGCCGTCGCGTCGCGCTCGACCGCGCGCAGTGCACCGGCGACGTCGCGAAATGCCGTCAGCACCGCCCCGCGGTAATCGGCGAACATCGCCTGGTACGCCTCCTCGGCCGCATGCTCCTGCGCGCGCAGCGTGCCACCCTCGAAGATCGGCGCTGCCGCGGCGGCAGCGAGGCTCCAGATGAGGCTCTCCGGATCGAAGAGCCCACTCCCGCGATTGCCTTGCAGGCCGAGCGCCGCGCTCAGCTGCACGTTCGGATACAGACGCGCCACCGCCTCGTCGACCTGGGCGTTGGCGGCGCGCAACTGCGCCTCTGCGGCGCGCACGTCGGGGCGCTGCCGCACCAGTCGCGCAGGCACGCTGACGGGCAGCCGCTCGGGCAGGTGCAGCGCGGCAAGATGCGGCAACCCCGTGCGCCCGAGTTGCTCGGGAAACGCTCCCACGTAGGACGCGAGCAGATGACGCGTGCGATCGCGCGCGAGCTGCTGTGCGGGGAGCTGCGCTTGCGTCGTCGCGAGCTGGTTCTCTTGCGTCGCGACCTGCAGCTCCGAGACCGCCCCCGCCGCATACTGGTTGCGCACGAGCGCGAGGATCGCCTCTTCGTCGGCGATGCTCTTCTCGGTGGCATCGATCTGCTCGCTGAGCGCCGCAAGCTCGATCACCGCGTTCGCGACGTTGCCTTCGATTGCGAGCTGCGCTGCGCGCAGCTCTTCGTGCGCCACGTCGACCTGCGCTTGCGCATTCTGCGCGACCATCCGGTTCAGCCCGAAGGCATCCGGATACCAGGTCACGGTGAGCTCACCCGTGTACAAATTGAACGCGCTGGGCTTCGCGGACCCGCCCGAAGTCGCGCCTGAGCTCCTCTCGCGCTCGGCGCCTGCGTCGAGCGCCACCTGCGGGTAGAAGATCCCTTCGGCCGCTTCGAGCTCGTAGCGCGTCTGCAGAAGCGTGTGCCGCGCGGCCTGCAGGCCGGCGTTGCGCGCGAGCGCCTGCGTCTCCAGATGATCGAGCGCATCCGAGCCGAAACGTGTCCACCAATCGGGCTCGACGCTCTCGCCATACGCAAGCTGCTGTCCTCCAGACGCGCCCGCCTCGGGGGCTGCGAGCGTCTCCGGAACCGGCGCGGACGTATACGCGTGGACGGCGGGTGGCGCAGGCTTGACGTAGCGCGGCCCGACGCTGCACGCGGTGAGCGCCGCGCACAGCGCGATTGGACCCGCGGCGCGCACTGCCGCGCGCGCCGCACCTCGTGACCACGGGTTCGGGGAGACGAAAACCATCAGATGACTGCGCGGACCTGCGTTCGCCGCGGAACTGCGTCCGAAGCGTCCGCATGCGCGACGCGTGGTGAAAATAGCTCCGCCGGTCTATCATGTCAACGGCCGTTTACTTACTTCGCAGGGGCGGCTTGCATGGAGAAGAAATCGGGCCGGCGGAATGCGGCGGCGACCCGCGCCGCGATTCTCGCGGCGGCCAGGCTCGAGTTCTCGCAACGGAGCTACGACGGCGTCGGTGTGCGGGACATCGCGGCGCGCGCCGGTGTCAATCCGGCGCTCGTGAATCGCTACTTCGGCTCAAAGCCCAGGCTGTTCGCGGCCGCGTACGCGGGCGGCTTTCGCCTGCAGGAGTTGCTGCAAGGCGAGCGCAGCCGGCTCGGCGAGCGGCTTGCGCGGCACGTCATGCGTCGACGGGGCCCCAACGACGAGGCGCCGCTGATGCTGCTGTTCCACTCGGCGACGAGCGAAGCGGCGCTGCCGATGATCCGCACGGCACTCGCCTCGCGGCTCATCACACCGTTGGCCATGTGGCTGGGCGGCCGCGATGCGAAGCAGCGTGCGGCGCTCATCGCGTCGCACCTGCTCGGACTCGCGACGTTGAGCGTCGTGCTGCGCGTGACTGCGCTGCGGCAGAGCCACGCCGAGGCGATCGTGCGGCACGTCGCGCCGATTCTGCAGCGCTACATCGATGGGTAACCCGACGGGTTACCATGCGCGACCAGCGTCGCATCGCCGGGAGGTCCAGACGTGTGCGCAGGCAATCCGGACGCGAGCCCCATTCCTGCGTTCATTTGCGTCCAATGGCATCCAGGGTGCCCCTGCGCCCGCGGCCACGATGGCCGCTGATGGGCTCACCGCGGCCGCCGTCGCGGTCGCGTTCGCCGGGTTCGTCCAGGGGACGACGGGGATGGGCTTTGCGCTGATTCTCGCGCCGATCCTCACGCTCGTCGCGCCGCAGCTCGTTCCGGTCGGACTGCTGGTGCTGATGATTCCGCTCAACGTCTACGTCGCCTGGCGCGAGCGCGGCGCGCTCGATCGCCCCGCCACAGGATGGATCACCGCCGGGAGGCTCACCGGAACCTTCGGGGGCGTGTGGGTGCTCGCAGCGCTCTCGGCGCGGCACCTCGGCGTCCTGATCGGAGCGTCGACCGTCCTCGCTGCGCTCGCGTCGCTATTTGCTCCGCGCTTCAAGCCGGGGCCCGGCGCCTACGTCGCCGCCGGAGTCGTGACCGGTGTCACCGAGACCGCGACCGGCATCGGCGGACCGCCGCTCGCGCTCGTCCTGCAGCACGCCGACGCGCCGGCGCTGCGCTCGACGATCGCCTCGTGCTTCCTCGTCGGCGAGCTCGTCTCGCTCGCTTTCCTCGCGATCGCCGGTCACGCGACGACGGCGCAGCTTCGAACCGCCGTGATCCTGCTGCCTGCGCTCGCGATCGGCGCGCTCCTGAGCCACCTCGTCCACGCGCATGTTGGCGGACGTGTCCTGCGTGCATTCGTCCTCGGCTTCGCGATCGTCTCCGGAGTCGTGCTGTTACTGCGAAGCTGAGGCAGCGTGCGCACGATCGAAGTCGCCGTGATCGGCGCCGGCATCGTCGGCGCGACGATCGCATACGAGCTTCGCAAGCGCGGCCATGCCGTGACGCTGATCGACCGCGACGAGCCGGGAAACGGCTGCAGTTTCGGCAACTCGGGGGCGATCAGCGCGTGCTCGGTGGCGCCCCTCGCGATGCCGGGAGTGCTCGCGAGCGTGCCGCGGATGCTGCTCGACCGCGACAGCCCGCTTCGCGTGCCGCTCGCTTACGTGCCGTTCGCTCTACCCTGGCTCGTGCGCTTCGTCGCGTCGGCGACACCTTCCCGCGTCGAGGCAAGTGCGCGCAGCCTTGCCGCGCTGCATGCTGGCGCGATCGCGCGTCACGCGGCACTCGCGCGGGAGGTCGGTGCACCGGAGCTCGTGCTCGAGCGCGGCCACCTCTATCTTTATGCGGACCGCTCGGCGCTTGCCAAGGACGCTGCCGTATGGGAGCTGCGGCGGAAGCATGGCTATCGCGCGGAACTGCTCGACCGCGCAGGAATCGTCTCGCTGGAGCCCAACGTCGACACACGCTACCGCGCCGCGATGTTGCTGCGCGACCACGCGACGATCAGGAATCCATTTCGCTACGTTCAGGCGATCGCAAACGCATTCGTGGCGCGCGGAGGCGCGCTGCGGCACGCCGAGGTCATGACACTCGCCCAGTCGGCTGCCGGCTGGACGATCGCGACGCCCGATCAATCGATGCACGCCGATGCGGTCGTCGTTGCGGCCGGAGTCGGGTCACGCCGTCTGCTCGATCCGCAGGACCTCGTGCTGCCGCTCGAGACGCAGCGCGGCTACCACGTCGAGTTCGATGTTCATGGGTCACCGGTTTCACGCACTGTTGTGCTGACCGATCGCAAGGTCTTCGTCACACCGATGGAAACGGGACTGCGCGCCGGCGGTACCGTGGAGATCGCGGGCCTCGCTGCGCCTCCCGACTGGCGCCGCGCGGACGTGCTTGTCAGCGCAGTACGATCGGCGTTTCCGGACCTATCCGGTGCGCCCGCGCGCCGCTGGATGGGTCACCGCCCGTGCCTGCCCGATTCCGTTCCGTATATCGGCGCGGTCCGTGGTCGCGCGGGGCTCTACGCCGCGGTCGGACACGGGCATCTCGGGCTCACCGAAGCGCCGGCGACAGCCGAGCGAATCGCCGACCTCGTCGGCGCCGTCGGATACGCGGTACCGTAGCTGCGCTGGCCGGTACGGACGGACCGCAGCAAGCTGACCTCGGCGAGCCTCGCTATTCGTGGCCCGCGATCCCGCCGCTCGAAAGGACGAGAACGCCGAGGGCGACGTAGATCGCGGCAGCGACCGCGTGCACGACCCGCGGATGCAGGCTACGCGCGATGCGCTCGCCGAAGAGCACCGCCGGCACGTCGGCGATCAGCATTCCGATCGTCGTTCCGGCGACGACCGCGTATAGATCCTGAAAGCGCGCCGCGAGGGCGACCGTCGCGATCTGCGTCTTGTCACCCATCTCGGCGAGGAAGAAGGTGACGAGCGTGGTGACGAAGACACCGTAGCGGCCGCGCGCGACATGCGCGGAGTCGACGCGATCCGGGATCAGCAGCCACACCGCAATCCCGATGAACGAGAGTCCCAGAATCCAGCGCAGCACCGTCGGCCCGAGCACCGATGCGAGCCACGCGCCGACGATTCCGGCGATCGTGTGGTTGACGAGGGTCGCTACGGCGATGCCGACGATGATCGGCACCGGCTGCTTGAAGCGGGCTGCGAGAACGAGCGCGACGAGTTGCGTCTTGTCGCCGATTTCGGCGAGGGCGACGACGCCTGCGGAGACGAGAAAGGCTTCCATCGGCCACGCGATCGGTCGTGGGGTGCTCGGGACCGAAGGCGGCGACGCGCGCTAGAACGTCTCGACCCAGGGGCGAAGCTCGATCTCCCACGTCCACGCGCTCCTGGGCTGGTGCAGGAGCGCGAGATACGTCCGCGCAATCGCCGCGGGGTCGAGCATCGAATCCGGCTTGTCCGGAGGCTCGACCCGGCCCGGATTGTGGATCGCGCCGTCGATCACGACGTGCGCGACGTGGATGCCCTGCGGAGCAAGCTCGCGCGCCATGCTCTGCGCGAGGCCGCGGAGCGCGAATTTCGCCATCGCGAACGGCGCGGAGCGCGCGTAGCCCTTGACGCTCGCCGAAGCCCCGGTGAAGAGGATCGTCCCGCGCCCTTTCGCGAGCATCCGCCGAGCCGCCTCGCGTGCGACGAGAAAGCCGCCGAACGCACCGACGGCGAGTGCACGCTCGACGTCCGCGGGCTCGAGCTCGACGAGCGCCCCGCGCGCCCTCGCGCTCGCGTTGTAGACGACGGCGTCCGGCGCGCCGAGCGCGCCGTCGACGGCGTCGAAGAGCCGGGCGACCTCGTCGGCCTTCGTCGCGTCGCACGCGTACGCTCGTGCGCCGGTCTCGGCGCACAGCGCCGCGAGCTTCCCGGTATCGCGTGCGGCGAGGGCCACCTCGATGCCCTCCGCGGCGAACGCGCGCGCGATCGACGCGCTGAGACCGATTCCGGCACCGACGATCAGCGCGACTTCCTGTCCTGGCGCAGCCACGATCAGCGTGTCGCCAGGGCTGCGAACGGGTGGGCACCGAAGCGCAGCACCGCGTCGACCATCGCGTCGACGTCGCGCAGGCGGAAGCACACGATGTTGAGCGTGAACCAGGTCTTCAGCGCCCGAAAGCCGCGCGAGAGGTCGCGACCGAAATCGCAGGGCCACGGCGAGCCCGCTGCAAGACCTCGCGATTCACGCCGCAGATACGCCGCAGGAGACGCGAAGGCCGCGCGATGCTTGACGCCGTCGCGGCGTACGTCGACGCCGAGCGCCGCAGTGCGCGCGGTGACGATGGCCATGAAGTTGGCCATCGATGTCCCGGTCACGAACACACCGCTCGCACCCGCGGGGAAATCGAAGATCCTGCGCGCCCGCTCGACGATCTGCCGCTCGACGTCGATCGGCACGTGGTCGCGGCCGCCGAGGTTGGCGTTGAGGCCGCCCGCCAGCCGGGTCCCCGCCCAGTCGTCCGGGTCGAGCGTGCGGCCCGCCCCTCCGGACGGAAGATCGGAACGTTCGCCCAGGTTGGAAAGCTTCGCGGTGTCGTTCATCGCTGATTGTCGTTCGCTGCAACGCGCGTTTCGGACCCGCGCATCATAGCCCGAACGACTCTTGCGCCCGGTCAAAGCGCGCGCAACGGTTCGCTGCGATGCTCGGCGGCATCGAAGCCCGACAGCCCGGAGGTGCCTGATGAGCGCGCGCGTGGAGACGCAGGAGTTCGGATCGATCGCATTGCCCGCCGCCAATTGGGAGCCTGCGCGGCCGGTGCTGGAATTGCTGCGCATGCGGCACAGCTCGCGCGAGTTCGGTCCGCGCGAGATCGACCAGCGGGCGCTGGCGACGCTGCTCTGGGTGGCATTCGGCGTCAACCGGGACGATCGCGGCGGGCGCACGGCGCCGTCGGCGCACGACTGGCGCGAGATCGAGATCTACGCGGTCCTCGCGCGCGGCGCCTACCGCTACGATGCGCCGGCAAGCGTGTTGCATCTCGTCGCCACCGGCGATCTGCGCGCGATGACCGGCGTGCAGAACTTCGTCGGCAGCGCGCCGCTCGACCTCGTCTACGTCGCGGACTTCGCGAAGATGATCGACGCCACCCCCGAGCAGCGCACTTTCTACGCCGCTGCCGACGCCGCGGTGATCGCGCAGAACGTCTACCTGTTCTGCGCTTGCACCGGAATGGCGACGGTCGTGCGGGGCCTCGTTGACCGGCGCAGGCTCGCCCCGGCGCTCGGCCTCGATCCAAAACAGCGCATCGTGCTCGCCCAGACGGTCGGCTATCCGCCCTGATTGCCGGGCGCAAGCTCGAATGCCGCGTTGCGCACCGGCAGCGCGACGCTGTGTCCGCGGGCCTCGAGCGCCGCCGCGAGCGCCTGCATGCCGCGCGCGGGCTCGCCATGGACGAGAAAGGTCGTGCGCGGCGCACCGCTCGCCGCGTGCCACGCGATCAATTCATGCCGGTCGGCGTGTGCGGAAAAGCCGTTGATCGTGTGGATGCGCGCGCGCACGCGAACCGGCTCCCCGAGGATCCGAACCTCCTTCGCGCCGTCGATGATCTGCCGCGCCGGCGTACCCTCGGCGGCGAAGCCGACGAAGATCACCGACGACGCCTCGCGCCAAAGGTGATTGCGCAGGTGATAGCGGACGCGGCCGCCGGTGCACATTCCCGACCCCGCGATGATCACCGCGCCGCCGGTGATGCGGTCGAGGGCCTTCGAGTCCGCCGCCTCGCGCGTGTAGCGAAGGCCGGGCAGGTCGAACGGGTCCCCGGTCGCGAAGGCGCGCCGCGCCTGCTCGTCGTAGCCCTCGGGATGGCGGCGCATAATCTCGGTCGCCGAGATCGCCATCGGTGAGTCGAGGAACACCGGAAGCGTGCGCGGCAGGCGGCCACGCTCGATGCCCTGGCGCAGGTAGTAGAGGATCTCCTGCGTGCGCTCGAGCGCGAAGGTCGGAATGATGCTGTTGCCGCCCGCCGTCAGCGTCGTGGCGATGGCAGCCCACAGCTCCTCTACCGAGTCGGCGAGACCGCGATGCTCACGGTCACCGTAGGTCGACTCCATGACGACGAAGTCGGCGTGCGGCGGCGGTGTCGGATCGCGCAGGATCGGGTGGCCGATGCCGCCGAGGTCTCCCGAAAAGACGATGCGGCGCGTGCCGCTGGCCTCGTGCGCTTCGATGACCAGCGTTGCCGAACCGAGGATGTGCCCCGCGTCGGCGAACGTGACGGCGAGCCCGTCGGCGAGTCCGATCCGCTCGCCGTAGGTGGCGCTGCGACCGAAGCGGTCAAACGACCACAGCGCATCGGCAGTCGTGTAGAGAGGGCCCGGCGGGGGACGGCCGCGGCGCCCGCCGTGGCGCTCCGCGGCCCGCGTGTCCTCTTCCTGAAGGCGGGCGGCGTCGACGAGCACGAGTCGCGCGAGCTCGCGCGTCGCCGCGGTCGCGATGATCTCGCCCCGGAAGCCCTCCTTGACGAGCAGCGGAATGCGCCCGCAGTGGTCGAGGTGCGCGTGGGTGAGGAGCAGCCAGTCGACGCTCTCCGGATCGAAGCCGAACGGCTCGCGGTTCTCGTCGACGATCTCGCGCGAGCCCTGGTAGAGGCCGCAATCGACGAGAATGCGCCGCCCCGCCGCCGTGAGCAGGAAGCACGAGCCGGTGACGCCGCCCGCTGCACCGTGGAACGAGAGGATCAAGGCGCGACCGCGCTGATGTTCGCCGTCGGTTCGGGCGGCCGGTCGGGGTGCGCGTGCCACGCGAGGATGCCGTCCCAGATCTCCTGCGCGGTCTCCGCATACCAGAACAGCGCCAGGTCCTCGGGATCGATCGCGCCTTCGTCGACGAGGAAGTCGAAATCGATCGCGCGCCGCCAGTAGCGCTCGCCGACGAGCACGATCGGCACCGGGGCGATCGTCCTGGTCTGCACGAGTGCCAGCGCCTCGAAGAGCTCGTCGAGCGTGCCGTAGCCGCCGGGAAACACGACGAGCGCGCGCGCCCGCTGGATGAAGTGCAGCTTGCGGATCGCGAAGTAATGGAAGCGGAAGCAGAGTTCCGGAGTCAGGTACGGATTGGGATACTGCGGGTGCGGGAGCTTGACGTTGAGCCCGATCGTGTCGGCGCCGGTCTCGAATGCGCCGCGGTTGGCGGCCTCCATGATCCCGGGACCGGCGCCGGTCATCACGACGAGATCGTGCCCGTCGCCGCCACGGCATGCGTTGCCGACGATGCGCCCGAGCTCGCGCGCCACGTCGTAGTAGCCGCTCTTTGCGGCGAGACGCTCGGCAATCTCGGCTTCGCGCCGTGCTTCGGGGTCGCTCGGCCGCTCGGCGAAGCGCACACGCGCCTCGCGCAGCCGCCGCTGCGCCGCCGCGGGCTCGGCAATGTGCGTGCTGCCGAACACGACGATCGTCCGGCGGATGCCGTGCTCTTCGAGCAGGCGCTCGGCCTTCGCGTAGTCGAGATCGAGCCTGATGCCGCGCATTTCCGGGCGCTGCAGCAGCGCCGGATCCTCGTCGGCCTGTCGATAGCTCGGGCTCTCCAGCAGGCGGCGCACACGCTCGGGCGCGTCGATGTCGTCCTCGCTCGATTTCGGATGGTGCCACGGCAGCGGGCGCGTGCGCTCGGGCGCAGGCGGGCGCGGCGATGGATGCGCATCATCAGGCGAATGCCGCTTATCGTCGCTCATGTCGAAAGCCCTCGGGTCTGCGCCAGCACGCGCCAGGTGTGCCGCGCGATCACCAGGTTCTCGTCGCTCGCGATTACCCACGCCGACACCGGTTCGCCGTCGCGCGAGATCCTCGGTCCGCCGCGCAGGTTGGCGGCAGCGTCGACCGACAAGCCGAGCCAGCGCGCATCGTTCAGCACGCGGCTGCGGATCGGCGCCGCGTTCTCGCCGATGCCGCCGGTGAAGACGAGCGCGTCGAGGCCGCCGAGCGCGGCGGCAAGCGAGCCCAGCGAGCGCCCGATACGGTAGACGAACAGATCGATCGCCTCGCGCGCGGACGCTGCGTCGCTCGCGAGGAGGACCCGCATGTCCGACGAAATGCCCGACACGCCGAGCAGGCCAGAGTGCTCGTAGAGCAGCATTTCGAGGGCATCGACATCGCTCGCCTCGTGGCGCAGGAGGTGCAGAACGAGGCCGGGGTCGAGCGCGCCGCAGCGCGAGCCCATCGGCAGACCGTCGAGGGCGGTAAAACCCATCGTCGTCGCGACACTCCTCCCGCAGTCGATCGCGCACATGCTTGCGCCGTTGCCGAGATGGGCGACGACGATGCGCCGGTGCATCGACGCAGAAGCGATCGAGGGCAGCGCCGCGACGATCGACTCATAGGAAAGCCCGTGAAAGCCGTACGCGCGATAGCCTCTCGCCGAGAGCTCGCGCGGCAGCGCGTACCTCTGCGCGAGCGCGGGCTCGCCGCGGTGGAACGCCGTGTCGAAGCAGGCGACCTGCGTGACGCCGGGCGCGATCGCGCTCATGGCGCGGATCGCGGCGAGCTGCTGTGGCTGGTGCAGCGGGGCAAGCGGGACGAGCGCGTCGAGATCCGCGAGCACGGCGGCGTCGACCGCGATCGGCTCGGCATAGCGCTCACCGCCATGGACGATCCGATGCCCGACCGCCGCCCACGCCCCCGCGTCGGCGACGTTGTGGTCGAGCCAGGCGTGGATCGATTTGACCGCCGCCGCGTAGTCGGCGGCCCCCACCGGCGCATCGGCGAGACGGGCGCCGTCGGCTGCGCTGACACGAAGCCGCGCGATCCGTCCGACCGCCTCGACCTCGCCGTGCAGACGGCCCGCGATGCTTTCGTCGGCTCCAGCGTCGAAGACCGAGAACTTGACGCTCGACGAGCCGGCGTTGAGGACGAGAAGGGGTGCCGGCCCCGATTCCGCGTCCCCGCTCAACCGCGCGAATCCTCTATGCGGCCGCGCGTTTCGGCGCGCGTGTGACCGCCGTCCCGGCGGCTGGCGCGGCGCGCTTCTTCGCTGCGGTCTTCCGGGGCCTCACGCGCTCGGCGCTGCGAACCAGCAACACCGGCACCGTCGCCTCGCGGACGACCTGCTCGGCATCGCTGCCCATCAGTACGCGCGACAGCCCGCGCCTGCCGTGGGTACCGATCACGATCAGGTCGGTCTTCGCCTTCCGCGCGGCGCGCAGGATCGCGCGCGCGACCGGCTCGCCTCGGCTGTCGATGAGCATCGACTCGACGTCGACGTGGACCGATCGCGCTGCGGCAGCAGCCTTGGCGAGGATCGCTTCGCCGCTCTTGCGCAAGCCTGCGTAGAGCGTCTCGGTGTAGCTCGGCGGCACGTAGCCCCCTTCGAAGCCGACGACCGCCGCCGAACTGTCGATCACGTGCAGCACCACGAGCCGCGCATCCTGATCACCGGCGAGGGCCAGGGCCGACTTGAATCCGGCGTTCGACGGCGCGCTCCCGTCGAGCGCCACCAGGATCGATTTGAACATGGAAATCTCCAGTTTCGTCAGAGCCGGATCCGATGCCGGCCCGTCATCACCGTCGATCAGACCACGACAGCATGTCGGCCACGTTGACCGCCGTCAAGGGAGGGCCGCACGGTCGCTTGCCGTCAGCGCCGCCAGTTCACGCGAACCTCGTAGGCATCGGCGCCGAACGCGATCGCCAGATCACCGTCGTACGCACGTCGCAGCGACTCGCCGATCCGCCTCGGAAGGTGGACGTCGGTGGTCGTGACCTCGATGCGCTCGGGACTCTCGTCGAGCCGCATGATGCGGTGCATCGGGTGCTCAGTGTTCTCCTGCTCCGCCTGGTGGTGCACGAGCTGCGCGAGCTCCGCGCGGTGCGTGGCGACGTAGGGCCCTTCGATCGTCAAATAGCCGGCCGGCAGATGATCGCGAACGCGCCGGCACGCCGGGCAGGTCTCGGCCGCCCCGCCGCTGCCTGTCCCGGCGCTGCCTGCCCCGCCCCACTGCCAGCGGCCGTCGCGATAGCGCACGCCGCAGCTCGCGCAGTGGGTTCCCTCGGCGTACTTGCCGCGCGGCTCGAAAGGATCGTGGCGCGGATCGTCGAAAACGCGCGCGCCGTAGCGAGTGAACCGTCCGGGCGCCGTCATCGGCGATGGTGTGCTGCGTCTGCGCGCCACGTGCTGTCTCTCG
>Ga0134126_10007279_pt1 | contig 13889 bp, 14 predicted proteins | sample KB31752_FD_96881 | JGI IMG/M metagenome (GOLD analysis project Ga0134126, IMG submission 96881) | Terrestrial soil microbial communities with excess Nitrogen fertilizer from Kellogg Biological Station, Michigan, USA - KB3-175-2 | ecosystem: Environmental > Terrestrial > Soil > Unclassified ... | reverse complement strand
TTTGCGATTGCTTCATTGGGGTGCTGGGGCCAAGGAAAGATTGCTAGTGGGGAGGCAAGGCGCTAGCCTAATGGGAGCAGTCCCGGCCGCGAAAGGTTGGGGGAAACCATGGGAACCGCACGATTGGGGATGATGATTGCGCTGGGCATAGCATGCGCCGGGATTTGCGCGGCGCGTCCATTGGGGCGGACGCAGGAGCAGGCGGGGACGCCGCAGGCGGCGCAGCAGGATAGCAAGGCCAAGGCGGGTGCGGGGAAGGTGACGGCGCGGTCATGGACCGAAGAGCCGCAGGCCGATCCCGTGGTCGCGGCGGCCCAGCGCGCCCGCGAGCAACAGAAAAACACGCCGAAGCCGGCCAAGGTCTGGACGAATGAGGACATTCCCGGCGCGGGCGGCGTGAGCGTGATTGGCACGCCGGAATCCGCCGGCCGCAAGGGCGAAGGCGAAAACGCCGAGGCGGGCGGCAGCGGCGCGTCAAATTCTCAGGCGGGATCGCAGGCGAAAGCGCAGGCGGGCGCGGCGTCGTCCTCGGACTCCGGCGCGGACGCGGCGGAGATTCAAGCGAAGCTCGACGCGGCGAAGAAAAATCTGAAAGACGTGCAGACGCAATTGGACCTCGCGCAGCGTACCTACAAGCTGGACCAGCAGATGTACTACGTGAAGCCCGATTACAGCTCGGACACCGCCGGCGCCGCCAAGCTGAAGAATGAAGAAGAGCAGATCGGCTTGAAGCAGCAGCAGATGACGAACGCGCAAAAGCAGGTGGACGATTTGCAGTCGGAGCTAGACGCGGCCAAGGGCGGCGCGGCAGGCGGGGCGCACTAGTAGGGCGGCAAGATCGTTGATCCGTATCGAGTATCCGGCATTCCGCAGGCGCCTGATGCTCGCAGAACCCTTCATCATCATCAAAAAGCGGCGAGGTGACTGAACCGTTGTCCCGGAAGATTCCAGGTCACCCGCTGAACCAACCTGCGCACAATAGTATCGCCGCTTCGGGCTCCGAAGGCCGGGAGACGTGGCGCCGGCTTGCCGTTGTGACGCTCGCCGCACTCGCCGTTCGCTTGATCGTGATGATGTTCCTTTACCGGGAGCAGCTCGTGCCGGCGAAGGATCACTGGGCGTTTGCGTATGAAATCGGCAGGATCGCGCGCTCGATTGCGGAGGGGCACGGGATCAGCAGCCCTCTATTTGCCGATACGGGGCCAAGCGCGTGGATGACGCCCGTGTTTCCGTATTTCGTCGCCGCGGTATTTAAGGTTTTCGGGATCTATACGAAGGCTTCGGCGTTTGTGCTGCTGACGGTGGACGCGCTGACCTCGGCGCTGACCTGCATTCCGATTTTCTTCATCGCGCGGAGGAATTTCGGGCTGCGGGTGGCGAAATATTCGGCGTGGGTGTGGGTTGTGTTTCCCTACGGCGTGTATTTTCCAGTGGAGCGGATTTGGCCGACGTGGCTGGCGACGCTGCTGCTGGCGGTGCTGTTCCTGCTGGTTCTGCACCTTGGGGAGACGGACAGCCTGTGGGCATGGGCGGGATACGGGCTGCTTTGGGCGTTTGCCGCGCTGACCGAGCCTACGCTGCTTTCCGTTCTGCCGTTTGTTTCCGGGTGGGCGTGCTATCGGCTACTGAGAAGAGGGAAGCGATGGGTTGCGCCGGCGGCGGTGTCCGCGATTGTGTTCATTCTGGTGGTGGCGCCGTGGTTTGTGCGCAATTACCGGCTGTTCCACCAATTTATTCCGTTCCGCGACACGATGGGGCTGGAATGGGCGATCGGCAATAGCGGCGACAGCTTTCATTGGCGTCCGCGGGAGATTGGGCCGTGGCACAACCCGGCGCAGTGGAGCGAGTTTGAAAAGCTGGGCGAACTGAAGTACATGGCGGAGGAGAAGCAGCAGGCGTTTCATTTTATCGAGGGGCACTGGGGCTGGTTTGCGCGCGAGAGCGTGCGACGGTTCGTCTACGTGTGGACCGGGTTCTGGAGCTTCAATCCGCGCTACCTGGCGCAGGAGCCGCTCGATCCGCCGAACGTGGTGTTTTCCACGGCTTTCACGCTGCTGATGCTGGCGGGATTGTGGCGCGCATGGAAGCGGGGAGGCTCGGTGGCGGCGCTGTATGCGATGGTGCTGCTGGTGTTCCCGGCGATTTATTATGTGACGCACCCGGAGGTGTATTACCGGCGAGAGATTGATCCGCTGATGCTGATATTGGCGATGGTGGCCGTGACGCGATGGAAGGGAGCGCCGCAGGATGCGCGGGTGAAATCGGCTGGATTACCGAGCGCTGAGCGCGTTGAAGAGGCGGCTGTGGCGCGGGGATCTATTCGCGAGCGAGGGCTGGCGGATTGAAGGGCTGGCGCGAAAAGGTGCGAGAAATTAGTCGGCGTTGCTGGCGACGGTAGCGTTGGGGGCGATTTTGCGGAGGTAGCGCCAGGGGTTCACGGGCGTGTTGTAGATGCGGACCTCGTAGTGAAGGTGAGGGCCGGTCGAGCGGCCGCTATCGCCTTCATAGCCGACTACGTCTCCGCGTTTTACGTGCATGCCGACCTGAACGTTGAATGCCGACATGTGGCCGTACCAGGTGGTGACGCCAAAGCCGTGGTCAATTACCACGAGGCGGCCGTAGCCGGTGTGCCGCTCGGCGTGGATGACGACGCCGTCGCCGGTGGCGCGGATGGCGTCTCCATAATGCGAGGCGATATCAAGGCCGGCGTGGAATGCGCCTTCGCCGCTGAATGGGTCGAGGCGCTCGCCGAAATGCCCGGTGATTTCACCGGTGACGGGCCACAGAGTGGGTACGATGCCAAGGGCGACCATGTCTGGGCCAGGCAGCAGGCGGACGTTGGCGCTCGAGAGCGTGACAAGGGAGGCGTTCTTTTCGAGATAGCCGAACTCGTTAAGCGACTGCTGGAAATCGGCGTCCTGCTCTTCGGCGCCCTCGCTCTGATCTATGTTGAAAGGGCTCTGGCGAAATCGGGTGATGCCGTAGGCCATGGCCACTTCGCCGGCCAGTGATTGCAGGGAGCTGAGGCGCTCATTGGTATCGTGAACCTGCGTCTGAAGCTGGCGGTACTGCTGCTGGAGGGTATCCTGCTCATGGCGAAGGGAATTGTAATCGGCCGCTTTCCAGAGCATGCGGGAATAGGAGACGACGCCGGCGAGGACGGTGGCTCCGCCGACGACGGCCAGCACGACAAGCAGGTTCAGCGCATAGAAGGGCACGCGAAACCGGCGCATTCCGCCCGAGTCGTGAGAAGCAATAAAGAACGTGAAATGCTTGACCTTCATCGCCTGTTGTCCGGTGGATCCGAAAACGTGCGCGGCTGATGAACCGCCGCGCGCCCCCTGCCGCGGCGAGCCAATTTTCCGAGTACAGCGCGCCTTAGGTCTGAACCGAGAGCCCTGGTTCGAAACCGAGACCTATTCTAAGGACCGCGTCCTTTGCCGTCAATCCCGGGTAGAGGGCAATTCAAGCTGAACCGCTACGCGGCGTGCCGAATGCGCCGCGCTCTCTTTGCGGCAGGCCGCCCTGCAATCCAGGGCCGCTTGCTTCCAATGTAGCCGAACGGGGGTATCCTCTACAACTGTACTGAGGGACAGGCATGCACACAGAACAGCAATTGATTCAGCGGATTGCGCGGTCTCTCCCCTGCGCGCCGGGCGCAGAGCGCGTGCCAATTGGGCTGGGCGACGATGCAGCTGCCATCGCCCTGAGCCGCGGGGCGAACATCGTGGTTAGCTGCGACGCGTTCATTGAGGGAACGCATTTCCTGGCGGATGGGCCGGCCGATTCGGCGGGATATAAGGCGCTGGTGAGGGCTGCGAGCGACCTGGCGGCCATGGGGGCGCGGCCGGAGTTTTTTTTGCTCAGCCTGGCGCTGCCGAACGCCCACACGGGCCGATGGCTGAGCGGCTTTCTGCATGGGATGGGGCGGGCGGCGCGGCAATTGAAGATGTCCGTGATTGGCGGCGATACGACGCGCGGGCGCATTATAGCGGTCAATGTTACGGTGCTCGGGGAAGCTGCCTTCGGCGACCTGGTGACGCGCTCGGGGGCGCGGCCCGGGGACGGCATTTACGTCAGCGGACGGCTGGGCGGGGCGAAGCTGGCGCTGGAACTAATCCGGCGGGGACTCGGGAATCGGCGGCGATTCGGCCGGATTTTGAGGCCGTACCTGTATCCTACGATTCGGGGCCAGCTGGGCGAGTGGCTGGGGCAGAATCACGTAGCGTCGGCCATGATGGATATTTCGGATGGCATTTCGACCGACCTCGCCAGATTGTGCCTTGCGAGCGGCGTGGGGGCGCGCGTGTGGGGCGAGAGCATTCCCTGCGTCGAGATATCGCCCAGGATTGCCGCCCAGATGCCCGGGCTGCGGCTCAATCCATTGAAGATGGCGCTGCACGGCGGGGACGATTACGAGCTGCTCTTCACCATCCCGCCGGAGCGAAAAGATAAGTTGCGGGATTCCCCTGAATTTTCCGAACTCACGCAGGTGGGCGAAATCACGCCCGGCCAAGACGTGCTCATCTCGGACGGGGACGGGAACTTCCGGAGCCTCAAGGCGCGCGGCTGGGACCCCTTTCGCAAGGGCTGACGACAGTGCCGGCGCGTTCCGGGCTACCAGCTTAACTTCTTGAATTGACCTTCGCCGAAACCTTATAATCACGAAGGCGACAATCGCAAAGGCGGCAGAACCCGTCCCTGGCCCGCCTGAGCGGCGCGGCAAGCCCGCCTCGCGGCAGGGCAGGCCCGCTCGGCGGCACGTTAGGCGTAACCAGCTCCCTAGAGACCAACCCAACGCAGCGCAATATCGGAGGAATTCATCGTGGCGTGGCTGGTGACTATGGCGCTCTGCATCTCGCAGAGCTCCGTGACGGAATACTATCGCAGGCTGACGGACCGCACGTTCACGGGCGTGTATCAGCCGAATTTCTTCGACGTCTCGATCATGCTGCCGTATTTCGCAGTGATGACGATCCTCGCGATGTACGGCTTGCACCGCTACATCCTGGTCTACAACTACTTCAAGAACCGGCAGAACGTTCCGGGCGAGCCGCCGCAGGTGGCGGAGTGGCCCAAGGTGACGGTGCAACTGCCGATCTACAACGAGCACTACGTAATTGAGCGCCTGATCGAGGCCGTGGTGCAGTTCGATTACCCGCGCGATCGGATCGAAATCCAGGTGCTGGACGATTCGACGGACGAGACTCGCGAGGTGGCTCGCGCATGCGTTGAGCGGCACCAGGACCTCGGCTTTCCGATCAGCTACCTTCATCGCGATAACCGGCATGGATTCAAGGCCGGTGCGCTGCAGGAGGGGCTGAAATGCGCGACGGGCGAGTTCGTGGCAATCTTCGACGCGGACTTCATTCCTCCCGCGGATTTTCTGCGGCGCACCGTGCCCTATTTCGCCGATCCGAAGCTCGGCATGGTGCAAACCCGCTGGAGCTACATCAATCGCAGTTATTCGTCGCTGACTGAGGTGGAAGCCATTTTGCTCGACGGGCATTTCGCGATCGAACATTCGTCACGGTATCGCAGCCATCTCTTCTTCAATTTCAACGGGACGGCGGGCATCTGGCGCCGCGCGGCCATCGAAACCGCCGGCGGCTGGCAGCACGATACCCTCACCGAAGACACCGACCTTTCCTATCGCGCGCAGATGCGCGGCTGGCAATTCCTCTACCTGCCGGAAATTGATTGCCCCTCCGAGCTGCCCGTGGAGATGAATGCGTTCAAGACGCAGCAGGCGCGGTGGGCCAAGGGCCTGATGCAGACCGCGAAAAAGATCCTGCCGCAAGTGATGCGTTCGGACGCGCCGGTTCGCGTGAAGGCCGAGGCATTCTTCCACCTGACGGCCAATATCAGCTATCCGCTGATGATTTTCCTTTCGATCATCCTGCTGCCCGCGATGATCGTGCGCTTTTATCAGGGATGGTTTCAGGTGATGGTGATTGACCTGCCGCTGTTCCTTGCTTCGACATGCTCCATTTCCTCGTTTTACCTGGCTGCCGAGCGCGCTTTCTATCCGAAGACGTGGAAGCGGACGTTCCTGTATCTGCCGTTCGTGATGGCCACGGGCATCGGCTTATCGGTGCGCAATTCGCTCGCCGTGCTGGAAGCGCTTTTCGGCGTGAAAACGGAATTTGTGCGCACGCCAAAATATCGGGTCGAGGGCGGCAAGCGACAGGCGAATTTGGCGCGAAAGAAGTACCGCAAGGGCGCGGGCTGGATGCCTTTTATCGAAATCGCGCTGGGCCTCTATTTTGCGGCGGCGGTGGTCTACGGGATTCAGAACGAAAACTACGCGACCGTGCCTTTCTTCCTGCTGTTCGTGTGGGGCTATCTGTACACAGGCGTGATGTCGCTCGGGCAAACCTATCTGGATCGCTTCCGGCTAGGCGGCTCGAGCGTTGGCGCAGCCGCTGCGGCTGCGGAGGTGCGCGCCGCGCCAGGCGGGGCGCCGGGCTTCTGAAGGTCACAAGCGGATGCCGCTTCGTAAGCGTGGTTGGCAGCGTTGGGTAAGGGATTCCGCCCGGCCAGCGCGCTCTTTCGTTGACGCTCGCTCAAATCTACCCGTATAATAGCGGTTTGCGCATAACGCTGGAGGCAGCATGTACGCCGTAATTCGCAGTGGAGGCAAGCAGTACCGCGTCGAGCCGGGCCAGACCGTGCAGGTCGAGCGCCTGGAAGGCAAGCCGGGCGGCAAAATCACGTTTGACGTTGTGGCCGTTCGCACCGACGAAAAAAAGCTGGTGGGCGGATCGGACGCGGCGAAGGCCACGGTGACGGGCAAAATCGTGAAGCACGTCCGCGGCCCGAAGGTGAAGGTGCTGAAGTTCAAGACGGGCGGGCAGTACAAGATTCAGACCGGCCATCGCCAGGGCTATACGGCGGTGGAAGTCGGCGATATCGAGCTAGCACAGGGCTAGCATAGGGGTTTTTCCATGGCACATAAGAAGGGCGGCGGCTCCTCGACAAACGGCCGCGATTCGCACGGGCAGCGGCTGGGAATCAAGCGCTTCGGCGGGCAGCTTGTGACCGGCGGCAGCATCCTGATCCGCCAGCGCGGAACGCGCTACAAGGCCGGCAGGAACGTGGGCCGCGCGAAGGATGATTCGCTCTTTGCCCGGATCACGGGCGTGGTACGGTTCGAAGATAAAGGCGGCATGGGGCGCTTTATCAGCGTACTGCCGGAGGAAGAGGCGAAAGCCGCTTCCGAAGCAAAGCCGAGCCCTGCGCCAGCTTCCCATTGAGACCGGCCATTGAGAACTGAATGGCGATACGCGCCCGCTCGAGGGCGCGTATTTTTGTTTTCCCCTCAGGCATGGCGTATGCTCCATACGAACGGGCCCGCAGCGCGAGCGATCCGTGTTTGTTGACGAAGCCAAGATCCTGGTAAAGGGCGGAGGCGGGGGCAATGGTTGCCTGGCCTTCCGCCGCGAGAAATATGTGCCTCGCGGCGGCCCTTCCGGCGGCGACGGCGGCAACGGCGGGGACATCTGGCTCGAATCCAATCCCAACGACAATACGCTGCTCCGCTATCGCTATAACCGCGAATTCCGGGCGGAGCGCGGTCGCCACGGCGAAGGCTCGGATTGCCACGGCCGCTCCGGCGAATCCACCGTTCTGACGGTGCCGGTGGGAACGGTCGTGTACGACGCCGGCTCCGGCGAGCAGCTTTTCGATTTCTCGGCGCCCGGGCAGCGATTTCTGGCGGCGCGCGGAGGACGCGGCGGCCGCGGCAACGGCAACCCGCACTTTGTGCGCCCCTGGCATCAGGCACCGCGCGAGCACGAAGAAGGGAAGCCCGGGCAGGAGCGGCACCTGCGGCTTGAATTGAAGCTGCTGGCGGACGTGGGCCTGGTGGGCTTTCCGAACGCCGGCAAATCCACGCTGATCTCGCGCATTTCCGCGGCACGTCCTAAAATCGCAGCGTATCCATTCACCACACTTGAGCCGCATCTGGGCGTGGTCGCGGCTGATCCGAGCGCGGCGCCCGGCACGGGGCGAACTTTTGTGGTAGCGGACGTACCGGGGCTGATTGAGGGCGCGCACGAAGGCGCGGGGCTTGGCACGCGTTTTCTGAAACATCTGGAACGCACGCGGCTGATCGCTCATCTGGTGGATACCAGCGATGCGAGCGAGCGCGATCCGGTGCACGATTTCGAGATTATCGAACACGAGCTGGCAGCCTTCAGCCCGGAGCTGGGCGCGAAGCCGGTGATCGTGGTGGCGACCAAGCTCGATGCGACCACCGCGCGCGAGCGCCTGGATCGCTTGCGTGCCTATGCCTGCGAGCGCGGGCTGGAATTTCATGAGGTGTCCGCGGCGACGGGCGAAGGAATCGTCGAGCTAATTCGCGCTATGGCCGATGCGCTGGGCAGACTGGCGCAGGCCGCGGAGCAGCCGGGCAGCAGTTCCGCCGAGGCGGTGGCGAATGGGCAGGAGCAGCCCGGCGCAATCGCCGCCGAAAGTGCTCTGCCCCCGGCCCAGCGGGAGGGTCATTGACCTCGCACGGTGCGCCGCGAACTCACGCGCAACCCCGCCCGCCGCGGCGTTCAGTGGCGCTTTTTGGAGGAACGTTCGACCCCCTGCACGCCGGGCACATTGCAGTGGCGCAGGCTGCGCAGCGGCGGTTCCATCTGGATGCGATCCACTTCATTCCCTCCGCGCGCCCGCCGCATAAGACGAAGCTCGACCTAACGCCGTTTGCCCATCGCTACGCCATGGTTGCGCTGGCGTGCAGCGAGCACCCTGGATGGCTGCCATCGCTTGCGGAAGCGCCAACGGATGGATTGGGCTCGCACATTTTCTACACGATTGATACGGTCCGCAAATTCCGCCGCGAGCACCCCGAGGACCACGTGTACTTCATCGTTGGGGCGGATCAATTTCTTGAGATTCCCACGTGGAAGAACTACGAGGCGCTGCTGGACGCATGCGATTTCATCGTCGCCAGCCGCCCGGGTTTTCGGCTAGACGCGCTACGGCTTGTTGTCCCGCCGGAAAAGCTGGATCGTGCGGCGTGGAATGATCCGCATAAAATCGCGCTGCGAAAATCCGTGGTTCACTTGCTGACCACCGTTGCGAGCCACGTCTCCGCCACCGAGGTGCGCCATCGGCTCGAGCACGGCCAGGGCATTCACGGGCTTGTGCCGCCGCGCGTAGAGGAATACATTCTGAGGCAGGCCCTGTACCAGTGACGCTCAATTCCCTTCGACCCGAAATTCGGCTGGCCGTGGAAGCGGCCCGGGATAAGCAGGCCGTGGATATCACGGTGCTAAGGCTTTCCGGCTCGAACGCCTTTGCCGAATATTTCCTTCTGTGCTCGGGGCAAAGCCAGCCGCAGATTCGCGCCATCGCGGAAGGGATCGAAGAGGGGCTGGCGCGGCGCGGCGTCCATCTGGCGCATCGCGAGGGCAAGGTGGGCGCGGAGTGGGTGTTGCTCGATTACGGGCATTTCGTGGTGCACATCTTCAGCGAACGCGCGCGCGAATATTATGATCTCGAGCGGCTCTGGCGCGCCGCCGAGCGGCTGGAATTGTCCGCCGCGGGGCGCCCGCCGGATTCTCCCTCCGAGCAGGCCCGCGACTCCGAAAGCGGCACGCCACGAATATGAGCGCGGCCGACGGGCTGTGGATCGCGCAGGACCCCGCCTCCGTCCGACTGCTGGAAATCGCCGGCAAGCTGGTGAACGCGAAAACCACGCTGCTGATCAGCGGCGAAAGCGGCGCCGGCAAGGACCATCTCGCACGCTGGATTCACGAGTGCGGATCGCGCCGGGATTCCCCTCTGCTGAAAATTGATTGCGCCAGCCTGCCGCCGGAGCTGGTGGAATCGGAGCTTTTCGGCCATGAACGCGGCGCCTTCACGGGCGCCGTGGCGCGCAAGCCGGGGCGGCTCGAACTCGCCAAAGGCGGAACGATCGTGCTGGATGAAGTAGCCGCGCTCGCCCCAGGCGTGCAGGCGAAGTTGCTGCGCGTGCTCGAGGAGCGGGCGTTCGAGCGGCTGGGCGGCGCGGAAACCCTGCACCTGGATGCGCGGCTGATCGCGTTGACGAATACCGACCTGCCCCGCGCAGTTGCGGCGGGCAGCTTTCGCGAGGACCTCTTCTTCCGTCTCAACGTGCTGGGGATTTCGGTGCCGCCCCTGCGCGAGCGCCGCGGGGATATCCTGCCGCTCGCCGAACACTTTCTTCGCGTGCTGGGGCCGATTCATGGCCGCACCGACGCCGCGATGGACGCGTCCGTGCAGCGCCTGTTCGAGGCGCATCCCTGGCCCGGCAATATCCGCGAGATGAAAAATGCGATCGAGCGCGCGCTGATCCTGGCGGAGCAGATGCCGCTGCGCAACGAGGCGTTTCCCGAACTGCTGCGCGCGATGGGCGGCAATCGCGGTGCGGGCGGCACGCTCAGGTCTCTCGAAGACCTCGAGCGGCAGGCGATTCAGGAAACGCTGGAAGCCACGCGCTACCGCATCGGCCAGGCGGCCGAAGTGCTCGGCATTAGCCGCAAGACGCTGCTCGAAAAGCGCAAGAAGTACGGCCTGATCTGAATCGAAGCCTGGCGCGCGCCCCTATGCGGGCATCGTGAGCACGTTCACCGAATGCGCCGGGAACGTCTCGCGGAAAGACGGGCCCGCGCCCGAGAACGAATGCTGCTTGACGCCAACGTTGTTGGGTGAGGCGAACGTGTTCGTCGCGTCGAGGCTCGGACCGTTGACCTCGTACCAGGTGCCCGTGCCCTGCGGCTTGAATCCGTTGATCACGATTTCCGCTTCGATGTCGGCCGTGGGATGGCGATTCACGGCCGCAATCACCAATTTGCTGTGAGTATCGTCGGTGGTGACGGAGACGTCGAGATACGGCGTGTCCGGCAGGTTCGGGAATGTGTCCGATTTGATCAGCGGATCGAGCGCCACGTTGCCGGAATATTGGGCGTAGAGTTTCAGCGGGAAATAGGTGGTTTGCAGGACGAGCGCGGTGGGGCTAGTCATCATCGGCGCGATCACGTTGCAGAGTTGCGCTAAGTTGGCGAGCTTGATCGTGTTGCATTGGCGATGGAACATGTTCATCGCGGAGCCGACCCAGAGCGCGTCGCGCAGATTGTAGATTTCCTCGAGCTTGTTGGGTGTGCCGCGCCCGGCAAACGCGCGGAACCATACGTTCCACTCGTCCGCCGCGATGGCTACCCGTTCGCGCTTGCGCGTGGTGGACATGACGGCGTTAATCACGCCATCCAGCGCGCGAACCTGGCGGGTGAAGTTCGTCTCGTCGAGCATTTCCCGGGTCTGGTCGAGGCTGCCGCCGTAATGGTGGAGCGAGATGTAGTCCACTTCGTTGACCAGATGCTCGAGCACCGGGAAGTCCCAATCCACGTTGTTTCCGCCGCAAGCAACGAGCTTGATGGAGGGGTCAATCCATCGCATCATTTTCGCGAATTCCAGTGCATCTTTGGCGTAGTCGGTCGCGTCTTTGTGGCCGGCTTGCCATGATCCGTACATTTCATTGCCCACGCCCCAGAGTTTTACGTTATATGGCTCGGGATGTCCGTACTTTTTGCGGAGATTGGCCCAGGAGGTGTCCGTGGTCGCGTTGCAGTATTCTACCCAATCGGCGGCTTCCTGCATCGTGCCGGTGCCCATGTTGATGGTGATGTAGGGCTCGGCGTTGATCTTGCGGCAGTATTTGATGAAATCGTCCGTGCCGAATTGGTTCGTCTCCACTTCCTGCCAGGCGGTGTCCCAGCGACGCGGGCGCTGCTCCTTGGGGCCGATGCCGTCCTTCCAGTTATAGCCGGAGGCGAAATTTCCGCCGGGCCAGCGCAACACGGAGACGTGCAGATCGCGTACGGCTTGCAGCACGTCCTTGCGGAAGCCGTCCTCGTCCGCAAGGGGCGAGCCGGGATCGTAGATGCCGCCGTAAATGCAACGACCGAGATGCTCGATGAAATTGCCGTAGATGTTGCGGTCTATTCGGCCAATTGGGCGATCGAAATCAATCTGGATGCGCGCGGGACTGACCGTTGCCGGAATCGGCGCGGGCTGGAACTGGGCCCGCTGCGGATCAAGGACGTCCGCCGCCGAGCCGACCAGCGGAAATGCCGCCGCACCGAGCGCCGCTGCGAGGCTCGTCTTGAGGAACTCGCGCCTTCCGGAATTCGAGCGTTTCATTGCGTTTCCTCCGTTGAACAAAGGGTAAGCGGCAAAAGAAGATGCGGGCGACTCGCGGTGCAGCCTGCGCCCCACAGTATGTACGCCAAAAACGTTTACCCGTCAACCGGAGAGTTCGGTTTCGCGCGAAGCGGTGTCCAACGAAGGTGTTGCAGCATACGGCACCTTGGTGGCGGAGCGGGTTGACGGCCCTCCGTGGCAGCGGCATATTCGGTCCCACCTCGCAGGGTTCATTGGGGGGTCATTCTAGCGGGACTTGGGGGCATGCCATGGGGGCTGCTCAGCTGACCGAGCAGAAGGCGGCGGTTTCGCCGCTGCGTGAATTCGAAGATCGAACGGCAAGTGTTCCAGGGATATCAAGCAAGCCGGGGCCGCGGCGGTTCACGCGGGTGCCGACGCACGCGATCGGCGTGGCGCGCGAGCGCCGAGGCTATCCGCGCGCGTCGCTATCGCTGCCCATGCGGCTGACGCGCGTCGGCGAGCACACGGAGCCAGTTCCGGTGACGCTGGTGACGCGCGACATCAGTTCGAGCGGGGTTTATTTCTTGGCGCCGCGCGAGATCGAACCGGGGACGGCGATCGAACTGGAAGTGGCGCTGGTGGACCGGCCGCTGGGGCAGGGGCGGGTGCAGATGTGCACGGCGGCGCACGTGGTCCGGGCCGAGGAATCGGACACGCCGGGGTGGCGGGGCTACGCGGCGAGTTTCGACGATTTTGCGCTGCGGCGCGACGACGTGGTGCCGCTGCGATTTCGGACGGCGCGCGGGTGACGCACCGCGCGTTTACCGTAGATTAGAAGCGCTCGCGGCCTTTATTTTCAATTAGTTACGGCGCTTTCTAATCCCCGTACCGTAGATTAGGAATTCGGTTTTCGTTTGCCTGCCGCGCCGATCTGCTAGGATATTTTCCCGTGTCTTCTTCCGTGGACAATTTCTTGTGGTTCTTGTGAAGGCGCCGCCATTTGCCGTGCGGACCATCCTGCTCGATTGGGACGGGACGCTGCTGGACTCCTACCGTTCGGACGCGCGGGCGTATCTGGCGATGTTTCGCGCGATGGGGATTGCGTGGGGGCTGGGGGACCTGGAGCGGCATTATTCGCCGGACTGGTATCGCGTCTACCGGGCGGCGAAGCTGCCGCGGGGGCGCTGGGCGGAGGCGGACCGGCTGTGGCGGGCGGCCTATGCGGAGGAGCGTCCGCGGCTTTTGCCGGGTGCGCTGCGCGTGCTGCGATCGCTCGAGCGCGATTTCGCGCTGGCGCTGGTGACGAGCGGCAGCGGGGACCGGGTGCGCGCGCAGCTTCACGGATTCAAGCTGGCGGGGCGGTTCGCGGCGTGCGTCTGCAGCGAGGACGCGCCGCGCAGAAAGCCGCATCCGGCGCCTTTGCAGCTTGCGCTGCGAAGGCTCGGGGCGAAATGCGAAGAGTGCGTCTATGTGGGGGACACGGCGGAGGACATTTTGATGGCGCGGCGGGCGGGCGTCCGGGCGATTGGCGTCCTCGGACCTTTTCCCACGGGGAAGCATCTGCGCGCGGCCAAGCCGGATGTGCTGCTGCGTTCGATCCGCGAATTGCCACAGTATGTGCGGCGGGCAGTGGGCGGCGGGCGGGTTGCCGGCGAGGCTCGCGCCTCGAAAGAGTAAAAGAACGGCAACGAACTGGCGCGCGCTCTGCGCGGACGGGAGTTTTGCGCACCCGCCGCAGTCGGGCGGGTGCGGGT
>Ga0134126_10007277_pt1 | contig 13889 bp, 10 predicted proteins | sample KB31752_FD_96881 | JGI IMG/M metagenome (GOLD analysis project Ga0134126, IMG submission 96881) | Terrestrial soil microbial communities with excess Nitrogen fertilizer from Kellogg Biological Station, Michigan, USA - KB3-175-2 | ecosystem: Environmental > Terrestrial > Soil > Unclassified ... | reverse complement strand
GCGCTGCGCTCCCTGGTGCGCGAGCGGCACGTCTCACCCGAGCGCGGACCAGGCGGCGCGCTGCGCTTTACTTTTCAGGACCTGATTGCCCTGCGTACCGCGCGCGCCCTGTCGGCTGCCGGCTTACCGACGCGGCGCATTACTCGCGCCCTGCGCGAGCTGCGGCGACACCTGCCTGCGCAGGTGCCCCTCTCGGGGCTTTCGATCCGTGCCGGCGGTGAGCACGTCATCGTGCGCGAGGCCGGTGCCGAGTGGGAAGGCGGCTCCGGACAGTATCTGCTCTCCCTGGAAGTCACGGTGGACCGCCGCGGGCTGCGCCTGTCGGAACCGGCCGAGACGACGCTATCCGCACCGCGCGCCTTGGCACCTGCGGCCACGCCCGTTGAGGCGGCGCCACCTGCAGCACCTGCCCAGCCGGCGCGCCCTGCGCCGAGCGCAGCCGACTCCACGGCGGACGTGGAGTTGCTCTTCTGCGATGCGCTCGACAGCGAAGACGGTGATGCCGCGAGCGCCATTTCCCTCTATCGGCGTTGTTTGCGTGCCGATCCGCGCCACGTGGAGGCGCGCATCAACCTCGCGCGGCTGCTGCACGCAAGCGGTGACATCGCCGCCGCCGAGCGGCTCTACCTGCACGTCAGCTGTCGAGCTGATGCCGTCGCACAATTCAATCTCGCCGTGCTGCTGGAGGATCAGGGTCGGCTGCCCGAAGCAATCGAGCGCTACCTGGCGGCTTTGGCGCTGGATCCGCAGCTGGCCGATGCACACTACAATCTGGCGCGTCTCTACGATCTGCAGGGCAATGCCCCGCATACGATTCGTCACCTGCGGGCTTTCCAACGTCTCGCCCCGCACGCCCCAGAGTGAGCAAGCCGGCCTAAGCAGGCTGCGCTGATCAATCCGAGGGCGGCTCGGGGTTTGCGTCCTGCTCGGGGTTTGCATCCTGATCCGCGGGTGCCGGAGCATCCGGTTGCACCGCCCGGGGCGGCTGCGCAGCGATGCGCGGATCATGCAGCGCCAGTGAGAGCAGCTGGCGCGAAAGGATCTGCGGTGCGGGGCCGTTGAGATTGGCGAGCACGATCACCGCCAGATGCTCGCTTGGCGCGTAACTGAGCTCGCCATTGAAGCCATAAATGCCCCCGCCGTGCGAATACAGCAGCTGACCGCCCGGCAGCGTGCGAATGGTCAGCCCAAAACCGTAATCGCTCATATACGGGGTGGTCATCTGCCGCAAAGAGCTTGCCGACAGCAGGCGCATCCCATACAGCGCCTGTTCCCAGCGCAGCAGATCGTGAGTGGTGGAGTACAGGCCTCCGGCCGCATACGGCACACTCATGTCGATGTATGGCGCATTCACCGGCGCGTCGTGGTCCTCACCGGGTGTATAGCCCTCGGCCCGGCCCATGATGAGCTGGGTAGTGGAGTCGTAGCCCGATTGACGCATGCCCAGCGGCGTGAAGATGTTCTGCTGCAGGAACTGCGCGTAGGACTGGCCGCTGATGCGTTCGATCAGATAGCCGAGCAGTGCATAGTTCGAATTGCTGTATCGCCAGGCCGTGCCGGGAGCGAACAGCAGCGGCAGGTCACGAAACCTCGCCACCAGCTGCGCCGGAGTGGCCGGCCGCGCCTTGGTCGCGTCGAAACCGGGCAGATCTGAATAGCTGGGAATGCCCGAGGTATGCGTCAGCAGGTTTTGCAGGGTGATTGCGGCCCAGGCAGCTGGCGCGTCGGGCAGGTAGCGGCCCACCGGGTCTTGCACCTTCAGCAGGCCACGCTCCTGCAATAGCAGAATCGCCGCGGCAGTGAACTGCTTGCTGATCGAGCCCAGGCGGTAGCGCGTCTGCGTCGTGTCGGGCGCGTGCAGCTCGAGATTGGCGTCGCCATAGGCGCGATCGAGCAGCACGTGACTGTCGCGAACCACGAGCACCGAGCCCATGAAGTGCCCTTGATGGGCGAGCGTCGCGACGGCCCGGTTCATGCGCGCGCCCTCGCCAGCGGCCAGGGCCGTGGCAGCCAGCGCGCATCCCAGCATCCCCAGCAGAGCGGCCAGCGCCCGCCTCCGTGTGCCTGTCAGAGTTGCCATGCGGCGCATTGTGCCATGGCTCAGCCGCCGCCCCGCTGCAGCATCGGTCCGTCCATGCCGAGAATGGCATTGACGAGCGCCAGGTGAGAGAGGGCCTGCGGGAAGTTTCCGCACAGCCGTTGCTCGTGAATGTCGTATTCCTCGGCGAGCAGTCCCAGATCGTTGCCCACTGCGAGCACTCGCTCGATGGCGCTGCGCGCCTCGGACACCCGTCCTTGCAGGCGGCGGCAATCGGCCAACCAGCAGGTACAGGCGATGAATGCCCCCTGTCGCTGGCGATGCGGATAGGACTGGCGCATCACAAGGCCGTCATGCAGCAGCTCACGTTCCACCGCAGCGATGGTACCGGCGATGCGTGCATCGTCGATGGGCAGGAAGCCCACCAGTGGCAGCAGCAGCAGACTGGCATCGACGGCATGGCCTTCGTAGTGCTGCACGAAATGACCGCGACTGGCGTCGTAGCCCTGTTGGCAGATCTGCGCATGGATGTGTGCGCGCAGCGCCTTCAGTCGATCCAGCAGCGGGCCTTGCGCATGGCCGTATCGGCCGGCACTGGCAAGGAAGCGATCGATACCGACCCAGGCCATGACCTGCGAATAGACAAAGCGATGCGATTCCTCGCGTGACTCCCAGATGCCCCGACCCGGCTCGTCCCAGATCGACTCCAGGTATTCGACGATGCCGCACTCGATCTGTCTACCGTGCTCGCTTTGCGCGATGCCCGCGCGCGTCGCGAGCTCCATGGCATCGAGCACCTCGCCATAGATATCGATCTGACGCTGATAGGCGGCGGCGTTGCCGACGCGCACCGGCACGGCGCCGTGAAAGCCCGGCAGCCAATCGAGCGTGTATTCGTTTACGTCGCGGCCACCGTCGATGCGATACATGGTGCGCATCTTGGATGGCTCGCTGCCCAGCGCGCGCAGGATCCAATCGCGCCATCCCTGCGCCTCCTCGTGAAAGCCTGCATTGAGCAGCGCCGTCAGCGTAAAGGTCGAATCGCGCAGCCAGGCGAAACGATAGTCCCAGTTCAACGGACCGTGCAGCTGTTCGGGCAGCGATGTCGTGGGCGCGGCCAGCAACCCGCCGCTGGGCCGGTGGATGAGTGCGCGCAGCGTCAGCAAGGAGCGCCGCAGGGCGTCGGGCCAATCGCAGCGACGTTGCAGCCGCCCGATCCATTCGCGCCAGTAGCTTGCCGTGCCCTGGAGCAGACCCTGCAGATCTGCCGGGATCTCGGCGCGCTCATGGGGGCCGCTGTGGCTGAGCACGAAGCTGGCGGATTGGCCGCTTTCGAGCACGAACTGCGCGCTGCAGTGCCGCGCCTCGATGCTCAGCGGTACGGAAGCCTCGAGCGTGAGCTCATCGGGACCGGCCTGCAAACGGCAGCCGCGCTCGCTGCGCATGATCCACGGGGCGAGCATGCCGTAATCGAAGCGTGGCACGCAGCGCATGCGCAGCGACGTGCGTCCGCGCAGTGCGGTCACCAGTCGTATCAGCGTCGGCGCCGCCGTGTCGATCGGCATGAAGTCGGTCACGCGCACCGAGCCATCGGCCGTGTCGAATTCGGTCTCGAGGATCAGGGTATCGGGCGCGTAGCGGCGCACGACGCGCACATTTGAGCTCAGCGGCGCGATGGAGAAGTAACCGTGTCGCTCATCGCCGAGCAGGCGCGCAAAGCAGGCGCCGCTGTCGAAGCGCGGCCAGCACAGCCAATCGATCGAGCCGTCGCGACCAACCAGGGCAGCGCTGCGGCAGTCGCCGATCAACCCGTAGTTCTCGATGTGCCGTTGGGCACTTTCACCCGTCACTGCTCGGCTCCGCCCATCGACGAATGGCTCGATGGCCTACATTAGCGGAAACGGGGCGGTGATAGGGTCATTCCACCTGTAGGTGAATTCCAGAGCAGCCTGTCGGTCTGCTTCCGCCGACTCAATGGAGTACGTCGCCATGGCGATGAACGTCAGCGAATTCGTATGGCAGCGGGTGTGCGAATGGGGCATCCGGCGCGTCTTTGGCTATCCCGGCGATGGCGTCGGTGGCCTGGATGTCGCCCTCGAGCACGCCAAGGAGCATCTGCAATACGTGCAGGTGCGCCACGAGGAGATGGCCGCCTTCATGGCGAGTGCGCACGCCAAGTTCACCGGCGAGGTCGGCCTGTGCTATGCGACCTCCGGCCCCGGCGCGATCCATCTGCTCAATGGCCTGTACGACGCCAAGATGGATCACGCGCCGGTGGTGGCGCTCATCGGCCAGCAGGCGCGCAGCGCCATCGGTGCGCAGTATCAGCAGGAGGTGGACCTGCAGTGCCTGTTCAAGGACGTGGCCTCCGCTTTCGTCGCCACGGCCACGGTGCCGAGCCAGGTGCGCCATCTGATCGATCGGGCGATCCGCATCGCGGCCAGCCAGCGCACGGTCACCTGCGTGATCCTGCCGAACGATCTTCAGGAGATGCCTTACAAGGATCCACCGATGGCCCACGGCAATACGCACACCGGTGTCGGCTACGCCGCCGCCGCACTCGTGCCGCAGGAGAACTGGCTGCGCCAGGCCGCCGATGTGCTCAATGCCGGCCAGCGTGTCGCCATGCTCGTGGGGGCCGGCGCACTGAAGGCGACGGACGAGGTCATCGCCGTCGCCCAGAAGCTGCAGGCAGGCGTCGCCAAGGCGCTGCTCGGCAAGGCCGTGCTGCCCGATGAGCTGCCCTGGGTCACCGGCCCCATCGGCCTGCTCGGCACCAAGCCCTCATGGGACCTCATGCAGGATTGCGACACGTTCTTCATGATCGGGTCGGGCTTCCCGTACAGCGAATTCCTGCCCAAGCCCGGCAGCGCGCGTGGCGTGCAGATCGACGTGGACGCCACCATGCTCAGCCTGCGCTACCCGATGGAGATCAACCTCGTGGGCGATGCCGCTGCGACGCTGCGCGCGCTGCTGCCGCTGCTACAGGACAAGCCCGCCGGCGACTGGCGCAAGCGCATCGAGGGCAACGTCGCCGAGTGGTGGAAGACACTCGAGGAGCGGGCGATGCAGCCGGCCAATCCGATCAACCCGCAGCGCGTCTTCTGGGAATTGTCCAAGCGCCTGCCCGAGAATTGCATCATGACCGGCGACTCCGGCACGGTCGCCAACTGGTACGCGCGCGACATCCGCATGCGCCGCGGCATGATGGGCTCGCTGTCGGGCAGCCTCGCATCGCTGGGCGCGGCCACCCCGTATGCCATGGCCGCGAAGATGGCTTATCCCGAGCGGGTCGTCATCGCCTTTATTGGCGATGGCGCCATGCAGATGAACGGCCTCAACGTGATGATCACCATCTCCAAGTACTGGAAGCAATGGTCAGACCCTCGCCTGATCGTCATGGTGCTCAACAACCGCGATCTCTCGCAGGTCACCTGGGAAGAGCGCGTCATGATCGGTTCGGGCAAGACCGAGAGTACCCAGAGCATCCCGGATTTCCCGTATCACACGTACGCGGAGCTGCTCGGCCTGAAGGGCATCTTCGTCGACGATCCAGAGAAGCTCGGTGCCGCATGGGAGCAGGCGCTGGCAGCCGATCGCCCCGTGATTCTCGAGTGCTACACGGATGCGAACGTGCCGCCGCTGCCGCCGCACATCACGCTCAAGGAGGCCAAGAGCTTCATGGAGAGCGTTGCCACGGAGCCCGAGCTCGCCGACGTGCTCAAAAACAGCACGCGCCAGCTCTTCTCGCACCTGATCCCGGGCGGCAAGCACTGAGCGGCGGTCAGGCGTGGCGGTAGAAAGTCCCATGCGAGCGGAGGTCCCCGTCACCACTGTCTCTGCCGCCGCCTACACCATTCCCACCGATCTTCCCGAGGCCGACGGCACCGCGCAGTGGGATTCCACGACGCTGGTCGTAGTGCACGTCGAGGGGGGCGGACGTCGCGGCTTCGGCTACAGCTATACGCACGCCTGCGCCGCCAATCTCATCGACACCAAGCTCGCCCCCCTGCTCATCGGCCAGGAGGCGATGGACCCGCCGGCAGCCTGGCGCAGCATGCAGCGCGCCGTGCGCAATTTGGGGCGCGGGGGCATTGCGGGCACGGCCATCAGTGCCGTGGACGTTGCCCTGTGGGATCTGAAGGGCCAGCTGCTCGAGCGCTCCCTGGCGGATCTGCTTGGCTGCTATCGCGAGCAGGTGCCAATCTATGGCAGCGGCGGCTTTACCAGCTACACCGAGCGCGAGCTCACGCAGCAGCTGGCTGATTGGGTCGAGGACACCGGCTGCCGCTGGGTCAAGATGAAAATCGGCACCCAACCCGGACAGGATCCGGCGCGCGTCGCGGCCGCGCGCGCCGCCATCGGTGACTCGGCCGGCCTGTTCGTCGATGCCAATGGAGCCTACAGTCTCCGCCAGGCGTTGCAGCTGGGCACGCGCTTCGCAGCCGAGCAGCAAGTCAGCTGGTTCGAGGAGCCGGTATCTTCCGATGATCTGCACGGCCTCGCGCAGATCCGTGCACGCGCGCCCGAGGGCATGGACATTGCCGCCGGCGAATACGGTTATACGCCGCAGTACTTCCAGCGCATGCTCGAGGCCGCGGCGGTCGACGTACTGCAGGCCGATGCAACCCGTTGTGGTGGCGTCACGGGCTTTCTGCAGGCGGCCGCGCTGTGCGAAGGGCATCAGGTGCAGCTCTCGGCACACTGCGCCCCGTCCCTGCATTGCACGCTCGGCTGCGCTGCGCCGCGCTTTCGGCACATCGAATGGTTTCACGATCACGTGCGCATCGAGCAGATGCTGCTGGACGGGGCGCCAACGCCGCAGCGAGGCGTGCTGTCACCGGATCGCGCTCGGCCCGGCCTTGGGCTGACACTGCGTGCCAGCGACGCTGCGCGCTACGCCGTGAAGCCGCAGGGATAGGGACAGGGCCTCGCATGAGTTCGCGTCATCCACCTGCCGCACTACTCTGGGCCACGCTCGGCGCCGTGGCGATCGGGGGTGCGGGCCTGCTGCTGCGCTCACGCCGGCCGCGCGCACCGACCCGCAGCGCCACGGTTCGCGCCGCGCGGCGACTGAACCGTGCCGCCGGGTTGCTGGCCACTTCCGTTCTAGCCGACAGTGCCGTCGAGCACTACCGCGGCTCATTCCACAATCGCGCCATGGTCGCACCGCTGATCAGCGGTGCGTTGTCGCTTGCCGTGAGCCTGCACGGCCAAGCCGACAGGAAGGCAGCGGCGCATCGGGTGCGCGACGCCGCCTACGCAATCGCCATTCTGACCGGGCTGACGGGCACGGCCTTTCACCTCTACAACGTCGCCAAGAAGCCGGGCGGCTTCCGCTGGGAAAACCTCTTCTATGGGGCACCGCTGGGCGCGCCGGCCGCGCTGCTGCTCTCCGGGGGCACGGGCTTTCTGGCCGAGCGTGTGCGTGCCACTCCGCGCTGGCATGCGCCGCGCATCGGCGCGCTGCCTGCCGGCCGCACGGTTGCCGCAGCCACGGCACTGGGGTTGCTGGGCACCGTCGGGGAGGCCGGGCTGCTGCACTTTCGCGGCGCCTTCAACGATCCATTCATGTTTGCGCCCGTCACCCTTCCGCCGCTGAGCGCCCTGTGCATGGCGAACGCTGCCTTCGGTCCCAAGCGCCGGCAGCGCTGGCTGACGCGCGCAATGCTGCGCCTGACAGCCTGGCTGGGGCTCGCCGGCGTGGCCTTCCACCTGCGCGGCATCAATCGGCAGATGGGCGGCTGGCACAACGTGCGCCAGAATCTGCTCAACGGACCGCCCATCCCCGCACCGCCGAGCTTCAGTGGCCTGGCGCTCGCGGGCCTTGCCGCGCTCGGGTTGATGGAGGATCACCCCGATGGCTGAGCGCTACGCCGGCTACGACGTGCTCGGCAAGCGTCATACGCCCTCCTGGAATCCCAAGACGCGGGAGGTCATCGATGCGCGTCTGGCCGTATACCGCGAGCCACGCTTCTTCACCGCCTCCGAGTGGCGCACGCTCTGGGCGCTGTGCGAGCGCATCGTGCCGCAACCCAAACATCGCGCCCCGGTGCCGCTGCCTTCCTACGTGGATGAGAAGCTGCAGTGCCGCCAGCTGGATGGCTACCGGTATGCGTCCCTGCCGCCACAGGACGAAGCATGGCGACGGGGTCTCGCGGCGCTGGAGGCCGAGGCGCACAGCGCGCACGGCGCGGCATTCACCGCACTGACATCCGTCCAACAGGATGAACTGCTGCGCCGCATGCAGCACGGGCAGCTGATGGGGCCGGCCTGGCAGGGCATGCCCTGCCAACTGTTCTTCGAGCACCGCGTGCTCCCGGATATCACGCATGCCTATTACGCGCACCCAACCGCGTGGGACGAGATCGGCTTCGGCGGGCCGGCGAGCCCGCGTGGCTACGTGCGCATGGGCCTGGAGCGGCGCGATCCCTGGGAGGCGCCACGTGCTCAGGCACCAGGCACTCAGGCACCCGGCAGTGAGGCACCCCGCGGTGAGGCATCGCGGGCGACGACGGCGCCGCCGCAGGGCTCCTCGCAGTGACGAGCGATCCGCGTGAATCACCGCGGGCCGCACAGGGGCGCGCTCCGGATGTCTTCCGTCCCGGCGGCTGGGTGCCCATGCGCCAGTACGCCGACAACGAGCTGGTCGACTTCGCGGTGGTGGGCACGGGGGCGGGCGGCGCGCCGCTGATCGCGCGGCTGGCCGAAAGCGGCTTCTCGGTCGTGGGCCTGGATGCCGGGCCCTACTATCGCCCGCTCGAGGACTTTGCCTCCGACGAGCGCGAGCAATCCAAGCTCTACTGGCTCGATGAGCGCCTTGTCGATGGCGACAATCCCATCGTCATGGGCGGCAAGAACAGTGGCCAGGCCGTGGGTGGCAGCACCGTGCACTTTGCGATGGTGTCGCTGCGCTTTCGACCGGAGTGGTTCCGCTCGCGCAGCCTGCTGGGTTATGGGGCGGACTGGCCGGTGGATTGGCGCGAGATGTGGCATTACTACGGCATCGCCGAGCAGGCGCTCGGCATCGCAGGTCCCGTCCACTATCCATGGGGACCGTGGCGGCCGCGCTATCCCTATCGCGCACACGAGCTGAATGGGGCAGCGGAGCTGCTGGGGCGCGGCGCCGAGGCGCTGGGCATGAAGTGGACACCCACACCGCTCGCCACGGTCTCCGCGCCCCGCGCCCATGCTCATGGGCGCTCCCCGCCGTGTGTCTATCGCGGCTTCTGCCGCTTTGGCTGCTCGACCAATGCCAAGCAGAGCCAGCTCGTCACCTTCATCCCGCGCGCACTCGCCGCTGGCGCCGAAATCCGTGACCTGGCGATGGTGGGCCGCATCGAGCTCGGCCACGATGGACGGGTCGCGGGCGTGCACTACCATCGGGAGGGTCGCTGGCGCTTTCAGCGCGCGCGACATGTCGTCGTGGCGGGCTACGCCATCGAGACGCCGCGGCTGCTATTGGCGTCGGCGACCGACCGCCATCCGCACGGTCTCGCCAACAGCTCGGATCTGGTCGGCCGCTATCTCATGACGCAATCCAACCAGGCGGTATTCGGCACCATGCCCCAGGAGGTGCGTTGGTATAAGGGCCCTCCCTCGCTGGCCATCACCGAGCATTGGAACTACGACGATCACAAAGCCTTCTTCGGCGGTTACTGCTGGATGGCGCAGGGGCCGCTGCCGGTGGAGTGGGCGACGATCCAGACCAGCGCGCGCGGCCTGTGGGGCCAGCCGCTGCGGGACGCAATGGAGAAGTACAACTACCAGGTCGGCCTGAAGATGGTCGGTGAGATGCTGCCCGATGAGCGCAATCGCGTGACGCTCGCCGATGAGAAGGACCAGTACGGCCTGCGTGTCGCGCGCGTCACCTACGCCTGGGGTGAGAATGACAAGGCGCTCATCCAGCACGCTCTGAACCAGATGCAGATGAGCCTCGAGGCAGTGGGCGCCGCGGATATTTTCCGTCAGGAGGACGATACCAATCACCTGGCCGGCACGGCTCGCATGGGCAACGATCCTGCCACCAGCGTGATCAACCCGGACGGACGCAGCTGGGACATCCCCAATCTTTGGGTCTGCGACGGCTCGGTGTTTCCCACCACGGGCGGTGTGAACCCGTCGCTGACCATCACCAGTCTGGCACTGCGCATGGCCGATCGTATTGGCGCGCTCGCGTCGCGCAACGAGCTGTAGTAGCAGCGCAAGGCTGGCTCGGTATGCCCTTGGTACTGCCCTGCTACTCAGGCTGTCGTGGAGGACGCGGCCGCGATCAACGCGCCGATCTCCGCCATGCGGCTGCCGCGCGTTGCGGCCGCCAGATCACCGACACGCAGCGCTTCGGCAGCCTCCTGCAGCGCAGCCATCGTTCGTCCATACAGTGAGCCGCCCAGGCTGACACGTCGGACACCTGCCTCGGCCAATACGGCAAGCGACACGGCACCTGAGCGAGGACCGACCACGACATTGACGGGCTTGGGCGCAACCGCACGCACCACCGCGCGAATAGCGTCCAGATCTGGCAGCGCGGGCGCATACAACACATCCGCCCCGACCTCGGCGAAGGCGCTCAGGCGGCGGATGGTATCGTCGAGATCGGGACGACCGTGCAGGAAATTGTCGGTCCGCGCGGTGAGCACGATGCGTCCGCGTGCCGCCTGCGCCGAGCGCCGAATGCGCTGCACGGCCTGGTCGAAGTCGTGAATGGGACGATCCGGATTGGCTGTCGTGTCCTCGATTCCCACCCCTGCCAGTCCCGCATCGATGGCCGCCCGCACCGTGAGCGCGCAGTCCTCCGGGTCGGGGCCGAATCCATCCTCGAGATCACCATTGATGGGCAGACCGCTGAGGCGCGCCAGCAGCTGCGCATTGGCAATGGCATCTGCACGGCTGACGGCGTGACGCCCATCGAGCCGCCCGAGCGCGAATGCAATCGCGATCGAGGAGCTGCCCAGCGCCTGAAAACCGGCGCGCTTGAGCAGCACGGCAGACGCGCCGTCCCAGGCATTGGGCATGAGAAACGCAGCGCTGCCCTGGTGAAATGCCAGAAACCGCTCATAGGGTGATGCGGATCCCTCGCCAGCCCGCGGTACAGTATCCATGCTTTTAGGATGCACCGTTTCGCCGCTGGAAGCACGTGAAGCGGGAGGGGCGCCCGATGCGTCAGGCCGGCCTCCGATGACTCAGGAATCGCGCGGCTAGTGCGGTGCCATGCGCAGGGCCCCATCGAGGCGGATGGCGGCCGCATTGAGATAGCCATTGCGGCAGATCTCCAGTACCAGCGATGCGAACTCGGCCGGCTGTCCCAGGCGCGGCGGGAAAGGAACCGCAGCGGCCAACCCTTGTCGCGTCGCCTCCGAAGCGCCTGCCAGCATGGGTGTATCGAACACGCCGGGCAGGATGGCATTGACGCGGATGCCCTCGGCAGCCAGATCCCGCGCGACCGGCACGGTCAGCGACAGCACTCCTCCCTTGGAAGCCGCATACGCGGCCTGACCGATCTGCCCTTCCTGCGCGGCGACCGAGGCCGTGTTGATGATGACGCCACGCTCGCCATCGGCATCCGCCGTCAGCGAGAGCATGCCGGCGGCTGCGTGCGTGATGCAGCGAAAGCTCCCGGTGAGATTGACCGCGATGACGCGCTCGAAGAGTTCCATGGGGAAGCTGCGGATGGCGCCGCTCTGCCGGTCGCGGCCCGCGGTACGTATTGCGGCCATAATGCCGGCGCAATTGACCAGGATGCGCTCCTGCCCGTGTGCGGCGCGTACCTGCGCAAAACCTGCGGCAACGGATGCCTCGACACACACGTCCACGCGCGCGAAGCAGCCACCGATCTCGTTCGCCAGCGCCTGCCCCTGCTGCTCGAGCAGGTCGAACACCGCGACCCGTACGCCCGCGGCAGCCAACGCACGTGCGGTCGCGGCGCCGAGCCCGGAGGCGGCTCCGGTGACGATCGCAGCAATGGAAGGCTCCAGGCGCATGCCCGGATTTGCGCTTACGCTAGGCCGCGCCGCCGCGGCGCAGCCCCGCTTGGGCGGCCGCCGGCGCATCCAGCGCAGGGGATGGCAGGGTCCCGAGCAGCGCCGCCAATTTCTGCGCATCGAGCGGCTTGACCCAGTGCGAGTCGAAGCCCGCCTCGCGCGAGCGACGCCGATCTGAATCCTGGCCCCAGCCGGTCACGGCCACGAGCACCATGGCTGAGCCCCACGGCTCGGCGCGAATACGTCGGGCAACTTCGTAGCCATCCATGCCCGGCATGCCGATATCGAGCATGATGACGTCGGGCCGCTTCTCGGCGGCCAGCGCAAGCCCCTGCGGGCCGTCCGATGCTTGATACACCTCATGGCCGCCCAACTGCAGCAGGCGCACCAGGCTCTCGAGCGCATCGCGATTGTCATCGACGATCAGGATTCGTCGGTGCGGCGCGGGACTGACCGCCGGGGCGGCGAGTGCGTCGCGCACCGGAATCAACTCGGAGGACAGGCGCGGAAAGCGCAGGGTGAACTCGCAGCCCTTACCCAGCCCCTCGCTACGCGCCTCGACCTCTCCGCCATGCAGGTCCACCAGCCGCTTGACCAGTGCCAGTCCGATGCCCAGCCCCGTCTGGCCGCTGGCCTCGCTGCGCGAGGCCTGGGCGAAAAGATTGAACACGCTCGGAATCAGATCCGGCTCGATGCCGATGCCGTTGTCGCGGATACGAATCACGATGTGCTCGCCCTGCGCGCTGGCCGCGAGCTCGATGCGCCCGCCCGGCTTGGTGTACTTGACGGCGTTGTTGAGGATATTGCCGACGATCTGGATCAGCCGCGTCGGATCGCCATCGATGTACAGCGGCTCTGTTGCCACGTCGAGCATCAATGCGTGCCCCTGACGCGACAGCGCTGGCTGCACCGTCTCCACGGCGCGCGCCACGACGCTCGCCAACGGCACGGCTTCGCGGGCCAGGTTGATCTTGCCGCGCGTGATGCGCGCCACATCCAGCAGGTCATCGATCAGGCGCGTCAGATGGCCGAGCTGCCGCTCGATCATGTCGCGTGCCCAGCCCAGCTGCGCGCTGGGCAGCTGCGGATTGCGCATCAGCTGCACGGCATTGTGGATCGAGGCGAGCGGATTGCGCAGCTCGTGCGCGAGCATCGCCAGGAACTCGTCCTTGTTGCGATTGGCCTCGCTGAGCGCCGCATTGAGCTTTTCGAGCTCACGGGTCTTCTCCGCCTGCAGCGTCGAATGTGCCTCCGCCAGCTGCACATTGGCCTGCGCCAGGCCACGATTGAGCTTCTGCAACTCGCGGCGCTGGCAGTACAGTTCCACCAGCACCATCACCTTGGTGCGCAGGATGGTCGGCACCACGGGGATGGCCACGTAGTCGACCGCGCCCAATGTGTAGCCACGCAGCCGGTCGAGCTCGCTGATGTGCACGCCGGTGATGAAGATGATCGGCGTTTTCTCGAAACGCGGATGCTCGTGAATCATGCTGGCGACTTCAAAGCCGTCCATGCCGGGCATGTTCACGTCCAGCAGCACCACGGCGTACTCACCGGCCATCAGCCGCTCGAGCGCATCGGTGCCCGAGCGCGCGGTCACCAGGTTGTGGCCGAGCTCGCCGAGAATCGACTCGTACGTCAACAGCCGCGCCGGCTGATCGTCCACCAGCAGGATGTTGACCTTCTCGGGGGCCGTTTCGCCGACCGTTTCGCTCATGCTCATGTCCGGCTGCCGCACGCGCGCGGTGCCGTTAGCGGTGCAACCACATCCTCACCAGCGACAGCAGCTGTTCGGTGTTCACCGGTTTGGCGACATAATCGGATGCCCCAGCCTCCAGACATTTTTCCCGATCTCCCTTCATCGCCTTGGC
>Ga0134126_10007276_pt1 | contig 13890 bp, 11 predicted proteins | sample KB31752_FD_96881 | JGI IMG/M metagenome (GOLD analysis project Ga0134126, IMG submission 96881) | Terrestrial soil microbial communities with excess Nitrogen fertilizer from Kellogg Biological Station, Michigan, USA - KB3-175-2 | ecosystem: Environmental > Terrestrial > Soil > Unclassified ... | reverse complement strand
TACAGCATCGAAGACGCCGATGGCAACGAGCTCAACCAATGGGCTCCACGGCTGGTTGCGAAACTGCAAAGCCTGCCCCAATTGCGCGATGTCGCGAGCGATCAGCTCACTAGCGGGTTGGAAGCATCTTTAAAGATCAACCGGGACACCGCCTCGCGGCTCGGCATCACGCCACAGATGATCGACGATACGCTCTACGATGCATTCGGCCAACGCCAGATATCGACGATTTTCACGCAGTTGAATCAATATCATGTAGTCCTCGAGGTTGACCCGAAATACCAGCACAGCCCGGATGCGCTAAAGCATATCTACGTTCAAACGGCTAGTGGAGCGCAGGCGCCGCTCAGCGCTTTCACGCATTTCGAGCCATCCACCACCCCGCTCACAATCAATCATCAAGGGCAGTTCCCGGTCATCACGTTGTCGTTCAATCTCGCTCCCGGCGTTTCGCTTGGCGACGCCGTTCACGCCATCAAGAGAGCGGAGGACCAAATTGGTCTCCCCGCGAGCATCAACGCCAGTTTCCAGGGCACGGCCGAGGCGTTCCAATCGTCTCTGGCGAATGAGCCTTTTCTAATTCTCGCGGCCCTCGTCACCGTCTATATCGTTTTGGGAGTCCTGTATGAAAGCTACATTCATCCGATTACGATTCTTTCCACCCTTCCGTCGGCAGGCGTGGGCGCCCTTCTCGCTCTTCTGATTTGCCACACGGACTTCAGTGTCATTTCGTTAATCGGCATCATTCTTCTGATCGGCATCGTGAAGAAGAACGCGATCATGATGATCGACTTTGCGCTGGAGGCTGAGCGCGAGCAGGGCAAAAGCCCCGAGGATTCGATTTACCAGGCTTGTCTGCTTCGCTTCAGGCCAATCATGATGACGACGATGGCGGCCCTGTTCGGCGGGCTACCGCTCGCGTTGGGATCGGGAACCGGCTCGGAATTGCGGCGCCCGCTCGGCATCACGATCGTCGGCGGTTTGCTGGTGAGCCAAATCCTGACGCTCTATACGACGCCTGTTGTTTATCTCTTCTTCGACCGGCTGGCGATTCGTTTCCGCCGGCGTGTCCATATCGGAAACGCCATTGAGGAGCCGTTGCCTGCGGAGTAGCCCGTGAATATTTCGGCGCCTTTCATTCGCAAGCCTGTCGCAACGTCGCTGTTAACCGCGGCCGTCGCTCTAGCCGGCATTCTTGCGTTCCGGTATCTGCCGGTCGCCCCGGTCCCGCAGGTGGAGTATCCCACGATAAATGTGCGCGCGAATCTGCCTGGAGCGAGCCCGGAGGTGATGGCTTCCGCCGTCGCCACTCCGCTCGAACGGCAGTTCGGCCGCATCGCCGGAGTGACCGAGATGACGTCAAGTAGCCAGCTTGGCTCGACTTCCGTCACGCTCCAGTTCGATTTGAGCCGCGATGTCAACGCGGCCGCTCGTGACGTGCAGGCCGCCATCAATGCCGCGCGCGGGCAGCTTCCCGCGGATATGCCGTCGAACCCGCATTATTGGAAAGTAAATCCCGCCGACGCGCCAATCCTCATTTTGGCTCTGACCTCAACCACGATCAGTAAGCCGGATATCTACGATGCCGCGGATTCCATCCTGGCGCAAAAACTGTCCCAGATCGAGGGCATCGGTCAGGTGAATGTCGGTGGCAGCGCGCGTCCGGCGGTGCGTGTCGACCTCAATCCCACAATTCTGAATAGTTACGGCATCAGCCTGGAAGATGTCCGGACGGCCCTCCAGAATTCAAATGCGATCAGTCCCAAGGGGGATCTCCACGACAGCGAGAATATGTGGACGCTTACCGCGACCGATCAGCTTCACCACGCGGATCAATACCGGTCCCTGGTTATCTCTTATCACGATGGCAATCCAGTGCGATTGGGCGATATCGCGACCGTAACGGATTCACTGGAAGATCGCCGCGTCGCCGGCTTATCGAACGGCAGAGATGCCGTTCTCATGATCCTTTTCCGCCAGCCGGGCGCCAATATCATCGATACAGTCGATCGGGTGAAAGCGGCGCTTCCCGAACTTCGCGCCTCCATTTCACCGGCGATTGACATTGCAATCGCGACGGACCGGACCGTCACGATCCGCGCCTCCGTAAACGACGTAGAGTACACTCTGCTGATCTCCATCGTCCTGGTCATTCTCGTAGTGTTCGCGTTTCTGCGGAACGCTTGGGCGACGGCTATTCCGAGCATCTCCGTTCCGTTATCCCTCCTCGGCACATTCGGAGTGATGTATCTGCTCGGGTACAGTCTCGACAATCTGTCGCTGATGGCGCTCACTGTCTGCACCGGATTCGTCGTCGATGACGCAATCGTGGTGATTGAGAACATCACCCGGTATCTCGAAAAGGGCCTCACTCCGTTTCAGGCGGCGCTGCGCGGCGCGCGCGAAATCGGATTCACCGTGTTCTCCATGAGCACATCGCTCATTGCGGTATTTATTCCCATCCTCATGATGGGCGGGATTGTCGGCCGCCTGTTCCGGGAATTCGCCGTCACGCTCGCGGTAGCAATTTGCGTCTCGCTCATCGTTTCGCTGACCACGACTCCGATGCTGTGCGCCAAATTCCTGCAGTCGCAGAAGGGGCGTAAGCATGGCCTGATCTACCGGTTCAGCGAGAGAGTGTTCGAGGACATGCTTTATTTCTACAGGGTGACGCTGCGCGCCGTGCTGAAACACCCGCAAGTAACCCTGGTCCTGACCATTCTGACTGTCGCGGTGAACATATACCTTTACGTCATCGTTCCCAAAGGTTTTTTCCCACAGGAAGATACGGGCCGCATCTCGGGCTATATACAGGCATCGCAGGATATTTCGTTCACGGCGATGAGCCAGAAGCTACGGCAGTATGTCGCGATCGTTCAGCGGGATCCCGCTGTCGCCAACGTTGTCGGCTTCACCGGCGGTGGCACCCTCAACACCGCCAGGATGTTCATGTCGTTGAAACCTTTAACCGAACGCGGCGTTTCGAGCGACGAAGTGATCGACCGGCTGCGGCCGAAACTGGCCAGCATACCCGGCGCGACCCTCTACATGAGTTCGCCGCAGGATATTCACGTGGGCGGCCGCGGAAGCAACTCAAATTTCGATTATGCGATCCAAGCCGATAACCTGCAGGAGTTGAACATCTGGGCGCCGCGGATGTTGAAGAAGCTGAAGACGCTTCCTCAACTTCACGATGTCAACAGCGACCAGGAAACCAGCGGCCTGCAAACCTCGCTGGTCGTCGATCGCGATACCGCGGCGCGGCTGGGAGTAACTTCTGCGGCGGTCGACAATACGCTCTACGATGCCTTCGGGCAGCGCCAGGTCTCGACCATGTACGAGAGCCTCAACCAGTATCACGTCGTAATGGAAGTCGATTCGCAATACCGGGAAGGACCGGAAGCGCTGCGCTCCATTTACGTGCGATCGAATAATGGCGGCATGGTTCCGCTGAGCGCGTTTTCGCATTACGAGGCCACAAACACTTCGTTGGCGGTGAATCACCAAGGCCAGTTTCCCGCGACCACCCTCTGGTTCAATCTCGCGCAAGGCGTTGCCCTCGGCGATGCCGTGAAAGCGATTCAAGCGGCCGAAGCCGAGGTCGGACTGCCCGCTAACGTGCATGGCAGTTTCCAGGGAACGGCCAAAGCCTTTCAGTCGTCGCTCTCAACCGAACCTCTTCTGATTCTGGCGGCGCTGATCGCCGTGTATATCGTGCTCGGCGTTCTTTACGAAAGCTACATCCATCCGATCACGATCCTTTCCACTCTGCCGTCCGCTGGCATCGGCGCCATCCTCGCTCTGCTGCTCTTTCACACCGAACTCAGCGTAATCGCTCTCATCGGCATTGTGCTTCTCATCGGCATCGTCACAAAAAACGCCATTTTGATGATCGACTTTGCCATTGAGACACAACGGAAAAACGACCTCAGCCCGAAAGACGCGATCTACCAGGCATGTCAGTTGCGGTTCCGGCCCATTCTCATGACAACGATGGCCGCGATGCTCGGCGGATTGCCTCTGGCTCTCGGAACCGGAACCGGCTCGGAACTGCGCCGGCCGCTAGGCATTACGATCGTCGGTGGCCTCCTGGTCAGCCAGATACTTACGCTCTACACAACACCCGTTGTCTACGTCTATCTCGATCGCCTCGGCCTCTGGTTCAGACAGTTGCGGGGCAAGCAACCGCGAAAGGCAAGAATGGATTTCAATCCGTCGCTCCACATTCCCGAGGCTTGATTGCTGCCGATCGGCCACAGGCAAATCCATCCCTACACTCATGTCACTTACTTAAGCGGGCGTCGCTCCTGCCCTTACAATGGGCGCCGGGCATGTCGGGCCCGGACGCCACTTAAGTAAAAATGACACAGCCCTACACAACCACCTCACTGGCGGAGATCGCGCGCTCGACGACCCTGCGGGGGCTTCCGGAAAAGACAACCACGCCAACAGCATTCGGCCCGGTGTTTATGTTTGCGAAATTCCAACGGCCTGATTCCTCCGGATCGCCATCCACGGAAAGGAGCGCGGGACGATCCGCATCCAGCGACACCGTGAAGCTGTCAAGCGGCGTTTGCAGCCCCAAGCCCTTTGCTTTTAGGTAAGCCTCCTTTCGGGTCCAGCAGCGATAGAATGCCGCCTCTTGCACGTGTTCCGGAACCATCGCCAGGCTCTCGCATTCGTTCGGAGAGAAGAAGCGGCCGGCGATTTCCATGATGCCGATTGGCCGGACGCATTCTATATCGATTCCGATGCCTGCATTCCGGGCGAACCCATATAGAGCAATTTCGCCGGAATGAGAAACATTGAATTGGATATCCTCGTTGGGGAGGAAAGGCCGGCCGAACTCGCTGTAGCTGAACGAGACGGCCTTGGATGGTACGCCGAGATAGCGGCCCAGCAGGGTCCTCAAGAGTCCCCTACCTACGATGAAGCGCCTCCTATGCTTCGGGAAGACATACCGGTCCGCGCGCTCGCGCTCTTCCCGGCATAAATTCTCGCGACAAGCGTCAATTGCGTGCTCGTCCACCGCCAACGATGCTCTCCAGACATGGACAACCGAATTATCGAGAGAATCGCGCACGGTAGAGGAAAGCGCACACCACAACGCTTTAGATCACGATATCCAATGAAGCATTTCGTTGACCGGTGCGTGCGGCGAACGTTATCGTGAGAACGGAGTTCCCCATTCGCATCGTCATCTTGGTCTTCCTGGCCGCAGCCATGTTCTCGAATCGTTCGGCCCGGGCAGATTCTTCTCCGGAAATCCTGGCGAACACTCGATCGCTCGATGGATACAAGCCGGAATTCCATCGCGGCAAAATACCTCCGGAGTTCATCGACCGCATCCGCGCGACGACATGGCATAACGGCTGCCCGGTAGATCCGAAGGATCTCCGGATGCTTACTCTGAGTTATTGGAGTTTCGATGGTAAACCGGCCATGGGCAAACTGATCGTCAATAAAAAAGTGGCCCGCCAGGCGACCGGGATTTTCAGGAACCTCTTCGAGCACGGCTTCATGATTGAGAAGATGGTTCCAATCGAGGAATATGGCGGAAGTGACAATGCGTCAATGGCCGCCAACAACAGTTCCGCCTTCAACTGCCGTGACATCACACTGAGGCCCGGCGTGTTCTCAAACCACAGTTGGGGGCGTGCCATTGACATCAATCCGCTCACGAACCCTTATGTAAAAGGTGACAAAGTGTTTCCGCCGGCAGGGCGCGAATATTTGGACCGCACGCGCGTAGCGCCCGGTTCGATCACGGCCGGCAGTTTTATCGTGAAATTATTCGAGAAGAAAGGCTGGATCTGGGGAGGCTCCTGGACCGACCGTCACGACTATCAGCATTTTGAGAAGCCGGCCCGACACCGGCATTGGTGGTCACTTTGGCTATGAGCCGAACTTCATGCGGATTCGCGGGGCCGAACGGCAGCCGCAACCCTGTTTTGACGGTTTTGAGCGCCGGCCTTACTTCACTGACCGGCATTGATGCTACATTGTGAGCTTACGTTGATTGGCAGCGCGCCCGGCGCAATTTTCGGCTCGTCATTATGTCGAAATGGACGCAAACTAGATCGATGCGGTCAAGCCAAACCGAAGCCCCAAGCGATCGCGGGCAAATGGGTCGCAGTACTTCAGGTTCTTATACTGGTCGAATGGGGCGGCTTGCCCAAGATATAATTAGGTTCGAACAGGTGTTCGATTACTCTAAGGAAGAATCGCAGGAATGATGCAGCGCCATGCTGAGTCAGTACAGCAGTTGTGCCTCCTGGATTTCTTCCAAGAACAAGCAAACAAACGCCCCGACGCCGTCTGTCTGGAGTTTCGCGGGCGGCAGTGGACCTACGCTCAGGTCGATTCTCTTTCGAGCCGCGTAGCGGACCGCCTTCGTCAGTCGGGCGCTAGGCCCGGGGTCCTGATTGCAATCTATCTTGAGCGTTCGCTGGAGCTAGTTGCCGCGATACTGGGTGTCCTTAAGTCTGGAGCGGCCTATCTCCCCGTTGATCCGATGGTGCCCGAGAAGCGCCTGGAGTTTATGCTTCAGGACTCCGACACCGCTCTCGTCATCACTCAGCAGAGCCTCAAGGCCAAGCTTGGCAGAGCCCGGTGCTGTCTGATAGAGGACCTGCTGAACAGCCGATCGCCAGGTCCGCTCCTGAATTATTCGGATGAAGCCGCGGGCGACGACCTCGCTTACGTCATTTACACATCCGGCTCCACAGGGCGGCCGAAAGGGGTGGAGATTCTTCACAGAAGCTTTGCGCTCAGCGTTGAAGCTATCCGCCAGGAATTAGGCCTGACCGAAAAGGATACGGTACTGGCCGTAACGTCACAATCCTTCGACGTGTCGGGACTGGAGATATTCCTGGGGCTGATATCCGGCGCCCGCGTGGTCTTGCTTCCGCCAAATCACGCGATGCAGAGCGATCTGCTTCGAACAGCCGTGGAAGATTGCGGAGCAACCATCCTGTTTGGCACTCCTGCGCTTTGGCGGCTACTGCTTGAAAGCGGCTGGAGCGGCAGCGGCAAACTGCAAGCGATCGTCGGCGGAGAGAATCTCGATCCAGGGCTTGCGAAACAGCTTCTCGATAAAACAGCGGCCCTTTGGAACCACTATGGCCCCACCGAGACGACTATTGTCGCAACCACCTGCCGCGTAAAGCCCGAGCAGAGCCCGATCCCGATTGGCCGCTCTCTGCCTCATGTTCGCCTTTATGTTGTCGACGACCATGGCGAGCTCGCCGAACAGGGCCACCCGGGCGAGCTTTACATCGGTGGCGACTGCCTCGCGAGAGGGTACCGGAATCACCCTGAGTTGACCGAATCGAGATTCATCGCCCTCACAACGGATCGTGATGCCGGGGAGCGGGTCTATCGCACCGGAGATCTGGTGCGGTGGCTTCCCGATGGACAACTCGAATTTCTGCATCGCCTCGATAATCAAGTGAAGCTTCGCGGCTTCCGTATTGAATTAGAGGAAATTGAAGCGCTGCTGTCGGACCATCCGGCGCTATCCGAGTCCGCTGTCGTCGTTCATGAGGACGATCGCCACGAGAAGGCGCTGGTCGCCTATTACCGGGCAAACGGAACAACCGCGCTGGAGCCGGACCACCTGCGGTCGTTTCTGTCCTCCCGCCTGCCGCCATATATGGTTCCCTCGCATTTTCTACGGGTCGAGCGGCTGCCTACATCTGTCAATGGAAAGGTTGACCGCCTCGAGCTTAGCCGGCGGGAACTGACCCTTCCGGATTCACCTGCCTCGTCCACCGGATCGGCGAACCCTATTGAACGGGAGTTGCTCGGCATCTGGCGTAAACTGCTGAAGCGGTCATCGATCGAGCCGACCGACAATTTCTTCGAGATCGGCGGCCATTCCATTCTCGCGGCGCGGATGTTTGCCGAAATCGACGAGCGCTTCAAGAAAGTTCTGCCGCTCTCTGCATTGTTCGAGGCTCCCACAATCGAACTGCTGGCCAAAATTATTGCCGGTGAGGCCGCGCAAGTCGGATGGTCCCCGCTCGTTCCGATCCGGAAGAACGGAACGGGAACACCTTTCTTTTGCGTACATCCCATCGGCGGAAACGTACTCATCTTTCAGGGCCTGAGCGCGCACATGGGTTTGCGGCGCCCGTTTTACGCTCTGCAAGCACGAGGGTTGAACGGCCAGGAGGCGCCGCATACGAGCATTGAGGCGATGGCCGCCGACTATTTGAGTTTCGTGACGGAAATCCAGCCGTCCGGGCCTTATTTTTTGGGAGGCTATTCCGCGGGCGGTCTCGTCGCCTTTGAAATGGCGCGCCTTTTGCAGGATCGCGGCGAATCCGTCGAGTTATTGGTTCTTTTCGACTCGTACCTGCATCCGCATTCTCTTTCGTCTGTGATTGCTCCTCACCAGCGCTCGGCCTGGATGCGTGGGACTGAAGGCCTCGCGCGGCGAATGTCGCAGATGCGCGTACTCGACCAGGACAGGCGGCGTCTCGTTGTCGGCCGTGACGTGGCCCGGATGTGGTCGACAATCAAGCTGAACATGTACAGCGCTGCAAAACAACTTCACCTCCCTGCATTCCGGCTGGATTCGGTAAGTGCGTTTTTGCTCGCGCTTCGCAACTATTCTCCCCGGCCGCTTGGCGCCAATGTGCTGCTGTTCTTGGCTACCAAACCAGCTCCGGAAGTTGCGAAAGGGCTGGAACTCATCTGGAAGAAACTCATCACCGGCACGCTCGACATCCGGCACATCGAGACCGATCACGATGAACTGCTCGACGAGTCCCATGCCCGGCTTCTCGCCGCTCAAATTGAGGATCGGTTTAATAACTAACCCCGCATACCAGGCGCGTTTGGCTAGTACGCTCAGGCTCCGCCCTTGATTGACGCATTCTCGCCCGTAACGTTAGACTCGGTACATAGCGGTATGGCAGCTTCGATGAACAGCTTAGAACGGGACGGCCTGACGCTCCTCAATGCCGCGCAAGTTGATTCAGCAGCCGGCCTGACCAGTTTTGAAGTCGACGCCTGCAGGACCATCCTGAACTGGACCCGCGAGTTCTTGTGCAAACACGATCCGGCCTTGGGGCGCGAAGGCCCTGTCTGCCCGTTTACGCAGCCTTCCCTGAATCAGCGGCTCTTTTGGTTGACGGTGCGACGCGGCTCCTCAATCGATCTGGAGGAGTCGTCCAAGGTCGTCGAAGTGTATCGGGAGATGTTCCTCGAACTCGAGCCGCGGACTGGCCCGGAATCCATGTTGAAGACGATTTTGATCGTCTTCCCCGAAGTCTCTCACGCCGCGGCACGTCAGGAGCTTGAGGCTCTACAAAAGAAATTGAAACCGGAATTCGTGAAGCGCGGCCTGATGTTGGGACAGTTCTATGAGGGATGCCCTGAATCCGGGCTGTGGAGCGAATCGTTTCACCCGCTGCAATCGCCGCTCCCGCTGCTGGCCATCCGGTACATGGTGCCCTCGGATTTTCCATTCCTGCATGGAAAACGAGGGAATGCGGAGATGTTGATCTCCTATTTGAACCGCTTCGGAACGAATATTCCTAACGAGGTCAAACAGCTCATGGTTCAGGCGCTCGAATCCTCGGACCTCAGTCTACAGCCTAAAGCGCCCAAGAAGCGTGCACGTTAAGGTATCGCAGGCGTTACAGCCGCACCCCAGCGGATATCGCGTCTATCGTCACGCCGATTTTCCGCAACCCATTCAATCACCGGCAGGCTTTGCTGCGCAGCTTGGTTATCCCCTGCAGCGGATCACGAAAACTCTCCTGGTTCGCTCCAACGATGGGAGGCATCATGCCGTGCTGGTCGCGTCCATGGGCACGAAGCTCGACTTTTCTGTAATCGCCAGAGAACTGGAATCGAAACGGATCGAAGTGGCTCCGGCTTCGGAGTTACTCGCCCTCACCGGCTACCCGCAAAATGGCGTCTCGCCGTTAGGCATTGAGGACCTGCCTGTTTTTATGGAAGAGGGTCTCTTCGCTTTTAACACAATTCTCGTGGGCGCCGGAGAGGCTGGTATTGAAATCGAGATCGATCCGAAAGCCCTGCTGGCCATTACGCGCGCGCGGCGGCTGGCATTCGTGCGGGCTTAAAAGGTGTTGTAATCCTCGGAAACTTATGGGCAGTCTGCCATCTATTTTTTTCAAACGGGTGCTGCGTGAATCCGCAGCCAAGCATCAACCATCATTTTCGTTACTCTGCCCGTTTCATAGAGGTTCATGAGCCAGTCGTACATCTCGCTGTCAACAAACACCAACTCATAGTTATTCAGCCGCAAGAAAACACCAGTAGCCGTAATCGCCGTTCGTTTGTCGCCATCCACAAAAGGATGATTTTGAAGCAAGCTCTCGCAGAGTGGGCGGCTTCTTCGATAAAATCAGAGTAATAACCGGTCTGAGGGCGGCCGCAGCTTCCAGCGCTCCCGGGTCGCGCGTGCCGGCAAGACCGCCCCATTCCTCGATCATCTCCAAGTTGATCTGGATCAAATTTTGAATCGAGAGATAGACGCTCATTGAGCCAGAAGTCTCAAGAGTTCCGGACGTTTACGTTTGAACTCATCCAGGGACTCGCGAAACGTGATACTTGGCTTGTTTGTATCTTTGAGATTTCTTACGAATTCTTCGACAACCACCTGCTGCGCAGGAGAAAGAGCCGCAATGAGGGTGGCCAGTTTTTGGTTCTGCATAAGGCCTCCTGTTTCCATTCTAGCGGGGCTTGCGGGGTTTTATGTTCTCAGAGATACCGTTTATCCGAGACCCGCTCGCGAGTTCCCGCGATTCCGGCAGACGTTGATCAACCGCAATGCGCCTCATTCACCCGCGCGGCCGTCAGCTTTTCCAAATGCTTTGCCAGAATGTCGACCTCAATATTCAAACGCGAGCCGGCGCCATAGCCGCCAAGCGTCGTATGCCGGAAGGTATGCGGGATGATCGTAAACTCGACCAGGTCACCATTGATCGCAGCAACGGTCAGGCTGATTCCGTCCACGGCTAGCGATCCCTTGCTCACGATGTAGCGCGTGAGTTCGTCAGGCGCGCGGATTCGCAGCCACCAGTTGTCGTCGCCGAGAGCTTCTATGCTGACGAGTTCCGCCGTGCCGTCTACATGGCCCAGGACAAAGTGCCCATCCAGCCGCGCGGTTACGGCCAAGGGGCGCTCCAGGTTCACTGGCGAGCCTTTCCGTAGATCGCCCAGATTCGTACGGCGCAGCGTTTCCGGGGCCACATCCGCCACAAAACTCTCTTCGGCGAGTTGGACCGCAGTGAGACACGCGCCGTTGACGGCAATGCTTGCTCCTAGTTGTGCATCGGACAGAACTGCCCGGCAGCCGATCGTCAGGCGCACGCCCGTCATCTGCGCATCACAGCCTAAAACCGTTCCCAACTCCTGCACAATTCCTGTAAACATGTGCCAATCGCTCGCTAGCGGACCACGTAAGCCTCGACCGCAAATTCGTTGTCGCTGATATGGTGAATGGTCACATTCCGAAACAGAATGGCGTCAGCGCGCCTCCGCCGTCCCGTACCGCCGGCGACCGGCAAACTTTCGAGGCCGCCTAAAATTTTGGGAGCGTAATAAAAGAAAATCTTATCCGCTAAGCCGCTATCGAGGAATGCCCAGTTCACCTTGCTGCCTGCCTCAATCATCAGCGACAGATATCGCTCCTCGGCGAGTAACGCCAGCACGGCCTGTATATCTGTGCGGCCGCGAGGATCGTCGGCGATCAGGACGCGCGCGCCGCGGGATTCCAAAGTCCGGCGCCGGTCCACCGAAGCAGCCGACGTGCCCACTACTAGCAAATCATCCTTCACTCCGGCAACCAACTTGGATTCGAGCGGCAACCGCAGTTGCGAATCCAGCACAATCCGAAGCAGCGGCCGGCTCCGCTCCCGGCCCGACCGCTCCGTCAACAGACAATCGTCATTAAACACCGTCCCGATGCCGGTCAGGATAGCGTCCGACTCATGGCGAAGCTGCTGCACGTGCGCCCGCGCCACTTCGCTGGTGATCCACCCCTCGTTGTTTTGCGGCGCGGCAATCTTTCCATCGAGCGTAACGGCCGCCTTCACCGTCACCAGCGGCAGGCCCGTCTTCATGAAGTGGACAAACGGCTCGTTGAGCTTCTCCGCTTCCGCGGCATAAGTTCCGTCCATAACAACATCGATGCCCGCTTCCCCGAGCCGATGGAACCCTTTGCCCGACACCAGCGGGTTTGGGTCCTGCATGGCCGCAACGATCTTGGAAATTCCGGCTTCGATGATTTTATCCACGCACGCGGCAGTTCGTCCCTGGTGCGAACACGGCTCGAGCGTTACATACAGAGTGGCGCCTCGCGCGTTGCCGCCGGCATCATCGAGAGCGGCGACCTCAGCATGCTTCAATCCCGCCCAGGTATGGAATCCGCGGCCAACCACCTGGTCGCCTTTGATAACCACTGCGCCAACCGCGGGGTTTGGGCTGGTTCTTCCAACGCCCTGCCGGGCCAGTTCAAGCGCCTCGTTCATGAAATCAGGCATAAGTGCGTCCGACAGAGTGAGTGGGGCGGGTCTTATCGATCAAAAAGCGACTCAATAAATCTATCGGGCTCAAAAGGCAGCAAATCATCGAGCTTTTCGCCGACGCCGATATAGCGTATGGGAAGGTTCAACTCCCGCGCGATTGCGACAACCACGCCGCCTTTCGCCGTTCCATCCAGCTTTGTTAACACAACGCCCGTAACTCCGGCCGATTCGGTGAATTTCCGGGCTTGTTCCAAGCCGTTCTGCCCCGTGGTCGCGTCCAAGACCAGCCACACTTCGTGCGGCGCCCCTGGCACCACTCGCGATGCGGTGCGCCGCATCTTTTCGAGTTCGGCCATCAGGTTCTCTTTGGTGTGCAGCCTACCCGCAGTGTCCACTATGACGTAATCCACGCCACGCGCCTTTGCCGCCTGCAGCGCGTCGAAAACGACAGCGCTTGGGTCGGCCCCGGTTTTCTGGCGGATCATTTCTACGCCAGCACGCTGAGCCCAGACATCCAGTTGCTCAATCGCCGCCGCGCGAAACGTATCCGCCGCGCACAACAACACCTTTCGTCCTTCGCCCAGAAACCGGTTTGCGAGTTTTCCGATGGTAGTGGTTTTGCCTGCGCCATTCACGCCCACGAGCATGACGACAGCCGGCGGCTGCCTCACCTCGCGCACCGGCGTTTCGGACGCGCGCAGCACTTCGAGCAATTGCTCGCGAATTAGGTTACGAATCTCCAGCGGGTCTGCCGCCAGCTTGCGGTCCACGCGCTGGCGTATCCGCTCCAGGACATCTTCCACGGTGCTGACGCCGATATCGGCGGTGATCAGTGTATATTCGAGCTCTTCCAGAAGCTCGGCATCGATTTCCTTCTTGCCGGCCAAAACGTCTTCCAGCCGGTCGACCAGACCGGACCGGGTTTTCTGAATGCCGGTTTTCAGGCGATCCAGAAGATTCGGCTCTTGCGGAACAGTGCCGAACAAGGTTTGTATGGCCATTTTTACCTCAGCTTACCAAGCGCGCACCCGGGGTCCCACGGCCGGCGCCCGATGCCTCCGGATCAAAAGTGGACGATCAACTCACTGGTTCTTCGAAGCCGGCAACCTGTTTTGCGCAATCCGAACCAACCGCCGACGTAACGCCGGCCGCTGCGGCGCAATCCAGTAGACGTACCCTTTAGCTATGCCCGGCGCACACCTCACTACCGTGGAAGGCACACCTTTGTCTGCCGATGACCTTCGGAAACTGGATGCTTATTGGAGAGCATCCAATTACCTCTCGGTGGGCCAAATTTACCTTCTGGATAACCCGCTACTAAAGGAGCCGCTAACATCGAAAAACATCAAACCGCGCCTTCTCGGGCATTGGGGAACCACGCCCG
>Ga0134126_10007275_pt1 | contig 13891 bp, 5 predicted proteins | sample KB31752_FD_96881 | JGI IMG/M metagenome (GOLD analysis project Ga0134126, IMG submission 96881) | Terrestrial soil microbial communities with excess Nitrogen fertilizer from Kellogg Biological Station, Michigan, USA - KB3-175-2 | ecosystem: Environmental > Terrestrial > Soil > Unclassified ... | reverse complement strand
TCGGCCACCTGCAACGCGGCGGCGGGCCAACGACCTTCGACCGCCTGTTGTGCACGCGATTCGGGGCACGGGCCGTCCAACTCGTCGCGGACCGACAGTACGGCTACATGGTCGCGTTGCGGCCGCCCGACACCGTTGCCGTAAAAATCACCGACGCCATTGGCCGCCTGCGCACCGTGCCGCTCGACGGCGACCTTGTGCAAACGGCGAGGGCTTTGGGAATCAGTTTTGGCGAGTGATGCCAGGTTTTTTCCAGATCCGATACCGGCCACCGGGAAGGTTTCTCGCCGGAATCAACCGGTGCGCGGGGCTTGCGCTTCTTTTCTCAACGGCCGTGTCCGGCTTGGGTGTCGGGAACGGACGCGAGCTGTCGTTGCCTTCGCCCCCGGCGCCGAAACGGATGAAGTTCGACGTCCGGTCGGACGACGGATTGATCCAAACCATCGGCGCGATGGATGAGTTGATCGACCGCGCGGAACAGGAGGGAAAAGAACGGAGGCAGCATCGTGAAGAGATGGTCACGATGAAACCGCCAGCGGAAATGACCCGCGATGAGTTGAGCCGGTATTTCAACGAACCCGACGGCCGGTTCACGCGTCATGATTTGCACGGATTGAAGGAAATCCGGCGCCTGGCCCGTGCCGTCCTCGAAACACGCGACGTTGCGTCGCGCGAGAGGCTCATTCATGCAATGGAGGAAATTACTTCCGCCATCAACAACAATCACCGTCTCCCGGTGCCGGCAAACCTGGACTTCATCGAGTTCCCGTTCGCGGCGCTGGAACGCTGGCGTTACTCCATCGGGCAGGGACACAGACGCGCGACCAACCTCGACGCCCGCTCGAATGACGAAGGTGATCCCGGCAAGGAAGATCCGGTATCCTCGACGTTCTGGTCGCGTCCGCCGTCAATCAGCGACCGGGACGTTTATCACGGATTCGGTCGAAACGAGCTTCCAAGATTCGAGGACCCGCTTTGCATTTACGACGCGCCGAAGACGAGTTACGGCACGAACCCGGGTTTCGAGGTTCGATGCGGCGGCCTGCGGATGAAGGTGAAGTTTGGCGAAACAAGCTCGGAACCGTTCACCGCGCGCATTTTTTGGGCGCTGGGCTACCACGTTGATCCAACCGACCACGCCGAGCATTTGAAAATCCGGTACGACCGCCGTCTGTTGCGCGAATTTCATCAGCGCAAGGAGATCAAGACGACGTTCCGCCTTCTGGGTTTCATTCCGCTTTACACGATGAAGTTGCAACGGCGTTACGATCCGTTCGATTACATCGCGTTTGCCGCCATGAAAGACGGCGGGCGCATTTCAGGGAGTGAACTCAAGCGCCGCCTTTTTCGCGATTCCAGAAAGAAACACCCGGAAGATGAGCCGGAAAATTTCCGCCCTGAAGTCGAGGCGCAAATCGATCACCTTGTCACCGTGGCCGCCAACGTGCAGATCAAAGAGGAGAACACCCGGAGCATCGGTCCGTGGGACTTCGGCCAGGCCGGCCACGAAAACCTCCGCGAGTTGCGCGGCGCGGGGCTGCTGGCCGCCTGGCTTGGATGGTTCGATTCACGTTTTGAAAACACACGTCTGAAACTGGTCGCAACGGACGATGGAAAAGAGCTGCGCCACTACTTCAGCGACCTCGGCGGCGGGCTGGGCGAGGGCAGCAGCTTTTTCTCGCCGCGTGGTGAGCGGCCGGACCGTTTCACGTCTTCGTTCACGAAATCCAGCGCCGGCGGACGCTTTCGCATCGTGGGGTTCAAACCCATCGAACGAACCGCGGCTTTCGAGGAAATGACCGTTGACGATGCGCGTTGGATGGCGCGTTTGATCGCTCAATTGCGGGAGGAACAAATTGCCCGGGCGCTGACCGTATCGGGTTTCGATCCCGCCCAGGTGAGGCTTTACACCGAAAAGCTCGTCAGCCGGCGCGATCAGATGGTAAGGGACCTCGGGCTCACCGGCGAAATCGCGCTTTTGCGCCCGTGCGGGCTGCACAAACCAATTGCGTCAACAAAACCCGCGCGCACAGGCCGTCGTTAATCCGCCCGGGCCAGGGGCGTGTGCGGTCGGACGCGCGGGCGTGGCAGGGGGGGGGATTGAAGTTGACTGGCGGTGCCACTCACGGAAACTTGTTCCGCCGCTGGTGATGAAAAAATTTTATTTGATGGTTCTGGAAGACGACCCCGTGACCTCGATCGCGTTGGCCAAGACCCTGCACCTCGCCATGCCGGATGAACTCGTCCTGACCGCCCGCACCGTGGCCGAGGCGCGCCTGCTTCTGGAAGAGTACGATGTCGATTTTTTTGTCCTGGACGTGAACCTGCCGGACGGCTCCGGCATTGATTTTATCGCGGACATCTCCAACAAGAATCCGTCCGCGAGCGTGGTGATCATGACCGCGCAACCATTGCCGGAATACCGTGATCAGGCCGAAGCGTACGGCGTGCTGCGCTTCATGGAAAAGCCGGTCCATTACATGACGGTGGCCGCGCTGGCGCGCGATTGCCGCGCCGCGCTGGCGGCACAAACGCGGGGAAACACGGAGTTCTTCGCGGCGTCGCTCACCCGGCTTACCGTGCTCGACATCATTCAACTCAAGTGCCTGAACAACGCCACTCAAATCATCGATTTTACCTCGGCCAAGGGAGGACGCGGGCGCGTTCATTTTCAAAACGGCGAAATCATCCACGCCAGCACGGCCAGCGCAAAAGGCGAGGCGGCGATCAGCGAGATCATTGGCTGGCGCAGTGGACGCGCTCAGGAAGTCCCCGACGCACCGCCCGTGGAACGCTCCATTTTTACCGCCTGGCAAAGCCTGCTCCTGAACGCCGCTCAGTCGGCGGACGAGAACCGGGCCTCCTGACTCCCTTCGCTGAACCTTCTTACTTGACGATCAACGCCGGACTTTCGGTTGTTGAATTTTCGGATTGCGATCCTATTTGAGTACGATTTGCCGTCGAATTGTCTCGTCCTTTATCTTTTGATCATCGACAAGAAGAAACGCTTTGCTGAGAATAACCGACAGCATACCGTCACCTTCAAATGGCAGGAACACTTTGTCGCTCGCCTTCGCCGCGAGACTGCTCCGATCCGGTACGATGCATAGATACTGGTCGTTCGGCTCCATGAGAATGTTCCCGCTGCCAAGGTGAATTTTGTAGGTGCGGAGACAACCTTTTACGACCATGAACTTATCCGCAAAGGAGCACTGGCCAGCGATCTTGAGCCGCGGGACGAGGCGTTGCAGCACTTCCTTGCGCGTTTGCGCCGTGGCGGTCAACATGCCGAAGGAATAGCTCTGCCAGTAATCGCGATAACGTCCCTCAGGACCGCCATCCGTCCATGCCGGGTCGTTTCCGATGCTGGCCACGCCCACAAATAAATCCACGTCGCGCATGATCTCGGAAAACACCAATGCTGGGACATCTTCGAGCGGCAGCGGCTGACCATCTTCGTGCCGATAGCTCGCGTGCGCGGTGCGCGGCGTCGTTTCCGTCGAATAAAAGCGTACTTGGTCCGTTGCCACCCAAAGGAAAGTGCCCGTCTCGTTCGTGTCCGTGCCGTAATTGTCCCCCGCGCCCTCAATCCAGAACTCAGCTCGCAATCCCCATCGCGGGAGCAGCCGCGTGGCGGGCGGGAACTCGGCGTCAACCATCAGACGCAGTTTGTTCTTCCAACCGCGCAGGGCGGCCAGTGCGTTGAACTGATGTTGCTTGAGCAGGTGTGCGCCGAAACGGTTCGAGTAGGTGTTTGTGCGCCGCTCGGCGTCGGTGAGCACGTATACTTCGCGATGCGCCTGCTTGAACGGCTGCTGAATCTGTTGCGCATCGAACCACTCCCGCCAGCGAACGATCTCGTCCACATCGCGGCCAATGGGATGCCAGAGCGTGGCTGTGGTTTCGCTGTTCAACTCCTTCACCGGCTTGAGGTCGATGTCCACCACTTCGCCATTGAACCAGATCCCAGTGGTATTCTTCTTCCCGTTCGTAAAAATCCACAAAAGCCGCCTGGCCAGCACGCCTACGAGCGGATGATTGAGATACCGCTCGCGCCACACGGCATACGGCCAGCGTTTTTGTTGCACGAAGAGACTGTCGATACGCTCCCGCTGTGCATGCAGCATCCGCTGGATGTCCTTCACCGCGGCTTGGAGTTCCTTGAAGTCATCCGCAAACCTTGCTTTCACCACCGCAGGGACTGACTGCTGACGTTTGCCGTCAGACTTAAGCCAAGTGATGGCGGTTGAGTTCGTGCCGGTCACGGTCAACTCTGCCGCGTAATCGCCGAACGTCTCGTTACAACGCCCGACGCCCGTCAGTCCGTAGGCGGGCACAGCCATTTCTTCGAGTTCTTCGCGCGGCAAGCCGACTCGCGCCGCCGTCACTTCTAGCGCTTTTTCGATCATCTTCTGCGCCGTGCCGAATTTGACCCGTACCTTGAGCAGCGCGAGTTGCCCAACGCCTTCCATGCCCGGCATCATGCCAAGCGCTGTGACACACGCGTTGCCAACCTTTACTTCGCGCGGCCCTTTCTTGGGAATCTTGCGATAAGTGCTGAGGGCCAGCGCAGCCAAAGCGCGCGCGAGTTCCTTATCTTCGCGGAGACCGCAACACCACGCCAGGCCTTTGAGGATTTTAGAGTGAGGTTCGATGATAAGTTGGTTTGGATCGGGCTGGTAATCTCGATTCCAATCGGTGAGTTCCACAGTGCGTGGTTTGTCCATGAGCGGAAACCAAACCAAAACATTGCGTTTGAATTGTTCGAAGCCAACCGCGCTTAAGTGAGCTTTCGCTGATTTGACCCACTCTGATGAAGGGTTAGCACCAGAACTCAGCGAACAAGCGGCGATCAATTCGCCCCAGTTCAATCGCACCCGATCCGAAAAGGCTGACAAGGTTTTGATAGCGATGTCCGCCCAAGCTTCTCCAGGGTAAATCGGCAGCTTGCAGCCATCACCTCGAAGTCGCGAAAGCCGGCCTACCAGCTTTTGTTCAGGAGCATTGGAGATGCAGTTGATTCCACTACTTAGTTGAGCGACTGCGTCGATCATGCTGGCAGGAATAGCACCTTTTTGAAACCGATTCTCGATCACCTTAACTATCTTATCGATGAAACGGATGTTTGAAGTAGTCACTATTCCCAACGACGCAATATTTCGAATAATATGTTCCAAGTCATCATCCGAAAATTCAATAGTGCGTCGGAACAACCGCTCACATACGATGCTTTCGGCGGTGGGATAGCATTCCATCCCTCTCAAGTTGTGGTATCGATAGTCCCAACCTTCTTTCGGCTTGCCCAGTTTGCTGGGGATTTCAGCCAGTTTCTCGGAAGTCAAACGAACGAATGCAGCGTGGACGATTTGCGGAGCGGTTAATATGGCCTTTACTTCAAGAAGGTGGCCGATGTCTTCAAAGCGTCGGTAATAGCCAATCGGAGCAACGGCCTTATTGAGATTCGCTGCAAGCCGTTCCACTGATGGAGTCGAGATTATGCTCGTTTTGTCCATCACCCTTTCTGTCTTTGCACGGATTAGTTGTTCGAAATCTGGAATTTGTTATCTGGTTCATCCCCCCACCAGCGGCACCAGCTTCACGAAGCTGACCTCCGTGTCCGCCCTCACTTCGAATTCGTCGTCGAGCCGCCCTGCCTGCTTGTCGCCAACAATGACGAAGAAGCCGTTGCGCTCGAAGGCCTCGACGGCGCGCTGGAATTGCTCCTGCCAGTCGAGTTTGCGGCGTTCGTGCAGACGGTAGCCGTTAAGCGTGCGCTCGGCCTCGGTCGGCTCGACTAGTCCTCGGAAGTATTCCGGCTGGCGCGTGTTGTAGTCCTGCACCTCCTGGTAGATACGGGCGCGAATGAGTTCGTGCACGGTCATGCGCTCAGTCAGACATTCGAGAGTGAACGAGTGGGTCTTCTGCCCAGAACTCATCTCGTCGTGGATGGTAAGCATAGTCGGCATGGTGTTGGACCGTCAGAATAGCAGCGTTGCTAGACAGGGTCAATTTCGGTCCCAAGTATTGGCCGCGCACTAGCGTTTTGGACTACGCCAGCGTTCCGGCGCTTCTTCAGAGACGAATAGCGTTTGCCCCCGAACTCAGGGGCGGCGTAGCGCCGCAATCCAAGACCTAGCGGCAGGTTCGCTGTTGCAGCGATCAGTTCACCTGCAACGCCAGACTTTCCGAATGGCTGTTGAACTCCGGCGCGTACATGCACTGGATTTCCGCGATGCCGGTCTGGTATTGGCCGCGAAGCTGGACGCGCGTAGAATACTCGAAGACATAGGTGCCCTTCGGCAGGTAATCGATGAAGAAATGGCTGGCCGTGTCGCGCGTGCTTTCGTAATAGGCCAGGCCGTCCTGATATTTGTATTGTGAAAGGACGTTCACCGGCTCGGTGCCGCTGCCGCGCTGGTCTTTCAGGTGGATGTATTCCATATCGCGATCCACACGGAGTTCGATGCGCACGACCAGTTCGTCGCCGACGTTTAACGCGCCTTTCATCGGCTCCAGTGTCGGACCTTTGTTGGTGTTGACTTTGGTGTAGAGCGATTTCTTGAGCTTGAGCGGCGTTCCTTCGTAAGGCGTGACCTTGCTCATGTCTTCGAGGTATTGCCAATGCACGCTGCCCCAGGCCACGCCTTCATCCGCTTTCTTCACGGTGATCTCGCCAAGCTTCGGTTTGATCTCCGAACCGGTGAATCGGCGCTCGTAAAATCCAGTGCCGGGTTCAACAGCGGGCGCGGTAGGGTCGGCGCGCTGCGCCGACCCCGGACGCCGCGGCGCGGCGTCCCTACCAGGAGTCACATTCACACCGCCCACGGTCACCTCCACCAGCTTGTCGCTCGCCAAAATGTCTTTGCCGCGCAATAGCAGCGCATACACGGCGTCGGCCGTCGCCTTCGTGGTCTTCCAGTCCTGCGTCTGCTTCTGTTTCAGCAACCAGACCCGGCATTCCTCGACCGCTTTGGCATCGCCCATGACTTCGTCGAACGCCTCGATCATCAACGCCTGCGTCTCGATCGGCGCGCGATACCACCACCAGCTCAATTCCGTTTCGCGCCAGAACATGCCCATCTCCTCGTTCGTCACGCTGCGTTCTTTGATGGACTTCATGATGTCGCGCGAAGTGGCAACGTTTGGTTCACCGCCCCAGCGCTTGAGCGCGATGGCGAGATGGCCTTGTGACTGGCGATTGTCCACCTTGAGCCAATGCTTGCGCGCTTGAGCGAGGAAGAAGTCGATGGCCTTCTGGTGCTGCGCCGCGATGGGCCTGTCTTTCAGGAAAAAGCTTCGTCCGTAGAAATAAAGGGCGTCCGTGGCGCTGAGAACGTATTTGTCGGGATCGGGCCATCTCATGATGTCGCGGTAGTGCTCCTCCATCCAGTTGTCCAGCCGCAGCAACGAGCGAACGGCCGGTTCGACGTTGATATCCACACCAAGGTGCCGCATCCGGCCAAAGCCCGTCGTTATGTAAAGCGTGATGTAGTCATTGCCGCGCCCGCCCGGGAACCACGGCCAGGAACCGTCGGTCAATTGCATCTCGGTCAGTTTCTGCAACGTGCGCCCGGTTTCGTAGTTCAAGCGGTTCTCATCAAAAAGAATTCCCACGTTCTTCCGCGCCTGGTTCTCACTCTGCGCCTGGCGCAGCCACGGGGTTTCTTCGATCAACACGCTCTTGAGGTCCTGGTTCTTTTCCAATGGCGAATCGAGCGCGGGCGTCCCTTTCCATTGGTCGAACACGCGGCGGATTTTAGGATCGGAGCCTGCGATGAAACGGGCGAGCGCGTTCGCATAAAACCGGTTGAACGTCTGCTCGGTGCATTCGTGCGGGAACTCCATCAGATATGGCAATGCCATTACCGCATACCACGCCGGATTCGACACCATTTGCACCGTCAGGCTCTGGTTCCGGAGCGTCTTCGAGCCGCCGGATTTGAGCAGTTTCGTGAACTCGAACTTTTTCGTCGCCGGACCGCGAATTGGCAGCGGCAGCGACTCGGTCACGAGGATGCGCCGCGACAACACCGGCAGATAACCTTCCTCGCCGTCCGAAACTTTGTCGGTTGCGCCAACAGCCTTGAAGGTGAGGAACGGCGCGCCGTCCGGAACTTTGATGCGCCATGAATAACCGCGCGATTCCTTGCCGGGAATATCGAACTCGATTTCTGGCTTCGTATTGCCGAGCAGCCTGTCCGCGGTTTCTTCGTTCAAAGCCGAGTTGAAGGTGAGCCGCACCTTGCCGGATTGGCGATTCGTCGTCTGATTCGAAACTTTGACGGTGAACTCGATTAAGTCGCCTTCACGCACGAACCGGGGCGGGTTCGGCTGTACCATCAGGTCTTTCGAGGTGACCGCCTTGCCTTCGAGGAAACCGGAGCGCAACTGTTTGTCGTGCGCAAACCCGAGGAATCGCCACGTCGTCAGCGCCTCGGGCATCGTGAACGTCATCCGCACGACGCCATTGCTGTCCGAAGTGAGTTGAGGAAAGAAGAACGCGGTCTCGTTGAGATTCTTCCGCGCAGTGACCTGGCTGAGGTCAGGGCCTTTCGGTGGCGATGGGGGTGGGACTCCACTCGCGCCTGCGACCAATCCGGTTAAGATGCGGCTTTCTGCGTTTGCCTCGGCCTTCGCCATTTTCATCTGTGCAGGAGTGGCTAGCGCCGCCGCGTCAAAGGCAAACGTTTGGTTGCGCGCCTCGGACTCTTCGAGCACCGCACCGCGCATCGACAATCCATAGTACCTTGCGCGGGTTTGCACCGCACCGTAGCCCCACAAGTTCATCACGAGGTCACGAGGAAACTCGCGATAGCGCAGCTCAACATTCTCGTGACGCTGCGTCCATTGACCTCGAAGCCACTGAAACTGCCTGGTCGTGTTCTCGAACGAATATTGCGCGGTCGAGTAGTCCTGATAAAAGAACCCGAAGCGGTTTTGCCAGTAGAGCGGCAGGAACTGGTCCAGCGACTGGTCGTAAAGCGTCGCGACCATTTCCGCGACGGACTTCTCAACATCCATTTCGCGGTGGGACGAGACTCCGTCGACCCGTGAATTCTTGTCAGTTTTCTTTTGGTCGGGGCTCGAGGGGTCTCTCGCCCCACCGCCTTTTGGAGCTGAAATCACCGCTGTCCAGGTTTCCTTCTGGCCAGGCCCCAGCTTCGACGTGAAATGCTCCCACTTGATGTCGAGTTCCTTGTTCTTCCACGGCACATCCACGTGGCGTGATTCAAGATACGCCCGGTTCTCGCGCACCTGGGTGACATGCACGGTGAATCCGCCGCGCATCGCTTCGGTCACGGCCTGCCTGATCTGCTGCTGCGTCCGCCCGGGCTTCGTCCAGAACTGCTGAATCATCTTATGCCGGTGCTCGATCTCGACGAACGCGCGTCCCTCGTCGTAGCCCGTGCCCCACAACGCCATGAACTCCTCGCCCGGTTCGAGGCTCCACTTCGGCGCGTCGAGCAAATGCGGAATCTTGATTGCGAGCTTCGTATCGTCGGGCTTCAACACGCGGATTTGCTGGCGCGCCGTCACCTTCTTTCCAAAGCGATCCTGCGTTTCCAGCACTGCGCGATAAACGCCGACTCCCAGCTTTGCCGGAAATTTCGCCGCACCTTTCGCATCCGTGGTGAAACCTTGTTCGGCAACCACCTCGCCCAACTCCCACCAGTTCGGGTCGGAAAGGTCCGGATGCTCTGGCGTCGGACCGGGCCGGTAATCGCTGATCTCGCCCATGTAAGGCCGCTGCACTTTGTCCGGCTGCTTGAGCCGGTAAATCTTCACGCTCCCCTCGGCTGTCTGCGGCTCGCCGTCAAGCGTTGTCGTGGTGACACCGATCTCGACGGGCTGATCCTCCGTTTGCCAGTCGCCCACGCCAAGCGTCGCTTGCAATGCGGTGAATCCGACGTTGATGCCGCGCTGTGCGGAGCGAGTCTCGCCGGTCGTATCGGTCACGTCCGAGTAGATGCTGAAGCTGAACGACGCCTCATCTTTCTCCGAAACTTTCGGATCGGGTTTGGCGACAAACTCGATCTTGAAAGTGCCATCAATCCCGGTCATCGCCGTGCCATGCGCGATCTCCTGGCTCGCCGAGACGCCGCGCATTCGCCACGAGTGATACCAGCCCCACCAATACGGCCAGCGCACTTCGCGCACGACCCGATACTTCACCTGCGCGCCGTCAATGGCCGCGCCGGTATAGCTTTCGGCCTTGCCTTGCAAGGTGACCTTGTCGTTGAGTTTCGCGGCAGTTTTCGGCGCGTCGAGTGTCACCTGGAACTTCGGGCGTTTGTATTCCTCCACATTGAAGTCGGCCTGACCGTTGGGGGTACTGCTCACATAGATACGCATTCGTCCCATGACGCGGTCGCGCGGCGCGGTGAAGCTGCCGGTGAACGAGCCATAATCGTTGCAACGATGCTTTTGGCGCGCAATTTCCTTGTTGTTCGGATCGGCGAAAATCACCGTCAATTCGCGTCCACTCAGCACATCGTAGTCGTCCTTCTCCTGATTTACCCGCAGACAAATGCCCTTGTACTGGATCGTCTGGCCGGGCCGATAAAGCGCGCGGTCGGTGAAGAAGATCGTCTGGTCGGACGACCGTTCGCGCTCGTAGCGATAAGCGGAGTATTCCTGCTGCGTGGCCAGTTCGCGTCCGTTGTGCCGCGCTCGAATCAGATAACCCCGCCCTTCCTTGGGCGCGAATGTGAAGAAGCCGTTTTCGTCGGAGTTCACCGCCGGTCCGGAAACACGATTACCCTGATTGTCGAGAGACCACGACATGATCTCCGCGCCGGCGACCGGCTCCCCTGAGTTGGCCTCCAGCACGAAGCCTTCGATTTTGCCGTCGCGCGGCCGGACAACCAGCGCAAGGTCGCTCACCCAGACATCTGTGAACGTGAGCTGGTTGTCCGTTTCGCTGAAGTCCGGTTTATGACTGGCGACGATGAAGTAAAAACCGGGCTTGAGATTTTCGGGCGCGGGCAGTTCCTGCGCGCGCTCCTTGTAGTCCGGCGTGGGCGGCAATGCGCCGGACCATTCCAACGCCGGCGTTTTGGCCAGAAGTTGTTTCCGCTCGTCATCGTTGAGCTTTTCGGGGCGGCTGTGTCTCTTGTCGAGAAACTCGTTCCAATCCCACGCAAAGGCGCGGAAATAAACGTTCGTCACGTTGCGATAATAAACCCGGACCTTTGGCCACGGGGCGTTCCAGACCCGCTCCGTGGATATGGCGACGGATTTCGCCTCGATTTCCGAGACGAGATTCCGACAGAGCTTGCCGCCGGCGCTGTTCGGAAAAGCGTTCGCACCGCGCAACGCGAGGTTGCGCGCTTCCACCAGATCCTCCTCCTGCTGCACCACACGCGCCCAATGATGCAGCGCTATTGCCGATAGCTCGTGATCGGCCCATTTGCCCACGAGCGCCTTGAGTGCCGTCTTGTAACGCGCGTTCTTCTCTTCGCCAAACGCGACGTTGAACCCGTAAACGAGGCGCGATAGATCGGCGTCTATGAAAGCTGTCTTGTCGTTGTCTTTCTGGTGAAATCGAAGCAGGTCCTGGAAGAGATGAATGGCTTTGAGCTTCGGCGAATCAGCATCCGTAGTCTCTGGCTTCCAGGCGAGGAAGTCTTCAACACTGCCGAAGAGCGGGCTCTCCGCCGAAATCTCGAAGGCATCCGACGCCTTCGCTGCCGCCTGCTCACCGCTCGCGTAGAACTTGAGCGCCTCATTCGCGATGAAATCATAGAGCGTGGGACGATAGCTGTCGGGCAATGTTCCTTTCTGCAATAGTTCATCGAACGTCGCGACCGGCGTTTTCTTGAGCGCGTCGGCGTTCACCAGCGCCTTCTGGAACTGTTTGTCGATTTCCGCAAACAAGCGCGGCAGATCCCACGTCGTGAAATCCTTGCCCGGCGCTTGCGCCGTCTGCGTCCGCTGCATGAAGCGCCAGCGGTTCTGTTGGAAATAATGCCAGTACCAGTTGGCCAGAATGGTATCGAGCAACGGAACGATTTCCTTCGGCGCCTTGGCGATCTCCGCCTCCAGCCGCGTGATCTTCTCCTCGGGCTTGTTTCCCTGGATGTTGCCTTCGAGAACAATCTTTCGCGCGATGGCCTTTGTCGCTTCACCCCAGGCCTTGTCCTTCAACGCGCCTTGAATGATCGGCTCGAGCTTTTCGATGGCGGTCTTCGGCAGCCCTTTCTTGATCGCCTCGTCCACTTCTTTCCATTGCGCGTCGCGCGAGGCGGCGAAAGAAGATGAGAGTCCTGCGAGCAGGCAAAAGAATCCGATAATAAGGCGTGTTTTCATGTAGTTCGGAACGCGGCGACGCTAACACCTGCCTCTGGCAGGTGCAATTGCCGGGGAGCACACGCCGCTGGCGTGTCCGCTGCGGCGGCCGACGGCGGCGCAAAGCGGTCACGTCTCATAAACGTTGTGCAAGGCGGGAAGATTGATTGCCATTGGCGACGAACCGTCGCCAATGGTCCGCGGGCCGCGCGCGCGCTCCGGAGACGTTACTCGTAAATTTCATATACCGTGTCTCCCAGCGCGAACTGCACATTTTGCCCGAGTGCCAGCCAGGGCAGAGTTTCCGCCTTCTTTGCGACGAGATCGAAGTATTCCTTCGAATTGAGCTGCGCGCGGACACGCCTCGGGTCTTTCAATTTCTGAATCGTGGAATCAATCCACTGGTTGCCATTCTGGTAAAAGCTCCGCCCGCCAACGAAGCGCGTCTGCTGCGTGTATCGGGCAATCCGTGTCGGTTCCACTGCCCTGCCTGCGACCACGGTGCCGGCTGACGACGGCGCGGGCAACGTCTCCACTGAAAGCCCGTGTTGCGCCTCGGCGACGCCGAGCGAGAGAGCGTCCGCCGGCGCGTTCGCTGATTTGAATGCCAGTTCGCTGCGCGATTGCGTTACCGGTGCGAGGCCGTAACGCTGCCTCATCACATTGGCGGAGTAGCCGTCCAAACTGGAACGCGCCGCTGCATCCTGCTGAAGCTCCGGCAGCGTTTGCGACAGAATCGGCACTCCACGCTTTGCTTCGTCCTCAACGATCAAATAAGCCGTGTAAGGCGTGACAATGCTGTATTTGCGCGCCAGCTCGGTCACTTCATCCTTCAACTCAGCGTTCTCGCCGTGCAACCGGATTTCTTCGAGGAGGTAGCCCACGCGCCGCGTGGCCCAAAGGCGTGGAATGAAATCGTAATCGTCGCCGTTGTCGCCAAATTTCACATCGTAAGTGAACTTCCTTTGCGCGCCGTTCACAGTTCCCTCAATCACGGCAGCGGAATCTCCCCTGCCCTGGTAGCGACCGACCAACACCAGTTGTTCGCCCTTGAACAAATCGGGCAACGGCGCGGGATAAAGTCTCGCCGGATGGATGTCGCCGGTGAAGCTCAGCGTCGGATTCGTCAACACCGGGTCTTTGATCTTGGCGAAAAAGTTCGAAATCTTCACTTCGATGTCCTCCTCCGGCAACACGTACTGGCTGACGGCGCGCGTTTCCTCGGTGATCTTGTCGAGCAAATGCGTGTTCACGTCATGGCCGATGCCGAAACAGAAGACGCGCACGTTCCCGCCGCCGTTCTTCTTCACGTTGGCGACGATCTCGTTCTCGTCCGTGGTTCCAACCGTCGGCAGACCGTCGGTCAGGAAAATGACGACGAACGGGCGGTCAGTTTCGGATTTCGGATTTCGGATTTCGGATTTTGAAAATTGAACCTCCTCACGTCGGCTGCTACCGGGGCGTAGGGCGAGCGCTTTCTTCAGCGCATCGTCGATCGCCGTGCCGCCGATGGCCTTCAGGTCCTTGATAAAATCCTCCGCGCGTGAACGGCTTTCCTTCGACACATCGACGAGTTTGTTGAACAGCGGTTCGGCCTCGGTCG
>Ga0134126_10007273_pt1 | contig 13893 bp, 13 predicted proteins | sample KB31752_FD_96881 | JGI IMG/M metagenome (GOLD analysis project Ga0134126, IMG submission 96881) | Terrestrial soil microbial communities with excess Nitrogen fertilizer from Kellogg Biological Station, Michigan, USA - KB3-175-2 | ecosystem: Environmental > Terrestrial > Soil > Unclassified ... | reverse complement strand
GCATGAGTCAACACATTTAAAGTCAAAGTCACCGTCTAAAGACGGTGGTTTTAACCAAATTTATTGAAATAAAATAGAGGTGAAGCTTGCACCCCCATCCTGGAAGATAGCTACAAAGTGCTTGCATCGGTTTTTCTATTAGCTTTAAATCAAGATAACAAACATGCAGATGGGCATGATTCTGCTATGATGATTGGCCCTCTAATATGCCTACCACATCTGCAGACAGACTACGCCGGCCTGCTTTGGGGTTGGCATATACGCAATAATATGCAAAAAAATACCGGTTGGTACGGTATGTGAAATCTGCTATAGCCAGCTAAGTTATAAATTTGCCAAGCTAATTCCCAATTCGAGCAAGGCAAGAACATAGCCATGAGCCGATTTATCCCTCACACCAGAAACGTAGCAACGGCCGCGACTTTCATTGCCAGCAATCACAATATAATCCCCGGCACTCATGATACGGTCGATGAGGATAGCGATAAGATAGCGTGTACTATGAGAATGACGGAATGAGAATTAATTCTCTAATGACATTAAGTAGGCGAATGCAGTCCCAAAACTTAGGTAACCGGTTACTTCCATGGCTACCGATTATTGGAGGACTGGTGGTCCTTTATGTACCCAGCTTGACCGACCTATTTCGCGGGATCTGGAGTACCGACCAGCAAGCACATGGTCCGATTGTGCTAGTCATCGCTTGTTGGCTTATATACCGAAAATGGTCTGAAATGTTGCGCGTAAGTGAAGGTCAACCTACCGCCGACGTAGGAGGGTGGGTTATCTTTATTTTTGGTTTGGTACTATACATAATTGGACGTTCACAGGATATCCTAATTTTTGAGATCGGCTCGGCTATTTGGCTACTTGCAGCTTTCATTTTGCTGATGCGGGGCAGCGCCGCACTTAAGACACAGTGGTTTCCCCTGTTTTTTATGCTGTTCATGATTCCTCTTCCCGGAGGGATAGTAGACGCCTTAACGATGCCGATGAAGATGGCCGTTTCTTATGTAGCTGAGAATATACTTTTCTGGGCAGGTTATCCCATCGCACGCACCGGTGTGATTCTCCAGATTGGGCAATACAAGTTATTGGTGGCGGACGCCTGCGCGGGGTTGCACACGCTATTTACGCTTGAAGCTCTGGGCTTGCTCTATCTCAATATCATCCGACACGATGCGTTGTTTCGCAACGTTACCCTCGCCATTCTGATCGTACCCATTTCCTTTACTGCCAATGTTATCCGTGTAATGGTTTTGACGCTAATAACCTATCATTTTGGTGATGAGGCGGGGCAGGGCTTTCTGCATGGATTTGCCGGAATGGTGTTATTTCTTAGTGCGTTATTGTTGATAATTGGAGTGGATTCACTATTACAACTCGGCATAAAGCTGCGTGCTCATAGTGCACCTAGTGCAGCTTAAAATGATGAATATGTGGCTTAGAAACTGTGTTTTACTAGCGCTCATGCTTGCGGCGTCCGGCGCTGCTCTTGCCCTGCGCCCGACGCAAAAGATCGCTGAACAAGTTCCAGCCATTGACCTTGAGGGAATAATTCCGCCTTCCTTTGGTGAGTGGCGCGAAGAAAAACAAAATTCAGTCCAAATTGTTGATCCACAACAGCAAGAAATGGTCGACAAGATTTATACTCAGACGCTTAATCGCGTTTATGTTAATAATCACGGATATCGCATCATGCTTGCAGTGGCTTATGGAGATGACCAGCGAGACGCCATGCAAACGCACTATCCCGAAGTTTGTTATCCAGCTCAGGGGTTTTCACTCCGAGACAAACAGGATGGTATTCTGATCACTGCAGCGGGTTCAATTTCTGTGACTCGCATCCTGACCGATCTGGGCTCACGTCATGAACCTGTCACCTATTGGACGACAATTGGCGACCGGGTAGTACGGAGTGGAATGCAAAAAAAGCTGGCAGAACTAAGCTATGGTCTGAACGATAAGATTCCCGACGGAATGTTAATTCGTGTTTCCTCTATTGATACCGAGACAGCCAATGCATATGCAATGCAGACCCAATTTGTGGATCATATGCTTGGTGCTTTAACGCCAGAATACAGGAAAAAGTTAAATGGCAATCTTTGACCCTCTAACCCCTCAAGAAAAAAAAATCGCGCTTATTACGGGCATTACCGGACAGGATGGAGCCTATTTAGCCGACTTCCTACTGAAGAAGGGCTATATCGTCCATGGAATCAAACGCCGTTCATCATTGTTTAATACGGACCGGATCGATCATCTTTACCAGGATCCCCACGTTTCTCAACGTAACTTTGTTCTACATTATGGTGACTTGACTGATTCGACCAATCTTATTCGCATCATCCAGCAGGTACAACCTGACGAAATTTACAACCTCGCTGCCATGAGCCATGTTGCGGTGAGCTTTGAAGCTCCTGAGTATACTGCCAATGCTGATGGCATTGGTACGTTACGCCTTCTGGAGGCTATCCGCATCCTTGGCTTAGAAAAAAAAACCCGTTTCTATCAGGCAAGCACCTCAGAACTTTATGGGCTGGTTCGAGAAACTCCACAAAGCGAAACCACACCTTTTTATCCACGTAGCCCTTACGCGGTGGCCAAGCTCTACGGTTACTGGATTACCGTCAATTATCGCGAAGCTTATAATTTGTATGCTTGCAATGGCATACTCTTTAATCACGAAAGCCCTATTCGGGGTGAAACTTTTGTCACTCGCAAAATTACCCGAGCACTCGCACGAATCAAACTCGGCCTGCAGGATTGTCTGTATCTCGGGAATCTGGACGCGCTGCGCGACTGGGGCCACGCTCGCGATTATGTCGAGATGCAGTGGTTGATGCTGCAACAGGAGCAGGCAGAGGATTTTGTCATTGCCACCGGTATCCAGTATAGCGTACGTGATTTCGTCAACGCGGCTGCCGACGAGCTTGGCATGCGTATTAGTTGGAGCGGCGTGGGTGTCACGGAAATTGGAGTGATTGAGCCTACTTCTGGGGGTCAAATGCCGAACGTTATTGTCCGTGTCGATCCGCGTTATTTTCGTCCGACCGAGGTCGAGACGCTACTCGGCGATCCAACAAAGGCAAGAGAAAAACTTGGCTGGACGCCGACGATCAATTTTAAGGAACTTGTCAGAGAAATGGTTCGCGAGGATATGAAAAGTGCTGAGCGAGACGAACTTGTCAAGAAGCATGGATTTGCTGCCTATGATTATCATGAATAGGCGGGCCCATGCATAAAAACGATAAAATTTACATTGCCGGGCATCGCGGTCTCGTTGGTTCCGCTATCAGAAACAACCTTGAGCGAAGGGGGTACGGTAATCTTATAATTCGTACTCACAGCGAACTCGACCTCATAGACCAGAAGAGTACAGAGGTTTTCTTCGCTGATGAGCAGCCTGACTATGTCTTTCTGGCTGCTGCTAAGGTTGGGGGCATTTATGCAAACAATACTTACCCGGCCGAATTTATCCGGGAAAATCTTATTATCCAGACCAACGTCATCCATGCAGCATATAAGAACAAGGTCAACCGACTGATGTTCTTGGGCTCAAGTTGTATTTACCCCAAGTTTGCTCCTCAGCCTATGAAGGAGGAGGATTTGTTGACAGGAATGCTGGAATTGACTAATCGACCATATGCAATAGCCAAAATTGCCGGTGTTGAAATGTGCTGGAGCTACAATCGTCAATATGGGACCAGATATCTGGCGGCGATGCCAACGAATCTCTATGGTCCAGGCGATAATTACGATCTGAACAACAGTCATGTTATCCCTGCGTTGCTCCGCAAGTTTCATGAAGCGAAGATCAATAATGCTTGCGAAGTGACTGTCTGGGGTACCGGTACACCTCGGCGGGAGTTTCTCTACAGTGATGACTTGGCCGATGCGTGTGTGTTTCTGATGAACCTGCCGGATAATGAATTTGATCGCTTACTTGGAAGCGATGAATTAGAGTCAGGAAAATTTGAACCGCCGCTAATTAATATCGGAATTGGGAAGGATATCACGATCAGAGATTTGGCAGCAATCTTGAAAGAAGTGGTGGGTTACCAAGGTGAGCTCAGCTTTGATACAACTAAGCCGGACGGTACCCCGAGAAAGTTGATGGACGTGTCACGACTTTCCGCTGCCGGTTGGTCCGCAAAAACTGATTTGAGAAGCGGGATTCACAAGGCCTACGCCGCGATGTTGCGGCAAGCGGATTAACACCGGCGTATCAATGTGACGTATTCCGCATGAGTCTTCTGGCGAAGAGTCTGTCCGCCCTTATGTGGGGGTCCGCAGGGACTTTTACCAAACTAATTATACAGCTTGGCTCCCAAGTATTCCTGGCGCGCCTTTTAGGACCGGAGCAGTATGGAATATTTGCCATAGGTGTGATCGTTATCGGCTTCGCCAATTTTATTGGTGATTTTGGCATTTCATATGGACTTATCCAGAAAAAGACCGTTTCAGATGAAGATATCCGTTATGTTTTGGGGTGGCAGCTGCTCCTTGGTGGCCTCATGGCAGCTCTGCTGGTAGTCTGCGCGCGGCCAATTGCTGAATTTTTTAATGAGCCGTCCGCCATATGGGTAATCAAGGCCTTGGCTACTGTTTGTGTGGCAAATTCGCTTACTTCGGTATCAATGAATTTGCTCAAACGCTCTTTGGACTATAAGTCGTTGCATATTGCCCAAGTTTTGGGTCACTTTATCGGATACATTTTTGTCGGGATTCCGATGGCGCTTCTTGGTTTTGGGGTTGCTTCGCTTGTGGCGGCCTGGATCGTGCAGGCATTGATGCAATTAGCTTTGATGTACCATGTGGTGCGCCATCCGGTGCTTCCCACCTTGAAACATGCAGAGGGTCGTGCAATGCTCATTTATGGAAGGAATGTCTTGGGTGCAAACTTAACAAATTGGGGGCTTGCCAACATAGACCGGGTATTTATCGGGAAGCGATTTTCTGTAGCGGACATCGGACTATACTCTACAGCTTACAATTTACTTTACAATGGAACATCCGCGCTGCTGGGATTAATACAATCTATCGCATTTTCTGCAAGCTCAAGAGTACAAGAAGATATCTCTGCGCAACGTAATGTTTTTCTTGGTGTTAGCGGTAGCTCGCTAGTTTTTATCGGGCCTCTTTTCGCTGCCCTAGCGATTATCTCCGATACCTTTGTGCTTGCACTGTACGGAGATAAATGGCGTGCTGCCGCCGATATCTTTTCTCCAATCGCGCTCGCCATGCCGCTATTCGTTCTTTTGGGCCTCGCTGCCCCGATGTTATGGATCAGAGGAAAAGGCAAGCTAGAGGGCCTGCTTAATCTTCCTCTTCTGTGCGTGTGGTCATTGGCCGCTTATTTTGCGTCATCCTTTTCGCCCCACATTGTTGCCTGGACTGTATTACTTCTCTATTTTCTGCGCGCCGCGCTATTGATTGCAGTCGCGGCCAGGGCGCTTCAGCTTGGTCTCTTGTCATATTTTCGTGCGTGTATGCCTGGTGCGGTGTTGTCTTTGATTGTTATGGTACCTCTAGGATACGTAGATTTTACTCTACGGGATATTTGGCTATCCTCATTCGGGTGCTTGCTCGTTGATGGGCTAGCTGCGCTATTGCTGTGGGGACTTGGCTTTCGTTTGATATATGGGTCGCTGCATCCTTCTGTAAAGCAAGTATTAAACGGGTTTTCATCCCGTCTTCCAGCTTGGCTGGTATTCCTGATTTTTGGTAACTCCAGTAATACAAAATAATAGATGGTCGGCAACTGATATGGAAGTCATCTACTACTCGATATATATACTGCTCGCGCTTTTTGCCTCCGCCATGGTGGTGCTTGGTCTAGGCTTTGGACTCCACCTCGATCGTTTTCTCGGGCAGTATGCTGTTCCGGCGATTCCCGTGTTCATCGTGCTAGCTATTGGTATAAGCACTGTATTATCAGGCCGCAACGTTTCGTTTTATGGGTTTTCGGGCCTTGAGACTGGACTGTCCGTTAATCCGCTGAGTGGGTGGATTTTGCGACTGTCCACGGCCACGACTGTTGGCGTCGCAGCTGTCGTAGCGCTTTCCGCCATCCTGCGAAAAAATCTTGGAGACAGCTTTGGGTGGCCCTTGTTTGCCGCATTCACAGCCTATTTCATGAGTTCCTACGTTATTAGCGGAATTCTTGGTACCGAACCAAGTTTCGTCCATAAGAATTTTTATGCCATGATCGTATTTTTTGCTGCCTATGCCACCCGCGATCAAAGCCTGGATCGCTTCGTATGTTGGTCTCGTGATGGGCTAAATATCTTCCTCTGGATGGGATTGCTCGCTGCAATAATACTTCCTCCGATTGCTGTACAACAAGGCTATGGCGGGATTATTCCCGCAGTCACATTCAGACTTTGGGGAGTTGCTACCCACGCCAACAACTTGGGGCCTGTTGCCGTTGTATTTATTCTTCTTCTCAGGTGGAAGCCTTATCAATGGGGGGGATTAAATTTATTGGGTGCTACCGCAGCCTTAACTTCCTTGATTTTCTCCCAATCAAAAACAGCTTGGCTAGCCGGCGCCGCCTCTCTAATTGTGCTGTGGGGTTATAGGGTAATTAGCGCTATCCGTAGCCGAAAAAGTCGTGAACCGATCAGCCTGGCACGATTATTCTTGATATCCGGCCCCTTTGTTTTGGCTTCCAGCTTGCTTATCGTGCTTGGTATCGGATTAGAGTCTGGCTACGGTGATCGTTTGCTAAATAGCATGGACAATCAGATACTTACATTAACGGGTCGTGATGCCATCTGGGCAATAACGTTGCAGGAATGGGAGCACAACCCCTTTTTCGGCTATGGTCCGCGACTCTGGGGTGACGAATTCGCGTATCGGATGGGCTATTTCGGAGTTGCCTCGAATGCCCACAATCAATTCGTGGATGTGCTTGGATCGTCGGGTGTAGTTGGGCTTCTTAGCCTTGTGGCCTATTTATTGATTCTTCTTAAGTATGCATGGTCATCTATGGGCATTAGCAAGGGGTTTTCGCTTGCGTTGGCTGTCTTTATTTTAGTCAGATGTATTACGGAAGTGCCTTTCAAGACGGGAAACATCACGACACCTGACTTCCTGATGCACTTCATCCTTTTTTCCGCGCTTCTGCGCGCAAAGTATGGTTCAAGAAGAGCCACGACTCAAATTAATGCTTGGAAGCAATCCAGTTCGAGCCAGACGAGTTTTTCTGCATGAGCTTTTTAGTGCACGAGGCCATATGTAAACAGGGCGACATATTTGCCATAGAGAATGTGATATTCGCATGATCAAATCGGGGGCATACATAATATTTTAAGCATAACGACTCTTTCGGAATTCATATCGTATCAATAACATGGTTGACGCAATAACTATCGTGTGTATTTGGAAAAGAAATCAGCAATCCCTACTATGCGAGGCTGGTCAGTCGAACAACTATTTCCACTCAAAGCTACATGACATATACCGCTCCAACTTTCTCGATCATTGTTCCGCTTTATAACAAATCTTTATTTATCGCCGAAGCGCTCGCTTCCGTACAGGCACAAACTTACCCGGCGCTGGAAATAATAGTCATAGACGACGGATCAACGGACGACGGGGCAGAACGGGTTAAGACCATATCGGATCCACGAATCCGTCTATTACGTCAGGCGAATGCAGGCGTATCGATTGCTCGAAATCGTGGTATAGAACTTGCGAGAGGAGACTTTGTACTCTTCCTTGATGCCGATGACCGTTATCTGCCCGGTTTTCTGGAGGCGATCATGCGCCTAGTTGGTAACTTTCCAAGTGCCGCACTGTACGCTACCGGCTATTTTCGCCTTTGGGGCGACGGCACCCGAGAGATACCGCATGTTTCATCTGTGCTGAAGGGTAAGGAGGGATTAGTCAAGGATTTTTATGCTGCTTGGTGCAAATCGGCTTTTTTTTATACGGTTTCACTGGCTATTCGCCGCGAGGTATTTGCAGACAGTGAGATGCGATTCCCTAAGGGAGAGCGGCTAGGGGAAGATCAGGATCTCTGGTTTCGGATCGCTGAGCGATATCCCATCGCGTACGCTAAGTCGCCATTGGTAGAATATCGAATGAATGTCCAAGGTAGCGCCACTCAGACAGAAAAGATACTGCAGGTGTTACCCTGCTATCGGCGTTTGGAAGAACGCTTGACCGCGGGCAGAGTGCCCGTTGCTTTGAGACGAAGCGCACGCAAGCTTCTTGCAAGTCATCTCCTGAACGTAGCGCGAGCCCGCCTCGGAGAAGGCGATATTGAGGGAGGACGGACGCTAGTGGCGGATAATCGTGCGAAGAGCAACCCAATTTATCGCCTGCGTACAATTGGTGTTCTGTGCTATGCGGTGTTACGATGGCGGTGGGCACAACAATGAAGCTTTCCCTCATTCTTGCTACCGTAGCTCGCAGCATTGATGTGGGCCGTTTCATCCACAGTCTCGTGGGCCAAACCGACAGGAATTTTGAACTAATAGTGGTAGACCAGAATACTGATGATCGCTTGCTTCCTTACATCGAGGAAGGTCGGACGGCTGGTTTGGACTTGCATCATCTTCGTCTCAATCGCCCCAGCTTATCGGGTGCCAGAAACATGGGTATCGCCAAATCTACCGGAGAACTTGTCGGCTTTCCGGATGACGATTGTTGGTATGACCCAGATACGGTAGCTCAAGTCCTTCGGGTATTCTCCTCCACTCCAAATCTGCAAGGGATTGTTGCATGCTGGGAAGAGCAAATGCGTGATAAAAGGGTGAAACCCATGATTGGAAATCTTTCTCTGAAGGCTTGGCGCGATTTCCGTGGAGGCTACGCTAGCTCTATCTCACTTTTTTTTCGGCGTGAGCAATTTGATCGACTTGGTGGATTTGACGAACGCCTCGGTGTCGGCCGATGGTATGGTGGTGCCGAAGAGACCGACTTTATTTTGCGCGCTCTTGCGTCCGGAGCTTCCCTCGCTTACTGTCCAACTGTAAAGGTTCATCATTTATTCGAGCCTGTGACCCAGGATAAGTTATCGAAACGTTGTCGAGTCGCTCGTCGGCGCTCACGCGGTACCGGTGGAATATATGCCAAGCACCATCTCTCTTTCTGGGTGATTTTTCGTGGTTTTCTCGCGCCCATTTATCATACGATTTCCTACCGTGAAGCACTGAGGTTGGGTTTTTCCATAAGTCTTGGCCGAATCGAAGGATACTTAAAATGGAAGTTTCGGGAAAGGTGAGAACACGTATGTTCTCTCTTTGTGGTGAGATTGAGTTGGCTAACACATAACGCGTGACTTCGGGGTTCACCCGCAAAGCGGTGGAAAAGAAAGTTGCTCATCCATTCTGGTTTGTAGTTGCATTAGTCGGACGTCTATGCTAAATCTCAAGAGATAGAATTTATAGGGAAGGAGTAAATGATGAGACAGCTTATTGCGTTGTGTGTGCTCAGCTCTGTGATTTCTTGGTTACCCAGTTCGGATGCAAAAGCCCAGCAAGAAGCAATTCCAATCCAGTATTTTGGTCTGCATATTCACCATGCCGATAAAGGAACCGCTTGGCCGAATGTGCCATTCGGAAGTTGGCGCCTTTGGGATGCCTTTGTAGATTGGCCCAACCTTGAGCCGAGTGCGGGAAAGTGGGATTTCTCACGATTGGATCGTTATGTTGCGATGGCGGCACAGCACAACGTTGATATTTTGCTGCCACTCGCCAATAGCCCAGCATGGGCTTCGGCACGACCGAACGAACCCAGCGCTTATCAACCGGGTTATGCAAGCGAACCTTCCAATATCGAAGATTGGCGCAATTATGTACGAACGGTGGGAGAGCGGTACAAAGGGCGTATTCGTCATTACGAAATCTGGAATGAACCCAATATCAAACAGCATTTTTCAGGAAGTCCCGCCAAGCTCATTGAGCTAACATGCGAGGCATTTCGGATATTAAAGTCGATTGATCCTCAGAACAAAGTTGTTTCTCCAGCTTCAAGCGTAGGCGGCAAAGATCATCTTGGCTATTTGGATCATTTTCTTGTCTCGGGAGGAAAGAACTGTATTGATATTGTTGGCCATCATTTTTATGTTACAAATTCGGGTCCCGAAGCAATGGTTCCGATAATCCGTCAAGTTCGCAGCGTAATGAATAAAAATGGCGTTGATCAAAAGCCTTTGTGGAATACGGAAACCGGCTGGTGGCTTGCTAATAGCGATGGCACACCAGATAATCCAATGGTTGCTAAGGGGGGCTGGAAGAAGATACCGTTAGATGATAAAGGTAACATTGTATTTAGAGCTTTTGCTCTGGCAAGAGCTGAAGGGATAGAGCGCTTTTACTGGTACGCATGGGACAACGGAGCCTTGGGATTTTTAGAGCCGAAGACAAAAAAACCAAAGCCTATCGCCGAAAAATGGCGTGCCGCAGTTAACACCCTGCTTGGGGCAACTAATTTAAGCTGCATGCCGGAAGGTAACATTTGGCATTGTGATTACGTTAATGCTAGCGGAGTTAAAGAACAAGTTTCGTGGACAGCCGCACCTTGAATAAGGCAAGAGTATAATTCTATCAACGTCCATCCGATGGCCTTTTCAACCGCGTTTATATGTCTCTATTCATCCGTCCTCGTTTCGCCCCCCAACTGTAAGCTCAATTGTGTCTTCTGAAGCCCGTGGCTATTCTGGCTCCACTCACTTTCGACAGGATATAAATGGCTGAGAACCAAACGCCAAAGATACTTATCATACAGCGTCGCTTGACACATTACAGATTACCATTTTTCAAAATCCTCAAACAGCAACTCAGCGAGTGTGGTTTCTCGCTGCAATTGGCGTATGGGAAACCTAACAGGAACGAGCTCGATAAAAACGATGGAGGCTCCTTACCTTGGGCGACATCGCTGGAAACAACTTACTTTATGGATGGAAAGCTCTGTTGGCAGCCGTTTAATAAGTTACTTGAAAACGCATCTATGGTTGTAATGGCAGCAGAAAACAAATTGCTTTACAACCTATATGTGCAGCTGTTTCGACGCGATCTGCATGTAGCACTTTGGGGGCATGGAAGAAATCTACAGGGAAAATCCCACAATTGGCGCGAACGTTTCAAGCGAGTAATGGCTCGACAAGCCGACTGGTGGTTTGGCTACACGGCAGTTAGTATACCGCTGATCGAAAGCAGCGGTTTTCCACGCAGTCGAATTACCGTGTTGAACAACTCTATAGACACTACAGAGCTTGCGGAACAGCGCTCCGCTATCAAAGCGGAAGAACTTGTTAGTCTGAAACAAACGTTTGGTCTGGACGGCAGTTGTGTTGGTGTATTCGTTGGTTCTCTTTATCCCGAAAAGCGTATCGGCTTTATGCTTGAAGCGACGAAGGAAATACGGCAGCGGGTAGCTAATTTTGAGTTTCTAATAATTGGCGATGGGACGCAAAAGGAACTTGTTAAACAGTTCTGCGCTAGGAATGTCTGGGCCCACTATCTCGGCATGCGGAAAGGCCAAGAAAAAGTCAATGCAATTGCGCTTTCACGGATAATGATCAATCCTGGAGCTGTGGGACTTGGTATGTTAGACGCATTTGTTTGCGGTGTACCAATCGTTACAACTGATTGCGGTATACATGGGCCGGAAATTGCATATTTAGTAAACGGCGAGAATGGCTTGATAACGCCGAATACACTTGAGGATTATGTTTCGGTAGCGGCGGCGCTCCTGAGGAATGACACGCGATTGAACTTTCTCAGCGCGGGTTGTATAGCGAGTGCTGCTCAGTACACCATAGAAAATATGGCGCATAATTTTGTGGATGGGGTACAGCGCTGCCTTGCGGCTTCGTTCTATAGGTAAAATAGATGAGCGAGCGGATACTTATTGTCCATAACGTTTATAAGCAGAAGGGGGGCGAAGATATTGTGGTGGAGGCGGAAGCGGAGCTACTTCGGCAACACGGTCATGAAGTCGAGCTTTTTCTTCGGCACAACGATGCAATCAGCGGCATAGGACGCTTGGCGATTACAACTCAAACCCTATGGTCTACACCTACAGTCAGAACATTTAAAGCAATAGTTCGGAACTTTAAACCAGACATCGTTCATGTACATAACACATTTCCGTTGATTTCCCCCTCACTTTACTGGGCGGCAGCAGCGGCAGGGTTGCCGGTAGTGCAGACCCTTCATAACTTTCGCCCGCTTTGCCCACAAGCCATGTTCCTTCGGAATGGCCGTATTTGCGAGGACTGTTTGGGCCGTCTGCCTTGGCGTGGTGTGATGCACCGCTGTTATCGTAGTTCGGTTATTCAGTCGGCGATATCCGCAGGCATGTTAATTCTTCATCGTGGGCTCAATACTTGGCAAACCAAAGTTACTCGCTACATCGCATTGAACGAATTCTGTCGCAATAAATTTATAGAAGGTGGTTTCCCCGCAGAGCAAATAGTTATCAAACCTAACTTCGTCGATTTTGATGAGTTAGAAGCAGCCGAACGATCCGGTTTCCTGTTTGTTGGACGACTATCCGCTGAAAAAGGCGTGGATGTTCTGGCCCGTGCTTTAAGGATGATAGACGTACAGGTGCAGGTACGCGTAGCAGGAGCAGGGCCTCAAAAGGCGACTTTGGCAGACACATCCGGTATCGAGTGGCTGGGGACCCTATCGAGTGCCCAGGTTATGAAGCAAATGAAGCAGACGTTGGCGCTTGTGTTTCCAAGTATTTGTTACGAAACATTTGGTTTGGTCATTGTGGAAGCTTTTGCAAGTGGCACACCTGTTATTGCAAGCAGGATCGGTACCATTCCCGATCTTGTCGAGGAAGGTGTAACGGGTTTATTGTTTACTCCCAGCGATGCCTCAGATCTTGCTAACAAAATGCGTTGGGCGCAGCTAAATCCAGAGCGGATGGCAGCAATGGGTCGCGAGGCGCGCGCCTGCTATGAAAGAAAATACACCGCAGACCGCAATTATGAACAATTAATGGCAATTTATCATGATGCGATTGAAGAAATGAAAGGAAAAAAATGCCGAAAAGAAAAACAGTAACTGTGCTTAAGGTACCCATAGATGTGCTCACTTGGGAAATCGCGGTGTCTCGTATTTTTACATGGGCTGTACAGCGCGAAAGTCGGTATGTTTGTATTTGCAATGTACACTCTTGCGTAACCGCAGAACAGGATCTGGAATTTGGCCAAGTTTTGGCAAAGGCTGATATCGCTACCCCAGACGGAGCGCCTATTGCTTGGATGGTGCGAAAGATGGGTGTTCCAGATCAGCAACGTATTAATGGTCCGGATTTGATGTGGCTTTACTGCGAGCAAGCTGCCGCTCGCCGCGAGTCAATTTACCTTTATGGTGGTCTGCCGGAAACGCTAAGCATATTACAGTTACGGCTTAAAGAGGCTTTCCCTGGTTTACGTATCGCTGGTACATGGTCTCCCCCTTTTCGAGCTTTGACCGAGGAAGAGGATGAAGCGGACGTGTCGCGGATAAATGCCTCAGGAGCTGGAACAGTTTGGGTGAGTTTGGGATGTCCCAAACAGGAAAAATGGATGGCCAGCCATCGGGGCCGTATTCAAGCGGTAATGATTGGGGTAGGTGCGGCATTCGATTATCACGCTGGGGTGGTCAACCGCGCGCCGAGATGGATGCAAGATGCGGGACTTGAGTGGCTTCATCGTCTGCTCAGCGAGCCACGCCGGCTCTGGCGACGCTACTTCATGACAAATACTCTTTTTATTGTTCTTGCCGCTCGCCAGCTATTTCTTGGGCGACACTATTGATCCGGCGGACAAATAGTATTAAGCGGCATATTTCACACGCGGGTCCTGGAAATAGGATTTCACGCGCTCAGGATTATTTTCCAGCATGACCATGTGATCGTTGGCAGCAGCTCTCATCTTAGGCT
>Ga0134126_10007272_pt1 | contig 13894 bp, 14 predicted proteins | sample KB31752_FD_96881 | JGI IMG/M metagenome (GOLD analysis project Ga0134126, IMG submission 96881) | Terrestrial soil microbial communities with excess Nitrogen fertilizer from Kellogg Biological Station, Michigan, USA - KB3-175-2 | ecosystem: Environmental > Terrestrial > Soil > Unclassified ... | reverse complement strand
TGCTCTTGGTGTTGGGGCTCGGCTGGCTCCGCAAGGCCATCCTCCGGGCCAGCGGCCACAAGGCCAAGCACGACGAGGACGCCATCTACGCCGAGACCGCCGCCTTCCTCCGCCGGGACGACCGCGGGGAAGGCGGGGCCGCAAGCCCCGGTCACCGCCGGGACGGCGTCGGCTTCGCCGTGGCGTTCAAAGGGGTGTTCCTGGAGGGCCTCGAGGTCGTGCTCATCGTCGTCAGCCTCGGGGCCAGCGACCACCGGCTGGGGGCGGCCGCGGCCGCGGCCGGGGCGGCCGCGGTGGTCGTGGCCGGCATCGGGGCCCTGGTGGCCAAGCAGCTGTCGTCGGTGCCCGAGAACACCATCAAGACGGTGGTCGGGGTGATGCTGACCAGCTTCGGCCTGTTCTGGGTCGGTGAGGGAGCGGGGGTCCACTGGCCGGGCAGCGACCTGGCGATCCTGGTGCTGGTCGCCTTCTTCGCCGCCGTCACGCTGGCGGCCACGGTGGCCATGCGGCGGAGCCCGGCGACGCAGGAGGTGCGGTCATGAAGCAGGTGGTGGGCAGGGGACTGCGGGCGTTCGGGCACTTCTGGTGGGACTTCCTGGTCGGCGACACGCCCGAGCTGGCGGTGGCGGTGGCGGTCATCGTCGGCCTGGCCTTCGCCCTGCGGAGCACCCGGGCGGCCGCGGTGGTGCTGCTGCCGGTACTGACGGCGGTGTTCCTCGTCGCCAGCGTCCGGCGCGGCCGGTCGGAAAAGCCTGAGGCCGCCGCCGACGCCGACCGGGACGGTCCCCCCTAGGCCGAAGTTACGACAGAGGGCGCCACGCCGGGCGAGGCGTCGCCCCCGGGGATACCATCGCACCGGAACCGCAACATTGCGGCCGTCGTCGACGACCCGGAGTGGGCGGCCTCGAGCCGCCCAACCTGAGCAGGCAGGGGTGGCGATGGAGCGAGCGCCGGAAGTGGGAACGGAGGGGACCGGGGCGGTCGGCGCCGAACGGCACCGGTTCTCCAGGCGCCAGTTGCTGATCTTCGGCGCCGGGGGTGCGGTGGCCCTGGGCGGGATCGGCTACGGCGTCGCCCAATGGGTGGGGGTCGGGACACCGTCCCCGCCGGCCTCCCCGTTCATGTCGGAGCCGGGGCTGCACCCACCGACGGTCACCGTCACCGTCCCGCCGGCCGGCACGGCGCCCGGGTTGATCTTCGTCGGGCCCGGCGGCACCGCCTATCAGCACGGCCCGATGATCGTGGACGAGCGGGGACGGCTGGTCTGGTTTCGTCCCCTCCCCACCGGCATCGCCCTCAACGTGGGGGTGCAGCAGTACCGCGGGGAACCGGTGGTGGCCTGGTGGGAGGGCCAGGTCCTGCTCCCCGCCGGCTACGGCCAGGGGGACTACCCGATCCTGGACACCTCGTACCGAGAGGTGGCCCGGGTCAAGGCCGGCAACGGGCTGATGGGTGACCTCCACGAGTTGGTCCTCACCCCCGAGGGGACGGCGCTGATCACCGTCTACCGCCCGATCCCCGCCGACCTGTCGGCCGCCGGCGGCCCGGTCAACGGGACCCTCCTCGACTCCGGCTTCCAGGAGGTCGACATCGCCACCGGCCGGGTGCTGACCCAGTGGAACGCCAGTGACCACGTGGCGTTGGACGAGACCTACCTGTCGGCGGCCACATCCTCGGGGGAGGGGTTCGACTTCTTCCACATCAATTCCATCGACGTCGACACCGACGGCGACCTGCTGATCTCGGGCCGGCACACTTGGGCGGTGTACAAGGTCCGCCGCCACGCCGGCGACATCGTCTGGCGGCTGAACGGCAAGCGCAGCGACTTCGTCATGGGGCGGGGCGCCACCTTCGGCTTCCAGCACGACGCCCGGCACCACGCCGGCGGGCGGCTCAGCCTGTTCGACGACGGCGGCGGCCCGCCGAACGTGAGAACCGAGTCCCGGGGGATCATCCTGTCCCTCGATCTGGCCGTCATGACGGCCACCCTGGTCCAGCAGTTCGTGCCCGACCCGACGTTCGTGTCCACCAGCCAGGGGAGCGTGCAGGTCCTCCCCGACGGCCACGTCTTCGTCGGTTGGGGCGAACAGCCGTACTGGTCGGAGTACACGGCCGACGGCCGCCTCCTCTACGACGCCCGGTTCCCCGACGGCCAGGGGTCCTATCGCGCCTTCCGCGCTCCCTGGACGGCCACCCCGAGCACGCGGCCGGCGGTGGCCACCCAGCCGGCCAGCGGCGGGACGTCGGTCTACGCCAGCTGGAACGGCGCCACCGACGTCGACCGGTGGCAGGTGCTCGCCGGCCCCCACGTCGGCCAGCTCCGGACGGTGGCCAGCCTGCCGCACCGGAGCTTCGAGGATGCCGTCACGATCCGGGCCACCAGTGGGTACGTGGTGGCGGCCGCCGTCGGGTCCGACGGGCGACGCCTCGCCACCTCCGAACCCATCGCCCTCTGATCCGACCCCGGCCGGGGTCGGCCTGGCACAATGCCCGGACCATGGCCGATTCCTCCCACCCGCCGACGGTGCTGTGGGCGCTCATCGCCCTCACCGTGGTCAGCGGCCTCGTCGACGCGGTCAGCTACCTCGGTCTCGGCCACGTGTTCACGGCGAACATGACCGGCAACATCGTCATCCTCGGGTTCGCCGCCGCCGGGGCACCGGGGTTCTCGGTGCTGGCCAGCCTCACGTCGCTCGGCTGCTTCCTGGCGGGTGCGGTCTGTGCCGGTCGCCTCTGCCTCTACGTCACTGAACGGCGCCGGGCCCTGCTCATCGCCATGGTGGTCGAGGGGGTCTTCGCCACGGCCGCCGCCGTCGTGGCCGGCGTCGCCGGGGCGGTCGGGTCGGGGTGGCCCCGGTACACGTTGATCGCCGTCCTGGCCTTCGCCATGGGGGTGCGCAACTCCACCATCCGTCGCCTGGCCGTGCCCGACGTGACCACGACGGTGCTCACCATGACGCTGACCGGTCTGGCCGCCGACTCGACGTTGGCCGGTGGCACCAACCCCAAGATGGGCCGGCGGACGGCCTCGGTGGTCGCCATGTTGGTCGGCGCCTTCGTCGGGGCCGGGCTGTTCTTGCACCAGGACGCCGCCTGGCCGCTGGCCGTCGTGGCCGTCGTCGTCCTGGGCGACGCCCTGTGGTTCGGCCTGGCCCGGTCCTCTCACCAGCTGGACCGGACGGCCTGACCGGCCACCGGACGCGTTTGATCGCGCGACCCACCCGCTGGTAAGCCGAAGGCCATGGGTACGAACTCCGTTTCCGTGGAAGGCGCGGTCGGGGCTCCGCCCGCCGACGTCTTCGGGTACATCGCCGACATGGTGAACCATCACCCCCATTTCCTGCCGCCGGCGTTCTCCGACTTCCAGGTGGTCTCCGGCGGGGTGGGCGCCGGGACCGTGACGACGTTCAAGATGACCGCCGGCGGCCGGACCCGGGACTACCGGATGACGGCGGCCGAACCGGAACCGGGCCGACGCCTGGTGGAGACGGACGACAACTCGAGCGCGGTGACCACCTTCACCGTCGATCCCGGGCCGTCGGGGACGTCGAAGGTGACCATCGGCACCGAGTGGCAGGGGGCCGGCGGCGTCGGCGGGTTCTTCGAGCGGATGTTCGCCCCGAGGGTGATGCGGTCGATCTACGCCGACGAGCTCCGCCGGCTGGACGCCTACGCCCGTGGGCAGGCGGGTTCGTCCGCTGGTTGACAAGTAACCATTTGGTTACGTATATTGGCGTGGTGTGGACGGCGACAACCTCGTCTTCAAGGCGCTGGCCGACCCGACCCGTCGCCGGTTGCTCGATCTGCTGTTCGAGCGGAGCGGGCGAACCTTGACGGAGCTCGAGTCGCAGATCGACATGACCCGCATCGGGGTGATGAAGCACCTGCGCCTGCTGGAGGAGGCGGGGCTCGTCGTCACGGAACGGTCCGGCCGGGAGAAGCTCCATTTCCTCAACGCCGTCCCGATCCAGTTGATCCACGACCGGTGGATCGACAAGTACACGGCACCCCACGCGTCGGCGCTGGCCGACCTCAAGGCCGAATTGGAGGCGAACGAATGACCACGACCCCGACGGACACCGTCCAGATCTACCGCGTCTACATCAAGGCGACCCCCGAGGCGATCTGGGAGGCCCTCACCACCCCGGAGTGGACGGTGCGGTACGGCTACGCCCCCCTCGTCGAGTACGACCTCCGGGCCGGTGGGGCCTTCCGGTCCCACGCCAACGAGGGCATGAAGGCCTTCGGCTGTCCCGACGTCATCAGCGACGGCGAGGTGATCGAGGCCGATCCGCCCCGCAAGCTGGTGCAGACCTGGCGGATGACCATGACCCCCGAGCTGGCGGCGGAGGCGTTCACCCGCCTCACCTACGACATCGAGCCGGTCCGCGGTGGCGTGACCAAGCTCACCGTCACCCACGACGTCACCGGTGCCCCGCTGTGGGCCGGGTTGGTCCGGGGCGAGGGCGAGTCCGGCGGCGCCGGCGGCGGCTGGGCGGAGATCCTCAGCGGACTGAAGACGCTCCTCGAGACCGGCGAGCCGCTTCCGTTCCAGAGCGGCCCGGAGTGACCAGCCGGGGATCCGCCGACGAGGCCTCGATGCGGTCGTCGGCGATCGCCGCGACCAGTTGGGCGTGGTCCCGGGCGTTCTGGTCGGCGTACTGGTGGGCGAACCGCCGGAGGGCGGCCACGAACGCCGATCCCTTGCCGATGTAGCTGCTGATGGCCATGGGGTCGCCGGTCCGGGCATGGGCCCGGGCCAAGGTCTCCCCGCAGGCGACGCCGAACTCGCTGAAACGAGGGGCGATCAGCGCCGTGGTCGGGATGACCTTCATGTCGCGGAACTGCCGCACGTAGTAGTCGTGCCCCCGGAACGACCCCCAGCCGACGAAGGTGTCGGTGGCACTCTGGATGAGCCGCTTGCCGCTGATCACCCGGGCGCCGTGGTTGTCGTGCCGGCTGGGTCGGAGGAAGGCCTCGTAGACCGAAGGGCCGGCCTGCTTCACCTGGAGGAAGAGGGGATCGGCGCCGGTGCGTCCCTCGAAGAGGGAGAGGTAGACGCGCATGCCGACGCTGCCCACGCCGACGACCTGCCGGACGGTGTCGACCTCGGTGAACCGGTCGAAGAGGACCTGGCGGTCCTCCTGAAGGGTCTGGCGGTACTCGGCGAACAAGGTGTCCACCAGCGCCTCTTGTTCGTCGTCGGGGATCGTGACCCGGATCGGCGGGTCCTCGGTGATCCGGGGTCGCCCGCCGGCCATTGTGGCGAGCCGGGTGAAGGCGCCACGGCTGGTGCGGTTGCGCCGCTTCTTGTCGATGTGCGTCGACAGCCGGCCGCGGTCGGCCGGCTGGAAGTAGTCGAGCAGCCGGTGCACGTGGGTGCCGTCGTACCAGATGTCCAGCTCGGGCAGGGCGGCGTAGGTGCGCATCTGATCGACGTAGGCCTGCAGGGCGGCTGTGACGGCCGCCGCCGTCCTCGACCGGTCGAGGTGGTTCTCCCGGGAGGCCACGACCAGGCTGGCGACGAGCCGCTTGACGTCCCACTCGAACGGCCCGGGCAACGTCTCGTCGAAGTCGCGGAGGTCGAACATGAGGTTCCGCTCCGGCGTGGCCCACAAGCCGAAATTGAGCACGTGGGCGTCACCGCAGAGCTGCACCTCGAGCCCGGTGTCGGGCTGCGACGCCAGGTCGGCGGCCATCACGGCGGCGGCACCGCGGTAGTAGTTCCACGGCGACGCCGCCATCCGCTGGTGCCGCAACGGGACCAGTGTGGCGTCGCGGATGATGTTCTGGGCCTGCAGCGTGGCCAACGGATCGTGAGTGCGCTGGTCAGCAGACCAGTCGCCGAGCGCCCCGCGTCGAGCCCGCTTCCGGGCGGCCTTCCCGTACTCCCGACGTTCGTCCTCCGTGGCCCCGAGGTCGTGGTGGGGGCGAGGGGCCGGGGTCGTCGGCACGGGCGGAAGCCTAACCATGCCGGTTCTCGTTCAGTCGACGGGACCGAACGCCTCGTCGAAGAGGCCGATCATCGACCGCCACGACCGCCGGTTGGCGGTGGCGTCGTAGGCGAGGGCGTCCATCCCGAACGTCGCCGCGTGGGGGTTGGTGAAGCTGTGCTTCACCCCGCCGTAGAGCTCGATCCGCCAGTCGGCCACCCCGGCCTCGGCCAGCTCGGTCTCGAAGGCCTGGCGGCCTTCCGCCGGGATGATCGGGTCGGCCGCCCCCAGGCACAGGAGGACGGATGCCCCGATGTTGCGGGTCTCCTCCAACGCCGGCTGGGGGAGACCGGAGTGGAACCCGACGATGGCCCTGAGGTCGGCGCCGGTCCGGCCGAGCTCGAGGGCCATGGTGCCGCCGAAGCAGAACCCGATGGCCGCCGCCCTCGCCGGGTCGGCGCCCTCCTGGGCCAGCATCTGGCTGAGCCCGGCGGTGGCCAGCAGCTGGATGCGCGGCCGGTCGCCGATCAACGGCCCGAGGGCGGCCATCGCCTCGTCACGGGGCACGTCACCGAGGTAGTCGAGGCAGAACGCCAGGTAGCCGAGGCCGGCGAGGCGGATGGCCTTGCCCCGGACGTTGTCGTCCAGCCCGCCGCCCTCGTGGCAGAGGAGGATCGACGGCCGAGGTCCGGGCCGGTCGTCGTCTACGGCGAGGAACCCCGTCAGGGCCTGGTCACCGACGGTGTACGGGACGTCCTGGATGCGCATGGGTGCAGTGTAGGCAGGGTGGTCGGCGTAGGCCGGGTGGTCGGGTGGGCAGGTGGTCGGTGGGGATCAGCTGGCGTAGTCGAAGAACCCCCGCCCGGACTTGCGGCCCAGCAGCCCGGCCTCGACCATCCGGGCGAGCAGCGGCGGCGGCGCGTACAGCGGCTCCTTGAACTCCTCGTAGAGGGAGCCGGCGACGGCCACGGTGGTGTCGAGGCCGATCAGGTCGGCCAGGGCGAGCGGTCCCATGGGGTGGGCGCAGCCCTTCACCATCCCGGCGTCGATGTCCTCGGCGGTGGCGAACCCGGACTCGAGCATCCGTACCGCCGAGAGGAGGTAGGGGATGAGGAGGGCGTTGACGATGAAGCCGGCGCGGTCCTTGGAGCGGATGACGTGCTTCCCCAGCTGCTCGGAGGCGAACCGGGCGGCCCGCTCGGCGGTGTCCTCACCGGTGAGGAGCGACGACACCAGCTCCACCAGTGGGAGGACCGGGACGGGGTTGAAGAAGTGGATGCCGACCACCTGGGTCGGCCGCCGGGTGGCCATCGCCAGCTTCATGATCGGGATCGACGACGTGTTGGAGGCCAGCAACGCCCCCGGGTCCTCAACGACCTGGTCGAGGACGCCGAAGACCTTCACCTTCTCGTCCTCGGACTCCACCACCGCCTCGACCACCAGATCGGCGGCCGCCAGGGCGTCCAGGTCGGTGGAGTACTCGATGCGGCCGAGCGCGGCCTCGGCTTGGTCGTCGGCGAGCTTCCCGGCGCGAACCGCCCGGGCGATGGAGGTGGCCAGCCGGTCCTGTCCGGCCTTGAGGGCGGCGTCGTTCAGGTCCACCACGACCACCGGCAGCCCGGCCCGGGCCGACGCCTCGGCGATGCCCGTCCCCATCAGGCCGCACCCGACCACCCCGACCCGCCGCACGTCCGTCATCGCCGTCCTCCTGCCCCCGGCCCGTTGCCAAGCCGTCGGTCGTCTGTCTCGATGCCTTTTCAATTTACTTGGACGCCATACCATTTGCGACCCCATCGGCGGCACCATCTGCGGCACCATCGGTGGCGCTACTGGCCGACCGCTCCCACGACTCACCATTTTGCTAAATTGGAATAACAAATGGATTAGTGAGGCAGATGGCGAGGGGGCCGGGGTGTCGGGACAGGCGGGCGAGACGGTTGGCGGGGCGACGGAGGGCAGCGGGATGCGCACGGATGACGAGGTCGGTGAAGGCGACGTGGACGGGTCCGGCCCGGCGGCGGTAGCCGGGGACCTCCCGGCGGCCCTGGCGGCGGTCGACGACGCCGCGGTGGAGGCGGCCCTGGCGGCGGCCGACCCGCTCGCCCTGTGGGCGGCCACCTACCAGCTGAGTGGCGACCCCCGCCTGGCCTCGCCGAAGCGGATCGGGGGCGCCGACGCGTCGTCGTCGTGGGAGCAGATGCACCCACCGGAGCTGGCCGACCCCGAGGAGGTGGCGCTGGTCCGCCAGGTGGCCCTCGACCTCGTCCGCGCCTGGCGGGACGGCGCCCGGCCGACGGCGCCGACCCGGGAGCAGTTCCGCCGGATCCTCGAGACCCTGATCGGCGAGACGGTGCCCGACGACCACCTGCCGTGGTGGTGGGAGGAGCTCGCCGTGGACGCGCTGCCGCGCGGGGTGGCCCCGGTGGCGGTCCCGCCCGGAGCCGCCGACCGGCCGTTCCGGGTGCTGGTCATCGGGGCCGGCATGAACGGGATCAGCGCCGCCATCACCCTGGGGGCTGCCGGCGTCGACTACCTGGTGGTGGACAAGAACGCCGGGGTGGGGGGGACCTGGTACGAGAACACCTACCCGGGGGCCCGGGTGGACGTGGCCAGCCGGAGCTACTCCTACTCGTTCGAGCCGGCGTACCCGTGGGAGCACCACTATGCCCTCCAGACCGAGCTGGCCGACTACTTCGACCACATCGTCGACCGCTACGACCTGGCAGACCACATCCGGTTCCGCACCGAGGTCGAGGCGGCTCGCTGGGTCGCCGAGGATGGGATTTGGGAGGTGGAGCTCCGGACGGCGGGTCCGGACGGGTCCGCCGAGGTCACGACCGTGCGGGCCAACGCCATCGTCAGTGCCGTCGGGCTGTTCAACCGGATGAAGTACCCCGACATCGAGGGGCTCGACGACTTCGATGGCCACGTCGTCCACACGTCGCGGTGGGACCACGACTACGACCTGGCCGGCAAGCGGGTGGCCATCATCGGCACCGGGGCCAGCGGGACCCAGCTGGTCGCCGGCATCGCTCCCCAGGTGGCGTCGCTGTCCATCTTCCAGCGGGCCGGCACCTGGGTGTCGAACATGCCGAACTACACGGCGCCGATCGACGGGACAGAGCAGTGGCTCATCGCCAACTTCCCGTACTACGTCAACTGGGTCCGCATCCTCACCTCGTACTCGCTCAGCGACCGCCGGCTGGCGATCTACGACGTCGACCCGGAATGGGACGACCCGGACTCGGTGAGCGCCATCAACCAGAAGATGCGGTCGGCCCTGGTGACCTACCTCTCCGAGCAGCTGGACGGCCGGCCGGACCTCATCGAGAAGTCCATACCCCGGTACCCGGTGATGGCGAAGCGGCTGCCCAAGGACAACGGCTGGTTCGCCGCCCTGCGCCGCGACCACGTCCACTTGGTCACCGAGCCGATCGAACGGATCACCGCGACCGGGATCCGGACGACCGACGGGGTCGACCACGACGTCGACCTGCTGGTGCTGGCCACCGGGTTCCGGGTCAACGACTTCCTGTGGCCGATGCGGATCGAGGGGGTCGACGGGGTGACGCTGGAGGAGGCCTGGCAGAAGGACGGCGCCCGGGCGTACCTCGGCATCACCGTCCCGGGGTTTCCCAACCTGTTCTGCATGTACGGGCCGAACACCAACTCGAAGTCCGGCGGCATCTGTATGTGGGGGGAGTTCCAGGCCCGCTACCTCACCCAGTGCGTGAAGTACCTCATCGAGCACGGCCGCCGGTCGATGGCGGTCCGGGCGGAGGTGTTCGACGAGTTCAACCACGTCCTCGACGACCGGCTGGCCAACGCCATCTGGCACGACCCGCGGCAGGTGTCGTACTACCGCAACGCCTTCAACCGGGTGGCCACGCAAGCGCCGTGGGCCACGCTGGAGTACTGGCGGATGACCCTCGAGCCCGACCTGGCCGACTTCGTCGTCGACTGACCGAGCCCCGGCGAGCCACCGCCCGGCAACCCCCATCGGCGGTAGCATCGCCGCCAGCCACCGTTGTCGTGGTGGTTGCTGAGCTCGAGATGATCACCGACTGCCCGCCAACCCTGCTCCTGTCGCTCGGGGCCGTCGCCGACGCCGCCACCGAGGAGGAGCTGGCCACCGCCGTCCTCGGTTGCGTGACCGGTGCGGTGGGGGTCGACAGCGCCCTGGTCGCCAAGGTCGGCCACCTCGACCCGACGGTGACCAACTGGAGCTGGCCCGACGGGTTCTTCGACGGCGCCATCGCCGACCACTTCGAGCAGCTCAACCGCCGGGAGCCGTGGGTGCTCGCCACCCACACCCGAATCTGCCGGGGCGGTCCCTTGCGGATCTCCGACCGGCTCTCCCGGCGCGCGCTGCGGGCCCTGCCGATCTACTCGGAGATCCTCCACCCCCTCGAGATCGACCACCAGGCGGCGTTCTCGCTTCCGGGTGGGCCGTCGTGGTCGACCTGCGTCGCCGTCAACCGGGGGCGACGGGACTTCTCCGACCGCGAGGTCGAATGGTTCGAGCTGCTCCGTCGGCCGCTGTCGGCGGTCATGGCCCAGGCCGTCGACCGGCTCCGGTCGTCCGACGGCGGCCGGCACCACGACGATCCCGGGCTCAGCGCCCGCGAGGCGGCCGTGCTCCTGCTGGTCGCCGAGGGCCACTCGAACGACCAGATCGGCCGCCGGCTGGGGATCAGCGTCCGGACCGTCGAGAAGCACCTCGAGCACGTCTACGCCAAGACCGGGGCGCGGAACCGGACCGACGCCGCCGTCCGGTGGCTGGGGGGCCGCCCCTCGCCGGCGGTGACGGCCGCGGCGGCCCGGGCGATGACATCGTGCTGGGTGGAGTCGACGGCGGTCGGCTCGCCCTCCGGCGCCGTCGGTACCTGACCCGTCGGTACCTGACCCGTCGGTACCTGACCGTCGGTAATTGACCGTCGGCACCTGGGGCTGACGTCGCTTGGGGTGGGGGTGTGCGCCCGGGCCGCCCGGTCGGGTAGGAATGGGTTCTCATGGCCTCCGACTCCACTCCCGAGCGCCGCCGGCTCCGCAAGCTGCGGGAGGCCCCGGCGCGCTTCATCGCCCGCACCCCTTGGCTCCGCCGGCGCCAGGCCCGCCGCCTGGTCAAGACGATGGAGCGGTACAAGGAGAAGAACCGACCGCTGCCGGAGAACCTCAGCCGGCTGGAACGGCAGCTCCGGCGGCTCCCCAAGAACAAGCGGGCCGAGGCGGTGGAGCAGATGATGGAGGTGAGCGTCCAGCCCGAGCAGAGCAGCAATCGGGCCCTCCGCCGAGCGTCGGACCGGCAGGAGCGCCAGAAGGGGACCAAGGGCGGGGGGCTCCGGCCGGGGACCCTTCCGGGCCAGCGGCAACGGCAGGGCCCGGTCCGCTGACCTAGCCGACCTGGCGGGCCTGCCGGGCGGCCCGGGCTCGGTCGATCTGCCGGTCCAGCATCTCCCGGGCCTCGGTGGCGTCGCGATGGGCGGCCCGGGTCTTCACCGGGCCCCTGGTCGAGTCGAGGCGGACCGTCGCCAGCCCCAACGCCCGCTGCCAGGGGCCGGCGGTGAGCCGCAGGCTCTGGGTCCGCTCGTGGGGGACCACGTCGATGGTCCGCGACAGCATCCCGTGGCGGGCGACGAACAGCCGGTCGTTCGCCCCGGCCAGCTCGTAGCGCCACCAGCCCGGTACTCGGAGCGCGGCCCGCCGAGGTGGCCGGGTCAGCGGGACGTGGGCCAGGTCGACGCCGCCGAGGAGCCAGCCGACGAAGGCCTCGGCGTAGTCCTTGTCGGCCACCGGGATCAGCACGGTCTGGTGGCCCGAGGAGTCCGACCGGCCGTAGCCGGCGACGTTCATCCGGACCTGCGCCCAGCCGAACGGCCGCCAGGACAGCGGCTGGTGGATCAGTACGGCCTGGATCCGGCCCGGTGGGACGGTCTGCCGGCTGGTGGACAGCAGGCCGTGCCGGATCCGCAGGCCGTCCACGGTGTCGCCGACGGTGAAGTCCCAGAAGGTGTTGATCTGCCGCCACAACGTCAGCAGCAAGGCGAGGCCCAGGGAGATGAACAGGCTGACGCCGACGATGGCGGTGCCGTTGTGCCCGTTGTTGTTGCCGACCACCGCCAGCACCGGTCCAATGGCCAGCAGCAGCAGCCGCCACGACACCAGCTGCAGCAGCTGGGCCCGGACCAGCTGCTGGTGGGGGACCCGGAGCAGGGGGCGCTCGGGCGCCTCCGGCGCCTGGTCGGTGGTCCCCGACGACCGGGCCAGCAGGTCGGCCCGCAGCTGATGGGCCACCGGGGCGGCCAGGAACCGGAGCCTGATGGAGGCCCGCTGGCTGCCGGCCGTGGTCACCTTGACCTCGGCCAGCCCGAAGATCCGGGCCGACAGTGGCTCCAGGACGTCGACGCTCTGCACCCGGTTCAGCCGGACCCGCTTCGACTGCTTCTGCAGCAGCCCGCTGTCGATCCGCAGCTCGCCGCCGAGCAGGTGGTAGCTGGTGACGAACACCACGATCACCCCGCGGAGCACCAAGAGCACGGCGACCCCACCGAAGATGGCCGTGCGCCAGATCACGGCTGTCTTCCCGGACCCCGTCCCGTCGACCAGCCCGAGCAGGGTGACCAGTACCAGGACCCCCAGGATCTTCCCGCCGAGGGCGATGGGGGTGAGCGGGTGGAGCCGGAACACCTCCTCCGGCTGGCCGGGTTCTGGTCGATCGGCCGCCAACCGGTCGCCTGCCGGCCGGTCGCCTGCTGGTGAGTCAGAGCCCGGCGGCATGGGCCTCGCCGAGGGCGGTCAACCGGTCCCGGAGCGCCTCGGCCACGTCGGGGGTGAGCCCGCACACCTCGGCGTCGGTGGTGGCCGCCGCGGTGTGCAGCTTCACCCGAACCAGCCCGAACCCCCGCTCGATCGGCCCGGCCTTCACGTCGACCAGTTGCATCCGCCCGTAGGGGACCACGGTGAGCTTCTTGAACGCCGCCCCGTGGGTCACCAACAGGTCGTCGTCGCGCTCCAGGTACCCCCACGACCGCAGGTTGCGGCCCACCGCCGTCCAAGCCCAGGCGAGGACCACCACGCCGGCGGCGGCGACCACCACCGCGGCGATCCCCGAGGCGAAGGCCAGGCCGACGACCAGTCCGGCCAACGGCAGCAGGGCGACGACCAGGAGCCACCGGCGCATGGTCGCCAGGCGGGGCGACACCCGTGACCAGGTCGTGCCGGTCGGCGTGGCGAAGGCGTCCCCGGACACGTGGCCGAATCTACCCCCCAACCCGCACATGCCCCGCCAGCTGTAACAGCATGGCTACGCACGGCACGGCATCATGGCCGGGTGACCGTCGACGATCCTGCCCAGGCCCTCGGCCTTGCCCCGGCCCCCGACTTCACCACCGAGCCGGGTCGAACGGTGATGCCGGCCGTCCAACCGGATGGCCGGCCCGATGGGCGCCCCCTCCTCGGCGACGCCCAGATCGAGGTCCTCCGCCGGTACGGGGCCGAGCAGCCGGTGGCGGCGGGCGACGTCTTGTTCGCCGACGGTGACCGCACCTACGACCTCATCGTGGTCCTAGAAGGCGGGGTGGACATCGTCGAGGACCACGGCCGACCGGGCGCCGACGTCGTCACCAGCTACGGGCCGCGGGAGTTCCTCGGCGAGATGGGGCTGCTCACCGGGCAGCGGGTGTTCCTGACGGCCGTCGCCACCACCGACGGCCGGGTCCTCCGCATCCCCGTCGACCAGGTCCGCGCCGTGATGGCCCAGGAGCTGGACCTGTCGGAGCTGATCCTCCGGTCGTTCCTCCTCCGCCACGCCCGGCTGACCCGGCGGGGTGCCGGCCTCACCCTGGTGGGGTCGCGGTTCGACGGCGACACCCGCCGGCTGCTGGAGGTGCTGGCCCGGAACCGGTTGGCGTCGCGGTGGATGGAGTTGGAAGGGTCCGCCGAGGCGGAGACCCTCCTCCGGG
>Ga0134126_10007271_pt1 | contig 13895 bp, 11 predicted proteins | sample KB31752_FD_96881 | JGI IMG/M metagenome (GOLD analysis project Ga0134126, IMG submission 96881) | Terrestrial soil microbial communities with excess Nitrogen fertilizer from Kellogg Biological Station, Michigan, USA - KB3-175-2 | ecosystem: Environmental > Terrestrial > Soil > Unclassified ... | reverse complement strand
TTACCGTTCCCCGGACTATGAAAAAGAAAATGAAGACAATTAGAACTTTAATAGCGGGCCATGAGGGCGCCGACGAGGGAGGTAGTCCGACCTTTAGGCGGACCTCAAGCGTGCGCGTTTGGGACTTCCCCACGCGCGTCATGCACTGGTCACTGGCGGCGGGCATTGCTATCTGTTGGTGGACGGGTGCTCACAACGAGTTACAGTATCACCTTTATAGTGGTTACGCAGTCCTGTGGATCGCGTTAATGCGCGTTTACTGGGGCCTGGTCGGCTCCTCTACCGCGCGGTTCGTTAATTTCCTACGCAGCCCGAGGGTTGTCGTGAAATATGCGCGGACGCTGCACCAACGGAGCAGTGATTATATCCACGGACATAATCCGCTGGGGGCGATCAGCGTGGTGGTCATGCTCGGTTTGGTTCTGGGGGTGGTTAGCCTTGGTCTCTTCGCGGTAGATGTCGACGGGCTTTATTCCGGTCCGCTATCCGTTTTCGTGGATTTTCATACCGGACGACACCTGGCGCACTTGCACTACAGAGTCTTCAGGTACCTGCTATTGGCGATTGGGTTACATATCTTGGCGGTAGTTTTTTACTACGCCTACAAACGCCACAACCTCGTTTTGCCGATGATTTCGGGCAGGCGCGTTGTTGATTCTGGCAAGAGCGAGGAATTACGTGTTGCGCCGTTGTGGCGGTTGGCATTCGGTGCAGTGGTTGTGGCCGGAATCGTTTGGGCGACGACCACAAGCTTCTATTTTTGATGGCCTGCAAAATGGGGCGGGAAATGAGAAACAGCACTAGCATTTTCTTTGGGGTCGCTGTGCTGTATGCCAGTGTTGTGCTGCAGGCAGTAGCGGACACTCAACCGGCGACGGACAACCAGTCAAGCTCGACGGCCCCCCAAGCAATTTCGGAAATCAGCCCGATGGTCCCGGCGGCGAAACCTGGAGTTTATTCTCAGGTTAAGCGGGGCGCTGGTCGCTATCGTTTGATTATAAAGGGACATAATTTCACGTCACGCGGCGCGATCGAGAAATATCTCCTGTATCGCGCGGCAGATCTGACGCTGCGACAGCATTCCCAGTGGTTCACCCTGACTGAGAACCGCAACAAGGGTGACGTCGCCCCAGTTCCTAAGCGTGATCCAACAGGCCTGCAGTACAGTTTTCGGATGCAGTTTTGGCGGCCAGTATGGCGTTACAAAGTCGTCGGTTCGTCAAAGTGGGCGACATGGAGTCCATTCTCAACAGCAGCTTTTTTCGCCGATGGCAAAGATCCAAAAACGATCACAGAATTCGAGTTGGGTGCAGATATTGTGATGCACAAAGGCACGATGGATGACAATCCGCTCGCCTTCGAAGCCGATGCAGTGTCGGACTTTTTAATCAATCAAGTGTCCCCGCCCGAATAAGGCGACCGCTAAGTAAGGACGATGTGATGCACATTCATCGGCGGACATTAAGCGCGATCCTAGTTGGCTTCTGTGGTCTATCCTTTATTCCCAAGGTGTTCGCTCAGGGCAAAACGGTGGAAGTGACGATGAGACAGGGCGCCAAGTCGCAGTTCGATCCGGAAACGATTACGATCGCTGTGGGCGACAGCGTGAAGTGGACAAATTCCGGTTACATCACCCACAGCGTGACATTTGACCCGAAGATGGCAAGTAAGCCTGGCGCTGTTGTATTGCCCTCGGGCGTTGCACCGTTTGATTCAGGCGATATCGAAGAGGACGGGACGTTCACCCACACTTTTTCGGTCAAGGGAACTTACAAATACGTTTGTAAATTTCACGAGGCCATGGGGATGGTTGGTACCATTATTGTGACCTGAGTGATTGGCGGACATTTTATACGACAGTAATAGAGTGATTATGAGCGCGACCGTTCGAAGTCGGTAGGATGTAGATGAGAAGCCTTATGTCCACCGACAATGATAATTTTTTACCCGAGAACGAGCCCAATAATCTGCCCGTCTATCTGGTTCAGCTGAACACATCGCCCCTTACTTCCGGTGCCCTCCGTTGGAACGTTTGGCGGAAAGGGAAAGGGCTGATCCGCAGTTTGTCACGCCTCTTGCTGGTGGTACTGCTTGTTCCGGTGCCAGCTTATGCCGAGCAATACTTTTTGTATGTGGGTTCCTATACGCACGGAAAGTCGAAAGGCATCTATGCGTGGGCCTTCGACAGCAAAGATGGAAGCTTGAAATCTCTGGGGCTGATGGCTGAGACGCCGCAGCCGATACATTTGTGGTTCGCTCCCAATGGCAAAACGCTTTATGCCGTGAACGGGGAGAAGGACGGCGGTATCAGCGCCTTTCACGCCGACCAGCATACGGGCGCGTTGACCTTTCTCAACAAGACTTCATCGCATGGTGCGCAACCCAATCAGGTCGTTGTGGATCCATCCGGACGGGTCGCGGTGGCGGTCAATTACACAGGTGGCACATTGGCTGCCTACAAGCTAGAGCCTGACGGCAAATTGGGCGAGGCCTTCTATGTGGACCAACATACGGGCAAGCCTTTGTCGCCCAAGCAGCACGGCTCCATTCAGCACGGCATCCAGTTCAGCAAGAACGACAAGTATATGTATATCGCCGACCTGGGACTAGACCGAGTTTATAGCTACCACTTCGATGCCAGCGTGCCGTCAATCACCCCATGCGATCTCCAGTACGTCTCAACCCATGCAAGCGCGGGACCGCGGCGGATTCAGATGTCGCCGGAAGGCAGGTTCCTTTATGTGGATCATGCAACAGATTCTGAAGTCAGCGTTTACACCATTGATGGCTGCAGCCTGAAAGAGATCCAGGTGATCGGCACTGTGCCGGATCTGGCCAAAGCCCATAATACTACCGCCGAATTGTTGATTTCGGCCGATGGCAAGTTTCTCTATGTCGGTAACCAGGGGCACGACACTGTTTCCGTTTTTGCAGTCGACAAAAGGACTGGTGTGCTTACCCTGAAGGAGAACGTGCCCTCAGGTGGTCGAATTCCACGCAACTTACGCATCGACCCTAGCGGCAACTGGTTCTTTGTCGCCAACTGGAATGGCGGCAATGTCACCGAGTTCAAGATTGACAGGAGATCTGGTCACCTAACGCCAACCGGGATCACAGCAGCAATCGATACGCCGGGCGGGCTGTATTTCCTCAAAGCGAAATAGGAAATGCAGAAACCAACCGCAAAAATAAAGATGCAGCAGTCTCAATCCGAATAATCCCCAGCGGATGGCATCATCATGACGGGTGGGTTGGGTTGAAATTTCCGCAGGCAAGGTTTTCATGAAAATGCGCTACAGGTTTGCAATGTGTGCCTTTGCGGTGAGCGTTTGCTGTGCATGCACAAGCGGGGAGCCCGGGCTGTTATCCTCCGGCCACGAGGGCCAGCGATTGCGACTTGTTGTGTCGGCAAACGACGGGAAGCAGCTCGAACGCGGTCAGGGCCCGCAGGATCGGACCGCGGATAGTGTCGCGGTGATAGATTTCACACGGTATCCGCCCAAGACGCTTGGCACCGTTTTAGCCCCGGCGGGTCTTATTGGGCCGCCCGTAAGCGTCGCCGTCTCCACTGACCAGAAGTTGGCTCTCGTCACTGCCAGCGTGAAAGTCGACCCATCAGATGCCAATAAGCTAATACCCGATGATTCCTTATCTGTCATTGACATCAGCTCACCCACGCATCCCGCGGTAGTTCAGTCACTACATACCGGAGCAGGTGCGGAAGGCGTAGCGATTAATCGCGCTGGAACGCTGGCGCTTGTCACGAATACCACTGAAGGCACAGTGTCTGTCTTTTCGATTGCAGGACGCCAATTAATTCCGCTCAACAAGATAATGTTAGAGGCCGGTTCCAGACCGGCGTCGGCCGAATTTCTGGCGAATGGAAAGATCGCTCTGGTCGTGTGCCAGGGCTCATCCAAAATCGTACGCCTATCAGTAGATGGGACAAAGGTCATCAGGGTTGGTGAAATCTCCCTCGATGCTAAGAACCCGTCCCTGGCCCTGCCGATCAAGGATGGTAGCCTTGTGATAGTCAATGGCAATGGCCACGCACCGCCTAAGGGCACGGCGAGGCCTAAACTGCGCGATAACAAAGTCTCCATCGTCGATCTTTCTACTGGCAAAATAGTTAGTACGACGGATCTTGGTCCTGGCGATGAAAATATTGGGCTTTCGCCGGACGGAAAATATCTCGAGGCGACTGTTACCAACGGTTCGCACAGTGCGCCCACAGCTCCGGACTTCCATGACTTTGGGCTGATGAAGATATTTCGAGTCAACAACGCGTCTATTACCCCGGTCGCAGAAGCAAAGACCGGCCATTGGTGTCAAGGAGCCATCTGGAGTGATGACGGTCACGCTATCCTGTTGCAATGTGCAACGGAAAAGGAAATTGAGGTCTTCCATTTTGATGGAAAGAAGCTAACACAGGACTTCGGCGCCAATCTCAAGTTTGCAGCTGACCCGGTGGGTATTGCTACTTCGACCAGTCATTAATGGGGTTTGGGGACGGTCACTTCCGGGGACGCCTCATCACCATCGGTTATCAAGATCAACTGGGAAGGTTTGATAGACACCCAATGATAGGGGGAGATTCAATGAACAACTTTATAAGCAAACGAGAACTTCTTACAGCGGGCGTTGGCTTGGGTATCACGTTGGGTGCCATAGAAGGATTTGCGCAAACGAAAAAAGGCGTCGACGATTTGGGCCGCACCGGGGCGCCGGCCCGTAAGCGTGTGATTCCAGTCCGCAAGGCCAAAACGACCAAGTTGTTTCTCAGTCCTCCTGGCTGGCCCAACGCCATTACCATCGACCCAGCCAAAGGCTTTTGGCTCCAGGAGCAACGGCACGACGGTAACCAGGAAGCGGCTTGGCTAGTAGACTGGAACGGGAAGCTGCTGCACACCGTGATGACCAACGCCAAGGACTGCAGCGGCATGGCTTATGGCGATGGCTACATCTGGAGCGGATCGGTCGGCGAATCAATCAAAGGCCATGCCTCGGTACCCACCGAGGGGATTTTTCAAACCAATATGAACGGCAAGCAAATCAGCCATCGGCAGATTCCATTCGGCCCCAAAAATAATGGCGGCGCCTGTCATGGCCTTGCTTGGGAAAATGGCAAATTGTGGATCGACTCCAACCGGCTCAAATCGTTGGTGCGAATCGACCCCAAGACATGGGTGGTCGATTTCATGTTTCCGGCTACCGATTTGCGCCAGCGGCTGCATGGACTTGAATATGAGGACGGCCATATCTGGCAGGTAGTCGGCAGCCAAGACTCGAAGATCCCAGGCTACGAAGGTTACACGCCCGGATTGGTGAAATATGACATCCAAACCGGGCAGGTGGTGCAGATCGTCGAATTCGTACCCGGCTCTTGCGACATGCATGATGTTACAGTGCACAATGGACAGCTCTACGGCGTGGATGCCGGAGAGCATCCGGGTTGGCCGATTGATAACCCAAAATATCAGCGCCCTGGCTTTCCTCCCCTTAATAGCCCTAGCGGTGGCTATGTGTTCAGGATTGATCTGATCTGAGCCAATGGCGCAGTTCATTCGGGCTGCCACTGCTGGATTTGTGTGTGCGGGTTCTCGGACCAGGCACTTCTTACGCGACTTTTTCGCCGCCAAACAGGCTTTGTCCCCAATCAATGGCTGCGCGCCACCGCTCCCACAGTTCGGCCCTCTGCCGGGGCGTAAACCTAATCCGCGATACGTGTTCCATGCGCCATACCTCCTCATCTCGTCAGATTAGAAGGTGTTGCGCTCACTCGTTGAATCCGCCGCCAAAAGCGGTCATGGCGCCGTCCGGACCAACCCATCGATTGCCCTAGGTACTCCTGATCCAAGTAGATCTTCAGACAGCAGGATGTCCTGGCCATCCATGTCGCAGTGCGACATCGAATTCGACTGGACTTCTGAGACGAATGGAGCGTCGGTCGGGTTATGCGCGACGCTCAAAGAAAGCTGACACAACCGGTCTCCGGCAAGGCCATTCGGGCGGAAATATCAGGGCAATGTCGCCAGCGAACACAAAAACTGAAAACCCGGTACTTTGGTGACAAGCAGCCGACCAGTTGGCGGCATTCGCCAACGGCTTCAGTTAAGGTGAGCTCCAGTCACGATCCCCTAATTATCGGATCGCAGAAAGAGGCGCCGATGCGACTGCATATTGGGACTATCGCCATAGCCCTCATGAGTGCAGCGCCGGTCGCGTCTGCAAAAGATCTCACTCTTCCAGATCCGGATCTGACACCGGGAGTAGCGCGCGCTTTATCAGTGGATGTCATCTGCAAAACGAAATGGGGCAAAGATGCGCGCCATGTTACGGCAGCGATGAAGAAGCAGGTTTTCCAGAATTACGGCCTGACCGGCAACAATGACCCTTCTTGTATTGCAGACAAATCCGGCCGCCACTGCGAAGTTGATCACCTGATCTCGCGAGAGCTTGGCGGGGCGGGCGACGTAAAGAATCTGCGGCTCCAGCCCTACGGTTCATCACCTTGGAACGCCGCTCTGAAAGATCGAGTCGAAAATCGCCTTCATAAAGAAGTGTGTGCGAAGACTATTTCTCTGGCGCGAGCGAGACGAGAGATAAAAACGGATTGGCACATTCCGTATCGTCGCTACTTTGGAAAACCATGATATTTTTTCGGGCGGTTGAATTCGACGCACGGTTAAGACACTGAGTGGCGATGGTCGCACTTCATCAATACTCAGAGCGAATTTAGGACGGGTGCCTCTCGTCTACCGACCAAATGACTGCAACGCTGGTAATTATGGCGATCGAAGCCGTAATTATGTCGATCCAGTTCCAGTGTCGCGCTCTTTGCATCCAAGTTCGTAAAAGTCGAAATGCGTGCAGAAGAGTAAAATTCGTCGGTTCAGTCCAGATGCACGCTACGACCGGCGATAGTTAGTTCTGTTATCTGAATTTCCAACTTGCTAAGCGTTTTGAACGCAGGTCCGCAAATTTCGTCACGAGTGGCATCGCAATGCTGGCGCTGGCGTTCGCAACTGAATTTGCGGGTCTTTCGTCATGGTGTTCCGCAACGTGACGCTTAGGTACGCAAAAAGGTCCCCCTCAGTTTTATTGCGGGGCACTCTCACTTCTTGAGAGTATGATAGTCGCCCGCGAGGTTGCCGCAACGCCTCCTAAAAACATAAGTCGTATGAGATCGGTTTTTCCCTACGTTGATTGAGAGCTGCAATTATTCGACCAGCTCCCTAGCTCCGGCCCGCGCTTTGAAAACGGGCCAATTGATGTTCTTCTTGTCGAATGTCACAGGATTTCCGCGAGCGGGGGCGATGGCTAGCGCGTCATGTGCTTCCTCATGAAGCTCTGATACGGGCAAAGCTCAGGGACATGTGCCTATACGATCTCGATATTGAAGACGTGCTCCAAGAGATGTATGCCAAGTTTCTCACTTTGCCATCTTTGGAAAACATCCGCTATCCCAGGCAATACGCGTTGTTGACGGCGCGTGGCATAGTGATTGATCACGTACGCCATTCTCGTGTCGTTTCTATTACGTCCACCGGCAACCTCGAATTGCTTGAAATCGCCCAGCCGGACGCCAACAGCGAGGAACGGCTGGAGTTCCAGCAGGAAATCAAGGCTGTCAATGCCGCCCTAGAGCAGCTTCCCGATATCTGCCGGGCAACGCTCATCTTGCGGCGTGTCGAAGGTCTGCCGCAAAAGGAAGTAGCGCGTCGCCTCAAAATTAGCGAGAAGACAGTCGAAAAGCATATGGCGAACGGTGTGCGCTTGCTCATAAAATTATTCGGCAGGGGAGGGAAAACGAGGATCAATACGTCGAATACAAAGGGGTCGGTTGTTTCGAAAAATGTCGTCGATAAACCAAGAGATTGACAAGGTCGCCGCCGATTGGGCTGCGAGAATAGATCTCGGAGGCCTTTCCAATGAGGAACAGGCCGAATTCGAAGCTTGGCTTGCAGCTGACAGGCGCCATCTGGGTGCCTATGGTCGCGCGGAAGCTGTCCTTTGTCGTCTTGAGCGATTGAATGTGGCCGTCCGAAAGCCGGCGGCCTACGAAGGCAAAGGGGGCGGCTGGGATCGGCGACGCATCCTGCTAGCAAGTGGTACCGCGGCCAGTGTCGCGGCTGCCCTCGGAATATTTTTGATTCCCCGCCGCTCACCCGAAGCGACGTTGTCAACTCAAGTTGGTCAGATGCGGAAGATTCTCCTGCCGGATCGCTCGACAGTATCGCTGAACACAAATTCCGAGATTTCGGTCCAGTTCACGAGGGCAGCGCGCAACATTAACTTGTTGAAGGGCGAAGCGCTTTTTGATGTCGCCAAAGATAAAGATCGTCCGTTCACGGTATCCGCGGGGGATACGTGCGTGCGGGCAGTCGGAACGAGCTTTACCGTCTCGCTCCTTCCTCAAAAGCCGATCCAAGTGCTGGTCAAGGAGGGCGTCGTCGAACTGCAACGCACCAACGCCCCTGAGGCCCTTCCCGTCAGAGCCAGCGCAAATATTCGGGCGATCGTTCCACCTGGGGCTTCCATCGTGACGGTGGCGATGCCGGAAGAGAAGCTCGCGCGCGATCTCGAATGGCAATATGGGCGTATTGCGCTGGACAACGAGACGCTGGCCGACGCCGCGGCAGAGTTCGCCCGATACAGCGATACACTCATTATCGTAGATCCCGAGGTGTCGAATCAAACGGTAACGGGTCTCTTTGCGTCAAATGATCCAGTAGGCTTCGCTAGAGTTGCGGCCTCGGTCCTGAAGCTTCAGATGGAGGTGAAAGGCAACGAAGTCAGAATATTCCATGAATGAGTGAAATCGCCGTAGGGAAATATGCGCCTTCGCCCGTCACCTCATCGGATATCAGGAGAGAGGGCGCACAATCATCCGTCAGGATGCAAAATAATAAAAAGAGGGGGCGTGCGGATCAGGCAAGGTTGCGGATTTGCCTGCGTGGCAATCATGGTTGCTACGCTGTGCGGTACTGCGCCTGCTTCCGCTGAAGTCCGCTGGTTTGACGTTCCGTCCGATGACGCCGGAAAGTCCATACCACAATTCGCCAGGCAAGCTCATGTCCAGGTTTTAGCTCCTGGGGCATTACTTCATGGCGTGATCACTCCTCCCATCAAAGGCGCCTACGACACTTTTGTCGCCCTCAACCTGATGCTGAAAGGTACTGGCCTCGAGGCCAGCCACTGGGCAGAGGGAATTGTGACCATCTCTCGGCTCAACTCAAAAAGAGAAGAGAAGGAGAGGGAAGAGATGTCACCGAAGAATTCAACGTCAATCCTAGCGCTGGTTCTCGGCATCTTCGCCGGCAACTCCGCGCATGCCCAACCGTCAGCGCCGGACGGCGTACCGCCGCCCGCAAATGTCACACCTGCCGATGTCGAGTCGGTCACCGTCACTGGGACGGGTAGTCTGATTAGAGGTATCAACCCGGTTGGCTCCAACTTGGTCTCTGTCGACGCTGATGCAATGAAGGCCGCGGGAGCAATAACCAGCAATCAGATCCTGGAGCAGGTTCCTCAACTATCTAACGCGTTCAATACGAACGTTGCAGCTCCGACGGCCGGCAATTTCAGCGGCTTCCGCCCTCAAATCCGCAGCATTCCGTCCCAGAACATCGTCGGTGGCTCGGCGACGCTGCTGTTGCTCGATGGCCAAAACATGGTCGGCATCAGCGCTCTCGGTACAGCACCAGACGCAAGCGTGATCCCGACCATCGTGTTGCGGCGGGTAGACGTCTTGCCGGACGGCGCTTCAGCAACATAAGGTGCCAATGCGCTCACCGGCGTTATCAATTTTGTCACCCGCGATACCTTCGACGGGCTGCAGATCAGTGCTGACCTCGGCACTGCCGACGCCTATACCTCCTTCAACGCCAGCGTGATCGGCGGGACCACATGGCAAGGCGGCGGCGCCTATATCGCCCTACAGCATCAGGAGAATACTGTCCTGATGGGCGCCGACCGCTCCTACACCAAGATGGACCTGACGTCTTTCGGGGGGCGCGATTCGCGTGCAACCGCTTGCGCGCTTCCCAACATCGCGGCTGCAGGCAAAAACTACGCGCAAACGGCCTATCCGTCGAATACACCCGGCTCGTTAAGAGCCAATGTTTCAGGTCCCTTTGGCCCCGTCGACCCGGTTACGAATGCTGGCTCGATCAATCGCTGCGATACGAATGCCGATACATCGATTTTTCCCGCCACCAATTCAACCGGAATATTTGCTTCATTCCGACAGAAGATCGCGGATGGAATCGAGTTCTCGACCAAGATGCTGTGGAATACGCGCCTGCAGTTCTCCAGGACGCCGGTGCCCGCGACGACTCAAGCGATCACGAGCTCCAACCCATTTTTCCAGTCGCTCGCTGGGGAGACTTCGCAGACGGTACAGTTCAGCTTCGCGCCTTTTCTGGGCAGGAACGAAACTACCTTCAACAATTCCGTCCAGGTCTTTCAGGTAACTCCGCAGCTGACGGTGGCACTGCCGTTCAAGGATTGGGAAATGACGTTGACCGGCAACTACGCTCGGAGCTCAACAAACACGTATGACGACAAGGGTCTTGACACAGCGCAGCTTAATACCGCGCTAAAAAGCGGAATTGGAGGGAAGTTCTTTGACCCATACAATATCAACCTGAGCGATCCGACGCTCGTCAACAACATTCTCAGCTTCAAATCCGGCGGCACGGCCATTCAGAGGCTCCTGCAGACACAGCTGGGATTCGACGGGACGGTGTTTGATCTGCCGGGTGGCCCGGTTAAGGTCGCAATCGGCGGCAAATATGACTGGGAGGGCTTCTATTCCACCCTGAATGTCGGCATTACGCCGAACACACCCTACTACGGATCTCACCGCGTGGTCGAATCAGGTTTCGCTGAGGTTGAAATACCGATCGTTGGGGCAGACAACCGTATGCCGCTTGTCTATTCGCTGCAATTCGATGCGTCTGGACGCATCGATGACTACAGCGTCTTTGGTTCGACCGAGAATTATAAGCTCGGTATTTCCTATCAACCTTTTGAGGAGCTGACGCTTCGTGCCACGCGTGGGACCTCCTACGACGCCCCAAGCCTTGCCGATACAACGCCAAATCAAGGCCACTATCAGTACACCACCTACAGCACGCCTAACGCGATTGTGCCACCAGGTGCGTCGTTGGTCGATTCGCTACGTCCGTCTATATTAGTGGCGGGGGGCAATCCACAACTCAATCCGGAGTTGGGCAGCACATGGTCGCTTGGCGCCGATTTCCGACCGACCGAGCATTTAGGAATAGACTTTACCGGTCTGGACCTCAGTGCCACGATCTATCACCTCACAATCGAGCACCAGATCGGTCTGCTGGTCAATAATCTGCAGCTATTCCAAGTGCCAAACTACGCAGGGCTGTACATTCTCAATCCCACTCTGCAGCAGACTGCTTCGTATGGGCTCACCATCCTCGCAGGTTTCCCGGGCACCGACTTGGCCTCGGCCTATGCGCCAGGCCAGACGCCGCCGTACATTCTTTACGACGCGCGGCGTAACAATCTCGGAAATTCTATTCTATCCGGTGTTGATTTTAGCGGCAGCTATACGTCCGATCTTAGTATTGGGGCTCTTTCGATTGGCGTTTCCGGTACCGTCAGTACTGAGAACGAAACTGCGGGCAGCGCAGCTGGACCATTTGTCAGCATTCAAGCGGTAGGTGTGCCGCTGTATCAAATGGCCGGTTATGTTCAGCTTGTTACGGGCCCGTGGTATTTGCGGACCTCGGTACAGTATACGCCCAGCTTTCGAGTGGATCCCACCACTCAAGCTTTCAAACTGTATCACCAGCAGCGTATCGGCTCTTTTGCGACGGTCAATGCCCATGTGGGGTACGATCTGAGTGGCGTGACGAGTTGGACAAACGGCACCGAGCTCGGCCTCACCGTCAATAACTTGTTCGATGCTGATCCGCCTATTTATCTCCACGGCGGCCCCGATTTGCCCGCCAACGGTGGCGTGGGGGTTGTGGCCAGTGGTTCGACGCTGGGTCGGTACTTGTTAGTGTCGCTCCAGAAGTCGTTCTAGTCAGAGGCTGTGAAAGTATGGACGCGGCGCTTAGGAGTGCCTTAACCCGTCAACGGCCGTTATCAGGGAGGACACTTTTTATGAAGAAGGCCAGTCAGTCAACATCACGTCGTAAGGTCATTTCGGGAATCGGCGCGGGCGCGTTAGCCGCGACGACGGGGTTTGGTCACGCTGGCGCCGTTGCTCCGGCGCGACCTAACATTCTGTTCGTCATGGCGGACCAAGAACAGGCTCCGCAATACCTGACCGGCTTGAACCGGCCTAATCACGCCAGGTTGATGAAAAATGGTCTGACGTTTCGACATATGTATGCTGCCGACCCAGTCTGCTCACCCAGCCGTGGTGCCATCTTCACTGGTTTGTATCCGTGGGAGACTGGCGTCATTGGCAATGTTGATATTTATCAAAACGGGCCGCCGCTCGACCCCAAATATCCGACTTTTGGTTCCGTACTCGCCAAGAACGGCTATCGGACCGGCTATTTTGGCAAATGGCACTTAAGCTGGCTTGTCGAAGATCCCATTATGGTTCCCGCGGACTACAACGGGGACCGTCGCGATCAGCTCAAAGAATATGGCTTCGAAACCTCGTTTATTCCGACCGACTCTGACGACAGGCCGCTCGGAAAGAGATGGGATGGCGAGATCGCACGGCAAGCATCCGCCTGGATCCGAGAAGCGCAAGCCCTGGGCCAACCTTGGCTGGCGGTCGTGTCGCTGATCAATCCTCATGATATTCCGTTTGGCGCACTTTATCTGGACCGGAAGATGCCGGACTATCCGGTGACTCTCCCAAAGAGCTGGAATCAGAACATGATGGGCCCCAGCGTGCCACCGGAACTGCGGCGTGCACCCCTAAAGGGAGGGCCGAAAAGATTTCCGGGCGCTTTTGGGATCCCTCCCCAAACTGAGGCGGAATGGCGCGAATATATACGGCGCTACTACTATCTGCTGGAGGATTGTGACCAGCATATCGGCGCTGTTCTCGATACGCTGGAATCGAATGGTGCCTTAGATAATACGATCATCGTATACACGGCAGATCATGGAGAAATGGCTGCCGCCCACGGACTCGTGGCGAAAGGTGTGATGTACGAAGAATCTGTCACGGTGCCGCTTATCATTTCGAATCCCCAGCTATACAAGTCCGCCCAAACAACCGACATGCTTTCCAGTAATATCGACTTGGCACCGACCATCGCCGCCTGTGCTGGTGTTCATTGGCCAAGCCCCCTGCGCGGCGTGGACCTGCTGCGTGGAAAGCGGGCCGCAGCCTATTCGGTCGCGGGAATGTCTACCGATCTCGCGGGCTTGGTCAAAATGGTGCGGACACGCGACTGGAAGCTGATAGTTTATCCCAGCGGCGCCATACAGCTTTTCGACATGAGCAAGGATCCAGACGAGATGAACAATCGCGCCAACGATCCTTCCTTAAAGAATATTGTTAGCGAGCATCGCGCCCTCATTGCGAAAGAGATTGTTTGACAATGCGGTGTAGCGGCGCGCGACTGCGCTGCGTCCACACTACGGGTTTCCTCCGTGCGCCGAACCTTCCTGTTAGGTAGACATGAGCTGAATCGCCTTGGTTTTGGCGCGATGCGCATCACTGGTCCCGAGATATGGGGCCCGCCGTCCGATCGTCGCGGGGTAATGCGCGCATTGCGGCGGGTGCCTGAATTGGGCATCAATTTCATCGATACCGCCAATTCCTATGGCCCTGACATTTCGGAAGAGCTGATCCGTGAGGCGTTGCATCCTTATGATGGTCTATTCATTGGCACAAAGGGTGGGCTCGTGCGCATCAGCGCAGAGGACCGTTGGCTTGA
>Ga0134126_10007270_pt1 | contig 13896 bp, 10 predicted proteins | sample KB31752_FD_96881 | JGI IMG/M metagenome (GOLD analysis project Ga0134126, IMG submission 96881) | Terrestrial soil microbial communities with excess Nitrogen fertilizer from Kellogg Biological Station, Michigan, USA - KB3-175-2 | ecosystem: Environmental > Terrestrial > Soil > Unclassified ... | reverse complement strand
GAATCGGTTGCGATTACCGCGGCTCCTTCCAGGCCCGCAGCCATCAACAGCGACAGCAGGATCACGCCCGAGCCCGAGGTGCCGCCGACCACGACGCCATAGCCGACCGCGCCGGCCGCGAGCATGGTGTCGCCGATCCTGACCGCGCGACGGCGCAGCACGCGCCGCAGCGGCACGGAGAGCATCAGCATGCTGCCAATCACAAGCGCTGCGCCCGCGTTGCCGAGCCGGGTGTAGCCGTAGGCGCCAAGCGCCGTCGTGAGTGTCGCACACAGGCTCACGATCAGCACGCGGCGGCGATCGATATAACGGAAATAGGCGGTGCTGCGGCTCAAATTGGCGAAGACCGCCGAGATCGCGATGATCGGCACCACCGGCTCGGCGCCGACCATGGGCACCAGCACCAGCGGCATCAGCGCGCCGGTACCATAGCCTGCAAGCCCGCCGATGAGCGAAGCGAACAACGCCATGCCCGCCACCAGCAGAAGCTGCCACAGCGAGATGTCGGCCAAGCCTGAAACTATAGTCACGGTTGGGTTCGCGGGTGAACCAGGCCACGGCCTGATCAGCGAGGGAAGCGAGCAGGCTCGGCTCTAACGGAAAATCCGCAGCGAGCCAAGTATCTTGCGCGAATGTCCCCCACTGGTCAATGCAGGGCCTTCGGAGACGCCGCGCGATGAAATCGATCGCCTTCCGTAGCTCTATTTCGATTGCACGACCGGGACACTTGCCGTCCGCTGCACGGACCCTAGGATGAGGGATGACGCAACGGACTTCCGGTCATGATGCGGTCGACATCAGCGGGCGATGCTGGAAAGGCGCAAGAGCGCGCGTGGCTCGATCCGCGCCGCGGCGATATCGAGGACGATGCCGCCAGTCCCAAGCAACGTTCGGTGCTCGCCATCGCCGGTAGCTTGCTCGTCGAGATCAGCCTGCTGAAACTCCTGTTCGCCTGGACGGTCTTGCTGCTTCTGCCCGCTGTGTCGCTCGGCCTCGCCCCCCTGGTGGTCTCCGCGTGGTTCTCTACGCTGTCCGAGCATCTTCTGGCGCTGACGGAGATAGGCGCGGCGCTGATGCTGATCGCGATTGCCGCATTGGGATGGATCGGATGGCGGCCGTTGCTGCAGCTTGTGGAGATCAATTTCTGGTCGCTCAACGCGCTCGCGGTGCAGCCGAGCTACGCCTTCGGCCGCGAGGCGCTGCAGCACCTGGCAGAGCTGGCATGGCGAAAAGATCTTAACCCCGCCTCGCGAACACGGCTGCGTCGAGCGTCTTCGCTGGGCGCGGGCATCCTGCTGAGCGCGGTCGCGGTGTCGGTCGCGATCCTGTTCTGGCCTTTCACGCAATGGACCGCGGTCTTGCGCGAGCTCACCTTGATGCACCTTCTCGTGAAGGCAACGCTTGCCAATTCAACGTTCGTGGTGTGTTGCTATCTGGCGGTCGCCGCATTGGCGTGGGGTTTTGCCGATGCCAGGATGAACCAGCCGGTCAATCTTGACGCGTTCGATGCTCCTGCATCGGGCTCTCGCATCTGGCGTGTTGCCCACTTGTCCGATCTTCACGTCGTCGGCGAGCGATATGGTTTCCGGATCGAAAGCGGACGCGCCGGCCCGCGCGGCAACCAACGTCTTCGCAGCGCGTTCGCGCAGCTCGCCGCCATGCATGCCGTCGAACCCTTCGATCACGTGCTGATCACCGGCGACATGACCGACGCGGGGCGGGCCAGCGAATGGGCCGAATTTCTCGATGCGCTGTTTGAGCATCCGGAACTCGCTGCTCGCACAATCATGCTGCCGGGCAATCACGACGTGAACATCGTTGACCGCGCCAATCCTGCCCGGCTCGACTTGCCTCTCAGTCCCGCCAAGCGGTTGCGACAGATGCGCACACTGTCGGCGATCGCCGCCGTGCAGGGCGAGCGCGCGTGCCCCGTCGATGCTTCAGGAATCACTGCCACCCTGCGCGAGGCGCTGGCGCCGCATCGGGCGCAAATTGCCGAATTCGCCGAGCACGGTGGTGTGCGCCGCGCGGCGGCGCTGCGCCGAGTTTTCGATGCTCAGTTCCCGATGATTCTACCGCCCGACCGCGAGGACGGTATCGGCATAGCCATCCTCGATTCCAATGCAGCGACCCACTTCTCCTTCACCAATGCGCTCGGGCTTATCTCGTCCGAACAGGCGCGCCGGCTCGAGAGGGCCATCGGCAATTTTCCGCGAGCCGCCTGGATCATCGCGCTGCACCACCACCTCGTGGAATATCCGATGCCGGTCAAGACATTCTCCGAACGCGTGGGAACGGCATTGATCAACGGCAGCTGGTTCGTGCGCAGGATTGAGAACCTTGCCGACCACGCGATTGTGATGCACGGTCACCGCCATGTCGACTGGATCGGAGCATGCGGCGCCCTGAAGATTGTGTCGGCCCCATCGCCGGTGATGAGTATCGGCGAAAATGCCTGCACTCATTTCTACATCCACAGGCTCATGCGTGGCCCGAATGGAAAACTTGGCCTGGCACGGCCTGAACGGGTCGAGATTGCCGGCAGCTAGCGCATGATCCAAAAAGTGTGCAGCAGTTTTTCGAAAAGATCATGCGCAAACAAAGAGCTAAAGCGCGATGATGATGCGTCGTCATCATCATCGCGCTTTAGGGCTGCGCCGGCTTGCCCTCGGCCGGTCCGCCCAGAAGTTCAGCGATCCACCGCGTCGACGGATGCTCACCGCAGAAGGTCAGGATCGCAAGCGTGATCGGCACGCCGATGAAGGTGCCGAACAAGCCCCACAAGAAGGTCCAGAGAAAGATCGCAAACAGCACGACCAGGGGCGAGATCGACACGGTGGCGCCGGCTACACGGGGCTCGACGTAGCTGCCGACCACAAACTGAATGATATTGAGGCAGGCGAAAATGCCGAACACGGCCGGCCAGCTCTCGAACTGCGTCATGGCAAGCAGGGTGGGAAACAGAGTTGCGATGAATGGGCCGATGAACGGGATATAGTTGAGCACGAACGCGATCACGCCCCACTCAAATGCGAATGGCAGGCCGGTGACGGCCGCGAACAGGCCAACCAGCACGCCGGTGACGATGCTCATTTGAGTCCGCACCAGCAAATACTTCCGGAACTTGGCCGCGGTGGCCGCACTGCCCTCCAGCAGCGCGCGCGCGGCCGTGCGGTTCTCGAGTCTGTCGATCCTTCGCCGGAAGTCATCGATCTCGATCAGCCCCAGCACGAGATAGACCAGCGCGATCAACCAGAAACTCAGCAGGGAGTTGGCGCGTCCCGTGACATATTGCATGGCGCGCAGCAGCCAGCTGACGTTGAAATGCTCGGCCCAGAGGCCGGCGATCTCGACGCCATGGCCGTCGAGCCACGTCACGGCTCGTTCATAGAAGCCCTGGTAGCGCGCAGCATCGGCAACGAGGAATCCTCCGACGCGGCCGAACGCCCAGACCGCGACGGAGGCGAAGGCAAGACAGATCATTGTCGTGAAGACGATGGTGATCGCGAGTGCGGCGAGCTTTGGCAACCGCGACTGCAGCCATTTCTGGGCCGGCCAGACGACGCCCATGATGAACAGAGCCGCCGCCAGTGGCTCGAATACGCTGCGCGCCAGTGACGCAGTCGCGCACACCAGCACCGCCGCGATGACGAGCGTCGCGACACCGCGTCCGAAGCCTACGCCATCCCTGGACTCCATCGCCTTTCCCGCACGACGGTTTCAAGTTCATTCAAACCGAGAGACGCGCCGCGCCGGCGCGTCCACCGCCGTATATCAAGCGTGACCTGCCTCGGCACCGCAAGAGCGATCTGGCAAGAGGGCTTCTCCGGGACCCGGTAGTGGCTCGATTTCGCGACCGCCAAGGATTGAAAGGAACTTCGGGTGAATGCGTCCGGCACCGATTTCAAGCGGCTGACAGCCCTGGCGAAGGCGATAGCAAGGTTCATGGTTTGGGATCGCGGGTGAGGCGGGCCACGGCCTGATCGGCAAGGGACGCGAGCACCGCCGGCTCCAACGGAAAATCGGCAGCGAGCCAAGCATCTTCCGCGAGCGTCAGCACATGGCCCAATTGAGGCCCCTCGGCGACGCCGCGCGCGGTGAAGTCGGCTGCGCGAAGCGGAAATTTCGGCGCGCTCCAGCGCTGCGGCAGCCGCGCCAGCTCGATCCAGCGCCTCGCATCCGAATCGATCCCTGCGCGCGCCCAGGCGAGCATCAGCCGCTCGCGATAGGGACCCTCGCCGAGCCGGTAAAGCCGGCGCTTCGCGCTGGCCTCATCCATGCCCGCCAGCCGCCACCAGCGATGCCCCATGGAATCAAGCGCCCTCGCCTCGCTGTTGGACAGCCGCAGTCGGACCGCAATCCGCCTTGCGTCCTCGGTAACGGCAACGGCAAGTGCCGCAAGCCGCCGTATCGCGTCGGGCTTAAGATCGAGCGCGCGCTCGGCCGCGACCATGGCGGCGAGTGTCCCGGTGTAAACGACGCCGCCGACGATGGTCTGCAGCAGGCCGCTTTCGGCCATCGCGACGCAGGCGGCAGCGGCGCCGTCGGCAACGAGCAACTTCAGCATCTCCATGCGCACGCGCTCGGCCGAGAGCGTCGCCAGCCCCGAGCGCGCGGCGATGCAGGCAAGATAGCCGTCGCGCTCGACCTCGCCCGCGCCGAAGGCAGCGTGGATGCGGAAGAAGCGGAGTATCCGCAGAAAATCCTCTTCTATACGCTGCCTCGGCACGCCGATAAAACGCACCCGCCGCGTGGCAATATCATCAAGGCCGCCGACATAGTCGTGCACGATGCCATCGGCGCCCGCTGACAATGCGTTGATGGTAAAATCGCGCCGGCGCGCGTCGCGGGCCCAGTCCCGGCCAAACGAAACCTTTGCCTTGCGGCCGAAGGTTTCGGTGTCCTCGCGCAGTGTCGTGACCTCGAACGGCTTGCCCTCGACAACCAGCGTCACGGTGCCGTGCTCGATGCCGGTCGGCACGCACTTGATGCCGGCCGCTTGCGCACGCCTGACCACTTCCTCCGGCAGCGCCGTGGTGGCGATATCGACGTCGCCGATCGGAACATTCAACAACGCATTGCGCACGGCGCCGCCGACCACGCGCGCTTCCTCGCCGCCGCCGTTCAACAGCTTCAACACGCGGGCGGTCGGACCGGAATTGAGCCAGGGCGCATCCGAAAGCGCCCGCCTGTCGTTCATTTCTCAACTCCGGGAACGAGCTTGCCGTTCTCGATATGGGCGGGAATGTAGGTGGAATTCGGCGCGGCGCCCGAAAAATGCGCGAGCAGCATCAGGCTCAGGATGACGAGAAACAGCGAGCCCAGCACAAGCCGCGCCACCATCTGGATCGGCCAGGACGCCGGCACGAGAATTCCGGAACGGGTCGCGAGAAGGAAAAGCACATACACCCCAAAGGGAATCAGGAAAATTCCGATCTCGGTGAGTGCGGGACGGATCATGTCAGATAGATCCGCTCATACAGGACCCGCAGGATGCCGGCTGTCGCTCCCCAGATGTAGCGCTCCGCGAACGGCATCGCGTAGTAGGAGCGCTCCATGCCGCGAAACTCCCTGCTGTGCACCTGGTGGTTCGCCGGATTCATCAGGAAGGCCAGCGGCACCTCGAAAGCGTCATCGACCTCGGAGTGGTTGATGGTGAGCTTGAAGCCCGGCTTGACCCGCGCCACCGTCGGCAGGATGCGGAAGCCGAAGCTCGTGCCGTAGAGATCGAGATAGCCGACCGGATCGATGAAGGATCGGTCGAGCCCGATTTCCTCCTCCGCCTCGCGGAGCGCCGTGTCCAGCGGCGAGGTGTCGGTCGCGTCGATCTTGCCGCCGGGAAAGGCAATCTGGCCGGCATGATCGTTCAAATGCGCCGAGCGCTGCGTGAGCAGCACCGTCGGCTCCTGGTGATCGACCACCCCGATCAGCACCGCGGCCGGACGCACCGGCCGTTCGCGCGCGATGATCTCGAGCATGCGGCTGGTGCCGGGATCGCCGCTTTCCGGAATGATGTTGGGATCGACGAGACCCGGCGGAACATCGAAACCCAGCCGCGCGCGGGCGCGGTCGTAGAAATCCGCCGCAGTCATCGCGGCGGGCGCAGCTCTCACCATCGGCTCATTCAAAGCGCAGCCCTCACTTGCTCGGCATCCGCCATCGGGAAGAACTCGCCGGCGGACTCGATCCCGAACATCTCCTGCCCATCGACCATCCGCTCCTCGCCCATGTCAACCAGATCGTAATAGAGTGCGCGCGTGACCTTGGCCCACAGATCGGCGCGGACGTGGAGGTAGGGCGTGAGCCCACCCTCGACGGCGGCCTCAAAGCGCAGCCGGTGGTCGGCGTCGCAATCGACCCAGTCGTCGACATTGGTGCGGAAGCGCAACAGGGTGCCGCGGCCGTCGCGATTCTTCTGCATCTCGACCGCAAGGAACGGCGCATCGTCGACGCGGATGCCGACCTTCTCAACCGGGGTCACCAGAAAATGCTTGTCCCCCTCGCGCTTGAGGATGGTCGAGAACAGCCGCACCAGCGCGGCCCGGCCGATTGGCGTGCCCATGTAGAACCAAGTACCATCGGAAGCGATTCGCATGTCGAGATCGCCGCAAAACGGCGGATTCCACAAGTGCACCGGAGGCAGGCCTCTTCCGCCCCGGGTGGCATTGGTTGCCTCCCGCGCCGCGACGCTCAGGCCTTCAAGGTTGGTCGTGCTCTGCCCTTGCTTCGCCATGGTTTGCCTTAACGTTTTTAGTCATCTCGATTGGCACGATTGGTGCGGGAGATACTTTAGATAATGGCGCAAGTTCCCCGGGAAAATACCGGATCAGGTCGCCACATCGTGATGCCGTCAGTACCCCCAATTGCCGATAAGGTGGGGATAGTTGAATTGAACGAATACACGGCCTTTACGCTGTTTTAACATGGGCTTATGGCGATTGCTTCTGTTACCTCTTGAAGGTCAAGGAGATTGGAATGGCGGACAGTGTAGAAAAGCTCGAGGACGTGATCGTCCGCTCGGCGGAGCAGGTCTCAGGGCAGATCCGCGCCGCGAAGGAGGCGGTTTCGGCCGTCATCTTCGGCCAGGAGAAGGTGGTTGAGAACACGCTCGTCACCATCCTCTCCGGCGGTCACGCGCTTCTGATCGGCGTGCCCGGCCTCGCCAAGACCAAGCTGGTGGAGACCTTGGGCATCACGCTCGGCCTCGATGCCAAGCGGATCCAGTTCACGCCGGACCTGATGCCCTCCGACATCCTCGGCGCCGAGGTGCTGGACGAGAGCAACACGGGCAAGCGGTCGTTCCGCTTCATCGCAGGTCCGGTGTTCGCACAGCTCCTGATGGCGGACGAAATCAACCGCGCCAGCCCGCGCACCCAATCGGCGCTGCTGCAGGCCATGCAAGAACAGCACATTACGGTGGCGGGCGCGCGCCATGACCTGCCAAAGCCGTTTCATGTGCTCGCGACCCAAAACCCGCTGGAGCAGGAAGGCACCTATCCGCTACCCGAAGCGCAGCTCGACCGCTTCCTGATGGAGATCGACGTCGATTATCCCGATCGCGACGCCGAGCGGCGCATCCTGTTCGAGACCACAGGTGCGGAAGAGACGCTGGCCAAGAGCGCAATGCAGGCCGATGCGCTGATCACGGCGCAGCGGCTGGTGCGGCGCCTGCCGGTCGGTGATTCCGTCGTCGAAGCGATCCTGTCGCTGGTCCGCTCCGCCCGTCCCGGCCCCGAGGGCGGCGAAGCCGGCAAGCTGATCGCCTGGGGCCCCGGTCCGCGCGCCAGCCAATCGCTGATGCTTGCGGTTCGCGCCCGCGCGCTGCTCGACGGGCGGCTTGCACCATCGATCGACGACGTGCTCGATCTCGCCGAGCCGATCCTGAAGCACCGCATGGCGCTGACTTTCTCGGCCCGCGCCGAGGGACGCACCATTCCGGACGTGATCCGGCAATTGAAGACGCGGATCGGTTGATGGCTGAGGCGGTCAAGCACGAGAAGGAAATCGCAGCAGTCCGACGTGCCGATGGCGAAAGCCGATCGCTCGCCGCGTCACTGCCGCGCCTCGTGCTTGAGGCCCGCCGCATCGCCGCCAACGTCTTCCACGGTCTGCATGGACGGCGCCGCGCCGGCTCCGGCGAAACCTTCTGGCAATATCGCCGCTTCGTCTCCGGCGAGCCGGCCCAGCGCGTCGACTGGCGCCGCTCGGCGCGCGACGATCATCTCTACGTCCGCGAGCAGGAATGGGAGGCCGCGCACACCGTGTGGCTGTGGCCCGACCGGTCGCCGTCGATGGCGTTCGCCTCGCGCGGCGTGCGCGACAGCAAGCTCGAGCGCACGCTGATCGTGACCTTTGCGCTCGCCGAGCTGCTGGTCGCAGGCGGCGAGCGGGTCGGCATCCCGGGATTGATGAATCCGACCGCGAGCCGCAGCGTGATCGACAAGATCGCGCAGGCGATCCTGCATGACGACGCGCCGCGGCCGAGCCTGCCGCCGTCGTTTGTGCCGTCGGCGCTGGCCGAAATCGTGGTGCTGTCGGACTTCTGGTCTCCGATCACCGAGATCCGGACCATGCTGGCGGGATTGTCGGCATCCGGCGCCCACGGCACGCTGGTCCAGGTCGTCGATCCCGCGGAGGAGACCTTCCCCTATGCGGGCCGGATCGAATTCGTCGAGCCGGAGGGCTTTGGCGTGATCACCGCGGGCCGCGCCGAGCGCTGGACCGGCGACTATGTCGCGCGCGTGGCGCTCCACCGCGACCAGATCCGCAGCGAGACCGGCAAGCTCGATTGGCTGTTCGCCACCCACACGACCAACCGTTCGGCGGCCGAGTTGCTGCTGTTCCTGCATGGCGGCATGATGGTGAGCAAGAGCGGCACGCGCGTGAATGTCAAAGCGGGGCGCCCCGCATGATCGCAGGTCTCCCGCTCTCTTTCGCCGAACCGTTGCTGCTCATCGGCCTGTTGAGCCTGCCGCTGCTGTGGTGGCTGCTCAGGGTGATGCCGCCGCGGCCGCGGCGCATCGAGTTCCCGCCGACGCGCCTGTTGTTCGACATCGCACCCAGGGAAGAGACGCCGTCGCGCACGCCGTGGTGGCTCACGGCCTTGCGGCTCGCGGCAGCCGCCCTTGTGATCCTGGCAGCCGCAGGCCCGATCTGGAATCCGCACACCGGCGTCGCCAGCAGGTCCTCGCCGCTGGTAATCCTGATCGACGACGGTTGGAGCGCGGCATCGAGCTGGGAGACGCGCATTCGCGCGGCCGACGAGCTGATCGCCAATGCCGATACCGACCGGCGCGGCGTCGCGCTGGTGCCGCTGTCGGAGCCAACGCGCGACATCACCATCCTGACGGCAGGCGCCGCGCGCGTCGCGCTGCGACAGCTCGCGCCAAAGCCTTATTCGATCAACCGGGCGGAGACGCTGACCGCGCTCGACCGGTTCCTGAAGGCAACCGGAGACGCCGACATCGCCTGGCTCTCCGATGGGATCGATAGCGGCGGTGGTGCCGACTTCGTCCAGGGCCTCGGCAAGACCATCGGCGAGCGGGCGCTGACGATCTTCGAAGGCGGCACGCCCTCGGCCATGGCGCTGGCCGCGGCGGAAAACGCCGCCGCGAAAATGACGGTAAAGGTTCTGCGCGCCGATAGCAGCGTTGCGGGCGGTGTGGTGCGCGCACTCGACGCCAGGGGCTCGCCGATCGGCGAAGCGCGCTTCCGCTTCGGACCACGGGAGCGCGAGACCGAAGCCGCGTTCGACCTTCCCGTCGAGTTGCGCAATGACATCGCGCGGCTGGAAATTGCCGGCGAGCGTTCGGCCGGTGCGGTGCAGCTCCTCGACAAGCGCTGGCGCCGCCGCGCGGTCGGCGTTGTCTCCGGATCGAGCACCGATACCGCGCAGCCGCTGCTCGCGTCGACGTTCTATCTCGACCGCGCGCTCGCGCCCTTTGCCGACGTACGGCGCGGCGACAAGGGCGCGCCGCAGCAGGTGATCACCCAATTCCTCGATCAGAAGCTGCCGATGATCATCATGGCCGACATCGGCACGCTGTCGCCCGAAATCCGCGACCGCCTCAATGCCTGGATCGATCAGGGTGGCGTGCTGGTGCTCTTTGCCGGCCCGCGTCTGGCGCAAGGCGACGACGATCTTGTGCCGGTCAAACTACGCCGCGGCGGCCGCACGCTCGGCGGCAGCCTGACTTGGGAGAAGCCGCAGCATCTCGCCTCCTTCAGCGCGGACGGACCTTTCAACGGCCTTGTCGTTCCGAAAGATGTCACCGTCAGCCGCCAGGTGCTCGCCGAGCCGGATGCGACGTTGGCCACCAGGACCTGGGCTTCGCTCGCGGACGGCACGCCGCTCGTCACCGGCGAGCGGCGCGGCAAGGGGCTGCTCAGCCTATTCCATGTCAGCGCCGATATGCGCTGGTCCGACCTGCCGATGTCGGGCACTTTTGTCGAGATGCTGAGAAGGATCGTCGATCTTTCCGGTTACACCTCCACGCCCGGCCCCGGCGTCGCGGCCGACGCCAGCAAGCAGACGCTGGCACCGCTGCACACGCTCGACGGCTTCGGCGCGCTCACCACGCCGCCTTCCACCGCGAAGCCGCTGTCGGCGGATTACCGCGATCACGCCACGCTCGATCATCCGCCGGGCTTCTATGGTCCGGCCGACGGGCCGCTCGCGGTCAACACGCTCGCGCCCACCGACCGCATCGCTGCGCTCGACACCTCGCCGTTGAAAGCGCAGCGCGCGAGCTATACCAATGCCGAACCGCGCGACCTGCGCGGCATCCTGCTTTCGGCCTCGCTTGCGCTGTTCCTGATCGATGCGATCCTGGTCGCTTTCCTCGGCGGCGGCATCGCGAGCCTGCTGCGCCGGCGCGCAGCGCCGGCCGTGATCGCCTTTGCCATTCTTGCGGCGAGCGTTGCGTTGCTGCCCTCGCTCGCGCGCGCCGATCAGGCCAGCGATGAGTTCGCGATGCGGGCCACCTCGCAAACCCATCTTGCTTATGTCGTGACCGGAAACGCGGATGTGGACTCCATCGTCAAGGCGGGCCTTGCCGGGCTCACGCTCTTCCTCGCGCAACGCACCGCTCTCGAAGCCGGCGATCCCATCGGCGTCGATCTGTCGCATGATGAGCTTGCCTTCTTCCCAATGCTCTACTGGCCGATCGTGCCGGGCGCGCCCAAGCCGCCGCAGGACGCGCTCAACAAGATCGACGCTTACATGAAGCAGGGCGGCACCGTGGTGTTCGACACCCGCGACGCCATCGAGGCCGGCCCCGGCGACAATGGCGCAGCGCAAACGCCGGGCATGCAGACGCTGCGCGACCTGCTCTCCTCGCTCGACATACCCGAGCTCGAGCCGGTACCGCGCGAGCACGTGCTGACCAAGACGTTTTACCTGTTGCGCGATTTTCCCGGCCGCTACACCACCGGCCAGACCTGGGTCGAAGCCCTGCCGCGCGACGAGGAGGAGAACGACAAGCGGCCGGCGCGCGGCGGCGACGGTGTTTCGCCGGTCATCATCACCTCGAACGATCTGGCCGGCGCCTGGGCGATCCGTCCCGACGGCCAGCCCATGCTGCCACTCACGCCGGGCGAACCCAAGCAGCGCGAGTACGCCTACCGCGCCGGAGTCAACATCGTGATGTACACGCTGACCGGCAATTACAAGGCCGACCAGGTGCATGCGCCTGCGCTGATCGAACGGCTCGGCCAGTAGAGATGCTAGCGATGAGATCGAGCGCCCTGCATAACCTCGTCATGGCCGGGCTTGTCGCGGCCATCCGCGACTTGACGCGCGGCACGAAAGACGTGGATGCCCGGGTCAAGCTCGGGCATGACGACGCGGATAGGTCTGTGCCATGAATTACGGTATTGCGTTCACACCGCTGGTTCCCTCGTTCGTGCTCTGGACCGCGATGGCGGCGATCGCGGTCGTTGCGGCGCTGCTGGCGCTCACGCGCTCGCGCGGCGCGGCGGTGCGCGTCGCGGCGCTGGCGCTCATCGTGCTGGCGCTGTCCAATCCCTCCTTCACCCGCGAGGACCGCCAACCGCTATCCTCGGTCGCCGTCGTTGTCGTCGACAAGAGCCCGAGCCAGAGTTTCGGCAACCGCACGCAGGAGACGGCGAAAGCGCAGCAGGAGCTCGTCGACAGCCTGAAGAAAATCAAGGGACTGGAAGTCCGCGTCGTCGATGCCGGCCAGGCCGACGGCGAGACCGACGGCACACATCTGTTCGGCGCGCTGTCATCGGCGCTGTCGGACGTGCCGGTCGACCGCGTCGCCGCTGCCTTCCTGATCACTGACGGCCGCGTGCACGACATTCCCGCCAATGCGGCGGCGCTCGGCTTCAAGGCGCCGGTGCATGCGCTGATCACCGGTCACAAGGGCGAGCGCGACCGCCGTATCGCGATCACCGCCGCACCCCGGTTCGGTATCGTCGGCCAGACCCAGACCATCACCTACCGGCTCGACGACCAGGGCGTCACCGGCCAGAGCGCCAAGGTCGTGATCCGCCGCGACGGCGAGCAGATCGGCCAGCGGACCCTGCAAAGCGGCCAGACCTCCAGCGTCGACATCGATATCAAGCATGAAGGTCCGAACATCGTCGAGATCGAGGCTTCCCCGCTCGACAACGAGCTGACTCTTGTCAACAACCGCGCGGTGGTCGCCATCGACGGCGTGCGCGACAAGTTGCGCGTGCTGCTGGTGTCGGGCGAGCCGCATTCCGGCGAGCGCACCTGGCGCAACCTGCTCAAATCCGACGCCAGCGTCGATCTCGTTCACTTCACCATCCTGCGTCCGCCGGAGAAGCAGGACGGCACGCCGATCAACGAGTTGTCGCTGATCGCATTTCCGACCCGAGAGCTGTTCCAGCAGAAGATCAACGAATTCCAGCTGATCATCTTCGACCGCTACGCCCGCCAGGGCGTGCTGCCGATCGCCTATTTCGATAATATCGCGCGCTACGTGAAGTCAGGCGGCGCGGTTCTGGTGGCCGCCGGTCCCGACTACGCCTCCAACACCTCGATCTGGCGCACGCCGCTGGATTCGGTGCTGCCGGCCGAACCGGTCGGCGTGACCGAGAAGCCGTTCTATGCGCGTCTGTCCGATGCCGGCAAGCGGCATCCCGTGACGCGTGGGCTGAAGGGTTCGGAGAGCGATCCACCGCACTGGAGCCGCTTCTTCCGCACCGTCGATACGCGCAACGCCGTCACCCCGCCGCTCATGACCGGTGCCGATGGCGAGCCGCTTCTGTTGCTCTCGCGCTTCGGCAAGGGCCGCGTCGCGCTGCTCCTGACCGACCACATCTGGCTGTGGGCGCGCAACTATGAAGGCGGCGGCCCGCATCTCGACCTGCTCAGAAGGATGTCGCACTGGCTGATGAAGGAGCCCGACCTCGACGAGGAGGCGCTGCGGCTGCAGGCGCAGGGCAAGAATTTGCAGGTGATCCGCCAGACCATGGCCGACAGCGTCTCGCCGGTCACGGTCACTTCGCCCTCCGGCGCAACCAAGACGTTGACGCTCACGGCCGGCGACCCCGGCGAATGGCGCGCGACCATCCCCGCCAACGAATTGGGTCTGTGGCAGGCGACCGACGGCACTCTGAAGGCGCTGACCAATGTCGGCCCGACCAATCCGAAGGAATTTTCGCAGGTGACCTCGACGACCGGCATGCTGCAGCCCTTGGCGCACGCGACCGGCGGCGACGCGAGACGCGTGGTTGACGGATCCTCCATTGAGCTGCCGCGCATCGTGCCGGTGCGCACCTCCAGTGTATTCCATGGCGACGGCTGGATGGGCGTGAAGATGCGCGATGCCAGCGTCGTGAAGGGCGTCGGCGTGCTGCCGATCTTCGCCGGCCTGATCGGGCTATTGCTGCTGCTCGGCGCCTTCG
>Ga0134126_10007269_pt1 | contig 13897 bp, 12 predicted proteins | sample KB31752_FD_96881 | JGI IMG/M metagenome (GOLD analysis project Ga0134126, IMG submission 96881) | Terrestrial soil microbial communities with excess Nitrogen fertilizer from Kellogg Biological Station, Michigan, USA - KB3-175-2 | ecosystem: Environmental > Terrestrial > Soil > Unclassified ... | reverse complement strand
GCGCCGGGCCGGTCACTGAGGCTACGGTGCGCGGCGGGGGTGCCACACCCGGCTAGGCTAGAGGCGCAGTCCACAAAAGCACAGGTCGCGGGGCGAGGAGGTCGGGATGAGCAGTAGCTCACGTCAGGGTTCGCTGCGACCTTCCTCCGCGAGCGCGGGAAGCCGGAAGGGCAATGGCGGACGGCCAGGCCCCGTGGTGGACGCCGAGAAGGTAGCCGCCCTGCTGGACCCGGTGGTCAGCGCCATGGGAATGGACCTGGAGGGCGTCCGCGTCACGTCTGCGGGCCGGCGCCGGGTGCTGCGCATCGTGGTGGACGCCGACGGCGGCGTCAGCCTGGATGACATCGCGCTGGTCAGCCGGGATGTGTCGACGGCACTCGACGATTCCGCCGCGATGGGTGACCAGCCCTACACCCTCGAGGTCTCCTCGCCGGGCACGGACCGCCCGCTCACCGAGCGGCGGCACTGGCGCCGGGCGATCGGACGGCTGGTCGTGGCCCCGCTGACCGCGGGGGGCGACGGCGAAGGCCGGGCCACCGTCGAGGGGCGCATCACGGGCGCGAGCGCTGACGGCATCACGCTGGATGTGGACGGCGAGAGCCGCATGTTTGGCTACAGCGACCTCGGCCCGGGCAAGATAAAGATCGAGTTCGCACCGATCGATGCCGGGCGAGGCGATGAGGACCCCGACGACGAGGGCGCAGACGAGGAGGGATCCGATGGATATTGACCTGAGCGCGCTGCGCAGCCTGCAAACCGAGAAAGACATCTCGATGGACCTGTCGATTAAGGCCATCGAGGACGCGCTTCTCGTCGCCTATCACCGCAGCGAAGGCGCCGCGGCCTCGGCCAGGGTCGAGGTCAACCGCCGCACCGGCCACGTCACCGTGTGGGCCGCGGAGACGGGCGAGGACAGCCAGGTAATAAGGGAATATGACGATACGCCGGACGGTTTCGGGCGGATCGCCGCGACCACCGCGCGGCAGGTCATCCTGCAGCGGCTGCGCGACGCCGAGGACGAGCTCACCTTCGGCGAGTACGCCGGCCGCGAGGGCGACGTGGTCGCCGGGGTGATCCAGCAGGGCAAGGATCCGCGAGCGGTCCTGGTCGACCTGGGCAAGCTGGAGGCCATGCTGCCGCCCAGCGAGCAGGTGCCAGGGGAGCGCTACGTGCACGGCGAGCGGCTGCGCTGCTACGTGCTGCATGTCCGCAAGGGCTTCCGCGGCCCGTCGGTCACGCTCTCGCGCACCCACCCCAACCTGGTCCGCAAGCTGTTCGCGCTGGAGGTGCCCGAGATCGCCTCTGGGGCGGTGGAGATCGCGGCCATCGCCCGTGAGGCCGGCCACCGCAGCAAGATCGCGGTGACCTCGCACCAGCCGGGAGTGAACGCCAAGGGCGCCTGCATCGGCCCGATGGGCAGCCGGGTCCGCAACGTCATGACCGAGCTGCACGGCGAGAAGATCGACATCGTGGACTACTCGCCCGACCCGGCCCAGTTCGTCGCGCACGCGCTGTCGCCGGCCCGGGTCTCGAAGGTCAACGTGATCGACGCGGCGGCGCGGGTGGCGCAGGTCATCGTGCCCGACTACCAGCTCTCGCTGGCCATCGGCAAGGAGGGCCAGAACGCCCGGCTGGCGGCCAGGCTGACCGGCTGGCGCATCGACATCCGGCCCGACACGGCCGCCGATGAGCCCGCGCCCGCCCCGGCCGTGCCGGGTGCCCGCGGCCAGTCGGACCGGCCCGCGGCGGGCGAGGGCAGCGGCGGCGGCATGGCGGGGACCGTGCCCGGTGCCGCCGATGCGCGGCCCTGTAAGCTAGAGGGCAGAATGGCCAGGCGGTCTCCGTCGCCTTCCTCGTCGGTGCGGCAAAAATCGGTGCGGCAAACACCAGTGTCACCAACCCGGACGTGTGTGGGATGCGGAGTTCGCGCGGCCAAGTCCGAGTTGCTTCGCCTGGTGGCAGTAGGGGACGAGATCGTGTCCGATGCCGCCGCGCGACTGCCGGGCCGGGGCGCGTACCTGCATCCTCAACCGGGATGCTGGGAACGAGCCCAGCGGCGCAAGGCGCTCGCGCGGGCGCTTCGTCGGCCGGGGATACACCCGGCGGGCGAGCTCGCCGGGTACCTGGCGGCCGGACCTGGCCGGGACGACGCAGCGGGGACGGATGGCCGGAGCATGGAGAAGGCAGGCTGAGATTGCAATGAGCGCGCGATGAGCATGCGGCGATGAACAGCAGAGGCTGACGCCGGACGGAGCACGCGCTGCCCCGGACCGGCTGACGGGCCCGGCACAGAGCCGGGCCGACTAGAGGGAGCGCAGTGGCGAAGGTCCGGGTATACGAGCTCGCTAAGGAGTTCGGTGTAGAGAGCAAGGCCGTGATGGCCAAGCTCCAGGAAATGGGCGAGTTCGTGCGGTCGGCGTCCTCCACGATCGAGGCGCCGGTCGTCCGCAGGCTCAAGGAAGCATTCGCCGCCCCGCCGTCAGGACGGCAGGGCGGGAACGGTCAGCGGCGTGCTCAGCCGGCGCAGGACGCCGGGCGCGCCAGGCCAGCCGCGCCCTCCGGGCCGGCCCCGGCGGCGGCCAGCGCCGCGCGGCCGGTCGCCGAGGAGGCCGCGGCCAGCATGAACGGCAGCGCGCAGGCGCCGTCGGCCCCGCCCAGGGACGACACCGGCGGGAGCGCCGAGTCCGGCTCGGGCGCGCCCGTCGCGGTGCCCAGTCCGTTCCAGAACCCGCCGTCCGGCCAGCCCCGGCCCGGCCAGCACGAGCCCGGAGCGGGCGAGTCCGGCCCGGCCCAGCCGGCCGCGGCCCAGGCCGGCCAGGCGCCGGCCCGGCCCGGCAGCCCGCGGCCTGGCCCGGCGCAGCCTGGCGCCCGCCCCGGCACCGGCCGGCCCGGTCAGTCCGGCCCCGGTGCGCCGCGGCCCGGCGCCCCGCGTCCGACGCCCGGCCCGGCCGGCGCGCCGCGCCCCGGTGGTGGCGCGCCCCGGCCAGGGCCACGTCCCGGCCCGCGGCCGGGTAACAACCCCTTCAGCTCGACGGCTACCGGCATGGGCGCGGCGCGCCCGCGGCCCGGTGGGCCGCCCGCCGGCGGCCAGGCCGACCGTGGCCAGGGTGACCGTGGCCAGGGTGACCGCGGCCCGCGGCCCGGCAGCCCGTCCGGCATGAGCGGCGGCCCGCGCCCGGCAGGCGCCCGTCCCGGTGGCCCGCGCCCCGGCGGTGACCGGCCGGCCGGCCCGCGTCCCGGTGGCCCGCGCCCCAGCCCCAGCAGCATGCCGCCGCGCCCGGTGGGCGGCCGTCCCGGTGGTCCGGGCGGCGGTCCCGGCGGCCGCGGCGGTCCCGGCGGCGGCGCCGGAACGGGCACCCGTCCCGGCGGCCGCGGCGGTCCCGGCGGCGCTGGTGGCGGCGGCGGTCCTCGCGGTGGCGGCGGTGGCGGCGGCCCGCGTCCGGGCATGGGCCCGTCGCGTCCGGGCGTCCGCGGTCGCAGCGGCACCCAGGGCGCGTTCGGACGTCCCGGCGGGCGCCCCTCGCGCGGCCGCAAGTCCAAGAAGCAGCGCCGTCAGGAATTCGACAACATGCAGGCGCCGGCGATCGGCGGCGTGCAGATTCCGCGTGGCAACGGCCAGGTCATCCGGCTGTCCCGTGGTGCCTCGCTGAGCGACTTCGCCGACAAGATCGGGGTGAACCCGGCGTCGCTGGTCCAGGTGCTGTTCCACCTGGGCGAGATGGTGACGGCCACCCAGTCGGTCAATGACGAGACGCTCCAGCTGCTCGGCGCCGAGCTCAGCTACAACGTCCAGGTGGTCTCCCCGGAGGAAGAGGACCGGGAGCTGCTCGAGGCGTTCGACATCGAGTTCGGCGAGGACGAGGGCGGCGATGACGACCTGGTGGCGCGGCCGCCGGTGGTCACCGTCATGGGTCACGTCGACCACGGCAAGACCAAGCTCCTGGACGCGATCAGGAACACCAACATGGTCGCGCTCGAGGCGGGCGGCATCACCCAGCACATCGGTGCCTACCAGGTCAACACCACGGTGGACGGCCACGACCGGAAGATCACCTTCATCGACACCCCTGGTCACGAGGCGTTCACCGCCATGCGGGCCCGCGGTGCCGAGACCACCGACCTGGTGGTCCTGGTGGTCGCGGCCGACGACGGCGTGAAGCCGCAGACCACCGAGGCGCTGAACCACGCCCAGGCGGCCGGCGTGCCGATCGTGGTGGCGGTCAACAAGGTCGACAAGGAGGGCGCCGACCCGCAGCGGGTGCGAGCCCAGCTGACCGAGTACGGCCTGGTGGCCGAGGAGTTCGGCGGCCAGAACCTGTTCGTGGACGTGTCGGCCCGCAACGGGACCAACATCGACTCCCTGCTCGAGGCGATCGTCCTGACCGCCGACGCCGAGCTCGACCTGCGGGCCAACCCGGCCCAGCAGGCTCAGGGCGTGGCCATCGAGGCTCACCTGGACAAGGGCCGCGGCCCGGTCGCCACTGTGCTGGTGCAGCGCGGCACGCTGCACGTCGGTGACTCCATCGTCACCGGCGAGGCGTTCGGCCGGGTCCGGGCCATGCTGGACGAGAACGGGGACAACGTCACCGAGGCGCCCCCGTCCCGGCCGGTCCTGGTCCTCGGCCTGACCGCCGTCCCCGGCGCCGGCGACAGCTTCCTGGTCGTCGACGACGACCGGGTGGCGCGTCAGATCGCCGAGCGGCGCGAGGCCAGGGAGCGCAGCGCCATGTTCGCCCAGCGGCGGCCGCGGGTCACGCTGGAGGACCTGGAGTCGGCGCTCAAGTCGGGCGAGCGGGAAGAGCTGCTGCTCATCATCAAGGGCGACGTGTCCGGCTCGGTCGAGGCGCTGGAAGACGCGCTGGTCCAGCTGGATGTGGGCGAGGAAGTGGCCCTGCGGGTCATCGGCCGCGGCGTCGGCGCGATCACCCAGGACGACGTCAACCTGGCCATCGCGTCCGAGGCTGTGATCATCGGCTTCAACGTCCGGCCCGCGGGCCGGGCCGGGGAGCTGGCCCAGCGCGAGGGCGTGGACATCCGCTACTACTCGGTCATCTACCAGGCGATCGAGGAAGTCGAGGCCGCGCTCAAGGGCATGCTCAAGCCGGTCTTCGAGGAAGTCCAGCTGGGCACGGCGGAGATCCGCGAGATCTTCCGGGTGCCGCGGGTGGGCAACGTGGCCGGCTCCATCGTCCGGTCCGGGACCATCACGCGCAACAGCAAGGCGCGCCTGGTCCGGGACGGCGTCGTGGTGTCCGACAACCTCACCGTGGAGTCGCTGCGCCGGTTCAAGGAGGACGCGACCGAGGTCCGCGAGGGCTTCGAGTGCGGTATCGGCCTCGGGTACAGCGACGTCAAGGTCGAGGACGTGATCGAGACCTTCGAGCTGCGGGAGAAGCCACGCACCTGATGCTGGCGGGAACCGCGTGTACATCGGCGGGCTGACCCTGGACCTGCTGCTCGGCGACGTCCGGTCGCTGAAGCAGAAGCGCTCAGTGGTCCGCCCGCTGGTGGCCGAGGTGCGGCGGGTGTTCCCTGGTGCGGCGGTCGGCGAGACCGGCCACCTGGACCTGCACCGCCGGGCCGAGATCGGCGTCGCCGTGGTGAGTGCCACCGCGGCTCACGCCGTGGAGGTCTTGCAGGCCTGCGAGCGCCTGGTCGCCGCCCGACCAGAGATCGAGTTGCTGTCGGCACGGCAGCGGCTGTTCCATGACGAAGAGGAGTAACCGGCATGAACCCGGCGAGGACCAGGAAGCTGGGCGAGCGGATCGCCCAGATCGTGGCCGAGATGCTGGAGCGCCGGATCAAGGATCCGCGGCTGGGCTTCGTCACCGTCACCGAGGCCCGGGTGACCGGCGACCTGCGTGAGGCGACGGTGTTCTACACCGTGTACGGCACGGAGGAGGAGCACGCCGAGACGGCGGCCGCGCTGGCCAGCGCGGCCGGCCTGATCAGGTCCGAGGTCGGCCGCCAGACCGGCATCAAGCACACTCCGTCCATCGCTTTCGAGCTGGACAAGGTGCCGGACACGGCCCGCAACATCGAGGACCTGGTCGCCCGCGCCCGCGAGGCCGACGCCGCGGTGGCGGCCAGCAGGCAGGGCGCCGTCCCGGCCGGGGACGCCGATCCCTACCGGACGCCGGGCGGCGAGGCGGACTCCGACGAGGACGCGGAGACAGACCCAGCGACGGACCCAGCGACGGACCCAGAGACGGACCCAGAGACTGAGTCAGACGAGAGCCAACTCGGCGAAACCCCGGCCGACCCGGATGATGACGCGGGATACTCGCGGTCGTGACGGCTGGCGCTCGGCAATCCGCGGACCTCGAGGCTGAGTGGGCACGAGCCCTCAAGATCCTGTCCGGCGCGCCGGAGATCTGCCTGGCCTGCCATGTCAGGCCGGACGGCGACGCGCTCGGCTCGATGCTGGCCGTGACCACGGCGCTGTGCAGCGCGGCGGCGGCCAGCGACGGGCCGCCCCGGCGGATCATCGCGTCGTTCGGGGACGAGCCGTTCGAGGTCCCGGGGATCCTGCGGTTCCTGCCCGGCGTGGAACTACTGACCGCGCCGGCGGGCTACCCGCGGCGGCCGGCGGTGATGATGACCTTCGACGCGGCCAGCGCCGACCGGCTGGGGCTGCTGACCGACTGCGCGGCACGGGCCGACGAGCTGATCGTGCTGGACCATCACGCCTCCAACGTGGGCTTCGGCAGCGTCCGGCTGGTTGATCCCGCCGCCGCCGCCACCGCGGTGCTGGCCCGCGAGCTCATCGACCGGCTGGGCATCGGGCTGACCAGGGATATCGCGCTGGACCTGTATGCGGGCCTGGTCACCGACACCGGCTCATTCAAGTTCTCGACCACGCCTGCGACGCATTACCTGGCCGCGGAACTGCTCAGCACCGGCATCGATCCAGGGGCGGTCGGCCGCGAGCTATTCGACCGCGCACCGTTCGCCTATCTGGGTTTGCTCTCCGGGGTTCTGGGCCGGGCCACGCTCGAACGGCAGGTGGCCGGCGGCCTGGGCCTGGTCTGGGCGGCGGTGACGCGGGCCGACCGGGCGCCCGCCGCGCTGCCGCTTGACGCGGTGGAGCCGGTCATCGACGTGCTGCGGCGGACCAACGAGGCCGAGGTGGCGGTGGTGCTCAAGGAGTCCGACGACGGCGCCTGGCTGGTCTCGGCGCGGTCCAAGGGACTCATCGACGTCGGGCGCGCGTGCACCGCGCTCGGTGGCGGCGGCCACGCCCAGGCAGCCGGGTTCACGGCGCACGGCACGGCCGCGGAGGCGATGGCCGCGCTGCGGGAGCAGCTCGGCCAGTGAGCGGGGAGCGGGACGCTGTGCCCAGCGGGCTGGTGATCGTCGATAAGCCGTCCGGGCTGACCTCGCACGACGTGGTGGCCCGGATCCGCAGGCTGGCCGGGACGCGCCGGGTCGGGCACGCGGGCACGCTGGACCCGATGGCGACCGGGGTGCTGGTCGTCGGGGTCGAGCTGGCCACCCGGCTGCTGGGCCACCTGGCGCTGACGCAGAAGCAGTACCTGGGCACGATCCGGCTCGGCCAGGCCACCAGCACCGACGACGCCGAGGGCGAGATCACGGCCGCCGCCTCCGCGGCCGGGGTGACCCCGGAGGCGCTGCGCGCGGCGGCGGCCGCGCTGACCGGCGACATCCAGCAGGTCCCGCCGGGCATCAGCGCGATCAAGGTCGGCGGGAAGCGCGCCTACCGGCTGACCCGCGAGGGCGCGCCGCCCGAGCTGGCCGCCCGGCCGGTCACGGTCAGCGCGCTGGACATCCTGCGCACCCGGCCGGTCAGCGGCCCGGCCGGGGAGGAACTGCTGGACGTCGACGTCGACGTGACCTGCTCCAGCGGCACCTATATCCGGGCCATCGCCCGCGACCTGGGCGCGGCGCTGGGCACGGGCGGGCACCTGACCGCGCTGCGGCGCACCAGGGCCGGCCCGTACCTGATCGCCGACGCGCTGACGCTGGACGAGCTGGCGCAGGCGCTGCGGGTCATCCCGCTGGCCCAGGCGGCCGGGGCCGCGTTCACCCGGCGCGACCTGACCGCCGAGGAGGCCAGGCGGGTGGGTCACGGGGCCCGGCTGCCGGCCGCGGGGGCGGGACCGGGGCCGGTGGCCGCGTTCGCGCCCGACGGCACCCTGGTCGCCCTGCTCACCGAGGAAGAAGGCCAGGCCAGGTCGCTGGCCGTGTTCGTGAGCTGAATCCCGTGAGCCCGGGCAGGCCGGGTCCGTGGGAGGCTTGGAGCACTGCCGTACACCGCCAGATCAGGAGGGGACTTCACATGCAGCGGTGGCAGGGCCCGGACGAGGTGCCCGCCGACTGGGGATCCTGCGTCGTCACCGTCGGCGTCTTCGACGGGGTGCACCGGGGCCATCAGCGGGACGTGAGCCGGGCCAAGGCGGTCGCCAGCCGCATGGGGCTGCCCGTGGTCACCGTCACCTTCGACCCGCACCCCGACGAGATCGTCCGCCCCGGCTCGCACCCGCCGCTGCTGTGCACCGTGCGGCGCCGCTGCGAGCTGCTGGCCGGGCTGGGCGTGGACGCGGTCTTCGTGATCCCGTTCAGCTACGAGTTCTCCCAGCTCGGGCCAGACGAGTTCGTGCGCGCGGTGCTGGTGGACCGGCTGCACGCGGCCCACGTGGTGGTGGGCGAGGACTTCCGTTTCGGGCACAAGGCCCGCGGCGACGTGGCCCTGCTGGCCGAGCTGGGCGACAAGTACGACTTCACCGCCGAGGGTGTGCCGCTGCTCGCCGAGGGAGGCGAGACGATTTCCTCGACCGCCATCAGGGACCTGCTCAGCGCGGGCGACGTGGTCGCCGCGGCCCGCGACCTGGGCCGCCCGCACCGGGTCGAGGGCGTGGTGGTGCGCGGCCACCAGCGCGGCCGGGCGCTCGGCTTCCCCACCGCCAACCTGCAGATGCTGCCGCACACCGCGATCCCGGCCGACGGCGTGTACTCGGGCTGGCTGGTCAGCCTGGACGCCGACGGCACCGAGCAGGAGCGGTGGCCGGCCGCGATCTCGGTCGGCACCAACCCCCAGTTTGACGGGCGGGAGCGGACGGTCGAGGCCTATGCCCTGGACCGCGACGACCTGGACCTGTACGGCAGGCACATGGCGGTGGACTTCGTGACCCGGATCCGCGGCCAGGCCCGGTTCGGCTCGGTGGACGAGCTCATCGGGCAGATGCACCGGGATGTGGACGCGGCCAGGGACATCCTGCGATGACGAGCTGGCCTGCGGTGACGACGCGGCCACGCACCGTCTGACGGCGCCGGTCATACTAGCCGCCACGGCGTGGTACCGTTTGAAATCGGCCTGAGTATCTGGCCCGGTCAGCTGCGCCCTCAGGCGGCTGACCATCCGGAGAGCCCGCGAGCCGCGATGGCAGTTGTGCTATGCCAGGCGCCGCGCGGATCCCCGTACCCCGATCGGCTCCCAGGGACCCCTGAGTGTCCGAGAACGACCGAACAACGAGGGAGCATCGTGCCGCTTGACACGCAGCTGAAGAAAGAGATCATCGCCGGCCACGCGACCAATGAGGGTGACACCGGCTCGTCCGAGGTCCAGATCGCGCTGCTGACCAGGCGAATCAACGACCTGAACGAGCACCTCAAGGTGCACCAGCACGACCACCACAGCCGTCGCGGGCTGCTGTTGCTCGTGGGCCGCCGCCGGCGTCTGCTGAAGTACCTGGCCAGCCAGGACATCAGCCGTTACCGTGCGCTGATCGAGAAGCTTGGCCTGCGCAGGTAGGTTGAAGGCCAGCAGGACGCGGCGCCGGGAGTCCGCTGGATTTCCGGCATAGCCGCACATAACTGAACACACCAGAAACTAACGACGTCCCGCGGCTCCGGCCCGGAGTGCTCATAAGCGCCCCTAGCGCCGGTCCTCGGTAGTGGTTCCCGGGTCTGCCACCCCGCCTGTCCTGCAATCACAGCGGCGCGGCGGCGAGCCGGGGGCTTCAATCGAAGACCGGCCAGCACGATTACCAGCTAGCTGGCACGGCACTCCGCAGGCGGCGGGCAGGCGCGGGACCTCACGCAAGGAGGTCTCACCCGTGGAGGGTGTGTATAGCGCCGAAGTCATCATCGACAACGGCTCATTTGGCGTACACAAGATCCGTTTCGAGACGGGCCGCCTGGCCCGGCTCGCCGGCGGCTCGTCCGTCGTCTACCTGGACGACGAGACCATGGTGCTGTCGACCACGACCGCATCCAAGCAGCCCAGGGAGGGCTACGACTTCTTCCCGCTCACCGTCGACGTCGAGGAGCGGATGTACGCGGCGGGCCGGATCCCCGGCTCGTTCTTCCGCCGCGAGGGCCGTCCGTCCGAGGACGCCATCCTGACCTGCCGGCTGATCGACCGGCCGCTGCGGCCGTCATTCGTGCACGGGCTGCGCAACGAGGTCCAGGTCGTCGAGACGATCATGGCCCTGCACCCCGAGCACCTGTACGACGTGGTCGCCATCAACGCGGCGTCGCTGTCGACCCAGCTGTCGGGGCTGCCGTTCTCCGGCCCGATCGGCGGCGTGCGCGTCGCGCTGATCCAGGGCCAGTGGGTCGGCTTCCCGACCCACCCGCAGCTGGCCGAGGCCACCTTCGACATGGTGGTCGCGGGCCGGGTGCTCGAGGGCGGCGAGGTCGCGATCATGATGGTCGAGGCCGAGTCCACCACGAGCACGCTCGCGCTGCTGGCCCGTGAGGGCAGCGGCGCCGTCGCTCCGACCGAGGAGACCGTGGCCGAGGGCCTGGAGGCGGCCAAGCCGTTCATCCGGGCGCTGTGCCAGGGCCAGTCGGAGGTGGCCCGGGTAGCCGCCAAGCCGGTGCGCGAGTTCCCGACCTACGACGACTACGGCCAGGACGTGTACGACGCCGTCGCCGCCGATGTCTCCGGCGAGCTGGCCCAGGTGCTGACCATCGCGTCCAAGCAGGACCGCGAGAACGAGACCGACCGGGTCAAGGCCCTGGTCACCGAGAAGCTCGCGGCCCAGTTCGAGGGGCGCGAGAAGGAGATCAGCGGGGCCTTCCGGGCGCTGACCAAGAAGCTGGTCCGGCAGCGGCTCATCCGCGACGGCGTGCGCATCGACGGCCGCGGCCTGGCCGACATCCGGCAGCTTTCCGCCGAGGCGGGCGTGCTGCCCCGGGTGCACGGCTCGGCGCTGTTCGAGCGCGGCGAGACCCAGGTGCTCGGCGTGACCACACTGAACATGCTCCGCATGGAGCAGATGATCGACACGCTGAACCCCGAGCGCACCAAGCGCTACATGCACAACTACAACATGCCGCCGTACTCGACCGGCGAGACCGGCCGGGTGGGCTCGCCCAAGCGCCGCGAGATCGGCCACGGGGCGCTCGCCGAGCGGGCGCTGCTGCCGGTGCTGCCGACGCGCGAGGAGTTCCCGTACGCGATCCGGCAGGTCTCCGAGGCCATCGGCTCCAACGGCTCCACGTCCATGGGCTCGGTCTGCGCCTCGACCATGTCGCTGCTGGACGCGGGCGTCCCGCTCAAGGGCATGGTGGCCGGCATCGCCATGGGCCTGATCAGCGAGGGCGGCGAGTTCGTCACGCTGACCGACATCCTCGGGGCCGAAGACGCGTTCGGCGACATGGACTTCAAGGTCGCCGGGACCAAGGACGTCATCACCGCACTGCAGCTCGACACCAAGCTGGACGGCATCCCGACCAGCGTGCTGGCGGCGGCGCTCAAGCAGGCCCGCGGCGCCCGGCTGACCATCCTCGACGTGATGCGCCAGGCCATCGACGCGCCGGGCGAGATGAGCGACAACGCGCCGCGCATCATCACCGTGCACGTCCCGGTCGACAAGATCGGCGAGGTCATCGGGCCCAAGGGCAAGATGATCAACTCGATCCAGGACGAGACCGGGGCCGAGATCACCATCGAGGACGACGGCACGATCTACATCGGGGCCACCGACGGGACCTCGGCCGAGGCCGCACGGTCGATGATCAACGCGATCGCCAACCCGCACATCCCCGAGGTCGGCGAGCGGTTCCTGGGCACGGTGGTGAAGACGACCACGTTCGGCGCGTTCGTCTCGCTGCTGCCGGGCAAGGACGGCCTCCTGCACATCACCCAGATCCGCAAGCTGCACGGCGGGGCCCGGATCGACAACGTCGACGACGTGGTCAAGGTCGGCGACAAGATCCAGGTCGAGATCCGCGAGGTCGACGACCGCGGCAAGCTGTCGCTGGTCCCGGTCGAGGTGGTCGAGCGCGAGGCCGCGGGCGAGGACCTCGGCGGCCACGACGACCGGCCGCGCGAGCACCGGGCCGACCGTGGTGACCGCGGCGACCGTGGTGACCGGCGGGATCGCGGCGACCGGGACGGCCACCACCGCACCCGGCAGCGTCACCGCAGCGGCCCTGGCGGCTCGGGCTCCTCGGAGGGCTCCGGGGGATCTGACAACTCATGACCAGCGCGCAGCGGCTTTCGGGCGACGACCCCGGAGTGCGGCGCACCGTCCTGCCGGGCGGCCTGCGGGTGATCACCGAATCCCTGCCGGCCGTCCGGTCGGCGGCGCTCGGAATCTGGAACGGCGTCGGCTCGCGGGACGAGGACCGCGACCACGCCGGTGCCACGCACTACCTGGAGCACCTGCTGTTCAAGGGCACTCCGAAGCGCACGGCGCTGCAGATCTCGGCCGAGGTGGACGCGGTCGGCGGCGCGCTGAACGCGTTCACCGCCAAGGAGTACACCTGCTACTACGCGCGGGTTCTCGACAGTGACATGCCGCTGGGCATCGACGTGCTGTCGGACATGGTGACCAATTCGCTGATCGAGCCGCGCGAGGTGGACGCCGAGCGCGGGGTGATCCTCGAAGAGATCGCGATGAACGAGGACGAGCCCTCGGACCTGGTCCACGAAGCGTTCACGACCCTGCTGTTCGGCGACACGCCGCTGGGCCGGCCGACGCTGGGCACCGTCGACTCGATCAACTCGATCAGCCGGGACCGGATCTTCGAGTACTACCGGGCCAAGTACACGCCGGACAGCCTGGTCGTGGCCGCGGCCGGCAACCTCGAGCACGAGCAGGTCGTCGAGCTGGTGCGCGAGTCCTTCGGGTCGGTGCTCACCGGCGACCGCGAGCCCGCGCCGCCCCGGCTCACCGGGTCCTCGGCGCAGGACAACAAGAACTCGGGCGTGCGGCTGCTGTCCCGGCCCACCGAGCAGGCCAACCTGGTGCTCGGCTGCGCCGGGCTGGCCCGCAACGACGACCGCCGGTTCGCGCTGCTGGTGCTCGACGCGGCGCTGGGCGGCGGCAGCTCGTCACGGCTGTTCCAGGAGGTCAGGGAGAAGCGCGGCCTGGCCTACTCCATCGGCAGCTTCACCGGCCAGCACGCCGAGTGCGGCATGTGGGGCATCTACGCGGGCTGCCTGCCGGCCAAGGCCGACGAGGTGCTGGCCATCTGCCAGTCCGAGATCGCCAAGGTGCTGGCGGACGGGCTCACCGACGAGGAGCTGGCCAGGGGCAAGGGCCAGTTGCGCGGTTCGATGGTGCTCAGCCTGGAGGACCCGTCGTCGCGGATGATCCGGCTGGGCAAGTCCGAGCTGGTCTACCCGCGGCTGGAGCCGGTGGATGAGATCCTGGCCTCGATCGAGGCGGTGTCTCAGGACGACGTGCGCGAGGTCGGCCAGCTGGTCCTGAGCCAGCCCAAGGCGCTGGCAGTGGTCGGGCCGTTCGACGACGCCGACGCCTTTGCCTCCGTGGTCGCCAGCTGAGCCGTGTTCGGCCGGGCTGGCGCCAACTGAGTTGTCGCTAAGTGAATTGTCGCTGGCTGAGCTGTCGGTAGCTGAGGGGTAGGGCGATGATCAAGGTCGGGGTGCTGGGCGCCAAGGGGCGCATGGGATCACAGGCGT
>Ga0134126_10007268_pt1 | contig 13897 bp, 28 predicted proteins | sample KB31752_FD_96881 | JGI IMG/M metagenome (GOLD analysis project Ga0134126, IMG submission 96881) | Terrestrial soil microbial communities with excess Nitrogen fertilizer from Kellogg Biological Station, Michigan, USA - KB3-175-2 | ecosystem: Environmental > Terrestrial > Soil > Unclassified ... | reverse complement strand
GAACTAGCAGCGTACGCGCCAGGATCACCTAACTATGTCAATGCTCAGTCGAGAATGAACCTTATGGCAGCACAAGCGCAGTCACTATATGATGATATACACAAAGGACGGCAGCAGGCATTCGTACCAGGAGGTAAGGGTTACTTTGACTGGCATAACTTCAGGTGGCAGCAGTCTAAGGAATCAGGAACAAAGGACAGGCTCAAGGGAGTCATCCACGTTCACGATCAGGTTAAAAGAGCACAAGATGTCGCACTATACGGAAAACCTATAGCATCAGCACAAGAAGCACTGGAGGATGCGATGAACCTTCGTCTGGGAAGAAGATATGGCAGTTAGCTCAGTAGTAATGGCTGTGGAGGGAGTACTGAAGAAACATGTTACTAATGCTCCTATTCCTGTGGGCATCGCCTTATATCATGGCCTGGCTAATACCTTTAACGTATTACTGGTATGTGATATATCACAGGCAGAACTCGACAGATGGTGCGCTCTCGAAGGACTCAACAGGCATGCTGCTACTAGAGTCAATGAGGGTGTATGGGAATATAATACTGATGTAACCAGGAGATTGTACCAAGTTGACAGTCTTCGTAATACAGGATATAACATAGACCTGGTAATAGAGCCAGATCCGTCCAAGAGCGCTAAGATGCTGCAAGCTGGGTATACCTGCATGACATTCACTCACGCTGATTATGCCCTGCCTCAATGGAGACCAGACTATGAGCATAAGGTAAAGCCATGGGATGAGATAGCAGCGTATCAGGAGAAGATGGCAGAGCTTAAGGCTATGGAGATGCTGACAGAAGAAGAGAAGAAAGCTCAATGAGTACAGTTTTGCAGCAACGTGGCGTAATTGGCCTTAGACATGATTGTAAAGAGTTAGGAACTCATTTGCACGTAAATGGCTACAGTCGTTGCTCACAATGCGGACATTTATATGACTGTGTTCACGTGGTGGATGACATATGCGTATGGTGTCACAGAGAGGCTGAGAACAATTAAGCTGTACTATGGCGGTGCTGAGATTCCCGCATGGAGGGAAATGCTCAGAGACCAGAATATGCCATGCGTTTCACTGTCTTACCTAGGACTTAACAGGAGAACAAAGAGCAACATCAAGGGGTATTTCCCCGACTGGCAGGAAGTATTCTTAGACTCAGGAGGGTACAGTTATAATAAGCATGAAGAGAAGTATGAGTTTGAAGACGCTCTGGAATTTGCCGCGAACTACATGGATTTCATCAAAGAGAACATACAATACGTCTCTTTGGTGTCTGAATTTGATGCGGTCCAGCTCGGTGAAGATTTCATTAATCAGTTCCGTGAAGAATTTTATAACACTCTACCGCCTGAGAAGTTTATGCCGATTTGGCATCCTAGTGATGGAAGAGAAGAACTTGATAAGCTATGCTCCACTTATCAGGTCGTTGGAATCTCTCAGTCAGACATACACGGAGATACCGAGAACATTCCCATCTTCAATAATTATATTCAAAGATACAAAGTTAGACTTCACGGTGTCGGAATTACTTCCAAAAGACTCATCGAAGCTGTTAAATGGGATTCCGTATCATCTATATCCTGGCTGTCTCCCTCCATGTACGGAGACACGTTTGTATGGACTGGGCGTGAACTGAAGAGATACCCTCGTACATATAAGGACAGGCGCAAGCAGCACAGGTCAGTATTCATCGATAATGGCTTTGACTATGAGAAAATCGAAAATGATGATTCAAAAGAACTGCTCAGGCTATCCCTATGGTCATGGGAGCAGTACGTCGGTTACATATCTACAGGGAACGTAGTAACTACATTGACAAGGAACGAAACCACTATTTCGCAGGAAATACCATCAACTGAAGTTGATACTCTCGATAACGCAAAAGGAACGAAGAGTTTAGTAGCACGCACTCATCAGCCACTTCCCGTGATGGGAACATTGTGGAAAGAAGAACAGAATTTTGATGATGACAGCACTATATCTACTCCGCACCTGATTGTAAGATCAGAGTCAATGAGGGTATGCGACAACTGTTTCCTTAAGGATAAATGCCCAGGATTCCAGCCTAGTTCTACTTGCCTGTATAACATACCGATAGAGATAAGAACTAAGGATCAGTTACGATCTCTTCACGATGCGTTAATAGAAATACAATCTCAGCGTGTTCTGTTCATGAAAATGGCAGAAGATATGAGCGGAGGGTATGTAGATCCTAACCTCAGCGCCGAAATTGACCGGCTTAACAGGATGATCAAGACTAAGATCGAAGGGGATAAGTCTACATTCGCAATGACTGTAACAGCATCAGAATCATCTTCTGGTCCAGGTATATTTGACAAGATGTTCGGCACTGATGCAGCATCTAAACTACGTCAGCTTGAATCACCGCAAAATGCTGATACTATAATTGCTGAAGTACTTTCAGAGACAGAAGAGTTAGTGGGCAAGGGCAAGAATTAATGTTAACTGGTGAAACAAATATCTCTAACTATTCTGAGTTCTACGAAGAGTGGGACGATGATGAGCAGTGGGTAGAGTGTACTGACTGCTACGGCACAGGACTGGACAGAGATGAGATATACGACTGCATGACATGTGCTGGTGAAGGAGAAATACGTATATATCCTGTCAAGAACTCTCTGGAAATATCTATCCCTCAGCCATTGACAGACGGCGTAGCTGTATGATACGCTATAGCCCTAACTGACCAGGAGGCACAAAGATGCAAGAGTACAAACATCAATATATGATCGGCACTGAATATGGTGGCGGAAGATCTCAGACTCTTAAGTTCTCCTGTCCGCTAGGCATGACAGATGAAGATCTAAGAAAATTATTCCCCACTAATACTGAGCTGTCTAAGTTCTTGCATTGGATGCGTGGACAGACAATGAGTATCTGTGATGGTAGCTCTTACCATCACATCAGGGTGCACAATGAAAGTTGCCGCAAGCCATATGACATCGGCATTGAGTCGATGAAAGATGAAGCACATACAGATGAGAGTGACTTTAACTGGCGTTGCGGATATGACGGAGGATATGAGGAAGACACTCAGTGCAAGGATAATCCTCATGGTGTCATCACATATCCATGGGATGTGGAAAGATATCTCAGAGGTTTGCCAGTAATCGATTAGGAGCAGAAATGGAAATACCAGATTACGTCGCAGAAAAACTGGCGGAATATGCAGCAGATCATCCTGAGATTACTCATGCTGCTGTCTCGACAGACAATCTAGGAGGATGGTTTATCGACTACGCCAAGAGCAAGGAGCAAGCAGAACGATTTTCGGCTGGACAGGTTAATACTGAAGTGGTGGCATTCGTAGATGAGGAAGTGTTATGCCTGACAACAATGATGCAAGAGCGCTGACCAGTGAAGACATGGCAAAGCTGAAGGAATATGCCCGCCAAAATCCTCAGTTCACCAAGCTTGTCATTTACGTTGACGTGATTCTGCCAGGTGACTTGTGGTATCTCGGTGCAAAGACTTACACGGAGGCAAAAGAGACGCTAGACACCCTAAGCAAGATAGACGGCATTTCCAATCTGTCCATCATTGATGTACATCAGTTCTGGGAGGATTAGATGAAGCACACACTTCATTTGGAATATAAGTGGAGCAGCGATCAACCGAAGAAGTTCAGCGAACTGAGAGCTATGGCAGAAAATGAAGGAGCAGACCACTTCAGCCCGAAACAACTAGGTTCTCTGACCACACAACTAGACACCGCTAGTACTAGTGCGCCCGATGCATGGGGTAAGCTTAACTTCACGACATACGCAACCGTTACTTACGATGAAACGCAGGACAAGGAAATTGCAAGCAGAATCCCAGGTGGAAGGTCTATCCCAGTACCAACCCACTAGCTGCATGTTATGCGGCGATCCAAGAATCAGCAAAATAGGAGTAAACAGGTATCAGTGTGATGGCTGTCACACTACATTTACAGTTTAGGAGCAATAATGAGTACTGGCCGTGGAAGATATCTTGCTGAACTGAGAAGGTCTAATGCGGCCAATATTCATGATACACGGCCGACTAGGACGGCAGTAAGGCAATCTGCAATCAGGGAGGAACTAATGTACGATCTTGACGCTCATCTTGAGATGGACTATGAAGACAGGTATGCTTTTCCTGACACTGAGCCCACGGATGAAGACCTGAGGAATATTGAGGCAGAAGAGTACGTTCCTGGTGCTTTTGATGATGAAGTTCTCATCGACCCAGAAGAGATGTATCCTCCAGTTGCCCATGACGACGAGTAATATATACTTAATCTACAAGCTTCCGCATCTGGCTATTCGGAAAGGAAGCAATGAAACTGAAACGCAAGTCAATATTCCAATTAGCAGGGATATTGTTATGTAGTGTACTGATGTTCCTGCCAGGACCAGCGCATGCACAAACCTTGAAGGCTTTTAATATAGGCACTCCGGTAGTAACAGCCGTAAAGACTGAACCGGTTGTCATAGTTAAATCAGGTGACACGCTGTCAGCCCTAGCAGGTCAGTACAACCTTTCTTGGCAAGGAATATATTGCACTAACAGGAAGGTAATCGGGCCGGACCCCGATGTGTTGCGTGTTGGTGAGCAACTTGTAATGAAGTCATCATCATGTAACGCATATTCAGGGTACGGAAATACAGCAGCCACTATAACAACAGCGGAGTACAATACAGCAGGCACGCCACAGCAAATAGCGTGGCATTTGCTGGCTAGCTATGGAGGGAACAGGCCAGCAGAGTACGCTTGCTTAAATCATATAATCATGCACGAATCAAGCTGGAATGTCCATGCATACAATCCTTCAGGTGCTTACGGCATACCGCAGGCATTACCCGGATCTAAGATGAGTGTTGCAGGACCAGATTGGCAGGATTCTGCCTATACACAGCTTAAATGGATGATTGACTACTACATACCCGGTATAGCCAAATACAAAACCCCGTGTGGTACATGGGCGATGTGGCAGATACAGGGCTGGTACTAGATCTCCTAGTGCTATAACCAAATGAATAGCCAAGATGACTCACACCATCACAGACATTACTGCTGTGATAAAAGGAAGACCTTGGCCCAGCAATGGGCCAAGGTTTAACTAGTTAAGGAGAGACTGTGTTGCGCAGGTATGAGGTAGTTTTCGTATTCGCCAATGCTACAGAACTGTACAAGAAGTTCTGGCGTCATGAGAAGGCACACAAATCAGCCGAATCCATTAATGATGGCAGAAACAAGCTTGGATTGCATGAAATCGCCCAAGTGCGACGAAACGGACATACTTGCCATCGTCCCAGGTCAGGGGCCTGAGATAACATTTACGTAACCCTCTTGACAGGCTCTCTTAGCCTGCTGTAGGGTACGATAGTCAAATTCAATAGGTAGCGATTACATACCCGCAAATGTACAACGCTAACTTAATACAAGTGGGAGGAACAATGCCGTTCAAGCCGATGTTCGTAGGTTTTCCTGATGTTCCAGGTACTTACGCCGCTGTGATTGATCTTCCAGAAGTTGACGAAACCGGTATTCTTCGTCTTCCGTATATCTATGACCCTAGCGGTAACGGCAGTTACAGTGTTTCCGTAGGGTCACCAGTTCTGGCTGAGATTTCCTCCTAGTTCTTTCTTCTCCCTGTGTTGTATGGGCAAGTACCCGAGGGTACTTGCCCATACTTATTTCTATTACTTATACATGCATATACGCAGGTCAAAGGCAGATGTGACCCACGTCACACTCACGTGACCTTGACATACGCGCGAGGGTAACGTGTACTGGTATCACAACTTAAAACGGAACAAGATCTCTTCAGGAGAGGGGGTGAAACAAATGGATTCCCCAATCATGGATCAGATCAGCGAAATCCTCACCAAGGCTTGGCTTGCCAAAAGCAGGACAAGTAACAGGCTGACGGATAGGGAACGTACTAAGCTTCTGAGCAAGATGGAAGAAGTTCTAGCACCTCTTCTGGTCCCTAATGCGGATGAAGAGGGAATGGAAGAAGGCGAACCAGCTTGGTATGGACTCGACAAGGCGAATGATCTAGAAATCGCTGGAGATGACAGGGCAGAGATAGTTGAGGCATGGGCTGCTGAAACTGGAGCTGACCTGGAGAAGCTTCTCCACACGCAAGTAGGAAATGGTATGTACTTCTATACCTATCCGAAAGTCGAAGGCAATCTAGAAATCTGGGTGGTGACAGCAGAACACAGGGAAGAACTAGCAGCGTTATCGGGAAAGGCCGGGGCAACCATAAGTCCCCGGTCTTCTCTATGTAAGAAAACAAACATGCCCTAGACCTCGGCATCAAAAAGGTGACCAATGTTCAATCCGCATCACTTCACGGATAATGGCCGTTACGGGATCATATTCGATGAAAGTGAAGCTTTGCGATGTGGCTACTCCATCTCCGCAGATGGAGAAATGCTGACATGGAACGACCCATTCTCTCAGATCATACATCTCACTGGCCATGAACTGCATGTGGCTAAAGTATGGGTCATGGACCAGATACTAAGGAAGTTCTATAGTCATTAACCTTATATAAAACGACTGTCCGTTTTGTCCGGTTCCCTCGCGTTTTCCCTGGTAGATCGGGGGTTGACATCACGCGGGGGGCCGGCTATATTTGCTCTTACAAGACAGGCAACGTGACGGTGGCCTAGCCATAGTAAATGAAAACAAGGAAAACCTGATAAAGGAGGGCATCATGCTCCATCTGTAAGGGTTATCTTTAAATGCTGAACCTTCCGGGATTTCCTCAAGGCGGAAGTGAAAAAACTAAAACGGGATAGGTACCCAAATCCTGCCTATCCCACCTGAAAAGGAAATGAAAAGCTTCAGGATAATATGTGGTTCGAATCCCATTGCGGTTAGGCAGACTGGAATGCTCGAAAGAGCTATCAAATCGCATCGTTTAACGGGCAAGACTATCCTGAATCAAAGTCTGATAGAACAGGTCTAATCCACATAGCAGACATGAATAGCTAGAGCTTTTCTGCTAGCAGACGGCTATTCATGGTGGGTGATGGTTCGAATCCATCTCAGGCTACTGTCGGTAAATTGTGGGTAAATATCCGTACTGCCTACTATGGGCTAGATTAACCCTCAAAGATGGGAAAACCGTGACACAAATTAGCATATGGAAGGATAGAGGAATCACGGTGGTGGGATATGGGGTGAATCTCACACTTACAACTTAGCTGTGCCAAGATCAAGACAAAAATGGATGAGCAAAAGATAAAACTGATGATTACACTGTCTCTAACCATAGCCGCTGCCCCTAATCATACGTGATAGGAATGCCGCAACGGACAGCAAATCATCAGTAAGGTCAAGCCTCATCAGCCACTACGGTTAAGTAAGGTCAGCACAGAGCTAGCGGGTCCGTGAATGGCCGTGGCTAGGTTAATAATACTGTCGTTCACCAACCCTATGACGGCAGGATGTGAGAAGCTACAAAGAGGCAACAAAAGCTTCTCTTTGGTATTTAATGTAATGACCGTAGCTCTATGGGCTGGTACCGGTAAAATCCTGATGGCGATCAGGTAATACGTAGCCCTGACATACTAATCAACTATGGAGGTAAAGACAAATATGGCTACTGATCTCGTTGACACTGAAGCTGCTACTGAGAGCGCTTTCGTGGATGTCGCTACTGGTGAGTCTTACAGCGGAAATGTTGATGATATCAACGTTGTCCGAAGGACTGTTACACTCACTTACACGATGGCCTTTAAGGATGGCACTCCTGAAAAGATCCTGTTCCCTGAGAGGGACAATAACCTGGAGTACGCAACTATTGAGATTGCGGAGTTCGCGCCTTATGATCTCAAGGTTACTTCTGCTACTTCTACTCTTCTTACCGGCGATGAGCGTAAGGCTCATCTTGATGAGGCTGAGAGAATCAACGCTCAGAACAAGAAGGCCCATGACCTTATGCATGCTGCTGAGGGCGGGGATGAGGCTGCTCTTATGGAGCTGCTTTTCGGCCCTGATTTCGCCAAGGAAATCAATCTCTAGCTAGAAAAAAGAACCTGTCATAAAGTGGGGACGAGGGGCATCACTATATGATAGTGGTCTGGGATGGTAAATGATCCGCGAGGCCACTTATCTGATAACTAAAGGGAGAATTGAATATGGCGAATACTTATAACGTTGAGATGACTGATGTGTCCAACACGACCGGAAACAACTCAGTTCTTAAGGTTGTTGCCCAAGATGAGCTATCTGCAAGCGCTGTTGCTGGTTTTATCTGCGCTGGAATGATTGCAGCGGGTATGACAAAGATTTCAGGTGATTACACTGACGGGCTGGGCGACCTGACTAGTCAGGTATCAGTTGTTAAGGTTGAGAAGGTCTGATTTATGCCTTTGTGGGCAGCAACACTCAGGATTATAGGAACATCTGAAGCTGAAGCTAATGCTCAACTGCAATTCCTTCAAGACGAGGTAATGAGGACAATAGGATTCCCTAGCACAGACGGAACTATTCAGCTAAGCGTAGAAGAAGTCACAGGCCATAAGCTAGTAACAGCAAAGATAACCTATCTACCGTGGAGTGACAGATGCAGGACTCCAGAGTTCAATGTTACGAGAAACTAGCTAAGAACCTAAAAGAAGGTGACGTAGCAAAGATAGCTACTGGTGACGGGCACAAGTATTACTACATGGATACTGATGCTTACCCGCTAGAAGAAGCACATTACCAGAAGTACGAGATCTTCGTGTATTCGATTACCGAAGAACAACTTACTAAATACTTCTTCGACTCAGACATCTCGTTCAGGGATAATAATCCTGACATGGACGTATGGTCACTAGGTGACGGAAACCAGTACGTGAACTGCCTAGACCAGAAATAACCTGAAATAAAGTATTGACACGATAGCATGACACATGATAGCCTCTACAGGATCAGCAACCCTGTAGAGGCTATCGTCATATAAGGACATAATATGGATCTCTCAGTAATCTCAACATCATGGGGATCATACATCGTGCATAAGCAAGGATGTCCTACAGTCGATTTCGACTGGGATCACCATGGAGTAATGCAATACGAAGTAGAGGCATCGTCTAAGGCTGGTGTCGCTCAGCAAATACAAGACGCAGAGAACAGCCGACAGAGGCTAGCGGTATTCCAGGAGAGGCTTATTCCTCATCACTGCATAGGATATGAGTTCCCTGGTTTCACCGAACTCAAGGCAAGATAGAAGAGAATTAGATGCAGATCATTACTAGTGTGGACAGCTTTACTAGTCGTAATTCAGTAGAGCTGGTACTTACCACTGAAGCAGATATCAAGCCACTACTAAGGTCAGCAGGATTCGATCCTGATAAGTATGACCTGACCCTAGCCACATCAGATGACAACTCATGGGTAACTCTTAAGTTCGTCAAGAAGACTCCTGACATCGATTTCGGCAGGATCAGCATCCGTGACTAAATACAATCAAAATCAAATAAGAAAAGAGCCTGATGTCTAACACATATAGGTATGATCATCGTAACAATGATGAACCTCGTCTGCGCAGGCATCCTGGACAAATGAGACGAGATCTTACAAGAACTGGTCCTCTTAGGCGTGAAAGCCTAAGAGAACTGATCGAAGATGAAACAGAAGAAATACCATCTAGCGCTATGCGTGCGATGGACAGGCTAGCTGACCGCTTGGTTTAGCTAGCATCGCAGGTCAGACGGTGTGTGAGCCTGCCGGATATATTATCTTTATATCTCTTGACAGGCTCATACTCAGTAGGCTAGTGTACGCCTAATGTAGTCCGGTAAGTAAGATAAAAGAAAATAAGAGGGGAACATGGTAAAGATCGTATATAAGGTCTTCGCTTTCCTGCTTCTCTTCGGGCCGATGGCAATAGCGATCGTCATCGGACTGGTTTAAAAGAAATAGTTATCCGGCAAACAATCAAAGGAGATGATGTGGTAGCCAAGGTTGCAATCCCGAAGTCACCCATGGAAAAGTTCCTCCGTAAGATCAGGGTTATCGGTGATGACCTTGACAAGGCGGAAGTCAACAGGAGAAAGAGACTGTTCACTCACATTGCGGGTGGGCTCATCGGAATCGTCATCATGCTGATTCTGATGGAAATCTTTCGTCTCGACGGCATTTGGTCGCTGAGTGCCGGCGCGCTTGGTAAGGGTTCCATTGACTACGCAGACTTTCTGGAGAATGTTTGAGAGATAACTAAAGTTCGTGGTTGTGGGTAATCCATTAAAACCCTCACAAGCCCCGTAAGGTTAACAATATTACGTATAGCCTGTGAAGCTATAGGTAATATGTACAGGTTCGAATCCTGTCAGGGGCACTCATCAAAAGATAACAACTGCAAAAGGAGAAAGAACATGGGCGGACACTGTGACTACGGCAGGGAAGAACTAAAGCGCTTCGATACTTATCCCGAGCGTAGTGCTTATGAAAGGCTCGTTAGTCAGCTCAGTAACAGGGCTATCGGTGAACTTCTAGAGCAGACGTATAAGTCTGACAATAAGTTCAGGGTCTACGAGGTCGAAGCCATCAGGGCTGAAGCTGTTAAGAGACTCACTAAGGTCTAGCAAGAAAGAAAAACGATGCTTGAAGAAGCAATCGGGAATGGCTTTATTATCATCAGCTACATGATGATAGCAGCAGGTAGTGTTATGTGGGTACATCTCAAGTTCAGGAGCAAAGATGGAAGCCAGTATTCACCTGATACAGACACTAGATGACTCAGATGTAGTAACAGCAGACAGAGATGTAACTGTCGCTGTCGTGCCAAGTTCATCGTTTCATCCTCCGAAAGAATGGAAAGTAGACTCCATTCAGTTCAGTGGTGACTTCTCAAGAGAAGCAGCCGAACATCTTAACAACTACATCAACGACGTTACCACTCCATATCAGCGAAAGCTGATGCCTCAGTACATCCTAGATGTTATCAGGGCTTGGCTCAAGGCAAACGGACAGGAAGCAGCGTTCTAATGCCTGAGACTGTAACAACAAAAATCATCACGTTCACCAATGACGAAATAATCGACCTGCTTGGCCTTGGTTTTTACAAGGTCACCAGTGCGTATGTCAGTGATGCAGGCAACGGTTACATGAATATTCACATCGAAGTAAAAGAGGATAACTAGTAATGTCTACCGTCGTTCAGCGCTCCAACACCGCAACTACTATCATTCCTGAGAGTGATCTTATCCGGCTTCTCAAGATGAATGACAACGCTGTCGCAACTCTTTTCAATGAAATGGTCCTTGAAGGGATCAGCTACGAAGGCTCAACTCTCCGGCTTCACTTCACCAGCAACACTCATACTACTGTTGAAGAGAATCACAGCGATAATCTCAGGGGAGGTATTACCCTCTGATGGACTGGAGTAATTACAGCGACGATACTCCTGAAGATGAGCAGGAGGTTCTGTACGAGAAGCGTCGTGCGGAAATGGAAGAACAAAACCTGGCCGTGCAAACCCGGCAAGACATAACAATCTAGGTAAAAGCGTCTAGAACACTATTGACTTTTCTAGTCTCCGGGTGTATGCTGCAAAGGCATCTAGGCGCACAAGGAGGTAAGAAGTAAATGGCTCGTAGCAGGCAGCGGGGAACAAGAAGCAGATACAAATGTAATACATGCGGTAACGTGTTCCCGGTAATAAGGGTGGGTCCTAGAAGAGAAGCAGGACACGTTAAGACTATGTGGTGCGTAAGATGCATGAAAACGAAACCACATAAACTACTAGGGGGCAAGGGGAGATAACATAGATGGCAGAAGAAGAAACTGAATGGGAAGCCGAAGTCATATATGAGACTAACGGTGTTCCCTATGTAAAGTACAGGACATACATACAGAACAGCAAACCTGACAGGACAATGGTAATCAGGGACATTGTTCCTACTGGTTCTACTACAACATCGGTGTCTATCACAAAGGTGTAGTCATGGCGTTTGACTGGGAACAGACAATCAATAACCTGTTCAAGAAAGCCAATGCAGAAGGTGTTACCAAGCCAGAGAAAGAAATGCTTGAGAACAAAGCATTCGAACTCATGGCCAAGTACGGTGTACAGAGGGTAACAGAAGAAGACAAGGACAAGAAATCAGAACATTATCCTGTTTCGTTCACAGGATCATGGGTAACTCGTCAGGTATCGTTGTTCAATGTAATCGCCAAGCATTTCAACTGTACTCTGATTGATGCAACCAGAAGTTACAAGCATGGTACGTATTACGTGTTCGGATTCGACTCTGACGTAGACAGCACTCTATTCCTGTACACCATTCTGGAAAACCAGATGCTAGCGGAACTGTCAAGGGTAGTCATACCTTACAACAGGAACACTAAGTCTTACCGCAACTCCTGGCTATGCGGGTACATCAACCGCATCAATGAAAGGCTAGCTGCAACTAAGAAGAGTGCAGAGAAAGAAGCTGCTCCAGGATATGCCGTGGCACTTCGTGATAGGTCACTAGTGGTACGAAACGAAGTAACCAGGGTCATAGGCAAGACAAAGAAAACCCATGCCACATATCGTGGAAGAGATGCATTCGGTCAAGGCAGTGAGGCAGGAGACAGGGCAAGTTTCCACCTAGGCGGTAATGACGTAAACAGCAGCGGCAGGAAAGAGATACGTTAAATGGCTACAGATAACCTGAAGTGGGTAACTGCTGCTTTGTGTACTTATGAAGTAGTGGCGATAACTACCGGCAAGGTTCCTACTATCAGCAAATTCTCATCTAGGCATAAATGGCTTCAGCCAATACTAGTGGGAACACTCACAACTCACCTGTACAGGTACGACAAGAGCTAGCCTGGAAAGAACAAAATTCATGTAAAGCATCTAGTACAGTCAGTAAGGATGTATGGCGCAAAGCCAGCTAGATGCACTGGAAAAAGAAGTTCATTCAACTACTTGACACGACTCTAGTTCTTTGGTAGTGTCGCAATGTTAGGTCACATACCCAAGACACGGGAGTTACCTTAAGATGTTTAAGCTAACCGAAGAACAACTAGCAATTAAATCTCACTTCCGAACTATGATGGAATCTTTCGACAGGCAAAACAGAAAGATGGTCATCAATGCCGGTGCTGGCACTGGTAAAACCTCAATCCTGGTCATACTAGCTGAAGTAGCTAAAGAACTAGGCAAGAAGGGCCGCTTCATGGCTTATAACAAAGCCATCGTAGAAGCAGCCGCCGCGAAGATGCCGTCAAATGTTGCATGTGGTACTTTCCATGCATACTTCTTCGGTACCACGGGAAGGTTCTACCAGCACCGAAGTGACAGGGTATCAGCTAAGTTCACCGCTGAATATCTCGGTATCACCAAAGACCTAGAGCTTACTGAAAAGAAGCTCACCCCTGTCATGCAGGCAAGGATTATATACAGGGCAATCAAGAAGTTCTCTCTGTCTGATGACATGGAGATCAGCCGCTATCACATTCCATACACCAGGGGCACTACTCCTAATGACATGGAGATCATTCGTGATGGCATAACCCCGTATCTCAGGAAAGCATGGCAGGATGTCGCAGACCTTCACGGCCAGCTAAGATTCACTCCTGAGAACTACATCAAGATAGGTGTTCTCAAGTCTCCTAAGATCGCTGCATCATTCGTATTCATCGATGAAGCACAAGACACCTTCCCTGTAATCCTCGGATGGCTTAAGCGTCAGCCTCATATCCGGCTAGTGGTAGTAGGTGACAGGGCACAGGCTATCAATGAGCACATGGGCGCAATCGATGCAATGGACAAGTTCGAAAGCATCGACCGGGAAACAGGACTAAGCAAGAACGATGTTACGTACATGGTCCTGTCAAAGTCTTTCAGGTTCGGTCCAGAACTAGCGGATGAAGCTAACAGATGGCTATGGCTTCACAATGAAGGTGAGT
>Ga0134126_10007266_pt1 | contig 13901 bp, 13 predicted proteins | sample KB31752_FD_96881 | JGI IMG/M metagenome (GOLD analysis project Ga0134126, IMG submission 96881) | Terrestrial soil microbial communities with excess Nitrogen fertilizer from Kellogg Biological Station, Michigan, USA - KB3-175-2 | ecosystem: Environmental > Terrestrial > Soil > Unclassified ... | reverse complement strand
CGGGACGGCGACATCCCCGGTGCGCTGGTGATCTATGAGCGGGCGCTGGCTATCGCGGAGGGGGATCACGCGCAGTGCGTGGCCGCGCACTTCATGGCCCGGCATCGCACCGACCCGGCCGAGGAACTGTCCTGGAACCTGCGGGCGCTGGAGCTGGCCCGCAAGGTTGGCGATGACCGGGTGATCGAGTATTTCGCGAGCTTCAACGGCTGCGTGGGCCACTCCTACGAGCGCCTCGGGGAGCCAGAGCGGGCCCGGCCGTACCTGGAGGAAGGCTTGCGGCGGGTGGCCGACGTCATTCCAGGTGATGGCTACCGGGAGGACGTGGAGCAGGACATCCGCGAGACGCTGAAGCGGATTTCAGCGTCTCCCGGCACTCAGGATTGAGGGCGGGCAGGCCCTGACCTCGCAGGCAGTGCGGCCAGGAATGACGAACGTCAACTCCGCCAGAGCACGGGCGCGGTCAACTCGCCAACAAGCGCCGTCCAAACTCGCGAACAAACCCAACCGGGCCGTCCAGCTATTTACCTCAACTTCGATGACAACCGCCTCTCCCGGCTTTGCCACTCAATCTGTGGCACCCCTGCTCACCGGCAATGCAGTGCCTTAGATCGACTGACACAGGACAGTCGGCTTGAAGTGGCCCCGCTGCGGGGTTGCGGGTGGAGCGTCGTGGTGCTCGCGCCCTCGGGGAGGGTGCCGTGGCGGCTACGAAGACCGCCCACGGGCAGCTCCGCGACGCTGCAGTTCGTCGATGACTGGGTCGCCACCTTCCCCGGCCGGGCTGGGCTCGGGTGCGGTCACCGGCGGGTTCCTTCCCGGCTGGCTGCCGCGCCGACAACGCCAGCCAGCTCTTCGGCGATGAGTAGCCCGGTCAGCATGCACGACGCCGGCGCGGAATGATGCTGCCATGAGCGGCCGGACAGCGACTCACGAGATCCGCATCGACGCAAGCCGCGGCGTGGTGACCAAGCGGTTCCGGTCATGGGATCGCCGTGAGCCTGCCCGCGAATGGACCACCCTGATGCTGCTGGCCGAGTTCGCACCCGGCCTGGCCCCCAGCCCGGTCCGCGCCGACCTGGCCGCCGACCCGCCGCTGATCGAGATGTCATGGCTACCTGGCGTTCCGCTAGGCGATACAACACCGTCGGCGGCGCAGGCTGACGCGCTGGCGCTGGCTCTGGACCGGCTCTGGAACGCCGTGCCGCGCGCCAGGCTCAAGAACCTGAACTGGCCCGTGCTGAACGTCTCGCAACTGGAGCGCCGCGTCACCGAGATGCTGGCCGCACACCCCGCCATGGACGACCGCGGGCTCGTCCGCCAGGCCTGGCAGGCAGGTGCAGGCTGGTTCTCCAGCGGCACGCGAGCCGCCAGTGGACCGGGCAGCATGACCTGCCGTAATGCCGCTGCAGGGACAGCTCGTCAGCACAGCATCCCGCAGTCCTCCGCCGACATAGCAGCAACACGTATGCCTTCGTACTCCAGCGTAGGCGCAGGCTGGCAGGCACGTATTCTGCCGTGAGAGACTTCGACGCATGACCGCCTCCGCGCCTGAGCAGGGCCAGCCGGCTGATGACAGTGCAGTCCAGAGCACCGGCTCGACGGCGACGCTGGCCGAGCGGATCGACCAGTTGTTCCGCACCGTCCATCCCGGTAGGCGCAAGCCTTATTCCATCCGCGAGGTCGCCGACGAGATCAACGCGGCTGCGGGCGAACAGGTGATATCGCACAGCTATCTGTGGTCTTTGCGCAAGGGTGTCAAGACCAACCCCAGCATGATCCAGATCGCGGCTCTTGCGGGCTTTTTCAAGGTTTCGCCCCTGTACTTCTACGACGCCCCTGCACAGCCGCCCCTGGACCCCGCGACCCAGCTCGCCCTGTCCGACACCGCTGTCCGCGAGATCGCCATGCGCGCGTCAGGCTTGCCCGAGCCCGCGCTGCGGGCTCTGACGGAGATGGCCGACGCGGCACGGGAGCTTGCCGGCCTCCCACCCGTCACCGAGCACCGCGACAGCGAAACCCCCGCAGGCGGCTGAGCCCGCCCCAGCACCAGCCCAACGCCTCCGCGTGGGAGGGCCGAACCGGAATGGCTTTGCCCACAGAACGCTGCCTAGCTGGGGAAATCGCAGTCCACGTTCCGGCTGGCACTATCCCGGCCTAGTAGCTCGGGCTTCTCGGCTTGGTTCACCGGGACTGCGCCAGGCAGTCCCAGGCGTGACGCAATCGCGTGCTGCAGATAGTGAGGTCAGGTACCGATGCGCGAGCTAAGCATCTGCTTTCCCAGTTCCGCTCCCTCGCGGCTGTCGGACTGTGCCTTGCGGACCGGGCTCCGTTACGCCTGGGCCGCTGACACGGGGTGCCCTTACCAAACATGTCACCAGGCCTTGCGGCAGGCCACCTAGGTCAAATGGCCGCACGACAATCATCACAATGGCCGGTGCGAGCAGCCGATGGCTTCTGACTGAGATAGTCTGCGAAGGGCGAAATGTACCGCCTTACTGGCGGGAACCAGTCGTCGTGCTGCAGGCCCTGACCGGGCGCCCAGCGCCGAATCACTGGCACGCGGGATCAGGAACAGGCAGGAGTCGATGGCGGACGTACCGGACTGGGTGCCCCCTGACATCGACACCGGGCGCGCGAATGTGGCCCGGGTCTATGACTACTGGCTGGGCGGAAGCCACAATTTCCTGCCCGACCAGGACCTGGCCCGCTCGATCGTCGCGGTCGAGCCCAACATCCCGGCCATGGCCCGCGCCAACCGCGCGTTCCTCGGCCGCGCGGTGCGGTTCCTGGCCAGCCAGGGCATCCGGCAGTTCCTCGACATCGGCTCCGGCATCCCCACCGAGGGGAACGTGCATCAGGTTGCCAAGCGCGCCGCCCCCGGCGCCCGCGTGGTCTATGCCGACATCGACCCGGTCGCGGTCGCGCACAGCAAGGCCATCCTCGCCGGGAACCCCAATGCCGCGGTGATCCAGGCCGACGTGCGCGAGCCAGGGAAGATCCTCGCCGATCCCGCCGTCCGGCGGCTGATCGACTTCACCCAGCCGACGGGGCTGCTGCTAGTGGCCGTCCTGCACGTCATCGGCGATGACGACGATCCCTGGCAGATCGTGGCCAGGCTGCGCGCTGCGCTCGCACCCGGCAGCTATCTCGTGCTGTGCCACGCCACCAGCGAGAGCAAGCCCGCCGTGGCGCAGGCCATCGAGAAGGTATACACGCGCAACGTCACCGCCAGCAGCCGTATCCGCTCACGCGCGGACATCCTGCGGTTCTTCGACGGCTTCGATCTCCTTGACCCCGGCCTGGTCTACATGCCGCAATGGCGGCCCGACTCACCCGGCGATGTGCCCGCCGACCCCAGCCAACTCTGGGCCCTGGCGGGCGTGGGGCAGATCACCTGATCCGCCATCAAGCGCAGCTCACCGCAGCACCGACCCGCCACGTCGGCGATCGCGGGTGGGCGACCGGGCGCCGAGCGAAGAGGACATCTTGCGCGGATGCCCGGCAAGGTGACCTACGACCCTCTGCTGTTCAGCTTGTCGACCATCACCGCCCTGATGGCTGCGGCCGACCGTGCGCCCGCGACCACGAGGTGGACGGCTAGCGATCCGGCGCTGCCGCGTCCGGGGGCCCAGGGCTCCATGCAGCTGTCCGCGGACGGACGACAGCTTAGACAGCACCAGGATCAAGGCGGTTCGCCGGGATCAGTGCTAGCCGATGGGGCAGCGCTCGGATGCGTGCTGGTCGGCGGCCTGCTGCCAGCACAGTTGGGCCGCCAGGGCGGCCGGGGTGGCCGCGTGCACGCTGTAGGCGGGAGCGCCGTCGCGTCGTCCCTAGACGTAGGGGCCGTGGCGGCGGGCGTGCCAGCCGGCGTGATCGAGCCAGATCCGCCAGTGCGGGAACAGCCCGGTCAGGGCCTCGAGGCGGGCGCGGGCCAGGACGGCCCAGTCCTCACGGGCGAGCAGGACCGCAGGTCGCACAGGCTATAGGCCGAATAGCTCCTTCACCTTTATGGCGGCATCAAGTACCCGACTGCCAGCCGCCCCAGCCATGGTTGCTATCCCTATAAGATTCACGAGCGCGCCGCAGAGCGCCACGCTCAGCTCTCTCGCCCTGTCGGACGACCTGGACGGATTCGTCGATGGCTTCGCGATCGATTGCGCTCACATGACAGCCCAAGTCTATGGCTAGCTTGATCATTTCCCGCAATGCGGCCTGTGAATCCGGTGGCCCTTGATACTGAATTTTACCGACGCTTGCGGGACCGCTCTGGTAAATGTTGTCGCCAATGTGTATCTCGCCACTCATGCCGTGGCCTTAGCGACGCTGCCGGGTCCGCTTTGGTGAATGTTGTCACCAATATGATAGTTGATCACAGGAATCTGCCAGTTAGCTGTTGGGTCATCGATAGCGTCAATTATCATGCGTGCGACCTTTGCCAGGTGTTCCCCGTCAGGGTTCCCAAGTTGAGTGCTCACGCTTCCGGCCGTGTTGATGGAGAGTGTGTAGTACGGATGCCGCGACTCCCACAGAATTCTGGCTGGCTCCCAGCATCTGACGATGCAGCCGACTACGAGGATGAATTCGATGATCCCAGAGAATTCGGCGATGCCGACAAATGGGTTGTATGCAGTAGATGGGTTAGCCAAGCTATTAGCGAGGAAGATCAGAGGACCGAAAGCTGTGAGGTTAGACAAGATCGTTCTGATAGCCCGGCCGTTTCTGGGGGCATATCGCTCCCACTGCACGCGGACGACGCCGGCCAATGGATAAGCCGTTGTGCTCCCGACATAAAGCACTTTGTCGCTAACTCGCAGAGTTAACTGCTCAGAATTAGGCCACGACATGTACCAGGTCCTTGTTATTACTATCGGAGATAGCAGGGTATCCCCCGAATACGCGATCCACTGCGGATGCCCAGTATTACGCACAAAATTCCCATAAGACCGCTTCGGCATCCGTGGCCCACAAGATGCTGGTGAGCGCTATGCATCGTTACTCTGGTCACTGGAGTGCTCATATACCGTCACCGTCAACCAGCCTCGGTTGGCGCTGCGGGCAATCCACAACCAGCCGAGTACGACACCCTACGTGGCAGTGGAGATTCATGGTTGCCGGTGTGCTGCTGGTTGCCAGCCTGGTCGTGATGCTGGCAGGCGGCGTCGTGTTCACCAACGCCGTCGAGTGGGCCGGGGCACGGCTCCATCTCGGTGACACCGCGGTCGGCAGCGTGCTGGCGGCGGTGGCCACCGCGATGCCTGAAGCGCTGATCTTCGCTGTCGCGATCGCGCAGGGCAGGCAGGGCGGCGGGATCGCCGTCGGTGCCATCGCCGGGGCGCCGTTCCTGCTCGGCACGCTGGCCCTGGCGCTATGCGGTGTCTGCGCGCTGGTGTTCCGCGCCCGGCGAGGCAGCGCGTGGCTGCACCTGGGCAAGCACGAGTCGGGTCCGGACCTGCTGGTTGTCGTATGCGCGCTGTCCGCCTCCGTCGCCATCGGGCTCGCCGGCGCGCCCGTGCTGCGCTTTGCCGGCGCGGCCGTGCTGCTGGCGGTGTACGCGTTGGCGACCTGGAGGTCGGTCACCCGGGCCAGGCGAGCGGGCAGCGCCAGCGAGCCGGCCAGCTTGTTCTTCGACACAACCAAGGACGATCCGCCCACCGCCATGCAGGTGCTCGCCCAGACGCTGGCCGGTATCGGCCTGCTCGCCGGCGCCGCGGAACTGTTCGTCGAAACCGTGGGGCACCTGGCGGGCCCGCTCGGCGTCGGCGCGCTCACGCTGACGCTCGTCATCGCGCCGCTGGCCACCGAACTCCCCGAGCAGATCAACAGCGTGCTGTGGATCCGCCAGGGCAAGGACGTCCTCGCCTTCGGCAACATCACCGGCGCGATGGTCCTGCAGTGCACGCTGCTGGTCGCCATCGGAATGGCCTTCACGGACTGGCACCTGACCGCTCCGGCGCTGCTGGCTATTGCCGGGACGCTCGCAGGCGCGGCGCTCGGCCTGGTCGCCGCACTGCGCGCCCGCCGCCTGTCGGCGCCCATCATCGGCTGCTGGGCCGGCATGTACCTCGGCGGCATCACCTCGATCATCACCCTCACCTGACCCCCGGCCGCCCATCTGCCGTATCATTCGCACACCGCAGGTCTCGAACCCAGATTCGAGCTATCTGCCTGCGCCGTATCGCGTCGCTGACATCTCAAGCACACACAGTCTCCATATGGGCCGCACGAGGCCGCGCTCTGATAATGAGGCGGGACGGCTGCCCTCACTCTGCAATGGGGCGCCGTCTGCCAGGGCAGGCAGGGGCTCGGCCCGCGATGGACCTGATTGGTCCGCCCCCTCCGGGTGAGAACGGGGCGGGACCGGTGAGATGGGCAGGCCATCGCGCGGCCTGAAGGCCAGGTCCCGGTCGCGGGCACCACGAGCTCCGGCCAGCTCTGCACGATGGGAGAACATGCCGGGAGTTGCTGTCAGGCTCCTTGCGGTGCCGGAGGGTGCAGTGGGTTCGGCGCGAGCTTTGCAAGGGCGGTGTGCCCGCAGTTGGCCGGCACCAATGCGTGGGCCGTTCGATACCTGGCCGGCTGCCGTTGCCTACCTGTCTAGTCCGGGCCTGACCTTCGAGTTCGCCAGCGACCAGTTCCGCGAGTTGCTCGGCGGTCGTGATGTGGCCGGCCTGCCGGTGCGTGAGGCCATGCCCGAACTCGCAGGGCAAGGGCGCTTCGAGCTGCTGAGCCAGGCGATGGGATCCGGGCATCCGCGCCGGCACCACGAGGTGGAGCTGAGGATCCGCCGGCAGGGGGAGCAACCTGAGCGGGTCCTCGTCGATTTCGTGTATCAGCCGGTCCGCGATGCATGGGGCACAGTCGCCGGCGTGCTGCTGCTGGCCCACGACGGCATGGGGGACTGGCTCGGCGATGAAGGGCTGGCCACCCAGCCGACGGCGACGCGGCAGCGGAACTGCACGCTCTTCGACAACTTGCCAGAAGGCGTCATCTACTACGCTGCCAACGGCCTGATCATCGAGGCGAACACCGCGGCGCGCGAGATCCTGGGCATCGGCGCGGGTGCGACGATTACCTGGCCGCTCCAGCGCGGCGGCGGCACCGCGGTGCACGAGGACGGCTCACCATACCCGCCCGAGGAGCTGCCGGTCATGGCGGCGCTGCGAACTGGTGAGGTGGCCGACGATGTGGTGGGGGTGCCGCACGGCCGGACCGGCGAGCTCCGGTGGCTGCAAGTCACCGCGGTTCCCGATCCACTGGACGAGGATGGCCGACCCCAGCGGGCCTATGCAATGTTCCGGGACCTGACCGAGCAGCGCCGGGTCGAGGCGACGCTGCGGGAAGAGACCGAGCTGATGAGCCGACTCCGCGATGCCAACGTGCTCGGTGTCGCGGTGGCCGACGAGGACCGGTTCTTCGACGCCAACGATGCCTTCCTCGACATCATCGGCTTCAGCCGGGACGACCTGGAAGCCGGGCGTCTCTCTGACCGGAGCGTCACGGCCCCGGAGTGCGCCGACAGCGATGCCGGCGCGCTGGAGCAGTTGCGTCGCGCCGGTGCGGTCCGCCCGTACGAGAAGGAGTACATCCACCGCGACTCGCACCGGGTGCCGGTGCTGGCCGGTGCCGCTGTCGTCGGCCGTAACCCTCTGCGGTGGGTGACTTTTGCCGTCGACCTGTCGGCGCGGCAGCGGGCCGAGAAGGAACGCGCTGAGCTGCTATCCCGTGAGCGGGCCGCCCTTGCCGAGGCAGCGAGCGCCGAGGAACGGCTCACGTTCATGCTGAGAGGGGGCGACCTGGTTGCCGCGACCCGGGACCGGCACGAGCTGCTGCAGCACGCCTCCCGGCTAGTCGTGGACAGCCTGGCCGACTTCTGCCTGGCCTACATGCCGGACCGGCAGGGAGTCCTGCGAGCTACCTCGGTTGCCCACCGCGACGCAACTGGCGCCGTCCGGTTCACTGACCTTCGTAACCACCCGTCCGCCGCCGTGGGCCAGCGGACAGTCAAGGCCGCCTACGTCACAGGCACCAGTCAGTGGGTGCACCATGCCGCGGCCCGGCTGGCCGGCCTGGGTCCGCCGGTCTGGGACATACTGACCGGGCTGCGGCCCGACGACGTGCTGATCACGCCGCTGCTGTCTGGCCAGCAGCCGATCGGCGTGCTAGCCGCCGGCCGCCGCGCCGGGCGGCCGTGCTTCGCCAGCACGGACATCACAGCGCTTGAGCAACTGGCCCGCCAGATAGGGGTAGGGCTGGCCAGCGCTGAAACGTCCCATCGCGATCACATCATCGCGGAAACCCTGCAGCGCTCGGTCCTGCCCGATGCTCTGCCTGAGATTCCCGGCCTCGACCTGGCCATGCGCTATCTCCCCGCGACCGACGGCGCGGACGTCGGCGGCGACTGGTACGACGCCTTCCCGCTTGATGGCAGCCACGTCGGGCTGGTCATCGGCGACGTGGTAGGCCACAGCATCACCTCGGCGTCGATCACGGGCCAGGTGCGCAACCTGCTGCGCGCCTACGCTCTGGACAAGCCCGGCCCGGCTGATGTGCTGCACTGCACGAATAGCGCCATCGCACGGCTGCTGCCCGAGGCGGTGGCCACAGCGTTCTTCGCCGTGCTCGACCTGACCACAGGCGACCTCAGCTATGCCAGCGCCGGGCACCCGCCCCCGGCGTGCGTCATCGGCGCCGGCCAGGCCGGCTACCTGGCGGCCGCGTCCGGCGCCATGCTCGGCGCGCCCGGCGGCGCCTTCACCGCTGGACACCAGCACATCGTTCCGGGCACCGCCCTGCTTCTGTACACCGACGGGCTCATCGAGCACCGGCACCGGGATATCACTCAGGGCCTGGACGAGCTCGCCGGGGCCATGCGCCAGTCCGCCGGCCTCACGGCGGAGCAGATCTGCACCACAGTGCAGGCTGCCCTCCTGGGGGCCACGCCGCGTGCCGATGATGTCTGCCTCCTGGCCGCCAGGCTCACCGGCTGACCGCCGCCGTGTCTGCGCCGAGCTGGACAGTCGGGGACGGCTGAGGCCGGGCCAGCTGTCATCGGCAAACTGAGCCCGTAGTGAGAGAGCTCGATTCGCCCGCTCACGCCAGGCCTCCGTGAGTCAGTAGACGTTGTAGAGGAACAGGAGCGTGGAGGCGCCGAGGACGAATGACCCGATCGAAGAGATCACGACAAGTACAAGTGCCCGATGACCTTGTGGTCGGTGGTGGACAGCCAGTCCGCAAGCAGCGAGCCCTTGCGGTATCCGCCCGGCGCCGCGGCCTGGCCCCTCCTGCGTCCGCGAAGTCGCCACGTGGCACCCCCCGCTGCCACGTGCCCGGCCCCGCCCGGCACCGCGCGCCGCCCCCACGCGCAGGCTGCCTTGCCCCAGCCTCCACGCTAACACCGGATGCTCGCCACGGACGCTATGCCTGGCTCCCGCACCCAGTCTGATCTGCTTGGCCTTCCTCGAGCTGGGTACTTCTGACCCTTCAAACTGTTCACACATCGTGCGCCCTATCCGGCGCGGCGGCCCAGCTGCTAGTACCGGACGGGGGGCGGGGGGCCCATCTGATAGTCGAGGGGCACAGGTACGCGATCACCGGCTGCGTCCTGATCGAGGGGGGCGCGGCAGTGCCAGGGGAGCTGATCAAGGACGTCGTAGACAATCAGGCTGCCGAGGTGTAGCTGTCGGAGTCGCTGACCACCGGGCGGCCCCAGGGCTGCTTCAGCGGGCAGGCTGCTGAGCACCGACAAGTCCAAGGCCGGGCTCAGCAGTCCTGCCCCCGCCGACTGCACCTGACGGTTGACAGACGGACTCCCCCCACTGCGCAACCCGAACACGACACCATCTGCGCGTGCATCCGGCATGCACGACATGTGGAGATCCTGTGGATGACCGGCAGCTGCTTCGACGCCGTGCTCGCGCACGCCTCGCGAAGCCCTCGGCTACGCAGTGACACTCCCCGCGACGCTTGGCCGCACCCCGCACATCACTCAGCTTCCGGCTGCTACCGCGCTCTGGCTCGGTTATTTCCGGTCGGGCCCGACGCAGGCCGGGCATCCGGGTCAGGGTTGCGTTGTGTACCTGGCGGGCCGATTCGCTGCCATAGGCCCTCGGGTCGGCGCCCGCGAGGTACATGGCGTTACGGATAGCGGCGAGTGCTGTAGGTCTAGCAGTCTGGCGGGGTCCAGCGGTGGGTGGTTATTACACCGCTACCGAGGTCTCACTCGATGAATAGCGCCATGGCGATGCGGAGCGTGAACGCGAAGGCCTGCTTAGGGTGCTCTGGCCACCATGCGCGGGCGGCGCCGCGGAGGTCCGAGCGGCCCAAGCTCGCGGCTCCGTGCAGCTTGAGTTCGCCCTCGCGGGTGTCGGGGCCGGTCACCAGGAGTGTCTCGGCGAGCAGTCAGGTCCTGGTGGTAGAGCAACTCGACCCCGTGCTTGCGAATCACGGCGATCGGCACTAGGTGCCCGGCCCATCGAGCCAGAAACCCCGCGATGGGGATCACGCGGCTAGTGTCTGACGGACCAGGACTCCGGCGGCGACCCGCGGAGCCGGTTCACTTCCTCGCCGCGCCCTTCCGGGGGCGGGGTGGGCCCGGATCCCTGCGGCCTGGGGGCGGGCCGCCGTGCGGTGGTGGTGGTGGTGGTGGTGGCTTTTGCTGCGGGTAGTGTTCCTCGTCCATTCCGGTCTCCTCGCGGAATGCCTTGCGCTGGTAGAGGATCCGCAGGGCATCCTCGATCAGCGCCGTCTCGTCTTCGGCGGCCGAGCTGCGCCGGATATCGCGCTCGGCCATGCGCTTGAGCATCCGGACGCCCTCGACGCCGGTCCCGGCGGCCAGGAGTCGGCGGATCAGCGCGGCGATGGCCACATCCCGCGGCGAGTACCGCAGCCTGCCGTGCTCGCGGGTCGGGCTGATCAGCCCTTGTTCTTCCCAGTAGCGCAGGATCCTCGGGGTCACCCCGACGCGCTCGGCCAGCCGGGGGATCGCGAGTAGCTCGCCATCCCCCGCCTGCTCAGGATCTGACATCATCGTGTAACATCTGTTTCATAGCCAAGCCGACCGCCTGGTCGATAGTTCCCAGCTCTTTGTCTACTAGAAGGAGACATCACGCGGCTCATCACGCTTCGAAATACCAGAAAATCTGCCAGGATCACGTCACATGGTGATCCGCTCCGCCTACTTATCTGGGCCGCTGGCATCCTCCTGGCGGTCATCGCAGCCGCACTGCGGCCCCATGCCGCGGCCGCCATGGCGGCCGCAACGGCCAGCCCGTTCGCCACCCTGACCGCCATCATCCTCGCCTCGGCGCTGGCCGGCCGGCTGGGCGTTTTCCGGACCCTGGCCCGCGCGGTCATCCCCGCCAGCGCCGGCCCCCTCGCCTCTGCCGCCGCCGTCCTCGCCCTGACGACCCTGATCAGCGCGCTGGTCAACCTGGACGTCGCCGTCGTGGTGGCCGTGCCCGTCGCCCTCACCGCCGCCGCGCGGCAGGGCCGGTCAGCCGACCGCCTGGTCACTGCCGTCGCCGTGATGGCCAACGCCGCCTCCTTCTTGCTGCCCACGTCCAACATCACCAGCCTGCTCCTGCTCGGCCGCGTCCCGCTGGCGACCCCGGCCTACCTCAGCGACTCCTGGCTCCCCTGGATCCTGGTCACTGCGGTCACCCTCGGGCCGCTCGCTGCATGGGCCGCCAGAGCCGGACCGGGACTGGCACGTGTCGTGGCCGCCGGCCCGTCGGTCCGCGCCGCGGGTGACCTGGTGCCGATGTTCCTGACCGCCTCGGGGGTCCGCGCACTTCTGGGCACCGGCCTCGCGCTCCACGGTAGCTTCCCCGGCCAACTCGCTGAAGCTGCCCTGCTCGCCTGCGCGGCCGGCAACCTGCCCGCCGCCGCGGCCATCCTGCCCGCGGGACGGCCAGGGCTGTGGGCAGTGATCCTCGCCACCACCATAGGCCCCAACCTCCTCATCACCGGGTCGGTGGCCACGCTCATCGCCCGGCGCATCGCCCGTGACGGCGGAGCCAGTCTCACCGCCTGGCGGCTCACTGCCCTCGGGTCCGCCCTCGTCCCGGCTCAGCTCGCCGCGGCCATCGTCGGGATGCACATCACCGGAGCGCTCAGATGACCAATCCTGCCGGTGTCACCGGCCCAGGACCTTCAGCTATGGCTAGCCAGGCCCGTATGAGCCATCCTGCCCCGATGGACAATCGCGGCCGGGCCGGAACACGGATCGACTAGGGCTGCCATGGGATGCGGTGCCGCCAGCCGCATCGCCGATCACCGCCGGCGCCCGGCACCGGTCCTGGCCATGGTTCGGGCCAGCCGACAGGCCAGGTCGGCCATTGTTGCGACCGACCAGTGCAGTGGAATCCCGCTGCGGCTACGGCCAGGGTCGCTCACCTGCCGCCCACCGCCACAGTGTTCGGCGCCTTCCTCGGCTACAACCCGATCGACAGCCTGCTCGGCCCTACCGGGGTCCTGACGCACCTGCCGCAAGCCCAGGCGGCGCAGAACCGAGTTCCCCGAGACCCCAGGTCCCGGCGGATGCGAGCGGCCTGCTCAGCGTCGGCAACCCCCAGATCCGGCTCTGACGTGTTACTGTCCGGCTATGCAACCCGGCTGCTAGGGCACGCGCTGACGCGTAGGTCTGTGACCTGTCATCGCGTGCCGCTCAAAATGCGCGGCACGCTCCTCCATGACCAATGAGGAGTTGGTTCGCCGTGTCATCACTCAGCCTGGTTTCACTTGCCGAGGTCTGCCACCGCCGCGGCTTCGTCCGACCGTCGTCGCTCCCGGGCTCCCACCAGACTGGAGATCACGGCGGACAGATCGCCGCCGCTGGGATTGACCTACGTGCCGACACCACGTCGCTCGCGTCGACCCGACGATCAATCTACGCGTGTCAACTGGAGATGAACGCCGAGCCGCCCGGGTTCGACCGGGCCGCGCTTGGAGCGGCGCTTCAGGAATGGGAGCTCTCGATCACGTCGCTCACCTGCCTCCCGCTGGGAGCTGGGAGTCATCATTACCGGGCTCGCGACGCGGTCGGCAACCGCTGGTTCGTGACGGCAGGCGTGCTGGAGTGGAAGCTCTACGGCATGTTCGGGCCGACCTTCGATCCGTGGGTGATTCCCGGCCTCCAGGCGGGATTCGACGGCCTCAGCCGCGCCTTTCGCATGGCCGCGGCGCTGCGCGATGCCGGTCTTGAATTCATAAGGGAGCTGTGGGATCGGTGCGGCGAACTGGCGGACGAGGTCCGTGACGCCGGCGTGGAGTGGTTGATCACCCACGGTCAGTTGCACTCCGCGAATGTCCTGCGGGCCATCGGCGACGTGCCCGTCCTGATCGACTGGGACTGTGCGGCCCTGGCACCGCGCGAGCGCGACCTGGGCAGGCACCAGGGTGGGCTGGCCGAACCAGGGACTCGCGAAGACTGGGCCGCGTATACCTCGGCCGGTGCCGGTGCCGGCGCGGGCATCAATCCGTCGGCGGTCGATCTGTACTGGCACATAGGGTTGCTGTGGGGACTGTGCGTTAGCACCGGAACGCTTCACTCCCCGCACGTCGGCGATGCAGGCACCCGGCATATGTGGACGATGCTCCAGTCACTGTTGGGCGAGGTCGGCGAGGCGTCTGGCTGGGGGCGTCGATGAGAGTTCCGGACCGTTGTGTGGCGGATCTGCGGGAGCGGGGTTACCTGCTCTTTGAGGGTTTCCTCGAGGCTGGCGAGCTGGCCGCGGCCCGGGAAGCTCTGTGGCTGCACTACCCGCGGCCCGAGGTGTATTTCGCCGACCCAGCTGCTCATGCGTGGCTGGCGACGGCCCAGTGGGCCGGCGAGATCGGAGGCCCGTGGCGATCGTGGAGCCTGAACCGGCTGGCCTTCCACCCGGACCTGCTTGACCTGG
>Ga0134126_10007263_pt1 | contig 13903 bp, 13 predicted proteins | sample KB31752_FD_96881 | JGI IMG/M metagenome (GOLD analysis project Ga0134126, IMG submission 96881) | Terrestrial soil microbial communities with excess Nitrogen fertilizer from Kellogg Biological Station, Michigan, USA - KB3-175-2 | ecosystem: Environmental > Terrestrial > Soil > Unclassified ... | reverse complement strand
CCGCGTTCAACCGGCATGATTACACGGCAGCTGGCGCGTTATTGCGGCTGCCGGCCGAACAAGGCTCCGCCGGCGCGCAAGCCCTTCTTTGCTTTCTGTACACCTATGGCCGCGGCGTGCCGCAAAGTTTCTTCGAAGCCGCGATTTGGTGCCGCCGCTCCGCCGAACAGGGAAACGCACAAGGTCAATACATGCTCGGGCTTTTATACAATAAAGGCCATGGCGTCCCGGAAAGTTTCATCCAGGCTTACAAGTGGCTGAATTTGGCGGCGGCCCATGCATCGGGGCCGAAGCGGGAGTTTTCCTACCGGATAAGGGATTCAGTCGCGGCAAAAATGTCGCCGGCCCAGGTCGCCAAGGCGCAAGCTTTGACGATCAAGTGGCGGCCCACGCCGGAGCAGTAAAGACCGGCTACAGCTGCTCGTTGTTGGGCGGTGCGGAAGTATTTTGCGGAGCCGGCAAGCTCAGCGTTTCCGTTTGATGTTCTTTTTCGAGCGTCGCCGCCCGCGCCTTGACTGATCGCAGAATCCAACCCGAATGTCCTTCTCCGGTTTTGAGACGGACAAAGCCTTGCGTGGTTTTGTCGAGAAAAACGCCGATACCTTCGTCTTTCCCGACCACAGTACCGATCAAAGTGAGGTTCGGGTGCTCGGGTTCGGCCGGTCGAGCGGCGATCCTCGGCTGAACAATGGGCGGCGAGGCAACTGCCGCCGGCGCCGGCGGACGACGCGACGGCGTAAAGAGTGGACGGTCGCGCGTAATCGTGAGCGACCCAAGCGGAATAGCCCATAGCGGATTGCCAATCGGGCCGCGCTCCGGCGCGGCTTCCGCCGGAGTCCGATCCAGATCTATAGTTCCGCGATTGATGTCATTCAGTGTCGTGTCGTTCAGCGACGTCAGCGCGAGCGCCGGCAGATCCACCGCGCCGAGGATGCAAAGACCACAGGCCGCCCGCCGGAACACGCGCCGAACACTCATTTCGTGCCCTTCCACTCACCCGATACCGCGATCAATATCCGCATGCGGCCGCCTGCCGCGACTGTCGAAAGCTCCGGGCCTTGCACGACCAGTTGATCGATAAACAAGAACGGCATCCCGGCTTCGAGATCGTACAGCAGTTTCTGCAAATTCTGCTGCTCTATCTCACAACTGACGGTCAAGGTTACGAACCCGTCTTTGGCTTGCGGACCCTGCACGTCCACTTGCGAAGACTGCACCGTGCCGCCGAAACGCGTGATGGCTCCCGCAACCCGCTGCAACAGTGCCGCGCCGGCGACCGTTATCGTTTCGCCACCCAGGAAAGGAGAGCCGCTGGGAACGGCGCCGGCCAAATTGTCCGCCGAATTAGGACTATTCTGGCGCGACTCCAGCCGGTTCAGAATATCGCGCGAGTCCGCAAGGATCGCACGTTGCTCAAGAATAGTCGCGAACGATATCCATATGGTGATGAGAAACACAACGACGAGCACGACATAGGCCGCCGCCGCAACCAATGAATTGCGCACGAAATAGCGATGCAGTGCAATATCTAAGTTCATGACGGCGGCGAGAATACCGGTTTGATCCGAGCTTCGATGTGAAAACGGTCCCCGGGATCGGACGGCGCCCGAGTGGTCGGCGCGAAAAATGTCGCACGGCTGAAATGCGGCGATTGTTCGATCAGGCGAATCAGCGAAGGAGCATCGCTGGTGATGCCAATGACCTGAACCTTGTCGGCTTCGATGCGAAGCTCGGTGACGTACGTATTATCCGGCAGGACGTTCGACAATGCCTCCACCACAATCACGTTCGCCGGCGTCTGATTTTTCCGGCGCGCCAATTTCGCCAGCGCGGAATTTGCGACGGCGTCATTCCCCGCCCGCAAGATTCCGCGGCGCTCGGCTATACGGCGTGACACATCATTTTGACGGCTTTGCAGGCTGCCTCCGACAATGACATCGGAGGCAATGGCCAGCCCCGCAAGCAGCGCCGAGAGCACGAAACCGGCGAGCAGCAGGCGGCGAACATGGCGGAGTTCGAGCGCGCCCGCGGCCGATTGTTCGAACACTCGGATCGCGGCTTGGTCGCCATTGGCGTTCGGTAACGTCGTCGAGACAAAGATCGATTTCACCCCGAGATCGCTAACGGCTTGCGTGAGCGGAATGATCTGGGCTCGCGGCGCGGCGGCGATGGTGATCGAAATTTTATCGTTGGCGACATCGACCGGCTGGCTCCATCCGACCGCCGCCTCGCTTGCGGTCCATGGCGTGATGCGATCGATTTGGGCACGCACAATGCCATCGAGAAACTCCGACGCGCGACGCGGCAATTCGAGCGGACGGAAGAAAAATTGCTCCGACCGCATCGCCAGCTCGACCTGACTGCCTTTTAAGGCCACTGCCGCTTCGCCGGAACAGCTGGCAACGCCATTCGAAATCTTGATCGGGGTGGACGACGATGCCTTACCGGCCGGCGTCTGCAGCACGAACGTCCCATTGGCCTGTTCGGCGAGCCGCACCATGCGCGGCGCCACCAGTCGCCCCAGGATCGCAACCGCGGCCACCGTGACGGCATCCATCCAACGCGAAAAGCCATCGGCAATTTGGCGCAGGAAATTCATCGCAACCCCTCTTTGAGCCTTTCATACGTCATTCAACCGTCGAAGTCGTCTGTCCAGGATAATACGCGATATGGGTCCGGCGCGTCTTGCAGCGGTAGAATGACCGCCTCGGCGTTGATTCGGCGGCCTTTGGCCAAGCCAACTTCGACCGTGACCCTGGTCGCCACGCTGCCGAGCTCCGTCGCGCTTCCTTGCGCCGGGCCGAGCAGTTGCACGGTAGGTTTGGCATCGGTTGGCAGCGTCAAACGTTGCTTGAGCAGCGCATCGAGGCGGTCGGGAGTCATTCCGGGCAGCGCCGCGAGAACTTCCGGAGCGGCGTCCATGACGTTGACGGTTGCCATGCCGCTAAAAACAGTAACGAAGGGCATGACCTGCTCGACCAAGGCCGCGGGCAACCCTGCCACCAACCAGAGTTCCTGCACGTTCATAAATGGCGCCTGGCGCGGGTTATAGGTCAGGCCGGCATTTCGATAAATCGTGATCTCTTTGTCCTGATCCGGGTTTGCCGCGGCTGCAGGCGTGCGCCAGCCGATGATCCGATCGGCATAACGGTTTGCCGCATCGGCATCCGTACCCAGTCCTCTGAACAAGCCGGCCAAGAGCTCCTTGGGCGCCTTATTGAGATCGATCCTGGCCGCTTCGGAACGGAAGCCAACCGCGACGTCCGTACCGCCGATCCGGAAGTTGAATTGCCCGCTGGTCGGCCGCGCCTCGGGCTTCACGGCGCCCAAATAATAAGCCGTCAACTCGATTGCCGCCGATACCGAAGCATCGGCTTGAATACGATCATTGTTCACTTCGAGACTGGTCGCGGCATTGACGACATACATTGCGTAGATCGCAGCAAGCACCGCCAAGCCGCCGAGTATCCAAAGAACCGCGACTAAAATAAATCCGTCGGTGGATTTCCGATCAAGCTTCATTTTGCGACACTCGGCGCGGCATTGGGTGCAGCATTGGGCGCGCCAGCAACAGGCGGGTAGAGGCAATCCTTGGGAACTTTGGCCTGGGCGCATGCCGCCGGTGCGCTAATGCGCAACACAGTGGCGGTTGAAACCGCCAGCGTATGTTGCGTGGCGGCGTCGCGAACCAAGACGCGAATGGCGACCGGCAACTGGTTTGCGTCGCGCCAGTTGTCCTTCCACACGCGGTCGGGTCCCGCGTAGGAAAAGTAGGCCCGGTAAGGCGCCCGCATGATGACCACCGGATCCGAGAAATTCGACAGATCGCGAATCTTAGCGGTTTCGGGAAGCGACACGAATGGTGTGCGTGCGCGCACCAATGCCGGGCCTCGACTATCAGACACGGTTGAGATGCGTACGACCTCCAGTCCGGGCCGCGTATTGGGCCCGATCGCCGTTCGTACGAATTGCACCGCGAGTTCGTCGCCCTCGAACAGCGGCTGCTTGGCCTTGCCGTTTGCGGTCACGAATTCCGCCGCCGAAAGATCGGCGACCAGGCGTTCCAGGCCCAAGCCAAAAAGCTCCGCACGCTGGACATGGGCGAAGCCGCGATTCCAATTCGGCAGCCATTGCGCCGTTACAGTGGCAAGCGCCGCCAGGATGCCGACCGTCAACGCCATGGCGACAAGCATCTCGATCAGCGTGAACCCCGCCGCGCCGTCCGAATGAGTGTATCTGTGCTTTTTCATCTCGCCGGCCCGTGGCTAAGCCGGACGGTGGTTATCTTGAGGCTTGTCCCGCCCGGCGTTTGCACCGTAATCGACGTGGTCAGCGGCACCCATGGCGTTTTCGCTTGCGCGTCAAGTTCGCCGGGATAGGGCTGCACATCGACGCGCCAACGTTGGCCGTCCCGTTCGCCCGACAATGTGCCGACAGTTAAAGCATCCCGATCCGGAAGGCCTGCCTCGATCGCACGCGCGGTCTCCACCAGCACCAGGTGGTCGTCGAGCGCATGGGTACCGCGGACGGCAACGCCGACCAAGGATCCGATCGACGATAAAATCGCGGCGATCACCGCCAAAGTGACGACGACTTCGATGAGCGTAAAGCCGGCATCGCCGCGCCCGGGTTTAGAGGACGTTAAGCGGCACAATTTCAACGCCTCCCGTGAGCCAATTGACGCGAATTTGATAACCTACGCCGAGCCGCGTCAGCGCAATAACGCCGCCGCAAGACATGCCGGAGGCGAAAAACACGATCACTGGCCCCGCCTCGCGTTGATTGCAGCGTCTGGCCAGAGCGGCATCAAATTGCACGTCGCGCGGTACGCGAATGGCGCGGGTCGAGGCTCCCGACCTTACCGATCGGCCCGGCGCGTCGATTTCAGTCCCGATCGCCGCACGACGGCGAATGGCCGCACTGCGATCGGCCGTAAGGACCGTCGCGATCTCCAGGGCATATGCTTCCAGGCGCGAACGCGATGTGCCGTGCGGAATTTCCGGCAACAGTATAGCGGCGAGCAATCCGATGATGGCCAGAACGCAAACGATTTCGATGAGGGTAAAGCCGCCCTCACCGGCACCGCGTTCAGCGAGCCCAGCTGAGAATATCGGCGGCCGTGCCTGTCCCGCCTTCCTGACCGTCGGAGCCATATGACATGATATCATACGAACCATGTTCCCCTGGCGAGCGATAAACATAAGCCTTACCCCACGGGTCGCTCGGCACCACGCCGCCTTTCAGATATGGGCCATTCCATGCCGTGATCGTTCCCGGGGATTGCACCAGCGCCGTCAATCCTTCCGCCGTGCTCGGGTAACGGCCGGTATCGAGATTGAACAGATCGAGCGCACTTCCAAAGCTCTGGATTTGGATCTTCGCGGCCTTGACCTTCGATTCTCCGAGATAATTCAAAACGCGCGGACCGACCAGGCTCATGATCAGCGCAATAATCGTGATGACGACAAGAATTTCGATCAGCGTGAAGCCGCCCTCGCCGCACATGCGGCCACGGAATTTGGTCCGATCGACAAGCATCATCATCGCCTTTTATTCAATGATCTGGGTGACCGACAGCAGCGCCGTCATCACAGACACGATAAGCCCGCCGACAATCGTGCTGATGATAACGATCGCGAGCGGGCCTGTGATGCCGACGATCCGGTCGAGGCTGCGTTGCAGCTTGGCCTCGTAGAATTCCGCGATCTTGCCGGCGAGCACCGGCAACTGGCCGGTCTCTTCTCCGATGCGCAGCATCCGGATAGCCATTGCGGGCAGCAGGGTCGTATCGGCCAGCGCGTCCGACAGCTTTCCCCCGTGTCGCACCCGGTCCACCGCCTTACTCCAAACGCCGGCATTATCGCCCGATCCAATCATATCAACAAGAATGCGAAGTGTCATTGTGAGCGGCACCCCGCTGCCAAGAAGAATTCCCAGGTTCCGGCAAAATAGGGCGGTGCGATGCAACTGTGCTACCGACCTCAACAAGGGCAGCCGTGTGACAAAACCAAAAATCCTTGCGCGCACCTTGGCCTGGCGAAATAGCAGCCATCCGCCAAAGATTAGAAGGACCGCGGCCACCTCGAGCACGTCGATATGCGCGCGCACGAATTTCGACAGGCCAAACAGCGATGCGACGATGGGGTCCAGCTTGGCGTTGAAGTCTTGCAGCACTGCGGCAAATTGCGGCAACACGAACAAGAGAAAAAACGAAAGCACGCAGCACGCGGCAAACAGCACGAAAGCCGGATAGCGCAAGGCATCCGTCACCTTCCGGCGCATCGCCTCGCCGCGGCTGCGCTCGCTGCCCAGCACGTCGAGAACATTATCGAGCGCGCCCGAGGTCTCGCCCACGCGCACCAGAGCAAGATACATCGGCGGAAACAATGACTGGTGGTGCGCGAGCGCTTCCGAGAGGCTTTCGCCGGCCAGAACGCGGCCGCGGATTTGCGCCACCACCGAACGCAGCCGGCCGATATCGATATCCACCGCGAGCAGATCGAGCGCATCGTCGATGCGGGCGCCGGCCTTGAGCAGAAGCGCTAGATCGCGGGTAAAAACCGTGACGTCTTCGGCGCGCGGCCGCGACAACAGCGAAAAATTCAGCCGCTCTTTGTAATTGTCGCGCGCTTCGGTGACGGCTTCGACAGGAACGAGACCGAGAAACTCGATTCGGTTGGCGACTTCCGACGCGGTTGGCGCCGTGATCAATCCGCTCACCAAATCGCCGCTTTGCGTCAGGGCGCGGTACCGGAAGCTTGGCACGTCAGCCTCCGACCGTCGTCACGCGGAGAACTTCCGCGGCCGATGTCACTCCCGTGCGGCATTTGGCGATCGCATCCTCGACCATAGTCATCATGCCGGCGTCGACCGCGGCGCGATGGATGACTTCCGAGTCGGTGTGTTCGGTGATCAGATCGCGCACCTTACCAGTCATCTCGATAATTTCGAAGATGCCATTGCGGCCGCGATAGCCGGTGCCGCCGCATCGATCGCAGCCATGCGGCTCGAACACGGTGTCGCCCGGCTTGAAGCCGAGCGCGGCAAAACGCGGATCGTCTCCGATATCGTGGGCGTCGAGCTTTTTCCGGGTCTTGCAGCGGTCGCAAAGGATGCGGACCAGCCGTTGTGCGATCGTGGCGCGCAACGTCGACTTGAGGAGAAATCCTTCCACGCCGAGATCCAACAGGCGCGGCAGCGCTGCGGCCGCCGTCTCGGTATGCAATGTGGTCAAGACCAGGTGGCCGGTGAGCGCGGCATGAATTGCGATATTGGCGGTTTCGGCGTCGCGTATTTCGCCGACCATGATGACGTCGGGATCCTGGCGCACGAAGGCGCGCAGCGCCGTCGCGAAAGTAAGACCGATCGACGGCTTGACCTGCGACTGGTTGACACCGCTGAGTTCGTACTCGACCGGGTCTTCGATGGTCAGGATCTTGCGTGTTGGCTGATTGAGAATGGACAGCATCGTCGCCAGCGTCGTCGTCTTTCCGCTGCCGGTCGGCCCCGTAATGATGATCATCCCGTGCGGAAGCGAGAGAAGACGTTTCATCCTCTCCTCGTCTTTGTCGGAGAGTCCGAGCTTGGCGAGCTCAAGCAGGCCGCGGTCTCGCGGCAGCAGGCGGACCACGGCCGATTCGCCGTGCTGCGTCGGCATGGTCGCAACACGGATATCGATTTCAGACCTGGCGACGCGCAGCCGCGCCGCGCCGTCCTGCGGCAATCGCCGTTCGGCGATATTTAATCCGGAAAGGATTTTGATGCGCGAGATCAGCGCTTGCGGCAGCGCGCCGGCCGGCGCGGCCACGGCTCGCAGCAAGCCGTCGACCCGCATACGCACGACAAGGCCGTTGCGGAACGGCTCGATGTGAATATCGCTGGCCCGCAACTCCATCGCTTTCTCGAGCAGTTCGTTGACCGCGCGCACGATTGGCGCGCCGCTCGCAAGATCCCGCAAGTTCTCGATGTCGTCGTCGGCATGAGCGGCGTCCGAAACCTCGGGCAGGGTGGAATCGTCGTCGCCAATGCGCGCGGCCAGCACCGTCGCAATATCTTCAAAGGATGCGATCGTGATGGTGACGCGGCCGCCGAGCACGATCTCCGCGGCCTGGACCGGCGCAACGTCATAGGGATCGGCGACGGCGAGCTGAAACTGTCCATCCGCGGTCTCGTAAGGAAAAACTACCATTTCGCGGAGAAATCGCCGGGAAAACCGCCCAACCAGCGGCAGCGATTCCATCAATTGGCCCAGATTCATGCGCGGAACGGCGTGGAACCGGGCGACCTCGTCGGCAAAGTCGTTCGCCGAAAGGTCGGTGAGTTCCCACAATCTTCGCAGCGTTTGTCCTGAGTTTTGAGCGTTTGGCAGATCGAGTTTCGAAATCAAATCGCCAGCAATATAGTTTTTGCTGACCAAATACTTGGCAAAATCTTCCGACACATTCACTGACATCGAGTTGCCTAAAGAGATTGGCAGGTTCTCGCTGTTCACTATCGCAAATTATGCTTGACACCTACCAGTATAATTATCGAATATTCAGAAAGATTGTCAAACAGTTAGAGCTTGCAAAGCGGCGTCGCAAATCAGGGCTGACGCGTTCAGTGGCGTGTGTGGGCGGGGCAAAGTGCCGGTTATCGGTCGTTTTTTGCGTAAGTGTCGGCCGGTTTACTTTGGGCCGGTGGCAGGCGCTTTTGCCGTCGGCGGCATCCTGCTCACCGCTTGCAGTAATTTGATTCCTGATCAGCCGAAAAACCAGTCGCCGAATATTTTCGATCAGGTGCAGTCGCTCGACCTGCTGCCGCGCAATCCCAAGCCATCGGAATCTGGCGGCTTTGATCGCTCGAAAACGTCGCGCGCGGTCGTCTACAACGGATCGGAAAATGCAGACAGTAACAATCCCGCGGTAACGCCCGAAGGCGCCGAGCCGGCCGCAACCGGCGACGGCTTTGATCTTAATTTCGACAACGCGCCGGTCGCCACCGTCGCAAAGGTCATTCTCGGCGACATCCTCGGCGTCGGATATGTCATCGATCCGCGTGTGCGGGGAACCATCACTTTGACATCCGGGCGTCCGGTTCCCAAGAGCGACGTACTCTACGTTCTGGAAAGCGCCTTGCGCGTCGGAAGTTTCGCGCTGGTTCATGATACCCGCGGATACCGTATTGTCCCTGGCGGCGATGCGGTCGGCACCGGCGGCGTCGATTTCGCCACCAACGGCACGCCACAGCCGGGCTATGGGATCAGCGTCGTCCCCCTGCGCAATGTCTCGGCGCAAACGATGGTCAAGCTGCTTGAGGGCTTTGCGACCAAACAAGGCGCAATGCGAGTCGATACCGCCCGCAACATGATCATTATCCAAGGCATCGGACCCGAACGCCGCACCGCCGTCGAGACCGTGCTGAGTTTCGACACGGATTGGATGCGCGGCCAAACGGTCGGAATTTTTCCCGTGCATCACAGCACACCGGAACCGGTCATTTCGGAAATCGAAAAAATTATGGATACCGGAGAAGGCGGGCTCAGCCAAAACCTGATTAAATTTCAACCGATCGCCCGTCTCAACGCCATTCTGGTGGCGACCAACAAGCCGGCATTATTGAGAACCGCGCGCAACTGGATCAGCCGGCTCGACAATTCAGAAATCTCAAGCAACGGCGTCAAAGTTTATCGCGTCCGTTACGGTGAAGCGAAGCATCTCGCTGCGATCCTAAACGACATGTTCGGCGGCGGCACGTCCAGTTCGATTGATTCGGCCGCCAACCAGATCGCGCCGGGCGGAGGCCTTACGAAAACCTCGAGCGGCCCCGAACCACAGGCCGCTTCTCCGATGAGTCCGACCGAGCGACTCACCGGTGGTCCACCCCTGAGCAAACAACTTGCTATCGACAATGCTGCGGCCAACGCGGATTCGCGCGGGCTGGGCGGCTCGCGTGCCGGCACGCCAGGAAGCGGTCCGGTCCTGGCGGGAATCCGCATTACCGCCGATGTAGTCAATAATTCGCTGCTGATCTACGCCAATGAGGAAAACTACCGCATTATCGAAGGCGCACTCCGCCAGATCGACCGGCCGCAATTGCAGGTAGCCTTCGATGCGACGATCGCCGAAGTCACGCTGAATGACAGCCTGACCTATGGCGTGCAGTTTTTCCTGAAAAGCACGAATCTCGGCGCTCCGCCCGACACCGGCTCGGTGATTAACACCATTGGCGGTTCGGTATTGAATCGCGTCCTGCCCGGCTTCAACCTCCTGGTTGGGTCCGAAGCGACGCCGCAGGTCGTCATCGACGCCTTGCATGCGGTGACCGACGTCAAGGTTCTTTCAAACCCATCTCTCGTGGTGGTGGATAATGGCGTCGCCACGCTGCAGGTCGGCGACCAGGTGCCGATCACGACCGGTACGGCAACCGTGCTCAGCGCCAACAACGCCGTCGTCAATACCATCAACTACCAGAACACCGGCATTATCCTGCGCGTCGTCCCGCGCGTCAGCTTCAACAACACCGTCCGGCTCGATGTCGAACAGGAAATCAGCAGCGTCTCCAACACCAGCGCGACCGGCACGCTGACGCCGACAATTTCCCAGCGAAAGGTCAAAAGCACGTTGACGGTTGCCGACGGCCAGACCGTGATGCTTGCGGGCCTTATCAGCGAAACCCAAAACAAGACGCGCAACGGCATCCCGCTGCTCGACCAGCTTCCCGGCTACCTGGGCGACGCGTTTTCACATCAAAACAAAACGACAGCGCGCACCGAACTCATCATCTTCATCCGGCCGCAGATCATTCGCGACAGCGTGGATGCGCATCTGGTGGCGGAAGAATTGCGGGCAAAGCTGAAGGCCCGCGTCGGCGCCGTAACGCCCAGATTTCCGCAGGGTTCAAGTCAGCCGTTCGCCGTGCGCTGACGTTGACACGGCTGACGCCGGCATGAAGCAAATTCGCCCGGTGGACGTGACGATCGGTTTGATCGGCATTGTGGCTGCGACCGCAAGCATCTGGGCAATTTCCGGAATAAGCGGTTTCCTGGGCGCGGGCTTGGCGTTGCTGATGCTGGCGATCGCCGCCGTCGACTATCGCTATCTGATCATTCCCAATGAGCTGACCGCGGCCGCGCTCGCGCTCGCATTGATCAACGCGGCCGTCACGGACGCGCCGTCGACGATCGGGAGCTTGGCGGATGCGGGGCTGCGCGGTTTGATAACGATGTCGTTCTTCCTTGCGCTGCGCTGGGGCTATCAGTGGCTGCGGCAGCAGGAAGGAATCGGGCTTGGCGACATCAAGCTCGCCTTTGTCGCCGGTGCATGGCTCGATTGGGTGATGATACCGGTCGCGGTCGAGATCGCGGCTTTGGGCGCACTCATTGCCTATGGCGTATGGCGGATGTTCGGCAAGCAGCCGATCGGTCCCACCGCTCGGCTGCCATTCGGTTTGTTTTTCGCGCCAGCCATCTGGTTGTCGTGGCTGCTCGGCGCGATGATTTTTGCATTTTGACCGGGAATGGTGGGCGCGACAGGGATCGAACCTGTGACCCCTACCATGTCAAGGTAGTGCTCTTCCGCTGAGCTACGCGCCCTTATTGGAATTGGTCTTATCGGCTCCAAACTAACGAGGCAAGGCTAACGGAGCTGCCGTCGGCAACGCCCTCAAGCCGCCGCCAGCATCTTGGTCACTTCGTTGACCAGGTCGCGCAGGTGGATCGGTTTGGAGAGCACCTTGGCATGTTTGGGCGCAGTGGAGTCGGCATTGAGCGCGACCGCCGCAAAACCGGTAATGAACATGATCTTGATGTCGGGATCGAGTTCGGCAGCTCGCCGGGCGAGTTCTATGCCGTCCATCTCGGGCATCACGATATCGGTGAGCAAAAGTTCGAACGGTTCCTCGCGAAGGCGCTGATAGGCCGATAGGCCGTTGTCATAGGAGGTCACGTCGAACCCGGCGTTTTGCAACGCCTTGACCAAAAAGCGCCGCATATCGGTGTCGTCTTCCGCCAGCAGGATTTTCGACATAAGACCTGACCGCCCCGTCCTGGGCGCCCCCAAGGGTGGCCCCAAGTACCCATAAGACTTATGCCAGGTAAATAACGGGTGAACCGAAAGCATGACTTGGCTTTGCCCCCCGGCGCATAGACAATAGCGCGTTATTTAGGGCTGGCTGGGCCCCTCCCAGCACGATGCTACGCAGGAAATGGCCATTCTTACCCATGAGTGAAATCCGTGACGAACTCGACCCGCCGTTCGAGATTCTGGAGCCGGCGAGGAACCAGGGGCCGGTGCTGTTTAATTCGCCGCACAGTGGCTCGACCTACCCGCGCGACTTCCTGGCCACCTCACGGCTCGATATCGGCACCCTGCGCCGGTCGGAGGACAGCTTCGTTGACGAATTGATCGCCGGCGTGGTCAATCACGGCTACCCGTTGATGCGCGCCCATTTCCCGCGCTGTTTCGTGGACGTCAACCGTGAGCCCTACGAGCTCGACCCGCGCATGTTCGAAGGCCGTCTGCCCTCCTTCGCCAATACCCGTTCGATGCGGGTGGCTGGCGGTCTCGGCACGGTGGCGCGGGTGGTCGGGGACGCCCAGGAAATCTATGACCAGCGCATCCCGGTGGACGATGCGTTGCGCCGGATCGAAAGCCTCTACAAGCCCTATCACCGTGCGTTACGGCGGCTTTTCACCAGACTGCACCGGGACTTTGGCGCCGCTATGCTGGTCGATTGCCATTCCATGCCGTCATCCGCCGGCCATAAGGACGAGCGGCCGCGGCCCGAATTCGTGCTTGGCGACCGCTATGGCACCAGTTGCGTCGGCGTGGTGGCCGAAACCGTGGAAAAGACGCTGCGGACATTGGGCTACAACGTCAGCCGCAATAAGCCCTACGCTGGCGGCTTCATCACCGAGCATTATGGCAATCCGGCTGCGGGCCTGCACGCGATTCAATTAGAGATCAACCGCGGGCTTTATATGGACGAGCGTAATTACACGCGCTCCAGCACATTCGGCACTTTGGCCACCGATCTGGAGAAGCTAGCAAGGCGCTTGGGCGAGATTCCGCTGGAAGAGCTGCGCCCGTACCGGGCGGCGGCCGAATAGTCAAAAAAAGGGCCGCTCACGAAGAGCGGCCCAAGTCTAGGGAGGAAACGCCCAAGGAGGGCAACGATAGCTTTCGCTACCGCATTGCAATAATTTACACCGCGACGCACAAATATCAAGGTTTCGAAACTGATTTCCCATGTCGTTAATGCATAGCTGATTATCGGAATCTGGCCTTACAATTAGGTTATGCGAAAATGCAGGGTCAAATAGGTCCTGCACCGCGTCAGAAAGCCCCAAGTTCCGCTTTTTCAGTCCGAGACCGGGGCGCGGTTGCCGCGCGGGCAAGTCTCCGATAGGTCGAGGCGGCAGCAAGGCGGGCGCAATGACGGCCATCGATTTCTCAAGTTTCGTCGACCAGCTCGCCGGCGTTTCCGGTGAGACCATTCTGCCGTTTTTCCGCACCGCGCTGGCGATCGACAATAAAAAGTCTGGTGGTTTCGATCCGGTCACCGCTGCCGACCGGGCGGCGGAACAAGCGATGCGCACGCTCATACGCCAGAACTTCCCGGACCACGGCATTGTCGGCGAGGAATATGGCGCCGAGCGATCGGACGCCGAATATGTCTGGGTGCTCGACCCGATCGACGGCACCAAATCCTTCATCACCGGCATGGTGGCCTGGGGCACGCTGATCGGCTTGATGCGGTTCGGCGAGCCGGTGTTCGGCATGATGAACCAGCCTTTCACGCGCGAGAAGTTTTCCGGCGATGGCGGCGCCGCGCGCTATCGAGGACTGGCAGGCAACCGCGATCTGCGCGTACGCGCCTGCGCCTCGCTTGACGATGCGATCTTATCCACCACCAGCCCGTTGCT
>Ga0134126_10007262_pt1 | contig 13904 bp, 15 predicted proteins | sample KB31752_FD_96881 | JGI IMG/M metagenome (GOLD analysis project Ga0134126, IMG submission 96881) | Terrestrial soil microbial communities with excess Nitrogen fertilizer from Kellogg Biological Station, Michigan, USA - KB3-175-2 | ecosystem: Environmental > Terrestrial > Soil > Unclassified ... | reverse complement strand
TTTCGATGGCGACGCGCGCGTTGTCGGGCAGCAGCGCGCCGCGCCAGCGTCGCGGGCGGAAGGCGGAGATCGGCGTCAGCGCCATCAAGGGCGCGCCGAGCGGCACGATCGGGCCGTTGACCGAGAGATTGTAGGCGGTGGAGCCGGCCGGCGTCGACACCAGCACGCCGTCGGCGATCAACTCGTCGAGCCGCACCGCGCCGTCGACGCTGATCGTCATTTTCGCCGCCTGCGAGGTTTCGCGCAGCAGCGACACTTCGTTGATGGCGCGCGCGAAAGTCTTCTGGCCGATGACGTCGATAGCCTCCATTGCGAGCGGATGCAGGATCGAGGGCTGCGCCGCCGCCAACCGCTCGGTCAGGTTGCGCTCGGAATATTCGTTCATGAGGAATCCGACGGAGCCGAAATTCATGCCGTAGATCGGCTTCGGCTTCTCCATCAGGCGGTGCAGGGTTTGCAACATGAGGCCATCGCCGCCTAGGGCGACGATGACGTTGGCCTCCTCGGGCCGGCAATCGCCATATTGCGCCGACAGCCGCGCCCGCGCCTGGCGCGCATCCGGCGTGTCCGACGAGACAAAACTGATTGCGAACGTAGCCGTCGAGGCCGAGCGCGCGTCCATGAAGGCATCCCTGGGGAGGATCAGTCTACGCCGGCCGCGGCTAGGCCGTAAACCGAACTTTCACACCGCCGGCAACCGCCGCCGCCGCATCTCCAGGCTGACGACCAGCAGCCCGCTCGCCAGCACGATGCCGGCGCCGAGAAATGTGCGCGGACGCGGCCAATCGCCGAACACCAGGTAGCCCCAGAAGATCGCATAGGCGAACATCGAATATTCGAGCGTCGCCAACAGCGACGCCTCGGCGCGGCGCACGCCCTCGAACCACAGATATTGCCCGAGGCCGCCGACCAGCCCGAGCCCGCCCATCGCCAATGTCTGGTCGAGCGTCGGCCTGACGCCGATCGCGGGCAGCAACACGCCGCAGGCGCCGAGGAAGCCGATCGAGCCGGCCATCATCATCGCCGGCGTCGAGATGTCCTTGGTCAACGAACGGGCGAGAATGGTGGTCAGCGCCCAGGCGAGGGCCGCGACGAGCGCCAGCCCCACCGGGGCCAGCGGCGAGCCGGCGCCCGGCGCGGCGGAAACCAGCACGCCGCCGAAGCCGAGCAGCGTCGCCCCCCAGCGCCCGACGCCGACCCGCTCTTTCAGCAGCGGCGCCGACAGCGCCACCACGAACAACGGCGCGACGAAATAATAGGTGACGAGTTCGGCGAGTTGCAGCGAGCGAGAGGCGCGGTAATAGGCGATCCAGGCGACAAGGATCAGCGCCGAACGCACTGTGATCTGCTTGAGATTGGCGGGCACGGCGAGCGCCCGGTAATCGCTGCGGTTGAGGAAGGCGATCGACAGCGCGACGATGACGACCGAACGCGCAAACAGCACTTCGGGCACCGGCAGCGACGTCACCAGCGATTTGACGATGGCGTCCTGCAAGCTGAAGGCGGCCCAACTGCCCAGGCACAGCGCCGCGCCGATAAACGCGCGCGGCGTGGCGCTAGCCGGGACCGCCGCCGTTTCAGACATGCTCGTCTTCGATATGGGCGCGGATGATGGCGTCGAAATCCTTCTCGGCGTGGAAGCCCAGCGCCTCGGCGCGCTTGGCCTCGAACCGGGTCGGCCAGCCGGCGACGATGCGGCGGATGGTCTCGTCCGGCTCGCGCTTGATTAGCGCCACCGCTTTATCGCCGGCGGCGCGGCGCAACGCCTCGATCTGCTCGGCGATCGTCACCGAGACGCCGGGCATCGACAGCGCCCGGCGCGCCCCGAGCTGGCTGAGATCAAGGGTGGCCGCATGCAACAGGAAGCCGACCGCGGCGCGCGGGCTGGCGTGATGATGGCGCACGCTGTCGTCGACCGGCAGCACCGCCGGCAGGCCGTTCAGCGGTTCGCGGATGATGTTGGAGAAGAAGCCGGAGGCCGCCTTGTTCGGCTTGCCGGGGCGCACGCAGATGGTCGGCAGGCGGATGGCGATGCCGTCGAAGAAGCCGCGGCGGGAATAGTCCGAGAGCAGCAGTTCGCAGATCGCCTTTTGCGTGCCGTAGCTGGTCAGCGGCGTGGTGAAGAATTCATCGCCGATGGTCTGCGGGAACGGCGCGCCGAACACGGCGATCGAGGAGGTAAAGACGACGCGGGGCTTGTAGGCGCCGCCCGACAGCGCCTGCTCGCGCCGCAGCGCCTCGAAGATCATGCGCGTGCCGTCGAGATTGATGCCATAGCCCTTGTCGAAATCGGCCTCCGCCTCGCCCGAGACCACCGAGGCGAGCAGGAACACGACATCGGGACGCTCGGCGGCGAGCTTGCCGGGCACGTAGAGCGCGGCGATGTCGCAGGCGTCGGTGGAAATCGGGAACGGCGCCGGGGGCGGCGTCGGCGTGACGATGTCGACAGCCGATAGCGCTTCGATTTTGCGCCCCGCCAGCGCGCCGTCGCGCGCCAAACGCTCCACCAGTTTGCGGCCGACCATGCCCGCCGCGCCGATCACCAGAACCTTCATGCGAATCTCCTCCTCAGCGGCGCGCGCCGTTCGCGGCGCTCCGACAAGCCGTTGATCTGAAATAGACGGATAGCTTTCCCCGAACGGCGCAACGCCCGCCCCGACGGCCGTCTGCTGTAGCGCGCGGCGGCCGGTTGAAGCTACCCCCGCGCCGGGCGCGCCTATAGCGAAAAATGCGATTGCGGCGGCAAGGAAATCTATCCGCATCGTCAAGTTATCCACAGGCTGCGGCTTGCCAAGCATAGCGTCGTTTTTTCGACGTATTTTCCGGTAGAACGCCCCGTCGAGGAAACCAATACCAGGAGGGAATAGTCTACACTTGGCTAACCAAGGAGCTGTAATGAAGCGTGTAATATTTGGTGTTCTTGGCGCGTTGACTTTGACGTCGGCCGCCTCTGCTGACCAATACGGGATCGCGACGTATTATTTCCACCCGCGCTATCCCCACAGTCTGATCGCCGCGCATAAAACCCTGCCGTTGGGCACAAGGGTGCGCGTTCACGATCTCGACAACGGGCGCCATGTCGATGTCACCATCGTCGATCGCGGCCCCTTCGCCGGTCCCAAGCGGATCATTGATCTCTCCACCGTGGCTGCCAGCGTGCTCGGCATTCGCTCGGCTGGCATCTGCCACGTGCGAATCGAACGGCTCTGAAGCCTACAGGCGGCGGATCGACGTGATCCCGCCGCCGCCGCTGGCGGCGATGCGCGCTTGCGCCGCCGCCAGCGGCTCCGAGACGACGGCCATGTGGTGGCCGTTGGCGTGCAGCAGCGTCGCGCTATCGCTGAGCACGCCGATATGACCCTTCCAGAACACGAGATCGCCGCGCTTTAGCGCCGTGTCCTGCGCCACGGCTTCGCCCAACCGCTCCAGCATGTCGCTGTCGCGCGGCGCGGCGACGCCGGCGGCGGTCAGCGCCGCCTGCACCAATCCCGAACAATCGATCCCCTGCGACGTGCGCCCGCCCCACAGATAGGGGCAATGGGCGAACCTCTCGGCGACGGCGACGAAATCCGGTTCGGCGCTGCCGGCAAGCGCAAGGTGTCGCGCCCAGAAATGCCGACCGGCGGCGTCGATGAGAAAATCCCCGCGCTCGGCGACGATCCGCGGGCGCGCGCCCAGCGACAGCGCCATCACATGCGGCAGTTTGATGCTGGGGCCGGGATAGCCATGCGTGCGCAGCGCGGCGACGCGGTGCGTCGCCGTCGTCGCAGGCCCGAGCGTGGCGCTGTCGAGATAGCCGACATAGCCGTCGCGCTCCAACTGCACCCAGGCCCAGCCGTCGCGCTCGTCATAGACGGTGGCGCGCTCGCCGTGCAGCGCCTCGGTCTCCCACGGCGCTATCGCCTCGGGCCGGCGTTGCAGAGGCGCGCTCGCGGCGACGATCGACGCCGGCCGCCCCTCGACGAAGCGCTCCGCCTCGACGTGGCCGCGCAAATGCGCCGCGGCGAGATCGGCGCGGGCGGGGGTGAGGCGGCGATCGGGCATGAGGCCTCGGCGATTAGCAAAGCGTCGGCGACCGGGTTAAGCTGAAACCGCCTGTCGCGAAAGACCCCGCCATGACCCTCAACGTCCCCGTGCGCGAACTCGTCGAAAACGTCAGTACGCCGTTCGAGCGCGCCCGCGCCATGCCGCGCGGCGTCTATACCAGCCCGGATTTCCTGAAAGCCGAGCTAGAGCAGGTGTTCGTGCGCGATTGGGTCTGCGTCGGGCGGGCGGGCGGGCTCAAACAGTCCGGCGATTACATCGCCTTCGAACTCGCGGGCCAGCCGATCCTGGTGCTGCGCGACGGCGAGGGGGCTTTAAGGGCGATGTCGAACGTCTGCCGCCACCGCATGTCGACGCTGTTGGAGGGGCAAGGCAATCGGCGCGCCATCACCTGCCCCTATCACGGCTGGACCTATAATCTCGACGGCTCCCTGCGCGCCGCGCCGGCGATGACGCGCAACGCGGCGTTCTGCAAGGAGGATTACCGCCTGCCGTCGGTGCGCTGTGAGGAATGGCTCGGCTGGATCATGGTGACGCTGAACCCCGACGCGCCGCCGGTGGCGCAGGGCCTCGCCGAGGTCGAGGCGCTGATCGAGGATTTCGACATGGGGAGTTATGTCGAGACCTTCCGCGAGACCCACCGTTGGGACACCAACTGGAAGGTGCTGGCGGAGAATTTCATGGAGAGCTACCACCTTCCGGTCTGCCATGCTGGCACCATCGGCGGCATGTCGCGGCTGGAGGACATGATCTGCCCGCCGGGCCAGCGCATGTTCAATTATCACACCATCCTGAAAGACGATTCGCTGAAGATCGCGCTCGCCCACCCCGACAATACGCGCCTGAAAGGCGACCGGCGGCGCACGACGTTCCTGCTCAGCGTTTATCCGAGCCTGCTCATTACGCTGACGCCGGGCTATTTCTGGTATCTGTCGCTGCATCCGCATGGCGTCGGTCAAGTCGATATCGTCTATGGCGGCGGCATGTCGCCGGATTTCGTCGGCTCGCCCGAGGCGCAGCAGCATTTCGCGGCGGTGAAGACGCTGCTCGACAAGGTCAATGTCGAGGATCGCGGCTGCACCGAGGCGGTCTATCGCGGCCAGTTATCGGCGCTCGCCACGCCGGGGCATCTGAGCCACCTGGAGCGGCCGAACTTCGATTTCGCGCAGTATCTGGCGGACAGGACGGGAGGGTTCGAGCGGCGGTTTGGGTGAACGGCGTCAGGACGCCAGCGCCCTACGGGCGGCGTTGGCGAGGAAGCCGGAGCGGGTGAAGCTCACTAGCGCCTCCGTCAAGCCGCTCGCCTTCAAATCAACATCGCCGCCCCGCGATCCAGATACGTATCGAGGAACTGCTCGATCCTGGGATGCCGCGGCTTGCCGAACACCTCCTGCGGGCCGCCGGAGGTCAGCACCTGGCCGTGATCGAGGAAGGCGATCACGCGGCCGATGCTGGCCGCAAAGCCGATCTCGTGGGTGACGATCACCATCGTCATGCCGTCTTCGGCCAAGCCCCGCATCACCGCCAGCACCTCGCCGGTCAACTCCGGGTCGAGCGAGGCGGTCGCCTCGTCAAACAGCATGATCTTCGGCTCCAGCGCCAAAGCGCGGGCGATGGCGACGCGCTGCTGCTGGCCGCCGGAAAGCTGCGACGGGTAATGGCCGGCGCGCGCCTCCAGGCCGATGCGAGTCAACTGCGCCATGGCGCGATCCTCGGCCTCGGCGCGCGGCAGCTTGCGCACCAGCTTCAAGGCCGCGCTGACATTGCCGAGCGCGGTCATGTGCGGCCACAGGTTGAACTGCTGGAACACCATGCCGATGCCGGCGCGCACCTTGCGCAGGCGCGCCGCGGCAATCCGCGCGCGCTTTCCCTGAGCATCCTCGGTGAAGCCGAGCGGCTCGCCGAACACTTCGATGGTCCCGGAATCCGGCTCCTCCAGGAAGGACAGGCAGCGCAGCAGCGTGCTCTTGCCGGAGCCCGAGGGGCCGATGACGCAGGTCGCGGCGCCGGCGGGAAATTCGAGGTTGATCTTCTGCAACACCTGCGTCTTGCCGAAGGATTTGCTTAAGCTTTTGACGGAAATGGCGTTGGTCATGAGACGGCAAACCGGGCTAGCCGCCGCTCGGCCACGCGGCCGAGCGCGGCGGCGAATTCGACGAGGCCCCAATAGCCGAGCGCCAGCACGAACAGCGCCTCGACGAAGGCGTAGAATTCGGTGCCGATGGCGCTGGCGGTGAAGGTCAATTCCTGCACCGTGATGATGGAGAGCACGGAAGTTTCCTTCAGCAGAACGACAGCGAGATTGACGCTCGCCGGCAATACCAGCACCGCCATTTCCGGCAGCAGGATGCGGGCCACGATCTGCCCGCGGCTGAGCCCGGCGCATTCCGCCGCCTCGACATGACCGCGCGGCACCCCCTCGAAGCCCAACCGGAACACTTCACTGAAATAGGCGCCGCCATAAACCGACAGCGCCATCAACCCCGCCGGCAGGGCGTCGAGCGACAGGCCGGCGTAGGGGCCGCCGAAATAGAGCAGGAACAATTGCACCAGGAACGGCGTGCCGCGAAACACCTCGACATAGCCGAACAGCAGCCCGTTGAGCCAGCGCGGCCCGTAACGACGCGCCACCGCCACCGCAAAGCCGATGATGCAGGCCCCGACCAGGCCGATCAGCCACGCCATTATGGTGACGCCGAGCGCGTTGAGGATCTCCGGCGCTTTCGCGATCAGGAGTCCGACGTCGAAGTTCATCGGCGCCCCCACGCCATGCGCCGCTCGGCGAACGCGCCCAGGCCCGCCACCACGCGGTTGATGAGGAAATACAACAGCCCCGCGGCGCTGTAGAGCTGGATCGGCGCATAGGTTGAGTTGGCGAGATCCTGCGCCATGCGGGTCAATTCGACGACGCCGACGACGGAGACCAGCGAGGAGGCTTTCAGGATCAGGATCGCCTCGTTGACCACCGCCGGCAGCGTCAACCGGAAGGCGATCGGCGCGCGGATGCGCACGAGTTGCTGCCACGGCGTCAGGCCCAGCATGTCGGCGCTCTCCAACAACCCCTTCGGCACGCTGAGAAAGCCGCCGCGCAGGTTTTCCGCCTGATAGGCGCTGGTGCACAGCGACAGGCCGACGACCGCCGCCACGTCGCTCGGCACGTTGATCCCGACTGCCGGCAATAGATTGTAGATGACCAACAGTTGCACCAGCAGCGGCACGCCGCGGAAGAAGCTGACATAGACGCGCGCCACAAAGGCGAGCGCCAGATGGCTGGAGGCGCGCGCCGAGGCGACGCCCATGCCGATGGCGATGCCAATCACGATCGAGATGGCGCTGAGGAGCACCGTATAGAGCGCGGCCTCGACCAGCAGGCCGAACAGGTTGGGGGTCATGCGCTGGTCGCGGCTAACGCCGCCATGGCCGGGCTTGTCCCGGCCATCCACGTCGCGAAGGGGGACGCTCGGCTCAAGTCTAAACTCCGGCGCGTTCAGACAAACGGTTGGTCATGCTAAACCGCTGTTGTGACGTCACCGCATGGATGGCCGGGACAAGCCCGGCCATGACGGGAGCGCCTCAGATGTTCGGCGTCGTCACCGCGTCCGGCGTGTCGAAGCTGACGCCGAACCATTTTTTCTGAAGCGTCGCCATGCGGCCGTCGTTCTTCATTTTGATGATCGCCTTGTCGATGGCGTCCATCAGGCTCTTGTCGTCGGCGCCCTTGCGGCCGATGTAGCCGAAATAGGTTTTCACGCCGAAGGTCGGCAGCACCACCGCAAACGTGCTTGGGCGTTGCTTGGCGACAAAGGCGATGTTGGGCAGCGAATTGCCGACCGCGACCACGCGCCCCGCCGCAAGATCGGCGTAGGCTTCGTTGAAGCCGACATATTCCTTGATCTTGACGCCGCCCGGCAGCTTGTCGCCGAACGCCTTGGCCTGCGCGCCCTGGGCGGTCGCCTTGCCCTCGCCGATGGTCTTGCCGGCGATGTCCTGCGGCTTCATGATCGTCTTGTCGCCGGCGCGCTTCATCAGCGCCACCGTCGCTTCGGCGATCGGCGCGGAGAACACGTAATGCGCCATGCGCGCCTTGGTGATGGTGGCGGGGCCGGCGACCATGTCGAACTTCTTCGCCTCCAGGCCCGGCAGCACGCCGTCCCACGGCAGCGTCACCCATTCGATCTTGACGCCGAGTTCCTTGCCGATGTCGGCGAACAGATCGACGTTGAGGCCGACGTGCTTGCCGGCGTCGATGAAATCGAACGGCGCGAATTCCGTCTCGGTGCCGACTCTCAACACGCCGGCGGCCTTGACCTTGGCCAGCGTATCCTGGGCGAAGGCTACGCCGCCCATCGCCACTGCCAGCGCCGCGCCCAGCGCCAGCGCGCAAAATCCACGTTTGTTCATGCCAAACCCCTCCCTCACGCTAAGTTGTCAATCGACGGGAAGCCGGCGCGCATGTCAAGCGCGCTCGGCGCCAATCTTTTGCACCGCCGCCGTCCGCTGATGAGGCGCCTCAGGCCGCGACGCGACGGCAGAAGCCGGCGAGCGCCGTCAGCGTCTCTTTCGCGCGTTCGAACTGCGGCGCGTGGCCGCAGCCGGGCAGGATCAGAGTCTCGACCTCTAACCGGGCGCGCGCTTCAATCGCCTCGATTTGCCGCAGCGTGCCATAAGCGTCGTCCTCGCCCTGCACGGCGAGCGCCGGGACGCGCCAGCGCCCGATATATTCCGCGATGCTCCAGCGCTCGAAGCCGGGATCGAGCCAGGCGCGGCTCCAGCCGTGGAAAGCGCCTTCGACGTCGGCGTGATATTTGGCCAGCCGCGGCTTCAGGTCGGTCTCGACGAAGGCGCGCTCGGCGGCGCGAATCGCCTTCAGGCCATGCGCTTCGGCGAAGAAATGCGGCGCGATGAGCGCGATTGCGGTCAGTCGCGGGTCGTCGAAGGCGCCGGCGAAGATCGCCGCGATCGAGGCCCCGTCGCTGTGGCCGACGAGCACGGCGCGGCGAATGCCGACAGCGTCGAGCACGCGCGGCAGCGTCTCGATCGCCTCGCGCGTCATATAGTCGAGCGGCCGGGGCAGGGCGACGGGCGTCGAGCGGCCATAGCCTCGCCGCGAATAGGCCAGGACGCCGCAGCCGGTCGCCGCCGCGAGCTTCTGCGGAAAATCGCGCCACATCGCCACGCAGCCGAGGCCCTCGTGCAGCAACACGAGGGTCGGCGCGTCCTGCGGGGCGGCGCCGTAGGCCGTAAACTCCAGCCGCGCGCCGTCGAGGTCGAGAAAGCCGGCCTCGCCGGGAATCCGTGCGTGTGAAGTCATCGAGCCCCTGCGCGCCGGGCGCCGTCCGGCCGGCGCCTCATAGAACGGCGAGGAGGTCTTGACCAATGCAGATAACTCTGTAATTCAGAGTTGTCTGCATTTGGGGCAAACATGTCGATCGCGACTCTCCTGCACGCGCCCGTCTATCTGCTCGCCGCCTTGGGGGTGGCGGCGCTGGCGCTCGGCGGCATGCTGTCGGCGCCGCGGAAGCGGCCGCCGCCGCTGGCCTCCATCCACGCCGGCGCGATGAAGCTCGACGCTGCCGACAAGCCGGCGCTGACGCGCTTCCAGGCGCGCGACGGAACCTGGCTGGCCTATCGGCGCTACCCGAGCGGCGGCGAGCGCGTCGCCATCCTCACCCACGGCTCCTCGGCCGCTTCCGATGAGATGAACCCGGCGGCCAAGGCGCTCGCCGCCGCCGCCGGTGTGACCGCGGTGGCGATCGACGTGCGCGGCCACGGCGCCTCGGGCGCGCGCGGCGACATCGCCTATGTCGGCCAGCTCGAAGACGATCTCGCCGACCTCCTCGCCCAGCTTCGCCCGTCCTACCCGGCGGCGCGTTTCGAACTGATCGGCCATTCGCTCGGCGGCGGTTTCACCGCCCGCATCGCCGCGATGCCGCTTGGGCGCCAATTCGACCGCTTCGTGCTGCTGGCGCCGTTCCTCGGCGGGCGGGCGCCGACCTCGCGGCCAGCCAACGGCGGCTGGGCCATTGCCGATGTGCCCCGCATCCTGGCGCTGGTGGCGCTGCGACGGCTCGGGATCACGCTCGGGCAAGCGCTGCCGGTGATCGCCTACGCAAACGAGCCCAGCGCCGCGATGCACACGACCTCAATCTATTCCTTCCGCCTGCTCGCCGATTACGGCCCCGATTTCGATTGGACGACGATGAAAGCCGCGATCTCCTCGGCGGCGGGCAAGATCAAGCTGATCGCCGGCGCCGACGACGAACTGATGGACGCGAGAGCCTACGCCGGCGTACTGACGCCGCTCGGCGTCGCGGTGACGATCCTGCCCGGCGTCAATCATATGGGAATCGTCTACGAACCCGCAGCCCTCCAGGCGCTCGTCGCCGCCGCCAAGGCTTCCTGACATGACCCGCCTGACCGCCGCGCTGCGTTTCGCTGGCGCTGAATTCGGACCGCTCATCGTCTTCTACGCGCTGCTTTGGCGGTTCAGCGTCAAGATCGCCATCGCCGGCACGCTCGCCGCCATCCTCCTCGATTCCGGCTTGCGGCTTTACCGCCGGCAGCCGTTCACACGGATTTATCTCATCGTCAGCGCGCTGACGCTGGGCTTCGGCGTCGTCGATCTCTGCGTCGCGACGCCGTTCCTGCTCGTCTACGAGGCGCCAATCACCAATGTTCTGACCGGGTTCGCCTTCCTCGCCGGCGCCTTCGGCGAAAAGCCGATGTTGCAGGAGCTTGCCGAGCGCCGCCCCGGGGCCGCGATCCCGCAGACCGAGGAGGTGCGCCGCTTCTTTCGTCTGTTCACGCTGATCTGGGCGGCTTATTTCTTCCTCAAGGCGGCGGGTTATCTCTACCTCGCCGCCACCTTGCCGCTGAAGGAGGCGATTGCATTGCGCTCGGTTCTGGGCTCCCTGAGCCTCGCCTTGATGATGATGCTCAGCATCACGCAGGGGCGGCGGCTGTTCCTGCTGGCGCGGCGCTTCGGCTGGCTCGCCGAGGCGCGCCCGTGAGCCTGAGCAAGGCGGAGGCGGACGCCGAACTGGCGGCGATCGACGACGTCGTGCAGCGCGTCCGCCAGTCGGTCATCTATCGCGTGTCCGGCGAAATCGCGGCAATGTGGGGCGGCCTGCAATTCGTGCAATTGGCGGTGACGATGCTGGCGCCGGCACACACCCGGGGCTGGAGCTGGCTTTTCGTCGACGGGCTCGGCGTCGCGCTGACGCTTGTCATGTTGCGGGGCGCCGGCCCGGCGCGTCCGGCGTTGTTGGTGCGCGCGCTCGCCGCTTTCGCGCTGTTCTACGGCTTCGGCTTCCTGTGGTCCTACGGGCTGTTCCATTTCGGCGGCCGCGAGATGGCGGTGTTTTGGCGCACGCTGTTCCTGTTCGGCTATTGCTTGGCTGGGTTGTGGTTCGGCTTCGGCTTCCTGGCCATCGGCCTCGGGCTCACGGCGTTGATCTTCGCCGTCTACCTGTTCGCCGGCGCCGCCTTCTGGCCGCTGATCGCGCTCGTCACCGGCTGCGGCTACATCCTCTGCGGCTTCTGGATGCGGCGCGCGTGACCGAGGGCGCGGACGAGATCATCCACCAGCCGATCCGCCTGCGGGTGATGGCGGCGCTGACCGCGCCCGGCTGCCGCGCCGAGGGGCTCGATTTCACCCAGCTTAAAAAGCTGACCGGCGCCACCGACGGCAATCTCGGCGCCCATATCGATCATCTCGTGCGCGCCGGCTATGTCGAGACGCACAAGGCGTTCGTGGCGCGCCGGCCGCGCACGACGGTCAAGGCGACGCCGCAGGGCCGGGCGGCGCTGGCCCGTCATGTGCTGTTTTTGAAGGAGATTATCGCCAGCGCAGGGTAGGGCGGCTAGAGCAGTATCCGAACAGATTGAACCAGCGGACCCCGTCATTGCGAGCGAAGCGAAGCCATCCATCTCGCCGAGATCGCAGATTAATCGGAGGGCACGGCCTAGTGGAGGCATGGATTATCGCTGCCGTTCGCGCCAATCCTTCGCCACTGCCACCGGCGCGTTGGAAGCCGGCAGCGGGTCGCGGCCGAGGATCATGTCGGCGGCCTTCTCGCCGATCATGATCGTCGGCGCGTTGAGGTTGCCCGAGGTGATCGACGGCATGATCGAGGAATCGACGACGCGCAGCCCGTCGAGCCCGATCACCCGCGTCTCGGCGTCAACCACCGCCATCGCGTCGCCGGGCGAGCCCATCTTGCAGGCGCCGCAGGGGTGATAGCCGCTTTCCAGCTTCTCGCGCAGGAATGCGTCGATCTCGGCGTCGCTCTGGCAGGCCGCGCCCGGCTGGATCTCGCGGCCCGCGTAGGGTGAAAATGCCTCCTGTGCGAAAATCTCGCGCGTCAGCCGCAGCGAGGCGCGCATCTCCACCCAGTCGTCGGCATCGCTCATATAGTTGAAGACGATGCGCGGCGCCTCGCGCGGGTCGGGCGAGCGCAGGCGGATATGGCCGCGACTCCGGGAGCGCAGGCTGCCGACATGGACCTGGAAGCCGTGCTCGCTGGCCAGCGTATTGCCGTCGTAAGTCACCGCCAGCGGCAGGAAATGATATTGGATGTCGGGATGCTCGACGCCGGCGCGCGAGCGGATGAAGGCGCCCGCCTCGAACTGGTTGGAGGCGCCGAGCCCCGTGCCGCTCAGCAGCCATTGCAGGCCGATGAGGCCGCGCCCGATGAGGCCGGTATGGCGATAGAGCGTGATCGGCTGCTTCGAGACGACCTGGAAATAATATTCCAGATGATCCTGAAGGTTCTCGCCGACGCCCTTGAGATCGTGGACAACAGGGATGCCGAGCGCCTGCAACTCCGCCGCCGGCCCGACGCCCGACAGTTTCAGCAGTTGCGGCGAATTGATCGCGCCGCCGGCCAGGATGACCTCGCGCGCGGCGCCGACGCTTTGCGCGACGCCGCCCTTCTCGTAGGCGACGCCGACGGCGCGGCGGCCCTCGAACAGCACTTTGGTCACCCGCGCATGGGTCTCGACGGTGAGATTCGGCCGCTTCATCGCCGGGCGGAGATAGGCGTTGGCGGCCGACCAGCGCACGCCGTCCTTCACCGTCATGTCGAAGCCGCCGAAGCCCTCGCCCTCGGCGCCGTTCAAGTCGGCGCTGACAGGATAGCCGGCCTGCCGGCCGGCCTCGATGAAGGCATCGAACAGCGGGTTGCGCCGGCGGCCCGGCGTGGTGACGAGCGGGCCGTCGGTCCCGCGATATTCGCTGGGCGCGCCGCGAAACGATTCGGCGCGGCGGAAATACGGCAGCACTTTCGCGTAAGCCCAGCCGCGCGCGCCCTCGGCCTCCCAGCGGTCGAAATCCAGCGCATGGCCGCGCACGTAGACGAGGCCGTTGATCGACGACGAACCGCCGAGCGCCTTGCCGCGCGGGCACGAGATGCGGCGGCTGTTAAGCTCAGGCTCAGGCTCGCTCCAATAGCCCCAGTTGTAGGCTTTCATATTGAGTGGGATCGACAGCGCCGCCGGCATCTGGATGAAGATCGAGCGGTCGGAGCCGCCGAATTCCAGCACGATGACGCTATGCTTGCCGTCCTCGCTCAGCCGGCTCGCCAGCGCCGAACCCGCCGAGCCGGCGCCGACGATGACATAGTCGAAAGTTTTCATCTTCCCCCCTGCGCCGGCGCGATGTCAGCCGCGCCGCCGCCCCAGGGCAAGAAACATGTTGCGGCGGGTGGATAGATTTTTTGCGTGGACGCCTCAAGCTGGCGGAAGCTTATCGGCGGTCTTGTTGTCAAAATCGCTGGCCTCGTGGCGCTCGCGCAACTGCTTGGCGGGATCGCCGGAGGTGCGGTTGACCATGCGCCCGCGCTTCACCGCCGGCCGCTCCA
>Ga0134126_10007261_pt1 | contig 13904 bp, 17 predicted proteins | sample KB31752_FD_96881 | JGI IMG/M metagenome (GOLD analysis project Ga0134126, IMG submission 96881) | Terrestrial soil microbial communities with excess Nitrogen fertilizer from Kellogg Biological Station, Michigan, USA - KB3-175-2 | ecosystem: Environmental > Terrestrial > Soil > Unclassified ... | reverse complement strand
TTTTTACGGCCATATTCACTGCGGCAATGGCTAGCTTCTCCGGTATTCTTTACTATGCTGCCGGAGAAGCTAGCCATTGCCGCAGTGAATATGGCCGTAAAAACACTGATCGCGGTAATAGTCGCAGACCACGCGGCCATCACACCTGTAACCGTCTTGGTTGTGAACTTCGCTACGGTCCCAGCAAACGACGCAGAGGATGCCGTCAGGACTTTCCTAATGGACTTAACCAACGCCCCTGCGAAACTAGCCGTAGCCGCAGTTACTAGCTTGCTAGTACGTTTTGAAACAGACCCAGCAAACGAACTCATGCTCGCTGTAAGCAGCGCTGTGAATACGCTAATCGCTGTAAGGGTGCCAGCAAATGATGCAGTAGCGGCAGACACTAGTTTGCGAACAGCCCTAGACACAGAGCCTACAAAACTAGCCATCGAAGCCGTTAAAAGAACACTGGACCGCTTTGTCACTGCCCCAGCAAATGAACTCATGGAAGCAGTCAACATAAGAACTATGGCTCGAACGGTTAATACGACCGCTGAAAATGAAGCCATTGCAGCGGACAGAGTGTGACTAGTAAACTTAGAGACGATGGCAGAGAAGGCCGCTGTTGCGGCAGCAATGGCCTTCCCAGCACGTCTTACAATCAATGCAGAAAATGACGCTGTGGCTGCGCTTAAAGCTTTACCTGCTCGTTTAGCCAGAGCACCAGCAAACGATGCAAGGCTCGCTGTTAGCAGCTTAGTGAAAGTATGCGATCCCGTTAATACAGCAGAGAACGCCGATGCTGCCGCTGTGAGTACACGGCTACTAACCTTAGACACTACACCGGAAAAAGAAGCCGTCGCCGCATCCAGTTCGCGCTGGATAACTCTCACGACAGCGCCAGCGAAACTAGCCATTGCTGCGGTTAACGTAGATGTATGTACCGTACCGCCCGTGGCAATAGCGAACGTAGCTATTACCGCGACATCTGTGTCCGCGTGGCCGTATGTCGTAGTGGCTGTTTGTGTGCCAGTAGACGATACAATAGCTACTTCAGTGAATGCAGAGTCACCACCACTACCTAGAGAAGTCTCTGTATCACCATACCCAGTCATCGTGGTGAATGACTGTGTGCTTCCAAAGTTATTCGAGTAAAAATGCGCTAATACAATTTCATCAGCAGTGGTGGTAGCACCAGATGTCGATACGGTGTTTGATCGGGAGTTAGTAACATGGTTGCTAGTCCCAACAACATCCAAAGGGGAACTAGCATCACACCCACTAATCTCATAAACGTGTAAATGAATATCATCCGACGCACTGGTTGTTAGTGTAACAGTGAGCGAACCACCAGCGGCACTAGCGTCATACCAAATTGACGCTATACCTGTGCTGGCGATACTTCCACTAGTTTTAGCTAATGTAAAAGTATTGCCGCCGCCAGTTGGAGCATTAAGAGTTACGCCCGGTCCTGTGGAGCCACAGACAACAACCATGTTACCGGCTGTTACCGCGCTAGTAAGAGTTACGCTTACAGAAGTAACTCCAGCCCCACTCGTACTCTTATGCTGTACAACCGCTATAGACATTATTTCGCCGTAACAGTAATCGAAGTTGTCAAAGCAACAGGTACGTCAGCTTCTATCTGAATAGTTTGACCAATCAAATCAGCAATATCCACACTCAAGGCAGGGCTCGTAAAAGTTCCAGTCTTGGCGTTCAAATTACCGCCCTGCCAAGTAAATCCAGCATCGAACGAATAACTAGCGTCCGGCTGCTTCTTCAGCAGTGAAAAGGTAAGAGACTTCGTAGCATCCGCCAGGTCTGCCGCCAGTATCGTAAAGCTTATAGTGATGGTAGAAAACTGAGTATTAGGAACTACAAAGTCACCGCTGTTAAACTGCCCCGGACCAACTGATCGTGATGGAACGGTAGCCAGAGTTGTAGTTGCCATTTATTTCTTATCCCCAAACATTGCACGAAGGGCCTTCTTAAAAGTGCGCCTCAGACGCCATGTCTTATAAGCTTTAACCATCACAAACTCCTTACGTCGCTGTGTATTCTTCCTGCATCGTACCGAAGTGCTCTCGTTGATACTCGGAAGACATGTACTCATGCAGTTGCCGATGTGAAGCTCGATCTAAGATCAGTAGATTCCTTGGATCGTTGTTAGCCTTGTTACCGTCCAAGTGATGTATCTGATCGCGTGGAGTAAGCGTTCTACCTAGCATCTTCTCAGCTACAAGGCGATGCTCGGCAACGTAGCCACGGTTGGCGTGGGGATGCTTTGAATCCGCTATATAGGTGTATCCGTTGTTGAACTTCCGTCCTAAGATGCCATGTTTGTTTTTAAGAATCGCGGAGCAACGCCTAGAGCAAAAACGCTGTTTACTACGACCTGCACGACCACCAGTTTCAAAGTTTTTATGGCAGTGCTCACATACTTTAGTAACTCTTTTTTTGTGATTAGCCATTGCTGTAAGTCCCTTAATATCAGGAACCTCCAGCCGCTATCGTCAATTTGTACGTGAACTGGATCGAATCTCCGTTCACCACGTTTATCGCGCTGAAGACACGGTGGTCCCACATAGTGCCCGTGGTAGCCGCGCTAAAGATACCCCACTCAGTAATCGCAGCCGTAGCAGTGTAGGGAAGAGTAGCCACGCTCTGATAGATATTCGCGCTAGGATTACTAGCAGTGCCCGACACGCGGGCGTTACCAGTTCCAGTCTGCAAAGCAGTATCGCCAATGGCAGCGGCGGTTACACCAGTGCCGGAATCGTGAAACTTCATTCCAGAGATAGTCGGAGTCGTACCACCAGATGCGAAGTCAGACGCCATGTAATTGACGCCTGTAGTCGTAACCAGGCCCATACACGGAATCGTGCTAATAGGCAGATGACCGTGCATTGTCATCGTCACAAGCAGCGCGACGGCAGCGGTAAGACCAATGCTCTTGACCAACGACTTAAAAAGCCTACTCAGGCGCTTTACAAAGCCAGTGATTTTATCCTTGGCAAGAACTCGATAAGATTCATGCGAACCATCGGCATGAATGTGGACTGCCCCAAGCTCGGCAAAACAATCAATACGTTGTGCCATATCCATTGAATATATTCTCCAAACAACTCAAATATCTGTCTAGGCTTAAATGCCTCTTACACTTCTGAATTTATAGACCCACGGGGCAGAATCTACTACCCAGTTAGCCAGAGCTAAAGAAACAACACAGTCATCGTGAAAACCTTCAGGTGCGGAATACTTAATCACACCCGACTCCGTAATGTCATACTCGTAGTTTTCTAGTTCCCGAATCATAATCGGGATATTAGGATACGAGATGTGGGCCTGCTCAATAGCAACCCGGAGCTTCTCGATTAACTGTTGTTTCGCCGTGGTGCCACTAATCTCATAAGGTTCAATCGGGATACCAGCGTTACGGAGCGTCTCAACAATTGGATCGCCTATACCCGTAGAATCAACGACAACCAACGCGTTATTGTACAGTCTGGCGGTTTCTATGATCCGATGATACTGGACGGCCCACTCAATCTGGTTAAACCGATCATGGTAGACTACGTGCTTACGCTCACGATCCATAACCGTGAGTACGGAAAAGTCTCTTAATCGCGCCAGGTCAACACCCAGAACATACCGATGTTGTGGCAGCGGAGCCTCTAGCAACCCTTTCACGCAAGCGTTAATGCCACGAAACACACCCGCCGAGTCCATCAAGAACTCAGCGGCAACTTCCTGACGAAACGCGTCTTCCGGCAGGTTGTGCTTCATCTCTTCAATGCTTTGTACCGCTACGTGCGGATTAAGCCACGTAGGAAGTCGCACGCTACGCCACTCAGGAAACTGTTCCCTAAGTAGATCGCCACGTTGAAAAATATCGTAAAAGTAACCACGTCCCTTCGGAGTGCTGATAAACATCGCACGCCCACGGGTCTGTGTCAGTGTAGTTAAGATCGAAACGAAGGATTCATACGGCTGTCGAGCCGCCTCATCCATAACGCAGAAGTTAACCGCGTATCCTCTAAGAGTGTCTGGGTTATCACCAGACTTAAAGTGTATCTCGCTTCGCTCAGAACCATCCGGCTCTAAGAGTACTAGACGAAGATCAGCCTTGTACTCTTGATACATACCCTTGGGAAGTAGCTTCTTCACAAGGCTATAAGCCATCTTAGACTGCGCGTAAGACGGAGCAACCCACCAATTCAAACTGCCTTTATTATTCCAAGCCTCTTGAACCAGCCGTAAGCTGCATCCGTAAGTCTTGCCCCACTTCGTACCACAAGCGGCGACTAGAAAGCGGCACTTATACTTCTCAAACGAATAAATGAAATCGTGCTGTGAGGGATGTGCTGGGGGAAGTTCCAACTGCACAGGTACGCGCTTTACAACTTCGCTCATAGCCTTCGAGCCGCGCATAAACGGAACTTCCTTTTTTGTCCTAGCCATCTCTATCCAATCTGGGGGTAGGGCTTGCAACCTACCTGCGTTAGTTTTTATTCCGGCTTTGTCTCTTGCTCTATCTGTGTGGCTTCTATATTGCCTTCACCAGACGGCAAAGCCTTTGGAATGTCTATAATCTCAGCGTCTAAAGCTTTCGTGCTGTCAAACATATCGGCAGACCGCGTGTTAACGGAACCATCCATTGCAACAACAGCTTTATATTCAAACTTCTCAACAGTCATGTTTCCGATATTCTTCGGCAAGTAACCGATGTCTTGGAACGCTTTGACCATCTTCAGACGCATATCGAAGATGGAGTTACAATGATCCACGTAAGGCCGGGTACCGAGTTTGCATTTGCCCTTACTCTTCTCGATGTCACTAACCTGCTTCTCAAAGTCCATAGCAATATCAGCTATGACTAGAGATAGGTCTTTAGAAAGTTCGTCTTTTAGGAACTTCGCTTTCTGGGCACGAATCCAAACTTTGTCCAAGCGGATTGAGCGTTCACTAACCTGAAACCACTCACCCATCTCGGCGTTCGTAAGGTCCGGCTGTGTTGCTTGTAGAAACTGTACGCAGAGACGGCGTTCCGAAGCGTTTAACCTTCTAGTCCTTGCTTGCGCTTCCGTTATCAGTTGTGTTGCGTGTGCCAGGGCCATAATCTTGTAATTGCTCTTTCATATCAGCAGGGACAGAACGGTTGCTAGAATGTAAGCGACCACGCGCACAATAAGGGCAAGAACCACCACTCCGACAACTAGCGTCAAACCACCTGCTATCGAAGTAACCTTTGCGATGGTCTTTACGTTTGGGATACTTCTTATCGAAGCCCATTGCCTCACCAAGAAGTCGTTCGCTCCTGAAAAAAATCCATCTCACCACAACCCAATTCACTAGTATTAGTAGTGTCTTCTACCTTCTGAATCGGGCCAGCTACCGGGGTCTTGAATCCAGATTCGGTCTGTGAGTTACGCTTGAAGTGTTGATCGACCTTGTTCTGTATATTTGCACCGGCCATAACATCTCCGCTTAATGCTTAAAGTGACGCGCATTCAGGGCAAACGTCACCCTTTTTTCAAGCTTCGTATTACCAGACTTTTTCGCAGAGGCTTTCTTCTTCTCAAGCTCTGAGACAGGAATCTTCTTACCCGGCTTTATATGAAGCTCGTTGTGCAGCGCATTGTGCTTCAGGTGAAACTCAACTTTTTTGTGGATGTTTACTCCAGCCATTATTGCTCTCCACCCCACATATCATTTTCTGGCACACGCTCATTACCGGGATCGCCGTTGTTCGGGATCGTTTTGGGCTCATCTACAAACGTGTCTGCACCCTGTGCATTCGCCGCACTTTGAGAGTTTCTAGCAAAGTGTTGATTGACTTTGTGTTGAATGTTAATTCCAGCCATCTCCATGCCTCACAGCAATCGCCACAGAACATAAACTGCAATAGCCGGACCAGCCTTGCATACGAAGTCTAAAACTGCTTTCGCGGGTGTATCGGCGTCCGCAACGTAATCAGCAATCTCAAAGAACAAACAAGCCGTTAGTACAGCGACGAAGATGGTAGTAAGCAGACTGGGCAACCAAACATGTCCGGCAACCACTGCGGCTGCCCCAGTTGCTCCCCACGTATACAGATGAAGTGGGACTTCCGTTAATCCATAATCTAAATCGTTCGGCATCATCCAGCCCCAACGGGATTAAGGAGTAGTACCCGTGGCCGTAGCAGTCAGGCCCGTAGTTGTCGTAACGACAATGGTAAAACTAGTTCCGCTAGGAACATTACTAGGAACAAGCACGCACGTAAGCCCGGAACACGCAACCGCGAGTGTCGGGGTTGGCGGTGGGGGCGGCGGCGGTGTTACCGTGCTCGCCACGAACACCAGATCGACAAAGTAGTTCGATGACTGGTACGTGCTTTTTGGAAAGCTAGAACCAGACCCGTAGGTATAGACTCCAGCATTTGCAGGAGCCGTCAACGGACTTGTCGTTATGGGAAACGCGAACGGCTGCGTCCACACATACTCAGATGTGTGGTAGCTAACCACATACGTTGTGTTAGCGTTTATCGCTACCGGAGTCGGTAAGGCTTGTTGCTGCCAACCAGAACTGGTTTCGTTGGAGAACGTGACCGTCGCCAGGAGTTTACCAGACGATGACCACACATTACCAACATGCGTTCCACTAGAATTTGTAGCCTTGTAGAACCTGAGCGCCGTAATAGTCCCGGCAACCGTGGAACTAAACTTGACACCCAACTCTACAGCGTTCCCATCGTTCCCAGTAGCATTAGCTGGAGCAACAGATGAAAACAAACTAACACCACCAGTAACCACGGGCGGCGGTGTCACCACAGGGGGCGGCGGGGTCACGACTGGCGGCGGTGGTGTAACCACAGGCGGTGGGGGCGTTACAACCGGCGGCGGCGTAGTAGCCGCTCCATTTATCAAGGACTCACAATAAGGATTGGTACCAACACCGGACAGTGTGTTATTGGATGAACCATTCAACACTGAGCATGGTGTGGATTTTACGGTGCTGCTAGTAAAATAACCCTCACCGGAAACTTCCGTTGCGGTGTTATTCACTAAGGCAGTCGGGCTAGAAATTGAGAAGACACCCGCATCACCTTCAGATACGCCACGCCCACCAATATCCGAAAACGTATTGTTATAAATCTGTACCGCTGCTTTTGGCGACCCGATAGAACCTACGTTCACCCCGGCGTAATTCGCCTCATTCCCATTAGGATCAGGGCCAGTACCAACTCTCGAAATCGTATTGTTGAAGGCTTCTACAACACCCTTGTCGGCATCCACAGTTGAAAAGTTAATGCCGTCACAGATCGCATCGTGGATGACGTTATCATGCACGTGTAGATCATACTGATCGGAGCCACCAGTAGAATAAAACTGTACAGCGCGGCAACCGGCCTGAGACGTTTGCGCCGGATTCGGCACAATCAGATTCCAGCCCACATCCACATGATTCGTGTTCGTGCTCATGTAGAAGGCGTGATACTCTTTACAATCTGAGCCGCAGTGCGTCCCTGTGTTATGGAGATAGTTTCCATAGAACGCGATTCCAGACGCGGCACCTTCAGCATGGACACAGGCATCTTGCCCACTACCATTCACACACTGAAGATCGTTAGCGACCAGGCGTACATTTGAGTCGCCATTATTCTGAAAAGCCTCTTCGGTAGCCCGAATCGTTAAACCAGCAATAGTCCAGTTAGACACGCCGTAAAAATACACTCCGCGATTTTGGTCTGAATCGGAGCCAACCGTTACGGTAGCATCAGGATACGCGCCGATACCACACGGTGCGCTCACTGAGCAACTAGACTTAAGAACTAGGTTTGAAGCGTAATTATCTTGCCCGGTCTGCGAAACACCATTCTCGGCATAACAAAGATCGCCAGCCGCTTCAGTATCGCGGCATTTAGTTAAGGACTTAAAAGGTGATGCGAAAGAACCAACATTCCCATCATTCCCTGACGTGGAAACGAAAAAGATACGTCCAGCACGCACGGTGAACAATGCAGGATTCGTCGGCTGTCCATTCAGAACCACAGACGGTGAGCTAGAAACACCATCAGCAGTGATTACGGAAAAATCCCCAGTAGAACAAGTAGCGCCCAACTGGACAACAATCTTCTGGTACCACTGATAGGGTGTGCCCCACTCTACGACGCGGAGACAGTTAGCACCATTCAGGGTTACAGTTGAACTGCCTTGGCTAGAACCAAAATTATTACCATACAGAGTGACGTAGACACCGGAATAACCAGCAACAGCCTCACCACCTGTATTCGGCCCAGACGTATAATCGGTAAAGAACAAGCTCGGCGGTGCAGCGGCATAAGACGTAACTGCCAGCGCACACACCAACGCTATAATTTGTAATATCTTTTTCACTATTTGTCCCCCCTCAGAGACAAAAACCCGCATGAGGCCGCTGGGCGCAGCAAGTCATGCGGGTCAGGTTTTTACTAGGTATGAATTAAGTTACGAAGGATAAATTACGTTGTATAAGCGGCCAGCACAGGCTACTCCCAAGCCGGTAAACCCAACCCAGCGAGCCGGTCCATGTACGGCCATGAGGGAACCAAATACCACGACCACACCGACGAACTGTAACCAGGTCGGCAAAATCAGATACTTGCCAATGTTGCTAAAAAAGTTTCCCATTGGGACTCCAGTAGTTGTGCCTTCAAAAAAGAAAATCACATCCCCAATAAAATGCACGATGAACGCGGCCACAAACACCGAAGGATCGTGGTTGAAGAAGATCAGCGCCAAGAGCGCGGCCACGAATCCAGCGATTTGCAGCGGCAGAGCAACCCAATTCCATGTAGGACTAAGCGGCTTCACAAGCGACCTCTTCTTTAAGAGGCAAGTCGTCCGCTATCGGAAACTGCAAGTAGTTATGTGCCTTGATGTCCCAACTAATATCGTTGTCTAGTCGTTCAAGAGCGCTGTTACACGCGGCACAAAGCAGGCCCCGTACCTTACCAGTCTTATGATCGTGGTCTACGGCCAAAACACGGTTTTTATCGTGACCACCACAAATCGCACATACTCCATTTTGCTTCGCTAGCAATGCGGAGTATTCAGATGGTGTCATGCGGTATAAGTCCCAAAGCCGCTTCTTTCTAATCGACGCCTGTTTGTCTCTTTTTCTGAATACCTCTGCGACAGTCATCCGATTGGCGATAGCCTCTTCCATGAACTCTATAGTTCTCATTATCTACCTAAATTCTACCATACCACTTGCAAAAAAGCAAGTGTCCGTGTCTAGCATTTAATGTTATCTCCTAGAATCTAGTGTACTTAGCATTTTGAAGATAGTTTTGTCTATGCCCGGAAACGGTGCAACTATTTCAAAAGTGTGCCAAAAGACACAAAAAAGGTCTTGACACGATACAGTAATGCCCGTATAACGCCCTGCGAACGGTGGGATTTGCTGCCAAGTGTACAGGTGCCAGAGACTCCAATTCATCGGCCCTTCATTAACACAAGGACCAGAAAGCTCAACCACATGCTCGCAGAATGCTTCACCTGCAAAGAAGAGTTTGACGAATTCGATATGAACCTATGCACAGTGTGCAAACAAAGCTTTTGCGTAAACTGCCCACCTTTATGCGATTGTTCTGTGGAAGAAACGATAGCGGGTCTAGAACCAAAGCCCTACCGACAGTCAGCGGCTAATCACAGAGGTAAGCCGATTACCTAATCCTCTTGGACGACCCCGGCGACGTGGGGTGTACTGGCGAAGACCTTCTTCTAAGGGCACCCCAAGTACCCGGCACAATTTAGCCATGTGCTGTTCATCCGGTCGGTAGCGGTCAATCATATAATTGTAAAGGGATGCGCGGCTGAGCCCGGCAGCCCTGGCTAGCTGTTCTACGGAGATTTGCTTTTCATACAGGATCGGGTCCAACCATTGCTGGATATTATTGTAGTCGGGTTTCGGGTGCATGTTCTCTCTCCCTATAAAGAATAATAGCAGACAACAGAAACTTTTGCAAGCTCTCACATGGATAATGTCTAGGCTAATGTCTAGCTATTCTCTGGTAGGCAGTCTGTAAGTCTCTAACTATCTGTATAATCAATAGGATAAGTCTATAGTCCAGTCTATAAGTCTCTGTAAGTCTATCATAACAAAGAGGATAGGTAGTCTCTATAAGACGTAGTAAAGGCTCTAAGAGGACATCCAACGGGGTAACGACAACGATAGTGTAGCACGCTTTTTTCGATTTGTCAAGTGGTGTGCTTTTGACACCGTAAATATGGCGTGCTTGCATTACAATAAAAAGTGTTGTATAGTATGTGTTCATGGAAGCGATTACCACATTAAACGTAGCTGAATTGAATCCACCGCTAAACGTGACGGTGGTTGTGGACGAAGCTGGGATTAACAAGCTGGCCCAGTTCCTTTCGACAGTCACAGAGGTTGGCTTCGATACCGAAACCAATATCGAAGACTTCTATTATCACCGCCGTATCAGGACCGTACAGATTGGGAACAGGGATGAGCAATACGTGGTTGACCTGTTGGCGCTCGTTGGCGATCCGTGGGACTTGGTTGCCCACCAAGGCGACTATGGCCGTCGCATCGTTAACGGCTCTCTATTGCATAAGCTGGTGCTGGCCCTGAAGCCCTACCTAGAGAACTACAAGCTGGTCAAAGTCGGGCATAATCTTAACTTCGACTACACGGTGATGAAGTGGTGTCTGGGACTGCGGCCTTATGGCTTTTATGACACGTATATGGCAGAGCAAGTCATCCATACCGGGGCTGTTCCGTTCTTTACTAAGGGCTTTTGGGCTTTGGACGATCTGTGTGGTCGCTATCTGAAGAAGGCTATCAATAAAGAGAACCAGAAGACCTTTGACCTTTGTACGCCGCTCACACCGGCCCAAATCGAGTACGCGGCGCTTGACACCCGACTGCCTCTGGCTATCCGGCAGTCGCAGCTAAAAATCTTAGCGAAAGACGGATTGGCACGCACGGCACAGATTGAGAACGATGCAATCCCGGCCTTCGCTGATATGCACCTTAATGGTTTGAAGATGCACACAGAACGCTGGATGGGCCTTGTGAATGAAGTGAAAGAAAAGCATATCGCAAATCTAGCGGAGCTTGATAAGCACTTTCTTCCGGTGGTTGGCCGAAAGGGTGTTCCACAGGTTGATCTACAGTCCCTAGAAGTGAAGTGGCGGGATGAGAAGGACCGAGAACAGCGGGCGATCAATAGGAAGCAGTTTGAATTTGCACGCCATGCAGTCAAGCAGGCCGAGAAGGAACTACCCTCATTTGAGGGTGAAGCCGCAATCAATTATGGTTCTGACGTGCAGATATTGGAAGCACTGCGTAAAGCCGGGTTCAAAAAGCTAAAAGACACGAACGATCAGAGTCTAAAGAAGCTGCACGGCAAGCCGATCATTGACGCACTGCGTGCCTACCGGACAACGGCAAAGGTTTTATCCACCTACGGTGAATCATTCCTTGCTGATTATATCCGTGAAGAGACTGGGCGTGTTCATTCAGAATTTAGACAGCTTGGAGCAGAAACAGGACGAAGCAGTTCCACAAAGCCGAATGTGCAAAACATCCTGAAGGGAAGTGAGTGGCGTGGATGCTTCATCTCGGCTCCAGGCTGCCTATTCCTGACCATCGACTACAACGGTTGTGAGCTACGCATTCTAGCGGAATTAAGCCAAGACTCCATCTGGCTAGAGGCGTTTAAGAACGGTTGGGACGTGCACTCTGTTTGCGCTGAACTGCTAGACAAGCAGAAGTGGTTGGATGCAACTGAAGTTGGTTGTGCGTATGCGGCCAGTCACCAAAAATGCGGTTGTAAGGGGCACAAGAAACTACGGGGCAATATCAAGTCTGTTAATTTTGGATTGGCATATGGAATGGAAGCCAAGAAGTTATCTGAGGAACTGGGTATTCCGCTAGAGGAAGCCGAAGAGTTGATGAAGGCGTACAAGGGACGCTTTGTGGTTGTGACACTCTATCTTACTGAATCCGGGCGCTCGGCGCGTATCAAATTTGAGTCTCGCACGATTGGTGGGCGTCGGCGCTTATTCAAACAACCCACATGGGAACGGGCGCGAGAACTGGTAGCTGCAAAGACACCCAAAGGCCAAGACGTTAACGAAAAGTGGATCGGGCCTAAATACAATGCACTGCTTGCCGGGATTGAGCGAGAAGGGAAGAACACGCCGATTCAGGGAACCAACGCTGACATCATCAAGCTGGCGATGGGTTGTGGCTACGATCCTGACGGCAATCCTTACGCATGGCACCTGATCGAGCCGGTGTATGAAAGCAAGCTGGTGAATATGGTGCATGACGAACTTGGGATTGAATCGCCGGAGTTGAAAGCGCAAGCCTGTTATGACGCGGTTGCAGATTGCATGACTCGCGCCGGTGCAGAATTTGTAAAGAGCATTCCAATGACAACAGACGGCCACATCTCTGACCGCTGGACAAAGGACTAAAATGCTATCAAACTTGCAAGTGAAATTACTGGGTCCATCTGGGAAAGCGCCGCTGTGCGCTCACCCCGGATGGGACTTGGGTTACGATTTGTTTTGCTCACGCGGTGTTTATCTTGAACCTGGTAAAGTGACGCAAGTGCATACAGATATTGCAGTGTCCCTCTGTGGTAAAGGCTTCTTGATTCGTGATCGGTCCTCAATGGCCGCTAAGGGCATTATGACTTCTGGCGGCGTCATTGACGCTGGTTATCAGGGTGAGATTGTTGTGCTGATGACTTTACTTGGTGGAACGGGAGCACACTATATATCGGTAGGCGATAGAATCGCGCAGTTAATACCAATCACTCCGAAGACCATCTTTGATCCTGAGATCGTCAGTGAATTGCCGTCTTCGTCTCGCGGTATTGGCGGGTTTGGCAGCACAGGCCGTTAATTACTTACGAATACCTTATAAAATTCTGGGTTATACAGGGTCTTCCAAGTGCCTCTCTAATCTTAGGATTAGAGAGGCATTTCGCTTTAGTATCGCCATTTTGCTCGTAAAACCAAGCAAATTGCATTGACAAAAAGCTAGACACTTCTTAGGATTGCAACATCATATGGATGTTGGAGAACAAACAACTAAGGAGATTGTGATGACGAAGCAAGTAAAAGATACACAAGTTGGGATGAAAGTAAGAGAGTTTCTCGAAGACAATAAACTGGACCTTCGGTATCTGGCCGAGCAATTGGGATGCACGTATGAGCATGTCAGAAACATTGCTCGCGGCGGGATTGTTCCAGCGCCGCCCCTGACCAAAATGATTGCTCGCATTATACAGATGAACGAAAAGGAACTGGAGAAGTTGGCCGTGGCTGATCGTATCCGCTCCAAATACGGAGAACTCCCAAAAGAACTGACTGGTATAAACCCAGAGCTTGACCCAATCATCATGCGCTGGGACATTCTTTCGGAAGAACACAAGCAGGACATCATTGCGTTGGTTGAAACGTATTCTAAGAGAGATAGGATTGCTGGAAAGGGAAAAAAATGAAAACTCGAATTGTGATGGTTCTGTTAGCGATGGCGTTCACGGTGTCAGCATATGCACAGAAGACGGTGCTGACACCACAGGATATTCAAGACGCGGCGGCGTTTGGCAAAGCGCAACTGAAGACGTTCCACAAACAATACAACATCGGGCTTTTACTGGCCGATGCAGGCGACCAATATCAAATTCACGTCTACACGCCGTGGTCTTGGGTCGCATTGCAGTACTTCAAAGCGGCCCAGCAGTTCGATGATTACACACCCACACCGGATGACTTGCGGCCTGTGTTGCGAATACAGATCAACTCCGCTAGAGGGCCAATTGTGCATCCAGACCTGTTCAACGGTGGTCAGACTGATGTGGTCTGCGTCGGCACCGTGGAAAAGACGATGCTGGAAACCACAGACAAGCAGAC
>Ga0134126_10007260_pt1 | contig 13904 bp, 13 predicted proteins | sample KB31752_FD_96881 | JGI IMG/M metagenome (GOLD analysis project Ga0134126, IMG submission 96881) | Terrestrial soil microbial communities with excess Nitrogen fertilizer from Kellogg Biological Station, Michigan, USA - KB3-175-2 | ecosystem: Environmental > Terrestrial > Soil > Unclassified ... | reverse complement strand
GCCCCCTCGCCGATCGAACTCCGCGATCAGTAACAGCCATCGATAGTTGGCCGCGTTCAGGTGTCCGGCCAACTCGGTGATCTGAGCAGCCAATTCGCGCAGGCTGAGTACCTGCTGTTCGCGCGCTTGAGCATCTTCCATTGCGTCACTTCCTGATGACTGATTATATGTACAGTATAGCACCTCAGCCTCGATACCAACAGGCCTCGAAGTCGGCGACGACGAATGCAGCTCAGGCGCAAAAGCGAATTTCTGAATAAAGACACCAGAAATTCAGGGCAGACCTTCGTTGTTGACTCTTCTAAGATTCACAACGCCGCCGCTCGCGGCTAAGGGACTAACCGCATACCTGCCAAAGACCGCTCATATGACCATCACACTCGCTCAAGTTGCTTGTCGCGCACAAGTGGGTTTGCACTCGCCGCTCGTTCACGTCGAAGTCAGTCTTGGACCCGGACTACCGGCTTTCAGCATCGTTGGCTTGCCAGCGACCGTGGTAAAGGAAAGCAAGGAGCGGGTGCGCGCCGCGATCACCAACTCCAACTTCGAATTCCCCGCCGGCCATATCACCGTGAATCTTGCACCGGCGGATCTACCGAAGGAAGGCGGGCGATTCGATCTGCCGATCGCACTGGGCATCCTGCTCGCCTCCAGCCAGATCACCCAGTCTCCTGACGCAACACCCACCGAGTTCTACGGAGAACTGGGTCTCAGCGGAGAATTGAAGCCCGTCCGAGGTCTGCTGCTCGCGGCCGTAAACGCCGCACGATTGGGTCACGAGCTGGTCGTGCCGTACGGAACCGCAGAGGGCGCCCTGTTAGCCAGCGGGATCCGGGTGCGCGCAGCCAACCATCTGCTGGAGGTCTGCGGTCACGTCGCAGGGACAAACAAACTGCCGGTCTGGAACCCGAGCCGCCCTAGCCGACTCTGCAGCTTCCCGGTGCAAAAGTCTTCGCTCGATCTGAACGACGTGCGAGGACAGGCTCACGCAAAGTGCGCACTCGTCATTGCTGCCGCTGGTGCCCACAGCATGCTGATGATCGGCCCTCCGGGATCGGGAAAGACCATGTTGGCCCGTCGGTTGCCGGGCTTGCTTCCCGCCCTGACTACGGTCGAAGCACTAGAGATCGCTTCTATTGCGTCCGTAAGTGCTTCCGGCTTCGACGAGCGCACTTATGGGCGCCGCCCATTCCGAGCTCCGCATCACACAACATCCGGGCCTGCCATAGTGGGCGGTGGCGCGCGCGCACGCCCCGGCGAAGTCAGCCTGGCTCACCACGGCGTCCTCTTTCTCGACGAGCTCCCTGAATTCCCACGTGCGACATTAGAAGCCCTGCGCGAGCCGCTCGAATCGGGCTTAGTCTCTGTATCAAGGGCGGCAATACAAGCTCAGTATCCAGCTGCATTTCAACTTGTGGCCGCCATGAACCCCTGTCCGTGCGGATACGAGGGTGATGCTTCTGGCCGTTGCAGTTGCACTCCGGCGGAGGTGCAACGCTATCGAGCAAAGATCTCGGGGCCTTTGCTCGACCGTATTGACATGCACGTTGAGGTAGCCCGGGTCGAGGTAGGCGAGTTCGACGAAGTGGCAGTCGACCACGGTGAGAGTACGTCATCGGCTGCGGGGCGAGTGGCTCGCGCGAGGCAGATACAGCTCACGCGCCAAGGAGTCTGTAACGCCCGCCTCGCGGACTCACAAATCGACCGCTGGTGCCGACCCGACCGTGCCGGCCGAAACATCCTGGAGCGGTCGATGAAACGCTTGGGATTCTCAGCCCGCGCACGCGGACGCATCCTGAAACTATCGCGAACGATAGCCGACCTCGACGATAGCGAGACGGTTAGCGCCTCACATGTGAGTCAGGCAGTGTTGCTCAGATGCCTCGACCGGGCGACGCCCTACGGTGCACCGAACGATCGGCGGCAGCAAACCCCTCTGGCGGCGCAGGCGGATGAACTGGCTCCCGCGCCTTGAGCGATCCTGGAGCTACTTCGCCATCCCCACCATGTAGTCCACGGCCTGCTTCACCAGGTCGTCGGGCGCGTCTGTACGCCCACCCTTCGCAGGCATTACACCGGCGCCGCCTTGGAAGCCGTGCAAAGCGTGGTCGTAAAGGGCTGGCATGCCCTTGGCGATACGGGGGCCCCAAGCGCCTTTATCGCCAGCCTTTGGCGCACCGGCAATGCCGGCACCATGGCACGCGCTGCAGGTCTGCTGGAAAAGCGCCTCGCCGGTCTTCGGCATTTCGGCACCCCCTGCGGCGGCGGGCTGAGCGCTACCGGCATCAGGCTTGATGGCCAGGGCGGTATTGTCCTGCCCGGCGACCGCTATCTGAGCGAACGGCGCAACCCGCTGCTCCACATTCTTTACGTAGCTGGCATCCTCGATGACCTCCTTGTCCTGAGTCTGGCTCGCCACAATTCGGGCCAGCGCGAACAGGGCAATGGCGACCGCCACCAGCAGGCCGATAACCATACTGAATACGTTGAAGAAGTGGGTGTCCTGCTTGCTCACGATGTCATCCGCGTCAAGGGTGCGATTAATTGGCGGCGAAGTATAGCGGTTTGGATGGCAAGCCGCTCGCCCTGCTAGGCGGCGTCCGGCTGCACCTCAGGTACGGCCTGCGCAAAGGCGGCCAACGACTCGAGATGTGCGCAGATGCTTCGCAACGTCGGATAGGGTGCCAAATCACACTTGAACCGGCGGGCGTTGTACATCTGCGGCACCAGGAATACGTCGGCAAGCGTCACCGACCTTCCGAAGGCGTGCTGACCGTCACCACTTGCCCGCCTCGCTTCGTCCTCCAATCCGTTGAGGCCCGCGGCAATCCAGTGGCGATACCAGGTGTTGACAGCGTCCTCGTCATGCCCGAGCGGCGACCGCAAGTAATTCAGGACACGCAGGTTGTTGAGAGGATGTATGTCACAGGCCACGGTTAACGCCATCGCGCGCACCATCGCCCGATCCGCGGGCGCGGTTGGCAGCAGCGGTGGCTGCGGAAATGTCTCATCCAGGTACTCGACGATCGCAAGCGACTGAGTAATCGTCCTGCCATTGTGCTCGAGCACAGGCACAAGTCCCTGGGGGTTGACCGCAAGGAACTCCGGCGCGCGCTGACGCGAGGCTGGCGCGCGCAGGTCGACGTAAACCGCCTCGTAAGAGATGCCCTTCAGGTTGAGTGCAATACGAGCCCGGAATGCAGCCGAGCTACGGAAGTAGGTGTAGAGCTTCATGATGACTAACGATTCGCGCCGATGGAGTTGTGAAGAATGTCGAGCCCGTCGATCCCGCCCTCGATGCGGTCTCCGGGTTTGAGTACGCCCACGCCCGCAGGTGTGCCGGTAAAAATGAGATCACCCGCTTTCAGCTCAAACAGAGTCGACAGTTCGGCGATCACTTCGGGTGTGGTCCAGATCATCTCAGAAACGTCCGACTCCTGACGCAGCTGTCCGTTGACGACGAGCCAGATTTTCCCCTTGGTCAGATGTCCGCGCGCCACTGGACGGATAGCCGTCAAGGGCGCCGAAGAGTCGAAAGCCTTGCTGGAGTCCCAAGGCTGCCCCCTTTGCTTTGCTGCGTGCTGCAGGTCGCGGCGGGTCAGATCGTTGCCTGCGGCATAACCGAAGACGTGCTCGAGCGCTTTGTCCTTGGAAATGTTACGGCCACCCAGCCCGATGGCAATCACGAGCTCGATCTCGTGATGCAAGTTCGACGTGCGGGTCGGGTAGGCAATGGTGGCGCCATTCTCCACGACCGCATCGGCCGGCTTGGTAAAAAACACCGGCAGCTCACGTTCCGTATCGCCCCCCATTTCACGGACATGGTCAGCGTAGTTGCGACCGACACAGTAGATGCGGTGAATAGGAAAACGCTGGTCGCTGCCTGAGATCCCGGCGCTCGGGGTGGGCGGCGGCGGAAACGCGAACTCGGTCATCGGGGTGCTCCGTGCGGCAGGGGGGGGCCGCAGATTGCCACCGAAGCCGCGTTGCTGAAAGCGTCATCGGCTAAACTAGGCCTCATGAGCACCGCGCGCACGCCAATCTGGCGCAGTCCAGCCACTCTGGCCCAGCTTCATGAGCGATCACGGAATACGTTGGCCGAGCGGCTGGGAATTCTGGTGACGGAGGTTGGCCCGGACTACCTGCGGGCAACCATGCCAGTCAACTCACACACGCACCAACCCATGGGCATTCTCCATGGGGGCGCGTCCGTTGCATTGGCTGAGACCGTGGGCAGCCTCGCCGCCAACTTGTGCGTGGATCTCGAGAAGCACATATGCGTGGGACAGGAAATCAACGCCAATCACCTGCGCCCGGCGACGTCGGGATTCGTAACCGGAACCGCGCGGCCATTTCACATCGGCGGCCGCAGTCAGGTGTGGGGGATTGAGATCCGCGACGAGCAGGATAAGCTCGTCTGTGTATCGCGCATCACTATGGCTGTGGTCGATCGCAAATAGGGTGGGAGGTACGCATCCATGACGGACAACCTTGCCTCGGGCGCTGCAGGCGGCGCGACAATTGATGAAGGGCTGATCACCTATACGCATGTCATTTACGCGCTCCATGCGCTCGCCGTGCTGATCGGAGTGACAACAGCAGCAACCGTCGTGGGCAGCTTCATCGGCGGAATTCCGTCGATCGTCGCCGTCATCATGAACTACGCGCGACGCTCGGCCACCTACGGGACTTTCCTCGAATCGCATTTCCGATGGCAGATTCGGACATTCTGGTTTGCGCTGTTGTGGGCGTTGGTCATCGCGACGGTGACTCTCCCGTTCGTTCTAATCCTGATCGGGATCCCCCTGTTCTTTGTCGGCTACGGAGCGCTGGCGATCTGGATCATCTACAGAGTTGCGCGTGGATGGCTGGCCCTGCGCGACCGCAGGCCAATGTACATATGAAATCGATAGTTTGGGCACTCATGGTCTGCGGCAGCGTGATGGCCGCGGGTTGCGGTCAGAAAGGGCCTCTCTACCTGCCGGACAAAAACGCCTCGGTTGTAACGAGCCCCGCGGGATCGACCACCAAGCCACCGTCGTCTACGCCGCAAGGCACGACAACGCCCCAGCACGACAAGAGTGACGACGATTCGCAATCGTCCAGCCCAAAACCGAAGAGCTGAAAGCGGCCGCCGCGTTTGTCAGGTCCTCACCAGTCCGCGCAACGCCTTGGCCGCGCCACTGTCTGGAAACACTACTGTATCCAACTCCCGTGACGGAACAGACAGATGCTCTTCCAACACGCCCTTCAATACCGATCGCAGGTCCTGCGTAGGCATCAGGTCACGACCCTGATAGAGGGTGCGCCCTGAGAGCCCCGGCCAGTCGGCGATGACACGCCCGCCGCGCACCGCCCCACCGATAAGGAACGCCGCGGCAGCGGTACCATGATCGGTTCCACGGGTGCCGTTGATAGCCGCGGTGCGACCAAACTCGGTCGCGAGCAACACAGCGGTGTCGGCCCACACCGGTCCGAGTTGCTCCTTTAGACTCCGTAGTCCGGCATCGAGCGCTGCGAGTCGAGCGGCCAGTTGGCCTTGCGCGCTGCCTTCGTTGGCGTGTGTGTCCCACCCAGTCGTGTCGAAGACCGCAACCTTAGGCCCATCGTCGCGCCGGAGGAACTCCGCTGCGGCATGAACGACTTCGGTGTAGCGCGCACCCGGCGCCCCACCGTTCTTCGCAACGCTCTCCATATTGACACCAGGCGCGGCCGCGATCGCATCCGCAGCCAGCGCGTCGGCGAGACGCTTGGCCAACAGAGGATCGCCCGCGTACAAGTCCGTGATCCGCTCCAGAGTGTCCTCATCGAGAGCGGCAAGCTTCGAGGGCGACCACGAGGTCACGGCAGCTGGCCCACGCATCACCAGCGGGATATTCTGACCCAACGCGACACCCACCTCCTTGGTCGACACTCTTCTGTCGGGCATGGCCACCAGAGCACGGTTGAGCCAGCCACTTTGCGCGGCATGTGGCCGGACGTAACCATTTTCCAGCACATCCTGGCCGTCGAAGTGCGACCGGTCCCTATACGGACTCGCGATGGCATGAAACACCACGAGCTCGCGGGCGCTGAATGATTCCTTGAGAAACACCAACGAAGGATGCAGACCGAACACATCGCTGATCGGCAGGACGTTCTCGGAGGAAAGCGCCAGATCGCGCCGCAACGAGGCGTAGTCACGATCTCCATAGGGCGGCACCGCGGCCAGCCCATCGAGCGCGCCGCGCAGAATGACAAAGACGAAACGCGCCTTACCGTCAGCGCTCGTATTCGCGAACGACAGCCGGGAAGTCAGCAAAGCGCCGCTCGCGGCCAGTGCTCCGGCAGACAGGAAATCGCGTCGCTGCATTAGGAAGTCCTCATCGCCGCATGAATTCCGGCGCGGCCAGGAGCAACGTCACCGCCTGAGCACCGCTGGATGCCCGCGCAACCGCTGTCCGCGTGGCACTCGTCAATGTCTCTCCTAACAATTGCGGAGCGAGCTGCGCCGCGTCGCGCCGGTTGCCGACTCTCTGTCCTACGGCATCCGCCCACTCAATGCGTTTCATCAGCGCTGAGGCACCATCCCAATCGGCGCTTCGATCAGGCCACCCCGCGGGCGAACCGGGAGAATAAGGGCGCTGGCCCAACAGATCGAAAGGAGCAAGCGGCGCGCGACCGCCATCCGCCGGGATCTCCAGCCCCCGATAACTGGAGACGATGTAATCGGACGGGGTTTTGTATTTTGCGAGCGGCTCTGCCCAGGCGTCGGGAGAATCGATCAAAGCGCCATACACCGCCGGGAGATAGCCCCCGCTGGCGCCGAAGGCCTGCGCGATCCGCTCAATGGCCTTGCTCGGCGGGTCGTCCGCAATGAAATGACGCGCCAGCTTGGTGGCGATGAACCGGGCAGTGGAGGGGTTGCGCGCTAGATCGCGCAGCACGGCGACCCCTTGGTCGTAACCGGTGTCGGGATAGCGACGGCCCAACACCACCTTTGCGCCCGGCTCGTGCAGCTCCACGCGAAACATGAACTTCCCCGGTTCTCCCTGTGGGCGGCGGCCCTGCTCTCCACCGATGGACCATCCGGTGATCACTTTCGCGAAAGTCGTGACATCTGTTTGGGAGTACCCACCACCAACGCCCAATGTATGCAGCTCGAGCGCCTCACGCGCGAGATTCTCGTTAATACCGACCTTACGCTCCACGTGCCGCCGCTCGACGTTGCGCGCGGCTTTGGAATTCGGTCCCACCGAGAGATGGTTATCGAGGTACAGCAACATGGCCGGATGTCGCTCAACCGCCAGCAACATGTCGCCGAAGTTACCCAGTACATGGGGACGAATCGCCTCGCGCTCCAGACTTCCCGCAAGCCCAAGCACCAGATTCTTATCCACCGAGACAGCGAAGTGGTTTGTCCAGAACTGTGTCAGCCGCTCCACAAACGGCCTGTCAGTCGCTACGGCCTGTCTGAACCGCGCCGTAGCCTCCTCGATGTACACGGGCCGCAGCAGCTGCGGTACTTTCATCAGAGCCGGCAGCTGGGGCCCCGCGGCGGTCTCGAGAGCGGCCGCCTGCCGCGACTGACGGATTTCCTTACGAAGCGCCAGCGCTTCCACCAGAATGTCGGACGAGCTCCGCAGGCGCGAATCGCTCAACTGCGGCGGTGGATCCTTGAGCTGCGCGCGCAGCCAATCGCGACCGTCACCGACTAAAGTACCCAGCTCGCCCGGGCGGGCACCGAGCCCGAAGCGATTGACCGCAATGCCTGAATCGAGTTTTTCGAGCATTGCCTTATAGCGTGCCTGGGCGAAGGCGGTTGACCGGGGCGATGAAACGCGGGCGCAGCAGCCGGGACGCCGGGAGACCACCGCCACACTCGGCTATACTTCCCACCCGCCCGAGTTGAATTATTCATGAGCACCTCCCCCGATCTCGTACTAGTCGACGGCTCCTCGTACGTTTACAGGGCATTTCATGCCCTGCCGCCGCTGTCCAACTCACGCGGCGAGCCCACCGGGGCGGTCCTCGGCGTGCTGAACATGCTCCTGAAGTTTCTGAAGGAGTACCAGCCCAAGCGCATTGCCATCGTTTTTGACGCCCCCGGCAAGACTTTTCGTGACGAGATCTTCGCCGAATACAAGGCGCACCGCGCACCGATGCCGAATGACCTGCGGGCGCAGATCGAGCCGTTGCTGACTATTTTGCGCGCGCAAGGTCTGCCGATCCTGCGGGAGAACGGCGTGGAAGCCGACGACGTGATCGGCACACTGGCCTGTCGCGCGGCACGTGAAGGCCACAGCGTCCTGATCTCCACCGGAGACAAGGACATGGCCCAACTCGTCGACGCCTCGATCACACTGATCAATACAATGAGTAACACGGTGCTCGATCGCGCCGGGGTCAAGGCGAAGTTCGACGTCTACCCCGAGCAGATCATCGACTACCTGGCGCTCGTTGGCGACAGTTCTGACAACATCCCGGGCATAGAGAAAGTCGGACCCAAGACAGCCGCGAAATGGCTCAGCCAATACGGCACGCTCGACAATGTCATTGCGCATGCGCAGGCAATCACCGGAAAAGTAGGGGAGAACCTGCGCGCCGGACTGCAGAACCTGGAACTGTCACGCAAACTGGCGACCATTCATACCAACCTCGAGGTGGCGCTGTCTTCGGAGGAGCTCATTCCTACGACACCGGATGTCGCACAGTTGCGCGAGCTCTATACGCGCTACGACCTCCGTCAGTTATTGCGACAGCTCGATGGCGGCGCCGGGGATGGTGTTTCCCCCGCTGCGACAACGGGCGCATCCGCAGCGGCCGGGTCGGAATCTGTAACATTTCAATCCCCGGCCGAGCACGCTCTCAAGAAGATTGAGCGCCGCTACGAGACCATTACCCAGTGGGCCGACCTCGAGCGCTGGATCACGGCGTTGAGCAATACGGACTCGTTTGCCTTCAGCACAAAGACCACCAGCCCCGACTATATGAAGGCCGAGATCGTCGGCCTCTCATTTTGTATCGAACCTGGCGTCGCCGCCTATGTTCCATTGCAACATGACTACGCTGGCGCGCCAGAACAGCTCGACCGCAAGCGGGTTTTGGAGGCACTGAAACCCGTTCTGGAAGACCCCGAGCGTGGCAAGGTCGGCCACCACCTGAAGTACGATGCGCACGTACTTGCGAATCACGGAATCCTTCTCCTCGGCATGCGCTTCGATACCATGCTCGAGTCCTACGTTTGGAACAGTGTCGGAACGCGGCACGAAGTAGCCACGATTGCCCAACGTTACCTCGGCATGCCGACGATCAACCTCGAGGACATCGCAGGCAAAGGCGCCAAACAGCTGACCTTTAACCAGGTGCCGGTGGACAAGGCCGCGGCGTACGCTGCCCAGGATGCCGACGTCACGCTTTGCAATCATACGGAGCTATGGTCGCAGCTACAGACCATTCCGACCTTGCAGCACTTGTACGCGCAGATCGAGCAACCCCTGGTCCCAGTACTGCAGCGCATGGAATACCGCGGCGTATTGGTTGATCGTGAGCTGCTGCGCCGACAAAGCCAGGAAATCGCAACACAACTGCAGGCGCTTCTCGGACAGGCCCACAAGGAGGCCGGTACCGAATTCAACATCGAGTCACCCAAGCAACTTCAGCAGATCCTCTTCGAGAAGCTGCAAATACCCGTGACGCGCAAGACCCCCACGGGCCAACCGTCTACCGCGGAGGACGTACTCGAGGAGCTCGCGGACTCCTATGCGCTGCCGCGGATCGTGCTCGACTATCGCGCTCTGGCGAAACTCAAGTCGACCTATACCGACAAGCTTCCCGAGCAGATCAACCAACGCACCGGACGCATTCACACCTCCTACCACCAGGCGGTGGCGGCGACGGGCCGGCTATCCTCCGCCGATCCGAACCTGCAGAACATTCCCATCCGTCGCGCGGAAGGTCGGCGCATCCGGCAGGCTTTCATAGCACCCCCCGGCCACGTGCTGATGGCGGCGGACTACTCGCAGATCGAGCTGCGAATCATGGCGCACCTGTCCGCCGATGAGGGATTGCTGTCGGCCTTTGCAGAAGATCGCGACGTGCACCAGGCCACCGCCGCAGAGGTGTTCGAGGTGCCGGTAACGCAGGTCTCCTCGGACCAGCGCCGCCTGGCAAAAACCATCAACTTCGGCCTCATTTACGGCATGTCGCCGTTTGGCCTGGCACGCAACCTCGGCATCGACCGTGGGTCGGCGCAGAAATACGTCGAGCGTTATTTCCAGCGCTATCCCGGAGTGAGGCGCTTCATGGATGAGACACGCGCCCGTGCGCGCGAGACCGGGTATGTCGAGACTGTGTATGGACGCCGCCTCTACCTCCCGGACATTCACGCGCGCAACAAGCAAACACAACAGTATGCCGAGCGCAGCGCCATCAATGCACCCATGCAGGGAACTGCAGCCGACATCATCAAACGCGCGATGATCGCGGTGGATGCATGGTGCACACGTGAGGACGTGCCTGCGCGCCTCATCATGCAGGTCCACGACGAACTGGTTCTCGAAGTTCGGGAGGATGCCGTCGAGAGTGTCGCAGCCGGTATACGCGACCACATGGTCAGAGCCGCGGAACTGAAGGTTCCCTTACGAGTTGACCTGGGCACCGGCGCGAATTGGGATGAGGCGCACTGAATTGAGTTACAACATGGCTACTACCGGAACTCATAGAGGGACACACATGCGGAAACTTTTTCTGGCCAGCGCGTTGGCGCTCTTCGCGAGCGCAGCGCAAGCGGACGACCTGCTCGGCCTCTACGCCGGTGCCGGCATCGTAAGAGCCAAAATGGAGGACGTCTTTCACACCAACTTCGCGTTCAGCAATACGTCCTGGAAGCTGTACGGAGGTTTTCGCCCACTCGGGTTCCCTCTGGGAGTCGACGTCGACTACGTCGACCTGGGCAGCCGCACGGCCGGCACCTTCAAAGGCCTCGCCCACGCTAACTCCAAAGCCTTCGCGGCTTACGCCGTCGGGTACCTGCCCATCCCGGTCCCGGACATCGATGTGTACGGTAAGGCCGGCCTGGCCCGCTGGCAGTTCGACGGTAACTACTCCTCTCCCAGCCTCTTCTCGGTCTCCGAGAATGGAACCGACTTTGCCTGGGGTGTAGGTGGACAGGTCCACTTCCTTGGGCGCTTCGCCGCGCGACTGGAATACGAGCACTACAATGTCCACGAAGCGGACGACGTACAGCTCTACAGCTTAGGAGTGTCGTATACCTTTCTGTAGCGTCGACGATACAATTCGAAATTCAATACATTGATTTCATTAAAAATTATCAATCGAAATTTTTCGGAACTTCTTGTCCGCCCGGCCGTCTGAATACCTGAGTGCTTCGGCATTCCCCGCTTCCCTCCCTGAGCGGGTACGACCCGGTTCACGAGACCTGTACCGGGTTAGTCTGGCCCCGGTGACCTCGACGGTCGCCGGGGTTTTTTATTTTCGAAGGACTATGCTGGCACCTTGAGCGTGGCCGCCGGCGACCGCAGCCATTCCTCAACCGTCCTTTGTGCCTCGTCCACCCCAGCCTTCGCCGTAGCGGAAAAGAGCTGAGCTGTTCCCCGTCCCGCCAGCGCGGCCGTCGACTCTCGCAAAGTCTTAGCCGCTTCACTTCGATTCAGCTTGTCGGCCTTGGTCAGCAGAACGTGGACGCGCTGTTCGGGCCGCGCCCACTCCAGTAGCGCCTCGTCCCCGCTCGCGATCCCGCGCCGGGCATCCACAATGAGGAACCAGCCACGCAAGGAGGCTCGGGTTGCCAAGGCGTCAATGAGAGGTTGCCACGTACGTCGCTCAGCCTCTGGACCGGAGGCGTAGCCATATCCAGGCAGATCGACAATCCGCTGCAGCGGCGCCAGCTCGAAGAAGTTCAGAAGCCGGGTCCGGCCGGGCGTCTTGCTGGTACGCGCCAGACCCTGCCGGTGCAGGATCGTATTGATTGCGGTGGACTTGCCTGCGTTGGAACGGCCGACGAACGCAATCTCGGCGCCCCGATCCGCCGGGAACTGTCCCGGGGAGGCCGCACTGATCAGAAATTCGGCCCTTGGGAATCGACTCATAGATGCACTAATGGGAAAACAGGTCCTGAATCTGCCGTAGTGTACAATTCGGCGCCCTCGCACCACGGGACGAAGCGGAAAGAAAACACAATGGCGAAGACGATGAGTTGGCCCAGCCGCACGGCGCTGGCCGCAACGATTGCATTGGCTCTTGTACAGGTCCCCGCCCTCGCGCAGAACAAGGCCGAGAGTGCGGCGAAACCGGCCGCTGCAGCTCCTGCTGCCGCCGAGCCTACCCCTACCTCGCCTCCTACCGCTCCGACCCCCACTGCCAGCACCGGCCCGCTCGACCCGTTCGCGCACGGCAAGGTTGCGGACGGCGCCACGAAATCCGCCGTGTGCTCCTCCTGCCACGGGCCTAATGGAAACAGCACCAACCCCGAGTGGCCGCGCCTCGCCGGCCAAAGCGCAGTGTACATCGCCGCCCAGTTGCGTCTGTTCCGCGATGGCACCCGTAATAACCCGATCATGAAGCCGCTGGCGGGGACTCTCACCGACCAGGACATCAGCGATGTCGCTGTCTATTACGAAGCGCAGACCGTGTCAGGCCTTGAAGCGGACCCTTCCTACTGGAAGGCTGGCTCGGACCTCTACCGTCGCGGCGACAAGGCGCGGAACATTCCGGCTTGCATCGCGTGCCACGGCCCGGTGGGTCGCGGGAACATCGTCGGTGGCTATCCGGCGTTGCGGGCGCAGCAGTCAGTTTATGTAGCGAAGCAGCTGACTGACTACGCAAGCGGCGCGCGCTACACTGGAACCAACGTCGCCCAGGTCGATCCTAACAGTGTGATGATGCTCACCATCGCCAAGCGCCTCACCCCTGAAGACATTCGCAACGTTGCATCGTACGTCCAGGGCATGCGCTAGAGAGGCTTTCCGATGACCCGTCCGCTCGTTTTGACATCGCTGGTGACCCTGTCCATTTGTGCTTGCGGCCACGCGTCGACGTCGCAGCAACATAACACCGCCGCGGCCACACCACCGGCCCGCGCGGCTGCCGCCCAACAGCAAAGCGCACCGCCCACGGGGACTGCGGCGGCAACGCCTCAGAGCGAGAACGAGCAAGCCGCGGCAGCGCAGGAGACGGCGGGCACTGGCGACGAAGATCGTGCGCCACCGGATCGCAGCGACGTAAGCCTCGAGCACCTCGCTGCGTTACCCGCGGCCGCGCAGCTGCCGGCAGGAAAGTGGAAGCCCGGGGTCAACTACGATGTGCTCACACCGGCGCAACCCACAGGCGTCGGCCCCGGGAAGATCGAGGTCGTGGAAGTGTTCTGGCTCGGCTGCCCGCACTGCTACGCGCTCGAGCCGTACGTGGAAGCATGGCTAAAGAACAAGCCGAGCTACATCGACTTCGTGCGCGTCCCCGTGATGTGGGGCCCGGTGCACCGAGCCCACGCGCGACTGTTTTACACCTTGCAGGCCCTGAACCGCTCCGACCTGTTCGAGAAGGCGTTCGACACCATCCAGCAGCAGCACAACCCCCTTATCTCGACCACCGGCGACGATGCCGAGTCGCTCAAGCTGCAGCAGGACTTCGCCAAAGCCAACGGCATCAACCCGGACGACTACGCCAAGGCCTACAACTCGTTCTCCGTGAACTCGAACCTGCAGCGGGCCGAGCAGCTCACCCAGCGCTACCAGGTCCAGGGCGTTCCGCTGGTCATCGTCAACGGCAAGTACTCGACCGATGTCGCCAAGGCCGGCGGCCCGCAACAGCTCATCTCCGAGATCGACGACCTGGCCGCGTCCGAGCGCAAGCACTAGGTTCTTGTTTTATCTGGCTTTTTGAAGAGTGGCGCGCTCGACTGGATT
>Ga0134126_10007258_pt1 | contig 13907 bp, 9 predicted proteins | sample KB31752_FD_96881 | JGI IMG/M metagenome (GOLD analysis project Ga0134126, IMG submission 96881) | Terrestrial soil microbial communities with excess Nitrogen fertilizer from Kellogg Biological Station, Michigan, USA - KB3-175-2 | ecosystem: Environmental > Terrestrial > Soil > Unclassified ... | reverse complement strand
TTTCACCGGCCTGCAATCGCCCTACCTGCAGTGGTATACCTTTGTCGGCGACGGCGCTTCACAGACCGGCGCCTACTCCAACAACCCCGACCCCCGATGGGCATGGACGAGGACGTCGCCACGGATGGAATACGCCGCCGCGGCATCGCTGGCCATCGCCTCCGGTACCTTGAAAGGGTGGAACGATCCCCTCTCGAAGCAGTGCCTGGATGCCGCCATCAGGCTCTGGAACGATGCGCAGGCTCACCCGGTCTACCGCCATCTGCCGGCCTATATGGAAGGCGAAGGCGGATACCGGGAGTTCGGCCTGGGCTCGCCGGAGTGGACGGCGGCAGTGGAGCTGACGATCGCCACCCGCGGCGCGGACCCCTACAGGAAGCGCGTCGAGGAGCTGTTTCCCACGACCGGGAAAGAGATTGCCTTCGGCGGCTGGATGGCGGTCCGGGCCCTGCCCTATCTCGATGCCGGTTACCGCACCCGCCTCAGAGCGGCGGTCAAGGCTTTCGTGCCCCAGTTGAATGGCTTTCTCGCCACCACGCCCTTCGGTGTGCCCCCGTCGCTCGGCTCCTGGGGCGGCTCCTCGCAAGTGGCGGAGTTCGGCGCGCAGATGTACTTCCTGCACGAAGCGTTTCCCGATCTCATCGGCCCGGAATACACCCTGCGCGCCGCCAATTATCTTCTCGGCACGCACCCCGTCTCGAGCGAGTCGTATATCTCTGCGATCGGCACCGCCTCGAAGCTGCAGGCGTACGGCAACAATCGCGCCGACGATACCTTCGTCCCCGGTGGCATGGTCCCCGGCTACGTCGTGATCAAGCCCGACTTCCCGGAGTGCATCACGCGCTTCGGGTTCCTCTGGTTCGAAGATGAATACACCGTGGACGCGGCGGCCACCTGGGTCCTGGAAGCCAACGCGGCGGACGCCATCGTCAGGGAAGAACGGCCGCGAACCTGACTCCTCCGCTCAGGGACGGGCGAGGGAGCGCCGTACGAGGGACACCCAGAGCGCGACGCCGGCGGGCAGCACGTCATCGTTGAAGTCATAGCGCGGCGAATGCAGACCGGGGTTTTCCCCCGCGCGTGCCGCGCCGAGCCAGAGGTAGCACCCCGGAACCGCCCGCAGCATGTAGGCGAAATCCTCGGCGCCCATGCTCGGCGGAGAGTCGATGACGCTCAGGGGAACCGCGCCGGCCACCTCGCGCACGAGCTTCGCCGAGGCCGGATCGTTGATCGTAGCGGGGTAGCGTCGCTGGTAATCGACGCGCGCCGTACAGCCAAATCCCGCGGCGACGGAGTTTGCAAGCCGGGCGACGCGCTCCTCGATGGAGTCGCCGACCCCGTCGTCATACCAGCGCGTCGTGCCCCGAATGAGACACTCATCGGGCAGGACATTCCAGGTCTCCCCGCCCCGGATCTGGGTCACTGACACGACCGCGGACTGCAGCGGATCGACGTTGCGGCTGACGATGCTTTGCAAAGCGGAAACAACCTGCGCTGCCGTCAGAATGGCATCCGTGCCGGCATGCGGCATGGCGCCATGCGCGCCGCGCCCGCGAATGCCGATCTCGAATGTGCCGAACGCGGCCATCATCGGTCCGTCGAGCGCGACACAGGTACCCGCGGGCGTGGCCGGCCAGTTGTGCAGCGCGTAGACACGGTCACACGGAAACTGCTCGAACAAGCCCTCGGCCACCATCCGCCGGCCGCCGCCTTCGTTCTCCTCCGCCGGTTGAAAGATGAAGTGCACCGTGCCGTCGAGGTTGGGCAGGCCCGCGCAGACGCGGGCCGCCGCCAGCGCCATGGCAGTGTGACCATCGTGCCCGCATGCGTGCATGACGCCCGCCACGCTGGAGACGTGCGGCGCACCGCTCTCCTCCCGGATCGGCAGCGCATCCATGTCGGCCCGAATCCCGATGCTGCGCCGCCCCGTGCCGCGGGTCAGGGTGCCCACCACTCCGGTCCCGGCGAGGCCGCGATGCACCTGCAACCCGAAGCTTTCGAGCCGCGAAGCGATGAACTGCGACGTCTGCCGCTCGCCGAAGGCGAGCTCCGGGTGCCGATGCAGATGGTGCCTCCAGGAGACTGCCTCGGCCAACAGGTCAGCGCCGGCGGAGTCGATCGTGCTCATCGCTGTCATGGTATTCCAACCGATGCGTGGATTCCAAGGGCGACGTAAGTGATGCTGCCTGCCTCACCCGCCCCCGCCGATCACCAACTCTGCGGTACGCGCTGCGGCCGGAGTGGCCGCCGGCTGCACGGTCACACTGAACAGGTGTGTCGCCGCAGCATAGCGCACCGCGCCGATGCTCCCGCGCACCGCGCGCACCACCGGGCGCCGTGTGGCATATCCGGCCAGCGACACGGCGGCTTCTCCCGGAGCGTACGCAATCATCAGGGTGTTCACTGAATCGGCCACCGTGGAAAATCGCGCCCGCGCCAGCGGTACTATCTTGCTCGTGTCTCCCAATATGCCGACGCCGTCTCTGCTCACCGGCGTCACCACCGCATAAGCCCAGCCGTTTTCAAACACCATCGGAAAGGTGCCTCCGGCGGCTATCGGACGGCCGACCTGCCGCATCCAGTCCCATTCATAAGCCGGGCCCTGGATGCCCAGCTCGCGCAGCGATACGCTGGCCTGCTCTTGCGAGTCCGCGCGTGCGTAGGCAAAGACCTCCGTCTGATCGCCGCTGTGTGTCGCGGCCACCATCGGCGCGCTCGAACTCTCGGCGTCGGCGACGAACGACGCGTCGATCGGTTCCACCGGCACATCAGGCTTGAGGAGAACGGAATCGGCCCGCATCGCCTTGTTCAGGTTCGACGCGTCGATCTGCCCCAGTGCATCGCCGACACCCACCGGTCCGGCGGAGAGGGTCGCCAGAATCAGCTGCGGCAACTCCCGGCTCATGAAGACATCGCTCCATGGCCACAGACCCACTGCGTGCGCGAGGGCCGAGCCGTATAGAAACTCGTTCCACTTCGAGCGCTCGAAGCGGTCGCCGCTGACACGTATGGTCTCGAGGTCCTGGTAGCGCGTGCTGGCGAGAAAATACCCGGGAAGCGGCATGCAGTATTGGATGGCGATCCCCTCCTTTCCCATCGCCCGTGCCATGTTGCCGAGGAATCGGGGCGGATCGGTCAGATCGACGGCCGGTCGCGCATTGTCATCGAGCCAGTCCTGCTCGTACACCGCCACGCCGCCGTCGTGCAGGTAGCTTGCCGTGCTCCGCCAGAACCCGGGCGAAAGCACCACGTTGCGCGACATCTCGAACTCGCGTCGGTAGGGGCTGTCCGCGGCGACCCATCGCGCGTGCACCGCCAGGGGAAGGCCCAGCTCCTGTTGGAACGCACGCAGCCCCTTGGGAAAGACCTGCGGACTGGCCCGATAAACCGTCTCGCCGTTCACCGCCATGGCGGCCAGGCTGTTGCCCTTCTCCTTCGGATACCACCAGCTGTCGAGCTGCATGTAGGCGAGCGGGGCGCCGGCCTTGCGGTACGCGTCACGAACGGCGAGGAGAGTGCCCTCGTACCCGAGGCTGGGGACGAACTTGTAGTAATAGGTGCTGCCGTTGTCGGTCCAATAGCCCAACTTGCGCAACACGACATCGGCATCGTTGGACACGGGCTTCTTGCCGTTCACCACCTGCAGCGCGCGGCCCCACGCATCCAGCGTAGCGCCGATTCCCTGCCCCACCGCGAGCATCGTGCCGTGCTCGAACCCGGCGGGCAGCGTCGCGATCCCCGGATCGATACCGCCGGCCTCCACAGCGCCGGTCCCGTCGCTCATGCCTGCGACCAGAAAGTGGTCCACCGGCGCCAGCACCATCGTTCGCCGCCCCTTGTCGAAGAGGATCCATGGCCCCTGCGCGCCAAGGGCACCGAACTGGTACTTCGCGAAGGTATTCACGCCATAGCCGAGCTTCATCAACCCGGACGGGAGCGTCTCGAAGGCGGGAAAGACGTGACGGTTGCGGCCCGTCTCGATGCGCACGTCCCGAAACAGGACGACAGGCTCATTCGCATATACGCGGATCGATGCCACCTCGGCACGTGTTCGAGCGCGCACCTCCTGCCAGGCGCCGAGCCCGTCCGAACCTGACCCGCGGGTCACGGACGCGGGTTTGTCATCCAGCTTGCCCTCCAGAGTCCAACCCGATGCGAGACATCGCACCCGGTATTCTCCCGTGCCGCTGAAGCTCGCCTTGACGACGCGATCCTGGACTGCGAGCGAGCCCGCGAACGAAGGCGCCGTACAAAGCATCGCGACGGCGACTGCCGGGACGACGACGGATGAAAGCGGCCTCGTCATGGCCGGCGTGAGGAGTACCAATTCAATACGCGCAGGGCGCGCAGTGTGTTCCACCGGCTGGGTCTGCCCTCCCCCGGGTCCGTCTCGATCAACATCCTGCCGGGGTACTGCGCTTCGAGCGGCCACCGTCCGTCGGCAGTGCGCTTCGATGCGACGAGATCGATCGCCTCCGCTGCCCGCTCATCCGGGACGGCGCCGGCGCGGCGCAGGTAGTCGAGCCCCCGCAGCACATCGTAGTGCCACCATGTCGGATAGGCAAAGCGCGTCCAGGACGTGCCGCTCTTGCGGTCTCGCTCGATGACCGCCCCGGTCGACCGCCGCCGGAACAGGCGGCGATCCAGGAGGTACTCCTGCCCCCGCAGACGCGCCGCGGTCACTCTCTCATCCGCTCCACCCGCCTCCTCGTGCTCGAGCAATGCCTCGAGCACGCAGATGGTCGTGTTGAACGACGAGCGCGTCGAGGTGTCGGGGGCATCGCAGTTCCAACCACCGTCGGCGAGCTGCTCGCCGAGCAACCGATCGATGAGGGCAGCGACATCCTGGCGAAAGTATGCGCCGGCCGCCGCCACCTGACCGTTGATGCACGGCTCCACCTCACCCGCGAAGAAGCGGTTATTGTCGGCTTCCGGCGGACCGCAGCCCTGCCACGTCACGCCGTCCCGCACCAGGCCCGCCGCGCGGCGCGCCGGCTCGCCGTTGGGATCGAGTCCCATCTCCCGCAAGAGCGTCAGGACATGCATCGTCGAGTCCCAGCCGTGGTTCCATGCCGCGCCACCCCACCTGCCATCCGCGGCCTGTAGAGCCAGCAGGCGCGCGCCTGCGCCCTCGGTAGCGACTCGCGCGCGCTCGGCGGCAACCTCGTGTTCCGAGGCATCCGTCAGGTCCCGCATCGCCTGCCAGCGGATGGAGGGATCGGAGTCGAGAAGCCACTGTGTAACGGAACCCTCTGACGGCATGTGGGACCTCGCTTACGCCCGGGGCTCGAAAATCGCGTAGAACTTCACGCATTCCTCGTGCACGGTCCAGGTGCCTTCGAATCCTGCCGGAACGACGAAGGCATCGCCTGCCGAAAATGGCTCGCGCTCTCCGGAGAGGCTCTCGATCGTCACGCGGCCCGCGATGATCACGCAGAGCTCGTTCTCCGTGTACCGCACGCGCCACTTCCCGGGGCTCGAAGACCAACGGCCGCAGAAGAACCGGCCAGTGGCATCGGTGAAGGCATTCCAGGCCCGATGGGCGGGCTGGCCTTCCAGGATGCGATCCGCCGCCGGATCACACGCCTCCCAGGACACGGGTTCATCCAGACGGACGATCGAGCGCGTCACGATGGGTTTCCCCCGGCCAGTGTCGCATCGTTCCGGACGCGATACCGGAGCCACACGGCACCGCCGTCCAGAACCTCGCAGCTCTCGAGCGCCATCTGTGCGATGGGGGCCCGCAGCTGCGTTTCCTCATCTGTCGAGTCGAACACGCTCGGCGCGCCCTTCGCGCCGTCGACGGCCGGATGGATGGCGAGGCTGATCTCGTCGATGAGGCCTGCGCGTAGAAAAGCGCCATTGCCGCCGCCGCCCCCTTCCACCAGCAGCCGCTTCACGCCCAGCTCGCGATTGAGGAATTCCAACGCGGCCGGGAGATCCAGCTGCCGCTCGCCGGCAAAGAAGTAGGAGACGCCATCCCTGCGCAGCCCCGCAAGGTGCGCATCGGAGACCTGCTCCGTCAGGACGACGACGATCGGGTCGCCGCCGATGTCCGCCCGCCCCCAGGCGATCTTGCCGTGCGCATCGAGGACGACTCCGTATGCGCCCGCGTCGCGCCGGGCGAGCCAGGGCTCCCTTGGATGGATGAGGTCCGTCTGCGCGTCATAGGCTCGCGCCTTGGCGAATTCCTGCCCGGTCACCCGACCCACCAGCCACGCGTCACCGCCCAGTCTGATGTGCAAGCGCTCGAAGAGATCGCCTCCCTCGTGGGTTTGCGGACGCCACCGGCTGTGCAGAATGCGTCCATCGATGCTCGCCACCATGTGGCAGACGACATAGGGTTTCATAGCGATACCGTCATCAACCTTGGCCCTTGCCTCCGCGGCCCGCGCACCCCACCCGCTGTGCGTTTCGCGCCGCGCCCCAGCGGTGACACGCGTCAGCGTGCGCTCACCACCTCCAGCAGATCGCTCACCGGCCGCCGGAGTATCTTGCCGCTGCCGCTCACGGTGAGGTGGTGTGCCGCATCGTCCCAGTGAAGATGCGTCAGACGGCCTCCCCCGTGCTCGTAGTCGTAGCTGACGCCGTCATCGTCATATAGATCGAAGTTCGCGTCGCGGCCGGGATACACCCTGATCCGCTCGATCGCCTGGGGCGTGGCGGTGCTCGGCACCACCGCCCCCAACGGCAGGATGGAGCCGGCGCGCACGAACACGGGAATGCGATCGATCGGCGCATCGACCGTGACCGTCCGGCCCCCCGGGATCCGGGTGTGGGTCCAGTAATCGTACCAGTCCGCGCCCGCGGGCAGATACACCTGCTTGCGCGTCTGACCCTGGCTGGTGACCGGCGCGACGAGGAAATCGGGCCCGAACATGTACTCATCCCCGATGTCGGCGACCTTCGGGTCGCCGGGAAAGTCCATCCACAACGCCCGCATGAACGGTGCGCCGCTCTCGTAGGTATGCCGGGCCAGCGAATAGATGTAGGGGATCAGCTGGTAGCGCAGGCGGTCGTAGCGGGCGAGGATCGCCTCCGCCTGCCGGCCATACGCCCAGATCTCCGTATGTTTGCGCTCGCCGTGGACCCGCAGCGTCGGCAGGAACGTGCCGTACTCGAACCAACGCGTGAAGAGCTCCGGATAATCATCGTCATGACCGACCACATCGCGAGCGTCGGACGGATCGATCAACGGGGGATGCGTGGCCGAGGAAGTCTGCGGCAAGGGTTGCCAGCCGCCGATGTCGTTGCCCCAGTAAGCGATTCCCGATGCGGTCATGTTGAGGCCCGTTGGAATCTGCCGGCGCAACGCCTCCCAGGAGGGGTCGATGTCGGATGACCAGAAGATCGCACCGGTGCGCTGCGACCCGAGATACGCCGCCCGCGCCAGGATGAGAACCCGTCGGTCCGGGCGGTAGCCGCGAATCCGCCGCGACATGCCATCGACGTATAGCAACGGAAACACGTTGTGATAGCGGTCCCCCGAGCCTATCTTGAAGAAGAGTCCGTCGGGGACCAGGTCCGGCTCCGTCTCATCGAGCCACAGGTAATCGAAGCCGTGGGACAGGATGTTGTCGCGAACGTGCGTGAAGAACCACTCGAGGGCCTGGCCGTTGGTGGCATCGATCAGGGCGCCGGCGCGATCGGCGCGGAAGGGCAGGCCATCCTGGGTCTTGCCGTCTCTGTCCTCGAGGAAGTAACCCTTGGCGTCGAGCTCGTTGAAATAGCGGGAGTCGCGCTCGAAGCGCGGCCACACCGAGATCATCGACCTGATCCCGAGGGCGTGCAGGTCGCGATTCATCGCATCGGGGTCGGGAAACTGCGCCGGATCGATGTCGAGCTGGCCCATGCGCGTCCAGTAGAACCAGTCGGTCACCATGATATCCAGCGGATAACCCTTGCGGCGATAGGTGTGCGCGACGTCCAGGACCTCCTGTTGGCTCGCGTAGCGGGCCTTCGACTGGATGAGCCCGAAGGCTGCCTTGGGCGGCAGGGGCGTGCGGCCGGTGAGCCTGGCATACCCGGCGTAGAGTGCATCGGCGCTGTTACCGAGAATGACGAAGAACGATACGCGCTCACCCACTTCGGATTGCCAAAGCGCGCGGCCGTTGACGCCAGGGTAGACGTGGGTATCCGACGGGTTGTCCCAAACTATTCCGTAACCACGACTCGAGACCATGAACGGGATGCAGACCGTCTCACCGTGCGGCTCGTCGTAGAAGTGCTTGCAATCGAGAGTGCGGCCGCGCAAGTCGAGAATGCCCCGCTGGTTCTGGCCGAGGCCGTAGAAGTGCTCGTCGGCCGGTGCTGCGAAGCTGGCGCCGACCTGGAACGTCTGCTCGCCGTTGATGAGGTGCGGTGCCATCTGCCAGCCGGTCATCGTCAGCACGGTCTCGCCGCGTGTGTTGCGGACCTCCAGCGCCACCGGCGGCAGAGCTGGGGCAAAGTAACGCTCTCCCGGCGAAGGAGCGCCGGGAAGAGGCTGCTGATCGACGTGCAGTCGCATGGCGCTCGAGCGGAAGTCATCGCCACCGGCGTCCTCGGTGTGCACCCATCCGTGCGAGTCTTCGCCCGCTATGAATCCGTAGCCCGGCGGCGCAGTCGCGCTGCCGTAATCGGTGGCGATCGTGATGCGCACGATGTTGGGCGCCAGGGACTCGACAGCGACGTACGCGCCGTTGCGGTTGAGGACGAGCGGCGAAGCCAGGCACGGCCCGCAGAGCAGCAGGGCCGCGAGGCAGAGGATGCGATTGGCAGGCCCGACAGCCCGATGACGATTCCCGATCACGTGCCCCCCTTTTTTTACAGCCTGCCGACCTCAGCGCTTCAGGGCCCGCTTCAGCGCGTCAGCCATGATTCCGTTCCCTTGCGCCTCCTGACTTCGCTGCAGATCGGGCTTCCCGGAAGGACGCTGAGCCGGACGAGACCGGTCCGTGTCCAATCGGGCACGCGCGGCAGCGTCACTCAGTCTCATGGTCAGCGCGATGCGACGGCGTTTCAGGTCGACCTCGAGCACCTTCACCTTGACCACATCGCCCGCCTTGACCAGCTCGCGCGGGTCCTTGATGAAGCGCTCCGACATCATCGAGATGTGCACCAGGCCATCCTGGTGCACGCCGACGTCGACGAAAGCACCGAAGTTGGTGACGTTCGTCACCACGCCTTCCAGCACCATGCCGGGCGTGAGGTCCTTCAGATCCTCCACGCCCTCCTGAAACACCGCGGATTTGAACTCCGGGCGCGGATCGCGGCCGGGCTTCTCCAACTCCCGCAGGATGTCCCGCACGGTGGGCAGGCCGAAGCGCTCATCCGCGTAGCGGCCGGCGTCGATCTGCCGCAGCACACGCGGGTCGCCCATCACCTCGGGCAGCGGCTTGCCCAGGTCGGCGAGCATGCGCTCCACCACCGGATAGGCTTCCGGATGCACGGCCGAGCGATCGAGGGGATTCTCGCCATCGTTGATACGCAGAAAGCCGGCGGCCTGCTCGAATGTCTTGGCGCCGAGCCGCGGCACTTCGCGCAGCGCCTCGCGGCTGCGGAAGGCGCCCTTCTCGTCGCGATGACGCACGATCGCGCCGGCGAGCGATTCCGAGAGTCCCGAAATGCGCGCGAGCAATGCAGGCGAGGCGGTGTTGACATCGACTCCCACCGCGTTGACGCAGTCCTCGACCACCGCCTCGAGGGAGCGCGCGAGTTTCGTCTGGTTGACGTCGTGCTGATACTGCCCGACGCCGATCGACTTCGGGTCGATCTTCACGAGCTCGGCCAGCGGATCCTGCAGGCGCCGGGCAATGGAGACCGCGCCTCTCAGCGTCACGTCGAGTCCGGGCAGCTCGCGCGAGGCGAGCTCCGAGGCCGAGTAGACCGACGCGCCCGCCTCGGACACGACGATCTTCGTCAGGGTGAGGTCCGTATGGCGCTTGCTCAGGTCGCCGGCCAGCCTGTCGGTCTCCCGCGAGGCGGTACCGTTTCCGATGCTGACGAGGTCGACCCCGTGTTTTTTCGCCAGCGATGCGAGCGCATGCAGCGCCCCATCCCAGTCATTGCGCGGCGCATGCGGATAGATCGTCGCCGTCTCCAGGACCTTGCCCGTGCGATCCACCACGGCGACCTTGACTCCCGTGCGCAGTCCCGGATCGAGTCCCATCGTGGCCCGGGGACCCCCGGAGCCGCGAGCAGCAGATCGTGCAGGTTGCGCGCAAAGACGCGGATGGCCTCTTCCTCGGCGCGCTCGCGCAGCTGTGCGAGCAGCTCGCCCTCGAGCTGCCAGGCGAGCTTCACCTGCCAGGTCCAGCGTGCCGTCTGCAGCAGCCAGGCATCGCCCGGACGGCCGCGGCTCGAGATCTGGAAGCGCGCGGCGATCTTGCGCTCGCACGAATTGAGCCCGTCGCCGGTTCCCGCCCCCTTGGCGCCGGTCTCGAGCTCCTCGGGCAGCTTCAGGGCGAGCTGCAGGATCTCCTCCTTGCGTCCGCGAAAAAGCGCGAGTGCCCGGTGTGACGGAATGGCCGCGAGCGCCTCCCGATAATCGAAGTAATCACGGAATTTGGCGCCAGCCTCCTCCTTGCCTTCGGCGAGCTTCGAGACCAGTTGCGCGTCCGCCCGCAGGTGCTCGCGCAGCTCACCGACCAGCGCCGCGTCCTCCGCGAACTGCTCGATCAGCACCTGGCGGGCGCCCTCGAGCGCGGCTTTGGCATCGGCGACGCCCGGATTCTCGCCCTGCTCCGTGGTGAAAGGCGCCTTGAGGTATCGGGCCGCCTCCGCCTGCGGATCGAGTGTTGGATCGGCAAGGAGCGCGCGCGCCAGCTCATCGAGCCCGGCCTCGCGGGCGATCTGCGCCTTGGTGCGCCGCTTGGGTTTGTAGGGAAGGTAGAGGTCCTCGAGCCGCTGCTTCGTGTCGGCGGCTTCCAGGCTTGCTCTGAGGTCAGAGGTCAGTTTTCCCTGCTCTTCGACGCTCTTCAGAACGGCGGCGCGACGCTCCTCGAGCTCGCGCAGATAGGTCAGACGCTCCTGCAGGGTGCGCAGCTGCGTATCGTCGAGCCCTCCGGTAGCCTCCTTACGATAGCGCGCAATGAAAGGCACCGTGGCGCCCCCGTCGAGCAGTGCGACGGCGGCAATCACCTGCGGCGGTTTGACGGAAAGCTCGGCGGCAATGCGGGATTCGATCGTGACCATCCGCCACACTATGCGGAAACATCGCGCGCGCAACAAGACTTGCGCGAGCGCGCCGATTTATGCCGAGGTGCCGCGTCACCTCGTGGTCGGCGCCGGCGCCACCCACCGCGCGCCGTGCGCCCAGGCCGGCAGCTGCACTTTCGCTGCGAGCTCCAAAGTGGCGGCAGAATCGCCCGCCCACACCTCGTAGGTGCCGGCCAGCCGCTGCCACCGATCGTGAGGCGCGTCGAATACCGCGAGCAACCGCGGGTCGATGCGGATCGACAGCGTGGCGGAGCCCCCGGGCGGTAGTGTCACTTTCGACCAGCCGCCCAATCGCCGTGGCGCTTCCCAGCCGCCCGCGGTAGGCCCTACGTAAACCTGTGCCACGGCTGCGCCGCCTTCACTTCCAATGTTGGTGACGGTGAGAGAGACGGTCAGCTGCGCGTCGGACACATGCGTGCGCAGCGCGCTGTAGCGAAAGCGCGTGTAACTCAGTCCATAACCGAACGGGAAGAGCGGCTTCAGCCCTCGCTTCTGGAACCACTTGTATCCCACTGCGGCTCCAGCCGTGTAGTCGACGTTGAAGGGCTGGCCGGCGGGTACGCCCGCGCCGGGCAGGTCCGGATGCGGCAACTGGCCGAGCGACGCGGGGAACGTCACCGGCAGACGGCCTGACGGATCGACGTCCCCGAAGAGCACCCTGGCGATCGCCGGACCGCCCCCGCTGCCGGGATACCAGGCCTCGAGCACCGCGCCGACGTGGGCGAGCCACGGCATCAGCACCGGCCCGTTGCTTTCCAGGATCACCACGGTGTGCGGATTCGCCGCTGCCACCGCAGCGATCAGCTTGTCCTGATCGCCGTCGAGATGGAGCGCGGCGTCCCGGCTCTCGGCCGCCCACTGAGTGGCGAAGAGGAGGACTCGCTCTGCTCGAGCGGCTTCACGCGCCGCGGCCGCGATGTCGCTTCCGTCCAGATAGCGGATATTGGCCTGCGGGACCTGGCCCATGATCGCGCCGAGCGGCGCGGAAGGCAGATAAACTTCGGGACCCGGCCATCCCGGCGCGAGCCCCGGCACCGCATTGCCGCCCACCGGATAGACGGTCGAGGAGCCGCCGCCCGAAAGCACGCCGCGGTCCGCGTGACCACCGATGACCAGCAGACCTTTCAGGGTGCGAGGCAGCGGCAGAATCCCGCCGGCATTCTTCAGCAGCACGATGCCCTCTTCCTCATCCGCCTGCGCCACCCGTGTGTCGGCGGCGAAATCGATGGCCTCAGGCGCGTCGTCGCGATGGTCCACGATGCCTGCCGCGAACATCGAGCGCAGGATGCGCCGTGCCATGTCATCGAGACGTGCGGCCGGCACTTCACCGGAAGCAATCGCCGCACTCAGCGCTGCGCCGAAAAAAGGCTCATCGTCGAAGGAATAGGCCGATTCCTGATCCAGGCCGGCGAGAGCCGAGGGCGCCGTGCTGTGCACCGCGCCCCAGTCGGACATGACATAGCCGCGGAAACCCCAGTCTCCCTTGAGCACCCTCCCGAGAAGCCATGGGCTCTGGCAGGCATACACGCCGTTCACGCGGTTGTACGAGCACATCACCGCGCCCGGCCTGCCCTGCTCGACCGCGATCTCGAAGGCCAACAGGTCCGACTCCCGCGCCTGCTCCTCGGGGATGTTGGCGCTCAGGATGTTGCGGCCGGTCTCCTGATCGTTGAGCGCGTAGTGCTTCATGACCGAGATGACGTGCCGGGACTGAATGCCGCGGATCTGCGCCCCTGCAATCACGCCCGCCAACAGAGGGTCTTCTCCCGCGTACTCGAAGCTGCGACCGCCGCGCACTTCACGCACCAGATCCAGTCCCGGACCGAGCAGCACGTTGAATCCGGAGGCGCGTGCCTCCGCTGCGATCATCGCGCCGCCCCGTTGCGCGAGGCCGGCATTCCAGGTCGCACTGGTGGCCAGCCCGGAAGGCAACGCAGTGCGCTCACGAAACGCATAGAGCGAGGCCCGTTGCGTCGCCACGCCCAGACCGGCATCCGTGAGCCACTGCGGCGGCAGGCCCAGGCGCGCGATACCGGGCACGAAACCCGCAGAGCCCGATCGCGCCTGCGGCGGCGGCGTGTAGCGCTTGTCGGGCATGACGGAGCCGAAATAGCCGAAGACGAGTGACAGCTTCTCTTCGCGCGTCAGGGCCTGCAGCGCGAGATCCGCGCGCCTGTCGGGCGCGAGGCTCGAATCGAGCCAGGGGCGCTGCAGGGCGCCGGCGCCCGCTGCGCCGGCCGGGCTCGCCGGCCATGACAGGATGACGAGACTCAGGGCGAGCAGAATCGCTCTCGAGTGGGGCATCGCATTCATATCCGAACGGTGGGTCCACGGATATGGTAACTTGCGCGCGCAGCCGAGAGCGAACCCGTGGCGAACAACCTAATTCACGAGAGCCGGCGCCTGCAGTTTCCGCTCGATACCCTCGTCGACGCCCTCATCGAGCTGGAAAACAAGCAGGGACAATGGCCGCCAAAGGCCACTGTCGTCGGGGCCAGCATCGACAACTCGGGTACGAACGAGGCAGGCGTCGTCCTTTCGGTTCACCGGGCGGAAGGCGGCGAAGTCATCGAGCGTCGCTATTCCCTGTCCAAGCTCGCCGCCGCGATGGTCAACTACTGCCTCACGATGCGGGTCCCCATCCCCCGCAATTCCACGAAGAGCATTCAGTTCCTCGACGACGGCGTCGCTTTGCTGCTGGAGAACAC
>Ga0134126_10007255_pt1 | contig 13908 bp, 14 predicted proteins | sample KB31752_FD_96881 | JGI IMG/M metagenome (GOLD analysis project Ga0134126, IMG submission 96881) | Terrestrial soil microbial communities with excess Nitrogen fertilizer from Kellogg Biological Station, Michigan, USA - KB3-175-2 | ecosystem: Environmental > Terrestrial > Soil > Unclassified ... | reverse complement strand
GAGGATGCCGGGCGCAACGGCCGGAACGACGAGCACGCCGCCGATCTGCGCCGCATCCACGGCGCCGGCCGGCATCTGCTGACGCTGATCAACGACGTGCTCGACCTCTCGACCATCGAGGCGGGCAGGATGGCGGTGCGCGTCGCGCCGATCGATCTCGGCCGCTTCATCGATGAGATCGTCGCCACCGCCCAGCCGCTCATCGACAGCAACAAGAACACGCTGGTGGTCGAGCGCCGCAACGAGCTCGGCGTCGTGCTGGGCGACGCACAGAAGCTGCGCCAGACGGTGCTGAGCCTGCTCGACAACGCCGCCAAATTCACCAAGCAGGGCCGCATCACCTTGAGTCTCGAGCGCGAGCGGGCCGCGCGCGGCGACTGGCTCACCATTGCCGTGCGCGATACCGGCATCGGCTTCAGTCCGGAGAAGATCGCCGCGCTGTTCGACAATTTCACGCAGGCCGAGCCGATGATGACGCGGCGCTATGGCGGCACCGGCTTGGGCTTGGCCTTGGCCCGCAAGCTCTGCCGCTTGATGGGCGGCAACATCACCGCCGAGAGCGTGCCCGGCCAGGGCGCCTGCTTTACGCTGCGCGTGCCGGCATCGATGGCGTCGCTCGCCGTCGCGTAAAGCGGCGGCTTGCTCAGTAGCCGATCGCCTGGAACGTCGTCGGCGCCGGACTCACCACGGTATTGCCGTTGCGATGCACTTCGAGCACCGCCAAGCCGCGCTGGATGAGCCCGTCGGGGCGCAGGCGGAAGATACCATCGACGCCGGCGAAGCCGCTCGGATTGGTGAGGGCGGCCTGCGAGAAATCGGGGCCGCTGGGGTTGCGCGCCAGCACGGCGGCCAGCGCCGTGGCGTCGTAGGCGAGCGTCGCGAGACGCGGCGGCGGCCGCTTGTAGACCCCGCGGAAGCGCTGGTCGAAATCGGCACGGGCGCCGGGCGGCGGTGCCGCATACCAGCCGCCGTTCAGCGCCGGCTCGGTGCCGAGGCCCGGCTCGTCCCACAGGCCGGTGCCGAGGAAATGCACCTTGTCGGGATCGACGTCGTAATAGGGCAGGAGCGGCGCCACCGATTTGAGACGGTTGCCGCCTTCCGGGATGAGAATGGCATCGAAGGGTATGACGATGTCGGGCAGCTGTGCGGCGGCGTCCTTGCCGGCGGCGCCCGGCTTATTCAACAACTTCTGGCGCACCGCCGGATCCATGGTGGCGCCGACCAGGTGCTGGACCGAGGGCGTCAGGTCCTGCGCATTGGGGTCGTAGATCTCGACCCGCTCGAGCGTGTCGCCATTGGCCTGCACCGCGGCGCGCATCGCGTCGACCGCGACATCGCCATAGGGCGTGCTCGGCGCGATCACGGCGAAGCGGCTGACCCCCTTCGAATGGGCAAATCCCACCACCCGCTCGATCTCCTGGCGCGGCAGGAAGCCCATCAGATAGGTGCCGTCGCCGGCGAGCTGAGTGGCGGTCGAGAAGGCGACCACCGGCACGCCGGCGGCGCGCGCCGCCGGCTTCACCGCATCGACCTCGGCCGCGATCAGCGGGCCGATGATGAGGCGGGCGCCTTCGCTGAGCGCGGTCTTCGCCGCCGCCGCCGCAGCCTCGGCATTGCCTTGCGTGTCATGCGGCAGCAGCTCCAGCTTGTCGTCGGCGACATCGAACAGCGCCATCTGCGCCGCGTCCAGCATGGCGTTGCCGAGCACCGCGTTCGGTCCGGACAGCGGCAGCAGCAGCGCCACGCGCACCTTGCCGGGCCCACCGGGCGTCGGCAGCGGGCTTTGCGCCACCGGCGCGTTGCCGGGGATCGGCTGGATCGGCGCCTGGGTTGCTTGCGCCTGCTCGGGCCGGCTCGGTATGGTCTCGCTCTGGCAGGCGGCCAGCGCCAGCGCGGAGAGGATCAGCCATGCCGCGACAGCCCCGCGCGGGCAGGCAAGACGCCGGAAAACCAGGCCAAGCAAACACACCCTCCGTCGAGGCCGAAAGCGACGGCGGAGAGCCTAACCACCTGCCCGCGGGAAGTAAACGCCCGGCACCGGGTCTTCACGTGGTTGCCACGCCGATCGGCAATGCCGAGGACATCACGCTGCGCGCGCTCATGGTGTTGCGCGGCGCCGACGCCATCGCCTGCGAGGACACGCGCGTCACCGCCAAGCTCTTGGCGCGACATGGCATCGCCACGCCGCTCTTGGCCTATCACGACCACAATGCGGCACGCATGCGGCCGCTGCTGCTCGAGCGCCTGAGGCGCGGCGCGGCGATCGCGCTGGTCTCCGATGCCGGCACGCCGCTCGTCTCCGATCCCGGCTTCAAGCTGGTGCGCGAGGCGATTGCCGAGCGCCTGCCGGTGACCACGCTGCCTGGTCCCTCGGCGGCGCTGGCCGGCTTGGTGCTATCGGGCCTGCCGAGCGATCGTTTCCTTTTTGCCGGATTCCTCCCACCCAAAGCGGCCGCCCGCCGCCACGCGCTGACCGAGCTCGCTGCCGTGCCGGCGACGCTGGTCTTCTTCGAGGGCGCATCGCGGCTGGCCGACACGTTGGGCGACATGGCAGAGACGCTCGGCGACCGGCCGGCGGCGGTGGCGCGAGAGATCACCAAGCTCTACGAGGAGGTCCGCCGCGGCACGCTGCACGAGCTCGGCGCCCACTATGCGGCGGCGGGCCCGCCGCGCGGCGAGGTCGTGGTGGTGGTCGGACCGCCGGCGGCCGAGCGCCCGGCGGTGAGCGGCGACGCGCTCGACGCGCAGCTCACGGCGGCGCTCAACAGCATGAGCCTCAAGGATGCCAGCGCCGCCGTCGCCGCCGCCACCGGCCTGAAGCGGCGCGAGGTTTATGCGCGCGCTTTGGCGCTGGCCGGGCGCAGCAAATGACGCTCGCCGGCCGGCGCCTAGCCTTCCGCCGCGGCCATGCCGCCGAGCTGCTATGTCTCTGGCATCTGCGGCTGCGCGGCTATCGCATCCTGGCGCGGCGCTTCCGGGTGCCGTCCGGCGAGATCGACCTGATCGCCCGGCGTGGCCGCGTGCTGGCGGTGATCGAGGTCAAGGCGAGGCCGAGCCTGGCCACCGCCAGCGAGGCGATCTCGCCGCGCCAGCGCCGGCGAGTCGCCCGCGCGCTCGAGCATTTCCTGGCACAAACGCCCGAACTGGCCGGCCTCGACCTGCGCTTCGACGTGATGCTTGTGGTGCCCGGACGCCTGCCGCGGCACGTCGCCGATGCCTGGCGCGGCGACTTGCCCTAGATTGCCGCCACGGCCTCATCGCTATAGGGCGGCGTGTCGCGCACAAACGTTAACGCGATCGCCCATTAAGGGCTTGCCTTGCTATTGCCACAAAGCGACCCTTGCTTCGCCCCGAAAGTCCGCGAGAATGCGGCACCTTTCTGTGTGAGGAGTATCTGTCGTGTCCGAGACAACCGCCTCCCGTCTGCGCGCTCTGTTGCTGGCCGGCACCATGTTGGGGGCGCTGCCGGCGCTTTCCGGCTGTATCCTGGCCGCTGCCGGCGCCGGCGCTGCCGGCGGCTATGCCACCCTGGCGCAGGAGCGCTCGCCTGCTGACCAGCTCAAGGACACCAGTATCCGCGCGCTGGTGAGCAAGTCGTGGAACGACTACAGCCCCGACATGCCGCATAACCTGGACGCCATCGTCTATGAGGGCCGCGTCCTCATCACCGGGCGCCTCGCCACCGAGCAGTTGCGCCAGGAGGCAGTGCAGCGCGCCTGGAAGGTCGATGGCGTCAAGGAGGTCTATGACGAGATCGAGGTCGGCCCCGAGACGCATTTCATGGACGAGGCGCGCGATAGCGTGATCTCGACGCGGCTCAAGAACGACCTGGTCTGGGACAGCCAAGTCAAATCGATCAACTACACGATCAAGACCGAGGACGGCGTCGTTTATATCATCGGCTCGGCACGCACCAGGGACGAGATGGACCGCGTCACCGGCTATGCGCGCAACATTCCCAATGTCCGCCGCGTCGTCTCCTATGTGCGCGTGCGCCCCGGCGATCCGTCGGCGGTGCAGGCGGGTAGTGGCCCGGCACCCGCGCAAGCCGCGACCAGCCCGGCGCCAGCCGCCGTCACGACCTCGCCGGCTGCGGCCAACACGGCGCCGATGGCGCTGACCGCGCCCGCCGACGCGCCGGTGCAGCGCAGCACCATCGACGTAACGCCGCTGAGGTGATGAGCGGGGACCGATCAAGCATAGACAGCCGCCTCAGCGACCGCAGCACGGCCGAGGCCTTCCTGCGCGATGTAGGCGGCATGGCCGACCGGCCGCTGCCGCTCGCGCCTGCCGCGCTGGCGCTCGCGGCGTTGGACCGGCCCCGCGTGGATCTCGGCCGCTACCATCACCATCTCGCGGCGCTCGCCCGCGACGTCGCCGTGGAGGCGGGGGGCAGCAGCGATATCGAACGCCATGTCGCCGCGCTCAACACGGTGATCCTCGCGCGCTACGGCTATCACGGCGACTCCCTGACCTACGAGGATCTGCAGAACGCCAACCTGATGCGCGTCATCGACCGGCGCAAGGGCCTGCCGGTGGCGCTCGGCATTCTCTACATCCACGCCGCGCGCGCTCAGGGCTGGGATATGGCGGGACTGGCCTTTCCCGGTCATTTCCTGGTGCTCCTGCAAGATGCCGGCACACGCCTCATCCTCGACCCGTTCCACGGCGGCAAGCCGCGCGAGGCGGCCGAGCTGCGCGATCTGCTGAAGGCGATCGCCGGCAACGAGGCCGAGCTCACGCCGGCGCATTACGCGCCGGTGAGCGACCGCGAGGTGCTGCTCAGGCTGCAGAACAATCTGAAGCTGCGCCTGGTCGAGAGCCGGCAATTGGAGAAGGCGCTGGCGGTCATCGACGGCATGCTGCTGTTCGCGCCGCAGCACGCGGCGCTGCTGCGCGAGGCCGGCCTCATCCATGCCGAGCTCGGCAACCTAAAAGCCGCCATCGCCACCTTCGAGCGCTTCCTCGCGCTCGCCGCGCATGACGGTGAGCGCCACCAGGTCGCCGCCATCCTGCAACAGCTCAAGGCGCGGCTACAGTAGCTGCCGCCTCGGCGGAACGCTGTGTCATTGCTTCCTCGGCTCGCGCTCCTCGCAACGGTCGCGCCAGTCGGATTGCGTCGCCGCGGCTCATCCTGAGCGGGTGCCCGAAGGGCACACCGTCGAAGGACGCGATGAGAGGCGCGAAAAAAGAAAGGCTCGGCCGCATCGGCGACCGAGCCTTCATGCATAGCGAGCTGTGTCAGCTGCCTTCGCCGCTGATCACATCGCCGAACAGCACCCAGGTCTTGCCGTCCCATTTCTCCAGCTGCATCTGCTGGATCGGGTAGTAGTCAGTCGAGCTGGTATTGATCTTGATCCCCGGCAGCAGGGTCGGCACGTCGAAGTTCCGCAGGCTGGCGGCCTGCTTCATCACGTTCTCGCGCGAGAAATCGTTGCCGCACTGCTTGAGCACCTGCATCAGCGTCATGGCGACGCCGTAGCCATAGACGTTGCTGGCGTCGTTCTGATCGCCATCGGGATAGTATTTCGTCATGAACTCGCGCCACTGCTTCATGCCGGCGTCGTCCTTCCAGCGCGGATCGGTCGGATCCTTGCCGTAAGTCGCGGTGATGATGCCGACGCCCTTCTCGGGGCCGGCAGGGGTCATCACCGAGGCCACCGAGATCGACACGTTGGTCATGAAGTGCAGCGGCTTCCAGCCGATGTCGTAGATCTTCCGGATGGCTTGCGCGGCGAATTTCGGCGTCGCCGCGGTGAGCAGCGTGTCGGCGCCGGAGCTTTGCAATCCCACGATCTGCGAGTCGACGGTCGGGTCGGTGACCTCGTAGGAGGCCTCCTGCACGATCATCTTCGCATTCTTGTCGCCGAGCCCTTCCTTGAGCCCGATCAGATAGTCCTTGCCGAAATCGTCGTTCTGATAAAGCACGCCGATCTTGGCATTGGGCTTCTCCTTGAGGATGTACTTGGCGTAGATGCGCGCCTCGGTGCGGTAGTCGGGCTGCCAGCCCATGGTCCAGTGGAAATGTTGGGGATCGCCCCATTTGCTCGCGCCGGTGGCGACGAAGAGCTGCGGCACTTTCTTGGCGTTGAGATATTTCTGGATCGCCGTGTTGGACGGCGTGCCGAGGCTCTGGAATATGAAGGCGACATTCTCCTGCTCGACCAGGCGGCGGATCTGCTCGACCGTCTTGGGCGGGCTGTAGCCGTCATCCAGGCTGATCAAGTTGAGCTTGTGCCCGCTGATTCCACCCTGCTCGTTGACCATGTTGAAATAGGCCGTCTCGGCCTTGCCGATCGTGCCGTAGGCCGAGGCCGGGCCGCTATAGGGCATGGTCTGGCCGATCTTGATCTCGGTGGCGGTGACACCCGGCGTGTCCGCCGCCGCGGCCGGCAGCGACAGCGCCATGAGCGCCGCCGCGGCCAACCAAGCTCTCCTCGCGTACATATCGTCTCCTCTCCTTTGCTGAAGCAATTGCAGACAGATCTAGTGCGGCGGCTCTAGCGCGGCGGCCGCTCGCCCGTCATCCGCGCCAGCCGCGCCGTCGCGCGGCGGATGACGCCGGCCACGCCCATCGGCATGAGATACATCGAGGTGATGAGAAAGATGCCGTAGATCGCTTGCGGCGCCGCCTTGGAGATCTGATCGGCGATATTGGGCACGAACTCGATGAAGATCGCGCCGAATACCGCGCCTGAGATCGAGGCGATGCCGCCGACGACGATGCCGACGAGGAATTGAATCGACAGCGGAAAACCAAAGCTGTCGGGCGACACGAACTGCGCCACCAGCGCGCCAAGCGCGCCGGCGATGCCGGTGTACATGGCGGAGACGCCGAAGGTCATCGACTTGTAGAGAGCGGTGTCGATGCCCATAGTGGCGGCGGCCATGGGATGGTCGCGAATCGCCACCATGGCGCGCCCGGTGCGGCCGCGCAGCAGGTTCCAGCCGATGACGAAGAGCGGCACCGTCCACAGCAGACAGAAGAAATAGAGCCACTGGTCGCTGTCGAGCGGCAGGCCGAGCGGCGCGTCCGGCTTGGTGATGACGATGCCCTGCACGCCGCCGGTCCACTCCTCGAAGTGCTTGTATTTGAGGATCTGCGGCGTCGACACGGCGAGCGCGAAGGTAGCGAGGGCGAGATAGTGGCCCTCGAGCCGCAAGGCCGGCCGGCCGAACAGGAAGCCGGCGACAAGACAGACCGCGCCAGCAAGCGGAATCGTCGCCCAATAGGGCACGCCTGTCTTGTCGAGCAGGACCGCGGCGGTATAGGCGCCGATCGCGTAAAAAGCGCCATGGCCCAGCGAAATCTGGCCGTTGAAGCCGGTCAATATGTTGAGGCCGAGCAGCACCATCGCATAAACGAGCACCTGCGTCGCCTGGAACAGGTGATAGCTGCTGAGCGCAAAGGGCAGGGCGCAGGCGCCCACCAGCAGCGCGGCGACGCCGACGATCCGCCAAGCGCGCAGGCTGAGGCCGGCATATTGACGGGCAGCGGCAGGACGCGAAGTCTCGATGGTTGCCATGGTCATACCCGCGTGACGAGAACACGGCCGAACAGGCCGGACGGCCTGATGACCAGCACGCCGATGATGATCGCCAGCGCGACGGTGAGTTTGAGCTCAGTGCCGACGACATAGGCGCCGGCGACATTCTCGAGCACGCCGACGGTGAAGCCGCCGAGCACGGCGCCCCACGCATTGTCGATGCCGCCGACCAGCGCCGCGGCGAAGCCGTAGAGCAATATTCCGGTCATCATGTAGGGGTCGAGATAGACGATCGGCGCCGCCATCATGCCGGCGACCGAGCCGATCAGCCCGGCGAGCCCCCAGCCGATCGCCAGCATCCAGCCGACGCGGATACCGACGAGGCGGCTCGACACCGGGTTCTGCGCCGCCGCGCGCATGGCGAGCCCTAACGGCGTAAAGCGGAAGAAGAAGAAGACCAGCGCCAACACCACCATGGTGACGAAGATCATGCCGACCTCGTGCGGCGACATGAAGGGGCTGCCGTACCAGGCGTCGGACGGGAAGGGGCTCGGGAACGCCTTGATGGTGTAGCTGAAGAGCCAGCCGGCGAGGCTGTTGATGATGAGCAGCAGCCCGATGAAGACGGCGACGACGGTAAGCACCGGCGCCTGCTCGACCGGGCGCACGATGATGCGCTCGATGGCGACGCCGGCGGCGAAGGCGAATCCCAGCGTGAGGATGAAGGCCACCCAATACGGCACGCCCGCCTGCAGCAGCAGCCAGCATACATAAGTCGAGAACATCGCCATCTCGCCCTGGGCGAAATTCACGTGATGTGTTGCCTGGTAGATCATCACCAGCGCCAGCGCGACCGAGGCGTAGATGCCGCCATTGGCGAGACCGGAGAGCACTTGATGCAGGAACGCTTGCATGGCGGCGGCTCCTAGTATCCGAGGTAAGCGCGGCGCACGGATTCGTCGCTGCTGATCACGCGCGACGGCCCGGCCATGATGATCCGCCCGGTCTCCAGCAGATAAGCCTGGTCGGCGAGCTCGAGCGCGATGCTGGCGTTCTGCTCGACCAGCAGCATGCTCGTGCCTTCCTGCTGATTGATGGCGCGCAGGATGCGGAAGATCTCCTGCACGATGAGCGGCGCAAGGCCGAACGATGGCTCGTCGAGCAGCAGCAGCTTGGGCCTGAGCATCAAGGCGCGCGAGATGGCGAGCATCTGCTGCTCGCCGCCCGAGAGCGTGCCGGCCTGCTGGCGATAGCGCTCCTTGAGGCGCGGGAAATAGCCGTAGACTCGCTCGAAATCCTGCGCCACCTCGCGATCGCGGCGGGTATAGGCGCCGAGCCGCAGGTTCTCCTCGACGGTGAGGCTGACGAAGGTGCCGCGTCCGTCCGGCACATGGCCGATGCCGAGGCGCACGATGTCCTCGGTCGCCCTGCCGTCGATGCGCTGGCCGGCGAAATGGATCTCGCCGGCGCAGCGCACCATCATGTTGCAGATGGCGCGCAGCGCGGTGGTCTTGCCGGCGCCGTTGGCGCCGAGCAGCGTCACGATGCCCCCTCGGGGCACGGTGAGATCGAGCGCCTGCAGCACTTGCGTCGGCCCATAGGCGGCGTCGAGGCCGCGCGTCTCGAGGATGGCGTCCGCACTCGCGCTCACAGCGCGGCTCCGAGATAGGCCTTGATCACCTCGGGCTGGCGCTGCACCTCGGCGGGCGTGCCGTCGGCGATCTTGCGCCCGAAATCGAGTGCCACGACCTTGTCGGACACTTTCATCACCAGACTCATGTGATGCTCGACCAGCAGCACGGTGACGCCAAGCCGGTCGCGGATCGAGCGGATGCGCTCGCGCAGCGCGTCGACCTCCTCGTTGTTGAGGCCGCCGGCGGGCTCGTCCAGCAGCAAGAGCTTGGGCTCGCTCGCCAAGGCGCGCGCCAGCTCGACGCGCTTCTGCGTGCCGAAGGGGAGCGCGGCGACCGGCGTGTCGGCGTAGGCGGCAAGGTCGAGCGTGTCGATGAGGCGCATCGCCCGCTCGCGCAGCGCACGCTCCTGCTCGACAACGAAGGGCAGGCGGATCGCGTTGGCGAGGAAACCGCCGCGCGAGCGGCAATGGCCGCCGATCATGACGTTGTCGCGGACCGACATGCTGCGGAACAGCGCCAGGTTCTGGAAGGTGCGGCCGATGCCGAGCGGCGCGATCGCGTGCTTGGGCAGGTCGAGCAGCGACCTGCCCTCGAAATCGATGCTGCCGCTGTCGGCGTGATAGAGCCGGCTCAAGCAATTGAACAGCGTCGTCTTGCCGGCGCCGTTGGGGCCGATGAGGCCGCAGATTTGGCCGGACGCCACGTCGAAGGAGACATTGTCGAGCGCGACGATGCCGCCGAAGCGAACCGACAGGCCGCGAATGCCGAGGAGCGGCTTGCCGTTGGCTGCAGCGCGCGCGCTCATCGCCGTCCCGGCCGGAGAAACTGTCCGCTGCTCGCCGGCCGATCGCGGCGAGATGCTAGTGGCTCCAAACCGAACCTCCCTCCACGCCCGTTCTTATCGCGTTCTTATTTTCCGAATAGGGGGTTGACCCTACTATCCGGCCGCTCGACTCGCCAGTGCGTTGCTAAGGAAAATATCTGCAAACGGAGAACCGTCAAAGCCTTTTGCGGGCAAACTGTCGTGAACGTGCCGCCGCGGGCGGCTCCCGGCCGTGATTTCGCTTGTCGGGCAGCGCGGCCTGTTATGATACTCGCCGCTTGCGCCGAGCGAGGACGCCCGATGAGTCTTGCCGTTGCCATCCAGATGGATCCGATCGAGACCATCAACATCGACGCGGATTCGACCTTCGCGCTGGCGCTCGAGGCGCAGCGGCGCGGTCACACCCTCCACCACTACCTGCCGCGGCAATTGACGCTGAAGGACGGCCGCTTGACGGCGCGCGCCCGCCCACTCGAGCTGCGCCGCGAGCGCGGCCGCCACTTCACGCTGGGCGCGCCGGAGACGCTGGAGCTCGCCCAGATGGACGTGATCCTGATGCGCCAGGACCCGCCCTTCGACATGGCCTACATCACCGCGACGCATCTGCTGGAGCACGTCCGCGACGACGTGCTCGTGGTCAACGACCCGGTCAGCGTGCGCAACGCGCCGGAGAAGCTCTTCGCCACACATTTCCCGGGGCTGATGCCGCCCACGCTCATCAGCAGCGACCACGACGCGATCATGGCGTTCCGTCGCGAGCACGGCGAGATCATCGTGAAGCCGCTGTTCGGCAATGGCGGCGCCGGCGTCTTCCGCCTGGGGCCCGCCGACGAGAATCTGAACGCGCTGCTCGAGCTGTTCACCCAGATCTATCGCGAGCCCATTATCGTGCAGCGCTATCTGCCCGAGATTCGCCAGGGCGACAAGCGCATCATTCTGGTCGATGGCAAGCCGGTGGGCGGCGTGCTGCGCGTTCCGCCGGCCGGCGAGGCGCGCGCCAACCTCCATGTCGGCGGCAAGGCGGTGAAGACCGTGCTGACCGCGCGCGAGCATGAGATCTGCGCCGCGATCGGCCCGACTCTGAAAGAGCAGGGCCTGGTCTTTGTCGGCATCGACGTGATCGGCGACTATCTGACGGAGATCAACGTCACTTCGCCGACCGGCATCCAGGAAATTAACCGACTCGACGGCGTGGCGCTCGAGACGAAACTGTGGGATGCCATCGAGGATAGGCTGCACAATTGATGGACAGGCCGCGCCCGGAAGACTTCGCTCGTCCAAGTAGTAACCAGTTAACCATGTGAAGAGACGCTACTTTTCGTTGAAATTAGCGTCTGATTCGAGTATATGCTCTCACAATCGGTCAGAACGGGGCATGGTTAGCATGAAGCAACCACAACCGGAAATGGGTGCTGTGGACGCGCCGCGGCGGAAGCCACGGAAGCGCCGTGCAAACCATGTGGATCTGTCGGTCGGCGGCCGGCTGCGCCAGGCGCGTCTCCTCGCCGGCGCGAGTCAGGAAGAGGTCGGCAACGCCATCGGCGTCAGCTTCCAGGCGGTGCAGAAATACGAGAACGGCGAGAACCGGCTCAGCGCCGGACGCTTGGCCGCCGCGGCCAAGTTCCTGGGCGTGCCCATGTCGTTCTTTTTCCAGGACGATGCCGAGCCGGCCACGGCCACCAACACGGTGGGCTTTACCTCCAAAGAGATCGAGCTGGTGCGCTACTTCCGTGCCGTCGCCAGCGAGGACATGCGCGAGCATCTGCTCAAGCTGACCAAGATCATCAGCGAACAGGATCTGAGCGGCGGCTGACGCGACCCGCACGCCGCCGCTCAGCAACTAAGATAGAGTGCGCCGCGACGTGGCGCGGGCTGGCTGGATTGGGGCACACCCTCACGCTGCGTGAGGGTGTGCCCGCCCCTTGTCAAGTTGACCGATTCCGCCCACAAGCCTCGATAAAGATCCCCCAGTTCTCGGCGTTGTTTTGCGCCTGAAGAGGGTAGAGCGTCGCCAGCGATCGCGCCCGTTGCGCCCCATACGCCTCCAGACCCGCATACGGGCCGCCAGCGGCTACTTCATCGGCAGTGTTAAGAATGAGGTGCGATATCTCGTGAATCACGGTGTTCAATCTGCTCTGATTCCAACCCCCGGTATCGACGATGCCGTTGCCGGTAACGGGCAGATAGGTCGGTAGCCGCTTGAACGCTTCGTTGAGAGTTATCGGATCCAGCCCGTCCGGGTCGTTATATCGGGACACAATCCCTGGATTGATGCCCCTGATTGCTCCCGTCGCAGCCGATGCGTTCTCGCCTTGCTTGCGCAGCTTGAGGCTTGTGAAACCAATGGCAATTTTTTGCAGGTTGAAGACCTTGCGCAGCGTTTCTATGCGCCGTGCCGCCTCCGTCCGCCACGCAGGCGAGTTGTCGCCGAACCAGCGAAACAGGGCAGCGTCCGCCGCCCCAGATCTTACTCTTTCGCCGGCGGCCCTTATCGAATCCATGACGGGCAGCAGGCCGACCAGCCCCTGCGTGTAGCTGTCGGTATAGGCGAAACCCATGTGCTGTCTCTCCCGGTACTATTTGCCAAGCTAAAAGCGAGAATGGCGGAGTGTTGGAGGGCGTGCAACTCTTACGCTCGTCTTCGACGTCGATTGTGCCAGGTCGGCCGGAGATCGCGAATAGTGCGGTACCGGCTCTCTTGAAATCGCCCGCTAGCCCCAGAACTGGCGCGTCGCGAGGCGTGCGCCCTCGGCCATGCTGGCGAGCTTGGCCCAGACCACGGCGGGATCGACCGCCGCCTGCCCGACCCAGGTGCCATAGCCGCAATCACTTCCGGCGATGACGTTCTCGCGCCCGACCAGCTTGGCGTAACGGCCGATGCGTTGGGCGATGAGCTCGGGATGCTCGATGAAATTGGTCTTGGATTCGATGACGCCCGGGATCAGGACCTTGCCCGACGGCAGCTTCACCTCCTCGAACACCGTCCATTCATGGGCATGGCGCGGATTGGCCGCCTCGAAGGAGAGGCCACTCGCCTTGGCCTGGAAGACCACCTCGATGATGTCCTTGAGCGGCACGTCGCAATGATGCGGACCCTCGTAATTGCCCCAGCACAAATGGAGGCGCACCTGCTCGGCCGGGATGTCGGCGATGGCGTGGTTGAGCGCCTCGATATGGAGCCGCGCCTGCTTCCGGAAATCCTCGATGCCGAGATGGGCGTATTGGATATGGCGGCCCATGGCGAGATCCGGGCAATCGAGCTGCAGCACGAAGCCGGCCTTGGCGACGCTCTCGTATTCGGCGCGCATCGCCTCGGCGATGGCGAATAGATAGGCCTCGTGGCTCGGATAGTGGCCGTTGTGGAAGAACAGCGAGATGACGCCGGGCGAGGCGGCGCTGATGAAGGCGCCTTCGACGGTGACCGGCTCGAGCGCCGCCTTGAGGTTCGCGACATCGGCCGCGGCGGCGGCGGGCTCGCGCAGGCTGACCGGCGCGTTGCAGCCGGGCGTCTTGCGCCGCGACCGGCCGGGATCGCCAAAGACACGGCGCGCCAAGTCCGGAAACGCCACGAGGTCCTGGTAGACCAGCGGCTGGCTGGTGCCGCCGAAGCCGTTGAGCCGATCCTTGATATAGGTCGCGTAGGACGGCTTGCTCATCTCGCCGTCATTGACGAGATCGATGCCGGCCTCGACCTGCTTCGTGACGATGGCCTTGACCGCGTCGCGGATGCGCGCCTTGAGCGCGGCATCGTCAACCGGCACGCCTTCCTCCATGGCGAACATGGCGCGGATCAGCGCCTCGGGCCGCGGCAGGCTGCCGGTATGCGTCGTCAGGAATCGCCTGGTGCTGCGCTGCATGGACCGCCCCTCTGCTGATCGTCCGCCGTCGCGGCCGGGCCAGCATGCTACAGCGCCCCCGCCACGGCAACGCGGGAGGCGGCCACCGCAGTGAGTGGAAATGGCGG
>Ga0134126_10007251_pt1 | contig 13912 bp, 12 predicted proteins | sample KB31752_FD_96881 | JGI IMG/M metagenome (GOLD analysis project Ga0134126, IMG submission 96881) | Terrestrial soil microbial communities with excess Nitrogen fertilizer from Kellogg Biological Station, Michigan, USA - KB3-175-2 | ecosystem: Environmental > Terrestrial > Soil > Unclassified ... | reverse complement strand
TGAACCCCTACTCCAACCACTCTTCAAAATCCCCTGTTTCTCCACCCCCGCATTATCTATCCCATTTTGTGCATTAGCAATTTGCGCCTCCCAAATCTCTATTCCCTTTACTAATCTTTCCTGAACAGATAACAAAGTAACCATTTACTAAAATTGCAATTCAGTTGGATACCACAGCCCCAACACAATACCACCCCCTCTCCCCCGTTATCCCCTCTCCAAATCCCCTAATTTATGCCCATACATCATCCTATAAGCATTATCATTGCCGATGCACATATCATTCCGCGGAATGGGCTTGCAAAAACATTAGAAGCCAGGGAAGAAATACACATAGCCGCAACCACCGGCGACTGCGAAGATATCATCAGTTTATGCAACCAACACCAGCCGGATATTATCATGATAAGCGCTGCCATGCCGGGCATCAATAATACAAAAATGTACCGGCATATAGCCGCTGAGTTTCCCGGAACCGGCATCATCATTATGGCCGACGATAGCGATGCGGAAACCATCATTGCTTTGAAGACCGCCGGGGAGTTTGCCTGGTTGTGCAAGAGCGCTACAGAAGAAAAGATTGTAGCCACCATAGTAGCTGTGCACGAAGGCACATACAAAAAAGAACTGTATAACGGCAATGGCACAAACGCCGTTAACAGGGCGCTGCTGCAAACCCTTAGCCCGAGGGAAAAAGAGCTGCTCGCGTTTTTTGTAACCGACCTTACGGCAAAAGAAATTGCGGCAAAAGTAAATGTAACCCGGCGAACGATAGAAGGCCACAAAGAGAAATTAAAAGAAAAACTGCAGGTAAAAGGCAGCGCCGGCCTGGCCATATATGCGCTAATATACAACACCTATTTGCCCAACCTGATGTATTGGGTAATGCTGCTGTTTACCGGCGAAACGCCAGGGCTACTGCTTACTGAGTTACCCGCATAAAAAAAGCCACCGTTGCGGATGGCTTATTTTAAATAACAAAGAAGCAAAGTTCATGAAGACAAGTACATAGCGGGGTGCACTTCAAATTATCGCCTGAGAATTCAAGGTTGCCAACCTTGTATATGCGTACTCTCAAGCTAAAACGAACTTATTAAAGGTTGGCAACCTTGCGACAATTGAAATGCACCCCATAGCGGTTACGGCCACCGTTTATTGTACCACTTTGCTTACCGGGTCGCTGAAAATCAACTGGCCCTTTGCGCCCATTATCCCCACGCGGCACCAATACACTTTGGTTTTTTCCAACCCCGTAAAAGTGAACTTTTTGGAGGTAGCAGGAAAACTTTCCCAGGGGCTGGTTTCCGTTAAAGGGTCTTTGGTGTACTGATGTACAAAGCCCCTCGCCTTTCCCGGGCGCGTGACGTTGGTAATCAATTCACCGCTGTTAACGCCGGTCGCCACCGTAACGGTAGGCTTGACAACAATAACAGGCTGCGGAAGCTTGCGGGTGTCGAACGCCGTACTACCGATCATGGCAGAATTGCCGTCGGCGGTAAACGTTACATAATTACCCAATGCCTTTAAATTGGCAATCAGGTCAACGCGGGCCCTGTTTTTTAAGATCACCTGCGTGCGGTCGCGGCTGGCGGCGGCTACAAGTGCGCTTTGGAAACGATCGATGGATCCATTGACCGTTTCCAGCGTAGGCGTTGGCGTTGGGAAAAAGACATTCCCCACCATAGAGGCTGAAATATCCAGCGACTTGGTTAACAATTTTGGCCCCGACTGCCGTTCGAACGGCATGACGATCTTCGAGGTCATAATTTTTTGAACGCTGTTCATAGAAATTGTTTTAAGGTGAGAACCCGGTAACCGGATCCCTGTTCAAACGAACAGGATGCTAAAGTGCATCACAGCGCCTTTGCGCACAAGGGTAATTTTACGGGTTGCAGCATTGAAAATCGTTTTTTACATTCCCACCGTTTTCAGCTTAAAAACAATGGCGCAGACGCAGATAAAAAAATAAAAAAAGATGGAATTTTTTTAAATAAAATAAAAATTATTCATTTTTTATCGCCGCATTTACTTTTTTATTTCCATAAAAAGGGAGCTGATTGGCGAAACTAACACCCAGTTTCCGCTTTTGCAAACCATCTTTCCCGGATATTTTATGAAAATTGTGAGATTACATAAGCTCTTTGTAACATTACATAACCCCATTTCAATATTACATAGCCTTTTTGCAACAATGCATAGCCGCGTTGTAACATTACATAGCACCATTGTAATATTGCAGCGCCTCTTTGTAATATTGCAACGGCAATTTGCAACATGTTTTTACTTCATGTAATGCTGCAAAGGGTCTTGGCATTACAGACAAAATACTTTTGTTAGTTTACAAATGCGCTTCGCACGACGAACAAAATACCTCTGATAGTTTACAAAAGTATTTTGTGCTACATACAATGTCAATTACAATGCTGAGGAAGGCGGGGTGATGGGGCAAGGCAGGGGCAGTATTTTGGTGTTTGTAAGATTTCGCGATGGATTTTATTATCTTTTGTCTGAATCAGGATTTTCATGATTTGCATGATTAGAGGATGGAAATCTTGTTATCCTAACATCCTGTGAATCCTGATTCCGACAATATTATCTCCCTTTCCTCGCCATTCAATCCATACAAATCAAAATCCAGTTGATTGATTTTATAATCTCTTGTCTGAATCAGGATTTTCAGGATTCAAGGATTTTAGGATGATATTTCGCATTGAATACTTTTTTGAATTGGAGGCTTTTTGCTCCAAAATTAATTAGCAAACCGATCGGAAAATTATAAGCATCTACATCATTCTTCGCCTGAGCAAGATGTACATCTTCTAAATTAATTAAGGCTTTGAGTTCTACAACAATTCTATTCTCAACAATAAAATCAGCTCTTCTGCTACCTACCTCAATGCCTTCGTAAAATATCGGCTGCTCTATTTCTCTTCCAAATAATAATTTTGAATTCCCTAATTCAATCGCCAGGCATCTTTGATAAATGACTTCCTGAAATCCGTTACCCAAATAATTATGAACCTTCATAGCGCATCCATTTATTTTATAAGTTATTTCGTCAAGAGTCATTTTTTAAAGTTATTAGTTGAAATAAATATAACCTTCTTGTCTGAATCAGGATTTCCATGATTTGCATGATTAGAGGATGGAAATCCTCTAATCATATCATCCTGAGAATCCTGATTCAGACCTTCTTCTCAATCCTGCTAATCTCTTCATCCTGAGAATCCTGATTCAGACCTTCTTCTCAATCCTGCTAATCTCTTCATCCTGAGAATCCTGATTCAGAAGTTCTTCTCAATCCTGCTAATCTTTTCATCCTGTGAATCCTGATTCTGACAATATTCACAGTAAACGTACAAATAATCACAATTTCTTTTTCAGTGGAAATTATCAACTTTTCAAAAACCCCAACTCATAAACCATTGGCTGAAGTTTTTCTGTCAATGCTTTATAGGATTCTTCAAAAGGTTTAAAACTTACAGGAGCAAAATCTCCGCTGGCGTTGCGGGCTTGCAGTGCTTTGCGGATTTGATACCAGCCAACATCCGGACGGTTTAGTTTTAATTCATCCCGAACCGTATGCACATCAGTATGGGCAAAATATGCCTGCCATAATTTTTTGCCCTCGTCTAAAACATTTTGCGCTTCCTTGCTTAATATTTTATCTTTTAAATACTGCACCATAAAATCGCTTTCAAAACGGTCGGGCGCATTTACTTCTGCTTCTGTGTAAGGAATAAAATGATTGACGATGCTCCATGTTTTTCCATTCCATTTAAGGTTGTTGGCGCTTGCGGTTAGGTTGCTTCCGTTAAATAACATCCATATCAAACAATCATTTTTAAACGCTTCGCTTAATGGTTTTGTTGGTTGTAAAAATTGGTCTCTATCATTAAGCCAAGTTGGTTTGATTAATCGACGAACTGCATAAATGATGGCAGATTGCCAAAGGTTTTCTGGAGTAACATAAATCGCTCCTTTATGCCCGATACCTTGAGCTGATGACAATATTAATGTATAAAGATTTGCATTTTGAAAATCATTACTATCACACACCAAATGACCAATTGAACCATCAGACCATTTTGTAGAACCACTTTTAGTTTTTGAAGGAGTTACAGCATTACTTAAAGAAACTACTACTTGTTTATTTGCTTTTGGTTTTTTTACCCAATTGCTTAAAAACAGATTATTAGGTAAATTATAAAAAGTTTTTTCTCCAATAGGTTTTGCATTTTTATCTAAAACATCAACATCAACGGTGTCAATAGCACATCGCTTATTTTCTTTCAATGACGAAGAGTTAATCGTTTTCCATACTAAAAAGCCAATTGGAAAATCTCCTTTCAATCCATCAAATGCTTTGCTATGAACAACAAACCCACCTAAATATTGAGCATTCCATTCTTCTCTAAATTTTTCAAAATTTGAGCCATTAACATACTTCATTTTGCTGAACATAGCGATAGTTGCAGTAGGTAATTCTTGTGCCACCCTTGCAACAAATTGAGTAAATAATTCATTGCTTGCATTCCCATATTGACCCATAGCTGTAGCTGCAAATTTTGTTTTGGCAACGCCTTGTTTATTTCCTGCTCCAAGCCCCTCACCACTCTCTGCATAAGGCGGATTAATCAAAACCAAAATCTTTTTTCCTTTAGCAATATCTTCCCGCAAGCCAACAGGTATTTTATTTGTAAGTGTGTAATCAATTTTCCCTTCATCAGTTATATCATCATTCAGATAATCGTATTGAAATCTTGTAGCTGATACACAGGTTTTTGTAGCCCGCATTACATCTACATCTGCCTGGTCTAAAGTGCTCATATAAATATTGCGCGGGTTGCTGTGCTTTACTTCCAGGTTGCCTACGCCACAACACATATCCCAAACAATATAATTTTTCTGCCAGTTGTTGCCGAGTGTTTCAGTTAGCTTGTCATAAGCTTTATCCACAACGTTTAAAGGCGTGTAGTAGGCACCTTTAAAACTACGCTCGTCCAAAGGAATTAAAGTATCGCGCCTTTCTAATAAATAATCCCTGTATTCAGTTTTTGGCGGGCGGTGATAGATTGCCCAAAACTGTCTGTAGCCTTCTTTGTTTCCAAGTTCATATATTTTACCACCCAGCATAAACACAGGCGCTTTGTCTTTATGTAACAATTGCGCCGGTAAATTATCATGCGTAGCAACAGTTCCATCGCTCATGATGTCAGCAAAAAACAGCAGCGCATAATCTTCTTTCGCCACGCCCTTGATTTCCATCCCAATCATTAATACCCATTTATCGAAAACCTGTTTTAAATTGTCAGGCGTTATTTGCGTGCGGATGATATCGCCATTTTTAATTGCATTTCTTATTGTGTTGATAAATTCATCTTCGTGTGTTTGTATTTTAAAAGAAACAAAATGAGTACCTATATAAGCCGATACCGCATCCAGCGCTTCCTGGGTATATCCGCTTGCACTCTTGCCCCACTTAATTGGCTGCTTCTTATCAGATAAAAGTGGCAATGCATCTGTCGTTTTCATAATGGCAGCCTTCTGTGTATCCATTACTACTAAAAATGGAGGAATGTATTCGCCTTCATTTAGTGATTGCTGCACATAATGCAGTAGCTGCGTAAACATAGCGTAGGTAGAATGTTTGGCAGTATCTTTTGCTTCAAACCATATCTCTTTGGTTTGAATATCAATTAAGTTTTTTGAATAGCTTTTTAAACCGAGCGCTTTGATATAGGCATCTTTTACATCTTCTTCACTCTTAGCTTCCTGTAGTTTTTGGTAAAGCGACATGTAAATTTCTTTTGTTGCGCAATGTATTAAACTTTTCTTTACCACGGACTATCTGCTGATATACGTAGAATGTTTTAGATTTAAAAAGTTTTACCCTTTGCAGGTGTTTCCACTGTTTCCAATAAACTATTGGATCAGGAACGCCCCGTCTTGTCTCTGACCAACGGGTTTATGCACCGACTGTCACAATAAAGAAAGGCCGAATGACTCTACAATTTCAACCGTTGGTGAGGCCATCGCTTCAAAGCCCCGCTCGACACCAACAGCGGTGAGGATGTTACCTGCCGTTTTAGTCTTCGTTTTTCTTAAACATTGCCAAGTGTTCCAAGAGAATTGCATTTTTCCCCGCTTTTTTTATGGTGTCGAATAATTTTATGTCGACCGGAATTGGCTTAAAGAATTCAGCTCTATTGCTTTTCAAACTATTTATTAGTTCTGATTTGATTTTTCTAGGAAAGGTAATTTTAATCAGGTCGTTCGACTTTATGAAATAAATTAACCACAGGAGGTCGTATTGATTTTCGTCAATCTTTTTCAGCTTTTCATTTAAAAACTTTTGCAGTATAGAAACAATATTTGATAACACTTTTTTCTTGCCTTTCTTTTGCAAGATTATCTTTTCAATTATCCCAAGTATTTGAGGAAATGACTTGCTACGTCTTTCTTTCAACATCAATAATAAGCTTACAGCTTTTTGCAAATCCCTTTCTTCGAAGTCGAACTTTAGTTTGAATTTCTTTGTATACAGCTCACTTAAAAACCTGTCTACAACACCTGTACCTTCATGTTTTTTGTCTATTTGGAGAGTTGCCCTTATTGTTGTTTCGAAAAGCTTGTAAGGAATTTTTCGTTTATACCGCAACGAATATGGTTGATATTCTGCTGTCCATTCTCTAAACAAACCTTCAGGCAGTTCCTCAATTTCACACTTTTTTTCATTTAGAGTAAGATTGAATTTTGCCATCTGTTTTTGCAAAATCTTAATTATGATATTTGCATCTTGCTTTGTTTGACATAAAAAACGGTAGTCGTCCTTAAATCTCACTCCAAGAAAATCTATACTTTCCGCAGCAATGGCTGTGGATGTTTCTGTATCAACTTCAGATAACAATATTTCTGCAATTAGGTCAGTTATTGCTGGTCCTATGGCAATTCCATTTGTACAACCGTCGTTTGAATATTGTAAAAGCTTGTCAATAACCAATCCTACGTATATGTCAAATCTGCTTCTATTACCTTTCTTGCGTACTAAGGCTTTGGTATGAATTGCCCAAGCAATGCTGTGAGTATAAACAGAAGGATAGAAATTTTTAATGTCTGTTTTTAGAATAAATTTATAATTGTATGCTTCAGCAACTAAATCATTCTCTGCCATTTCTAAAAACTCATAAATCATTCTTCCAGCTCGCAAGTCTCCAAGTAAACCGATATGTTCGCTTGTTACAGGAATTGGAAAACTGTATGCATGAATGTTGTTATTGCTTCTAAATAGTTTTTTTAAAATCAATTCCCAATCATTCATTAAATACCAAACAAGGTCGTGGTATATCTTCGGCTCAATTATTCCAAAGGTTCTATCTGTCAATTGAGTTTTAGGGAAAGAGATGGTTATCAAATCTGTTTTCTCGGGTTCGAATAATGGACTTGTTCCACTTGTGTCAACTTTGAAGTAGGGGTCAGCTTTTAAATCAAACTTAGTGACTTTGAACGTCGGGGGAATTACATATTGTTCAGGATAATAGCCTTCTTCAAGAAGCCATTTTGCAATAATGTCTTTTAGAACCTTTTTTAAAAGGTTTTTCGTCTCCAGGCTATGTTGTTTTGGTAGCGTCATTTAAAAAATGGCAGGTAACTCTTTTATTGCCGCACCACTAAACTACCTCATTGCTGCAATGAGACCAAATTAGTTTGCTTTACGAATAAATTGCACACGGGCGTATAAAGTGTTGTTTAGCCAACGGTGTCGCATAAATTTTGGCGTTAGTCATCACGTTCACCCGAAATATTTTATTTATACCGCGATAGAAAAACAGTATTTTAGTATAGTCGGATATTCAAACAAAGTTGTATTAACATTAAAACCGGGGATGAATTTATTGTTACAAAAAAACAAATCATTCCATTATCTTAGCACTTATGGTAGTCATAAAAAGTCATGCAGAATTCGAATCGTATTTAGGCAAAGAGATAGGTGTATCGGACTGGCATCAAATAACCCAGGAACAGATTAACCAGTTTGCCGATGCTACCCTCGATCATCAATGGATACATACTGATGTAGAAAGGGCCGCCAAAGAAAGCCCCTTCAAAACTACCATAGCGCACGGCTACCTCACGCTGGCCCTCATCCCTTATTTCTGGAAACAGGTTGCCGATGTACAAAACCTTAAGATGGAAGTAAATTATGGCATAGAGCAATTGAAGTTTGGGCAGGCGGTACTGGTAAACAGTGAAGTACGGTGCAGGGTTTCGCTTAAATCAATCATAAACCTCAGAGGCATTACCAAAGCCACGCTCTTTATTACCCTGGAAATAAAAGATCAGCCAAAACCGGCGTTTACCGGCGACACTTTATTTCTCTATCATTTTATGTAATAAGTTTGATTTGCTACTGCCCTTCTTCCGCCCCCGATAAAGCGCCTATAAATCCGAAAAAACCTGTGTGTTTCTTTTGCGGATGGCTTCTTCGGTTACTGGAATAATTTCTCTTACATTGAATCCGGCTGTAGCTTGAACTTCTTCAATATGTGGGCGCAAGTTTCTATTGTAATCCTGAAATGCCAATTCAAAATTTCCGTTGTGTTTTTGCAATGTGCCTTTTTTACAAAAAAATTATGGTGGTTTTCCATGAAAGAAATAGAGGGATTTCCTTGATAAATCCCCCCGTAGAAGATTAGTTTTGACTGGATATATCACGGAAGTGATGAGGGCAGTGTTTATGATAATCCTGCTTTTAATTCCTAAAACAACCGGCATAGCTGACACATAAATATTTTTATGAACTCTATATCAGACCTGACGGCAAGGGCTGTTGCTTTTATCACCGCAGTTCAAACCACGTTACTAAATGGAGAAATTGATCTCGAAAAAGATACTGAAAAGGTTAGCATCCTGTCGATTCCGCCTAACGATTTCGAAAAAACATTTCGAGACCTGCTTCAGGATAAAACGTTGGACGATAATTTTAGAGTCAGAGCCGCAGAGCTTGTCTGGATCAGCAATAAAATGCCTGATAAAGATAAAACCAGGGCGAGAGAATATACGATTAAACTTTGTATAGGGCTTGTCAAATGGATTGACGACAACAGGCCAAATGGAATATCCAAACTACAGGATTTATGCGGAGGATACCCTACGCCATTTGCGTGGAGAACGGTAATAGAAAAGATTTTATACCAGAACCCCGGCGAACGCGTGCGCCTTGCAACTATTTTGCAATACTTACCCATACAAATAATACTGGCATTAGGCGGCGGCGGTTATGGCGCCGATGAACAAAGAATACTGCAAATGTGGACAACCAACGCTGAGGATAAGGCTGCGTTGCTCAATAATGACGAAATTAAAATATCGGAAAAATTTACAGATTTAGAAAAAGCATCGGGAACGAGCGCAGAAGTGCTGTTACAGAATCATGCCGCACTGTTTGATTGCCTCATTAAACAAGAGGCGCCCATATCTTTTCCTTGTCGATAGATAAACAGTCTCTTCAATTCATTTTCGGGATTCCGTTGACGTTAGAGGTTTTTAGCTTTACAGTAATAGCGAGGATGGGATTGCTGGGAAAATATTTCCCGGACGAAAGACGAGAGTGGTGGGGAAGAATTGGCGCCCATATTCATAGAATATCCTTTTTGTGGATTTTAATTTTCGCTTCGGCGCTGCTTGGGTTGCATTTTCTTCAATACGCTTTTCAGAAGTGGGCAGCCCCAAGTGTTGCTGCCACGGGAGGATGGATAGCCCTTGTGGGCACTTGTGTCAAAGCTGCATTCAGTTATAAAACCGCCGGCAAAGGTGACGAAAAGGGATTCTATCCGTCATTGCTGAATATTCTTAGCAAGGTGGGTCCCTATCTCTTTATATTGGGACTTTTAATTTTATTGCCGGGATTAACCAGGCCTTTACTCTGGATAGAAAATAGAGTTTTCATCGACCTTGGGTATCCTGATCCGGATCTTGAAATTCAGCATTTGCTAATTATGGTTATTTGTGCTGCCGCCGCATACCTGCTGGCAAGACAATTGGGCGTAAATGAATTTTCAATGTATAACTTTTATAGAAATCGTTTGGTGAGGGCATATCTTGGAGGTACCAGGCGAAGTACGGCGAGGCAACAAACTGCCAATCCGTTTACGGGATTTGACATGTCAGACGATGAAAAGTTATGCAGATTAAGCCATGAGTTTGGATATTATGGCCCTTACCCAGTTCTGAACTGTGCATTGAATGCATCGCAGGGACAAGAACTGGACAGGCAGGATCGTAAAGCTGAGTCGTTCATATTTTCTCCATTATTTTGTGGTTTTGATTTTAGTTTGGCAAGATCTTCCGCTGATAAGAAAAAGTCTTATGATTATGCCTATCGCCAGACAAAGCAATATGCATTCAAAGATGAAGGCCCCACGATCGGCACTGCAATGGCTATATCAGGGGCCGCTGTAAACCCCAACCAGGGCTATCATTCCTCGCCTCCTATTGCGTTTTTATTAACCATTTTTAATGCCCAAATGGGCCGGTGGCTTGGTAACCCAAGAAAAAGCTCCTGGCAATATTCTGACCCTGTATCTGGCCTCGGTTATATCATCAGCGACCTTGTAAATAAAACCAGTACCCGCGATAAATTTGTTGCACTGTCAGATGGTGGCCATTTTGATAATATGGGCCTTTATGAAATGGTAAGGAGAAAATGTCCCTATATCATTCTTTGCGACGCAGAGCAGGACGGTGAATTTACATGTGAAGGCCTGGCCAATGCGATCAGGCGTTGCCGTGTTGATTTTGGCGCTGAAATTAAAATTGACATTTCCAAAATTACAAACAGACCGGATGGAAGGCATTCTATGGCTCACTATGCATTGGGCGAAATAAGATATGTGGGAGACAATCAAACAGGGGTCCTATTATATATCAAATCCTCCATTGATGGAAACGAACCTGTGGATGTTTATGAGTATGCATTGAAAAATGAAACCTTTCCCCATCAGACTACGGCAGATCAGTTTTTTGATGAAGAGCAATTTGAAAGTTATCGAAAATTGGGATTGCATATAGCCAACGTGGTCCTGGAAGATCAAAAAGTATTTAGCGCATTCAAATTCAACTATAAGTTAAAGTCGGATGAGGAAACTTTGGAATTAATTGAAAAGCCCCTCCAATCTTTTTTTAACACGCTGAAAAACTTCTTTACGGCAAAGGATAAGTGAATGATGGCTATTATAGTTGGCCTCAGGAAGGAAATGAGGGCTTTCCAGATTGAATTACTTAAGAGATTTTACAGAAAATACAGAATTGTAAATTCCTTTTATAGCACGCTGCAATTCCTCCCATTCATTAACCCCAGCATATTATCCTCCCTCATTTTCCTTACGCCAAAAATGAAAAATCACAAATATTTGTCTGCCTGCCGGTAGGTGGGTTGGTTTACTGTATAAAAAATACTTTCAAAAAGATTCTTAGATATATCTTTGGTAATGTTACTTGCCAAACCACGAAACATATAGAGAAAACCGGTTTCAAAATCAATCATTAAAATTCAATAAAATGAAAAAATATATTATCCTTTTATTATTGACACCTGTTATGTTCAGTAAGGAAGCGTCTGCACAAGCATTATATACCGCTCCGCTGGGGATTGAAGCTTACACTTATAGAAATAGTTTCCCGGTAGATATTGTAAAAACATTAGACACGATACAAAGTTTGGGTTTTACCGAAATGGAAGGAGGCAGTTATAGCATGCCGCCAAAAGAATTTAAAAAACTGTGCGATGCAAGAGGCATCCATATCATCTCTACCGGTGCGGATTATAACGAATTGATCAAGTCTCCCGGCGCGGTAGCTCACAAGGCAAAAAGCCTGGGCGCTAAGTATGTAATGTGCGCATGGATACCTCATTCAAATTCCGGCTTTACCCTGGAGAATGCAAAAAATGCGGTAGCCGTTTTTGACCACGCCGGCAAGGTGCTCAAAGATAGTGGCATCATCTTTTGCTACCATCCTCATGGTTATGAATTTCAACCATACGGCGACGGCACTTTGCTCGATTACCTTATTAAAAATACCAACCCAAAATATGTTTCTTTTGAGATGGATATTTTGTGGGCGCAGTTCGGCGGTGGCGACCCGGTGGCGCTGCTCAAAAAATACGGAAACAGGTGGAAGCTGATGCATTTAAAAGATTTAAGAAAAGGAACCAAAAAAGACCTGAGCGGCGGTACTTCTCAGGAAAATGATGTAGCGCTGGGAACCGGGGAAATTGATATTCCGGCAATATTAATAGAAGCCAAAAAAGTTGGGATCAAACATTATTTTATAGAAGATGAAAGCAATCGTGTGAATGAACAGGTGCCTGAAAGTATTGCCTATCTAAAGAGTTTAAAGAAATAAATACGCGATACTACAGTCACCGTTCATATCCGTTATATCATAGATTTTAAAAATACAAATCCGCTTTCCTGGCATTTTTGTTGCACGGCATCTTATTCCGACACGTAAAATTCGATATTGTATTCCGTTTCCCCGAGATAGCCATTTTTACCAAAAATTACCAGCTTGGTTTCTCCTTTATCGTCATCAAGGTGGCGGTTATTGAGCAATAAGGTTTTACTGTTGTAGAGCGCTTTGATCATGTATTTCCCAATCGGTATATCTTTTACCATAAAAGTGCCGCCTACGTCTTCAACCGGCCTTTCAAATGCGGTAGCAACTGTTCCATCTATGAGATTTGTTTCGCCGGGGTAAGGGGTAAACAACAATTTTACTTTTGTCATGTCCACATCAGCGCCAAACGTGTACAGGTCCACATGCGCACCATAGTAGCCGGTGCCGCCGGGCCGCTGGCCGCTTATCTTCCATTTGAAGTTTCTGATAGCGCCACTGGCCTTGCTAAAAGGGTCTGTTTTATCTGGATCCAGATCAAACTTATAGATTTGCCCGTAGGCAGATTTCGTAAGCTGGGCTTTGGCAGTCCAGTCGCCTGCAGGGTCATTAGGCAACGACACTTCATATTTCCCTTCGCTGTTACTGGAAGCGAAAAGATAACTATTGTTCCACACTGTATGTTCAATCGTGATGTTCGCGCCTTTCACCGGCAGGTTTTTAGCATCGGTAACAATACCGGTTACCATGCCATTCTTCGTTTCGGGGGAGGAAGCGTTAGGTCGAACCGTATCTTTGCTGCAGGCAGTTGTAACAATACTGTATATAAATGGCCATATCCAGTAGAATGTTTTGTATTTCATCTGTAATATTTTATTGGTTTAGTGATTGAAGATTTTTACGCCATTCGCGAGAATGCGGCTTGTTTTCTGAAATCATGTCCTGGCGGTCCTCCCATCGTATCTGCCTGCTTAAAATATACCTGAAATAGTATGCAACAACTAATGCCGCAGGAATGCTGATTGATGTCCAGGTGGCAAGATCTCTTGAGACGCCGTGGAAGTTTTTGTAATACCGGAGATAAGCACTCAGCCCAATTAAAATGCCTGCAACTGCCGCAAGCAAATAACCAAGTATGCATTGCCATACCCATTTTGCCGGAGATTTTACGAACGGCCTTAGCTGTATGGCGTTGATGATGCCGATTGACAGGAACATAAAAAGAATATCGAACGGCACGAACAGGGTATAGTAGCCCAGCCAGAAAACCCATGGCGTAAAGAATAGAAAAGGCCAGGTATCTGACAGGGTTTTCTTTTTTCCTACTATTTCAAATGTTTTGTTTCTCGTAACCCCAAGAAAGAAAACAAAAATGTATATAGAAATGGTATGCATGATAAACTGGGGCGTTGTCAACAGCTTATCATGATCGCCGGTAAACCCGTGCGCAATCAGCGGATGTAAAAGGCCTAATAATCCCGGGTAAACGACCAGGTTGCCGATAACCCATTTTTTT